>Ga0074044_10000010_pt1 | contig 186654 bp, 141 predicted proteins | sample BogForMeECP23OM1_FD_94443 | JGI IMG/M metagenome (GOLD analysis project Ga0074044, IMG submission 94443) | Bog forest soil microbial communities from Calvert Island, British Columbia, Canada - Bog Forest MetaG ECP23OM1 | ecosystem: Environmental > Terrestrial > Soil > Wetlands ...
CCCGGGTGCCCGTCGCAGTACCAGAGCTCTTCCACATGGGACGCTAGGGCGGCGCAGGGCTGGCGGGCTACATGCACCGAGCCATCACAACATGAGACCAAGTTAGGGGTCAAGGGCGGGTCCCTCAGGTTCTGTCCGCTTGGTCGGGCAACCGGAAGTTGGCATGTCACTTCAAGCCCAAACAGCTTAAGTTAGCCCGCTTATGTTGGGAGCGCCCCCCTGAATCCCTTCTTCTACAGCGAGGAAGCAGGGGCAAAGGGGCTGCCGCCCCTTTAGACTGCACCCCAAATCCCCGCTCAACCCAAGCCTTCGCTCCGCTCCGCCCCAGGGCATCGTTTTTAATGCCTTTATCTATGCGCTGGAAGCTGAGAGTGAATAAACGCGTCGACCGTGCTATTGAACATCGCGTTCTGGTCGACAAAAGTCATATGTTTGCTCTTTGGCAGAACCGCCAACTGAGAGCCGGGAATATTGGAGTGCATTTCATCGGACATTTGCAAAGACCACTCGTCATGCTCACCGGCGATGATTAAAGTTGGTACGCGGACCGTACGTAGCTTTTCAGCGTATTCTACGGACTTCATGTTCCCGTCGATGACGAATTCGCCGTTGGAGCCAGACATCTCGCGATAAACATCCCAGGCAATGCCCAAGTTGCCTAAGGGATTGTAGTTCGGGTTGGGATGGTTCTCGTATATATAAGGGTAGTATGCCCAGCCCCATGCCAGTTCGGCATATTCAGCAGTATAGCGGCCGTGTTCCCAAGGTTTACCTTTGTCGAACAGACCTTCTTTTTCAAGTTCTTCGATTCTCTGCAAGTGTTGGGGGTCAATTTTCGTCTTCAAGCGAGCCCAGACTTGGTTAAACTCCTTGGTACTGTCGAAAGTATCGGCCAAGATTAGATGAGAGAGATTTTTCTGATACTTAAGGGCGTAGGCTTGGGCAACCACGCCGCCAAATGAATGTCCCAGCAAGTTGATGGAGCCCAGGCCAAGCGCCTTGCGGAGTTCCTCTACGTCTTCCACCATGTTTTCAACCGTGTATCCCGAGGCGTCCTCAAGCTTCCCGGACCTCCCAGAACCGCGCTCGTCCATGAAAATGATCCGATTGGTTCGCGCAAGCGGCAACAAGTAGGGAAGAAAATAATTATGTGTTCCGCCGGGTCCTCCATGCAGAACGATGAGCGGCTGTCCCTCTCCTAACTCTGTGTAGTACAGAAACAGGCCGTTGACGTCGACAAACCCTTCCTTGATGGGATAGACATCGACCCCTGTCGGATTGTTTTGGCCCGACGGCGCGTCTGGCGATTCCAAACCTCGCAAGGGTGCAACTGAGACAATTAAGGAAAGCAACAACAGGGAGCGGAGCAGCGATAGAGTCTTCATCGCTGTCATGTTCGTGCGAAAGTGTCGTGCAGTCTATCCGTTTCTTGCGGTCTAATTTGAATAACCGGGCAGGTTCTCGCTTTTCTCGCTATGGACAATCCCCTAGCTAAGCTAGCACCTGCACATGCGGTTGTCTCAGCAGGCTGCTACATGTTGGGAATTATTTTTGCTCTTCACTCGACCGCGCGGCCGGCTTGCTCCTTCCATCGTTGGACGTTCACACCCATCACGATAAGCCACAGCTCCAGTGGGATTTCCCCGAGGGCGGAGGCGGTAACCCTGAAGGTGCCCAGATGGAATGCGAGCGGTGGGTACAGATAGGTCACCCAACCCAAACCGCTAATCGCCAGCAGCACTCCCAGAATTCGAGGCAGGAAGGTCGACCTGAAAATTACGTAGCCGATCAGGATGCACCAGAATCCGAAGAACACTAGGTCGATTTTGAAGGCGTAAGCATTCAAATTGAGAAACATGAGCGCCAGTGACTGCAACTGTTCCGCCGTAAATGCGCTCAAGGAGCTACCGCCTTGCAGGATGAGCAAAGGAGCGAGGTAAAACAGGCTGGTAAGAGCCTGCATAGCGCATGCCACGAGAATGAAGAATGCTGCGAGTAAAGAGAGGCTCCTGTTTACAGGTTTAAGCAGCACATAGATGAGAAGTGCCCATGCGATATGGAACGCAACTCCCATGAGCGAGGATGCGAAACCCAACCAAAATAACCGCTCGTGCCCAAGGATATTGGCCGCTGTAGCCGCGGCATTGCCAGAGACAACAAGCCTGCCGAGAACGATCACTTGGCCGAATGTGGCCGTGATAGCTTCGAGCAGTTGACAGGCGCCGGCCATCCGGGCCTTAAGACGCGGCGACGTTTCTGTGATCTGTTCCATCATTTCAATCGGTACTCATACCCGTTCTCTTTTTCCCGACGGAATCAAGCGTGCATGGCGCTCTTGAGTGCGAGCCTACACAACGGCGGCCGATACCCGTTCGCCTGACTGTTTTGCCGGAGCCAGCACCATCAGCGTTACACCGATGATGACAAGCACAGGCACGCCCCACAGGTCTCCGCGATAGCCCCCCTTCGAGAGTGACGTCACCGCCATAACTGCGGCGTGAGCGAAACACGACCATGCTGTGAAGGCGATCAGGCTGCGATTTGCCGAAGGGTTACGTGCTGCTATCAGCAGGAAAACGCCGAGAGCGACATAGAGGCTAAGCATCATATCAAAGGTATACATCGACTGATTCTGGTGCCATAAAGACTCCGTCACGGGGTAAATGCCAGCCGAAAAAATCAATCCCACCAACACCAGTACAACCTTCAGCGCCCGTTCTCGACGCATAGTGCCCTCCTGCTAAACACGGCGAACGAACTTAAGGCGAAATCTTAGGCATGGGAAGAGGCAGACGTCAACGAAGGACGGCGCACTCGGCGATAGTGCCAGGCAGGTGACGAGGGCTTCTTGCTTCAACGTTTTGAGCAGCGTCCTAACGAGACATCCCCGGACACACTTGTCCCCAACCTGATATCCGATCGCAGGATTTCGGCCAACTGCCGGTGACCAGCCTCTGATGCCTTCCGGAAACACATAAAATGAAATGATCGCGCTATCGTGTCGCGCAGTCTATCCGTTTCTTGCGGTCTAATTTCAGTAACCAGTCGACTTCCCGTCGTTGGCCCTTCAATAGCGCGAATGGGACAAGAACAAGAACCGCTGGTTGGGGCTTTGGTTTGGAAGCAAGATTCGGATAGATTTCGTGAGCGGGACTTTCTAAAGTGCTCCCATGGAAGATTCAGGGTTTCGCCGCCCTCTTGAGACAGCTCTGGAGAGCGCATTGTCTTATTTGGATGGTCTGGATCGTATGCCGGTGACAAGCCCTGTTGATCGTGCTACCGTGCGACGCCGGCTTGCTAAACCACTCACCGACATGGGTGTTTCACCCGAGGTTGTGGTGTCGGATCTGGCAAGAGACGTCGAAGGGGCGCTCGTGGGCTCAGCCGGTGGTCGCTTCTTCGGTTGGGTGATCGGTGGCTCATTGCCGGCTGCTCTTGCGGCCGACTGGCTCACTTCAACTTGGGACCAAAACGCAGCCCTCTATTCCTGTGGGCCGGCTGCTGCTGTGGTGGAAGAAGTCGCCGGCAGCTGGCTTAAGGAACTCATCGGGCTCCCGGCCGACGCCAGCTTTGCCTTTGTCACGGGCACGCAGATGGCGCACTTCACCTGTCTGGCGGCGGCACGACACGCTCTCTTGGATCGCCTGGGCTGGGACGTCGAAAAGAAAGGACTTTTCGGGGCGCCGCCCATCCGGGTGCTCTCGAATGGCCAACGCCACGGTTCCGTTGAGCGTGCTGTTCGCTACCTTGGTATTGGTGAGTCCAACATCGTGGATCTACCAGTTGACTCCGTTAGCCGTGTGATACCTGGCGCGCTGGAACGAGCGTTGCACGAAAGTTCGCCTTCCCCCACCATCGTGATCGTACAGGCTGGTGACATCTGCACGGGCGCCTTTGACGATTTCGCAACGCTAATACCACTTGCCAGAAAGCACGGTGCTTGGGTTCATGTCGATGGAGCGTTTGGATTGTGGGCGGCGGCTAGCTCCAAGCGTCGTGACCTGGTGCGGGGCGTAGAGCTGGCGGATTCGTGGACCATGGATGGGCACAAATGGCTGAACGTTCCATTTGACTCTGGATATGCATTCATCGCCGACGCCAGGGCTCACCGTGATTCGATGTCGCATCGGGCTGTATACCTCACCCACGATGATGAGGCTCGGGACCAGATCGACTGGAATCCGGAATGGTCGCGTAGGGCGCGAGGATTTGCGACCTATGCGGCTCTGCGACAGCTTGGGCGTCGTGGGATTGCGGATCTTATCGAGAGGTGCTGCGAGCACACCAAGACAATGGTAACGCGAGTGGGTGAACTGCCAGGGGTGGAGATCTTATCCCCACCGATTCTGAATCAGGCATTGGTGCGATTCGTCGATTCGGGCGCCGATGCCTCCGAACAGGATCACGACCGCAGAACCGATGAGGTAATCGCTGCCGTAGCTGCGACCGGAGAAGCGCTTTTCACCGGAACGACTTGGCATGGCCGGCGGGCTATGCGCGTGAGTCTCTGCAATTGGAGGACATCGGAGGATGATGTGGAGCGTGCTGTGAAGGTGTTCGCTGATGTACTGAGGCAACCTCGTGCGCAACATCGCAACCGTTCTTCTGTGACTGAAGTGGATGCCACACTGGAGGAGAGCTAATAATGCCATTCCATGTGGGCATTGTCACTTGCCGTCTTTCTGGAGACGCAGTCTGTTACGAACTTATTTCCACCGCCGCTGCCGGTCCTGGATGCCTAGATACGGACCACCGGACGTTGTCCAGATCAAGGACGTTGAGAAGCCCGTCCCCAAGGACAGTGAAGTTTTGATGAAAGTGCGAGCAGCGTATCTGTCAATCCCCTTGACTGGCACTTTATGACAGGCACCCCGTACTTCCGTTCGCATACAGGCCGGGCTGCTCGAACAAGGGCAGACGACTAGGCATTGATGAAGCATGAATGGAGGCACGAAATGAACCGACTTGTTCCACTCACATTCGCTTTGATGATTCCCTTATCCACAGTGGGGCAGCTCTCGCAAAGTGAGGGCGACCTTCAGAAGTTAGTGGAGCGCAGGGTTGAGGTGACTGAGAACAAAACCATTTTCACGGTCTTCTGCCTGTTCAATCTCGGCGGCTACGACGACGAGAACAATCCTGACGGCATGCATCCGGTTCGCGTCCGTGTGCGCGAGCAACTCGTGCACACGGTGCCACCGGAGCTTGCTAAGCGCATTCGCGACTTTTATCGGCAGCACACCAGCTCCGACGCCAGCACTGACGCGGTCCGTTACACCGTCGTAGCCATATCCACTGACGGCCCTCCCGACTTTAAGTTCTCAGCCGAATGGCCCGATGTAAGTAAGGAGCCATCGTTCGCTGCGTTGAAAGACTTGCCGGTGCTGTTGCGTGAACTCTACGCCTTGGCGCCGATCGAGGAGATTTACGCAGGCGTCCGGCCAGAGTACCTCAAATACATCGGCGACTATCGGGCAGCCGTACTGGCGCAGGTTGCGAAGGCGATGGCTTATTGCCGGACGTCAGTGTTGAGCGCTGGTAACGGCGGGGAAGCGCCCCATGCCGTTGTGATTCCCAATCTCTTGGAGTCTTTCAGCCGCGCCTTTGGCTTCGTACTCAACGATACTTTCCACTCCATAGAAGGCCCCCAGAAGAAGATCGGCTACACGCCGCATGAATTTGTCCACGGCATCACGAATTCGATGAGCTATGATCCGCGATACAAGGCGCTCCATGAGCCTGCCGCGCCCTTGTTTGAACTGGCGAAGAAGCAGCCAGACGTGGGCGATGTCGCGAACCTGCAGAACTTTCTGGACGAGAACCTGGTGCGGGCGATCTCACTGAAATACCTCGACAACGGAGACCCGGCGCGCAGTCGGCACCTTCTGGAAACGATGATGCAGGAATATCGGTCGGGTTACACGCTCGAACCTTTCTTTTACGAGCAGCTTAGCGGCTACGAGAAGAGCAACGAGCCGCTGAGCGAGTATTACCCAACCATGGTGAAACAGCTCAACGTGAAGGATGAGCTTGCCCGTTGGGAGCAGATGACGAAGAGTCGGGAGAAGTGAACTAGCAACCCGTGGTAAGAGTGTGTATTCGTAACAAAAGGCGACGGGCCCTCAGTGATCACTTCAAAACCGGCCAACGGAAGACGCCAGGAACTTAATAGTTCTATCTTGCCAGCATCTGGTCAGGCAAGCCTAATTAACTCACCAAATGCTCACCCGGCTCTCAGGATTGAGATAGAGTTTCTCGCCCGCCCTTACATGAAAAGCTGAATTCCACGTATCCAAATTCCGCACTTCGATGTTCACGCGGCACTCATCAGGGGAATGGGGATCGATCAGCACTTGCTCTTTAAGCGCCTGTTCGGTTTTTTTGCTGCGTCGTACCTGGGCAAAGGAGAGAAAGAAGCGCTGATCACCAGTCAGTCCATCGATCACCGGAGCCGGCTTGTCTTTCAGTGAGGCGTGGTAGGCGTCCAATGCCAGGACTAGTCCACCTAAATCTGCGATGTTTTCGCCCATTGTCAACTTGCCGTTCACGTGCATTCCCGGGAGTGGCTCACAAGCATCAAACTGCGCGCCGAGGTTTGCGGCCTTGGCCAAGAATTTCTTCGCATCGTCAGCGGCCCACCAGTCTCGCAGGCGTCCGTCACTATCGAATCGGCGGCCTTGATCGTCGAAACCATGGGTTAGTTCATGCCCAATGATTGCTCCAATGGCACCGTAGTTCACTGCGGAATCTGCCTTGGGATCAAATGCTGGAGGCTGCAGAAGTGCTGCCGAAAAGACGATCTGATGGAGAGCACCGTCGTTGTATGCATTCACGGTTTGCGGTTCCATCGCCCACTCCTGCCGATCTACGAGACCATGAAGCCTATTGACGCGGAACTGCCAGGTGAAAGCTGACGCATGCTCAATATCTCCGACGAGATCGTCTTCTTGAATCTGCAGTCCGCTGTAATTGCGCCAGTGATCTGGATAGCCAATTTGAATCGCGTACTTCTCCAGCTTATGAAAGGCTTCAGTCTTTGTTGTTGGTGCCATCCATGTCAGTGATTCGATGCGCGCATGCAAAGCTCCCTTGACCTCGGCAACTAGTGCTTCCATCTGTACGCGCGCTTCTGGCTGGAAATACCCTGACACATAAAGCTGTCCGACCGCATCCCCAAGGTTGGCAACGCTCTCGACTTGGGTCATGTCGTTGCCGCCGCTCACAAGGCTCAGGCCTTGCTTCCATCGCGCCGATTGTTGCTTTTGCCCCTTCAACGATTTGCCGTGCAGCTCAAATGCGGCGTTGGCAAATGATTTCGACAGGTAGGGTGCCGCATGGTCAAGAAGCGTAAACGCCTCCCATGCCTGAAGTGTTGCCAACGGTGTCTGGTCGTACAAGGCCGCGATCCGAGGGATTGCGGGTTTTTCGACGACGATGAACTTCTCTTCGTGACTGAGTCCCGCGGCTGTTAGAAACTCGCTCCACGCAAAGTCCGGCACGCTGGCCTCAAGCTGTTGCAGAGTCACAGGATTGTACGTCTTCGCAGAATCCCGCTCCTGCTCCCGATCCCAACTAACCTCGGCAATGCTGGTTTCAAATTGCACGATCTCTTCCGCGCGCTCGTGTGGCTCAGACCAGTCTGCTAGCTCAAGAAGCTCCGTGATGTAAGTCTTATAGTCGCTACGCTGGGTCGCGAAACTGGCATCGAGATAGTAGCTGCGATCAGGCAGACCCAGACTTGGCTGGCTGATTTGAATGGCATAGTGCTTAGGGTCCATGATATCGGCTGAAATATCCAGATGAAATATACTGCCCAGGAAGCTAGTATTCTCTCGCCCCATCAGAGCAACCAGAGCTTTTCGCGAAATCGCCGACTGAATCGACTTCAACTCCGGCCACAGCGGCGTGATGCCGAGATGCTCAATCCGCGCGTCGTCCATGAAGGCTGCGTAGTAGTCCCCAGCCATGCGCCCAACGGAACCAACTTTACCCCGCAGCGCCGCATCTTCCAGCAATGTACGTACCTTCGCCTGTGCGGCATCCGTCAAAACTGAGCCCGTCGAATAGCCAGATCGATCTGGGGGAATTACCAGCCGATCCAGATAACCTCCGTTGGCATAGCGGAAGAAGTTATCTCCAGGTCGGACCGCCGTGTCGCGCCCACTCAAGTCAAGGCCCCCGGCTCCAAATGCCAATCCGTTAGCCGAGTTCCCACCTGCTTGACCGAACGCGGACGGGAGCGCGGCAAAGCAGCAAAGGGACAACAGAAACAGGGAGGTTCTTGTCATTGCTACACCTCTTCCTACGGTCTTCGCTTCCTTCGTCCGTCCTTGGGATTGCGTGAAAGCCGATAGGGGCGGAGCAGGGCGTCGAGAGAACGGCGAATCCAGGCGGCAAGGGAACCTTGGCGATAGACGGCCCAATCGAGCATGGCGCCGCCGTTGACTTGTTGGGCCAAGCGCGCAAGTTCGGCAGTGTCGCAGGGCTTCAACTCGCGGGCGGCGACGGCGTCATCCAACAGCTTCTTGGTTTCGTCGCGCGTGGTCACGAACTGCGTCAAGAGGACCGCGCGGAATTCGGGGTCGGAAAGGTCGATTTGAAGATAGGCGAGAAAGTTAGCCATGGACTCGGGAGTGGCGGCGAAGCCACTCGATTCCACCAATAGTTCAATGAGTGTCTTGAGGGGCGAGCCGTATTTCGAGCGGGCCGCGGCAAATTGTCCGGCGACATCGGCTGTCCACGCCTTGCAGTTGGCGAGAAGCAACTCGCGCTTGGTGCCGAAGCGCTGGATTATCGTGGCGGGAACGACACCGGCCTCTTTGGCGACGTCGGCGAGCGTGAGTTCAACCGGGCTGCGCCGCTGCATGACGCGGGCGGCGGCGGCGAGGATTTCTGCGTCGGACGTTTCGCGAGGGCGAGGCGACATTCTTGACAGGGCCGCATTGCAGGGCAGCCGGGATAAGAATAACTGAATAGACGTTTAGTTTCCACTTGACATTAATGAATGGCCGTTTATTATTGAAGGAGAAATGAGCCCCGAGGAATTCAGAGCATCGGTTGCAGAAGAGGCGCCACGCATGGGGCTATCCACCTCGCTCGCAGCCCTATGGTGGGACGCAAAAGGAGATTGGGATCGCGCCCACGCGCTGGTGTGCGAACTGGAGACCGTAGATGATATGGCTGTCCACGCCTACCTCCACCGCAAGGAGGGTTCCGTCTCTAATGCTGATCACTGGTACCAGCGCGCCGGCCGCAGCTTTCAACCGTCTACGCTCGAAGCCGAGTGTGCGGCGCTGGTCGAAGGGCTGCTGGCCGGTGCTGAGAAGGCATGAGCAGCGCGAGAGCTTTCGTTCCTGGTTTGCGCCACGATTCGCGCGGTAACCACGCTCTGAGATGATGAGAAGAGGCGTATTGCGTCTTCAGACGGTTGTAGTCCAAAAGAGTTGGCGGCCACAATGAGGAGTCTACGATGACGGTATCTATATTTATCGGGACCAGTGTCGACGGCTTCATTGCGCGACCAAACGGTGATCTCGACTTTCTGCCGACGGGCGGCGGCGAACCCCATGGCTACACCGAGTTCATGGCGAGCGTCGATGCGCTTGTGATCGGTCGCAAGACCTTCGAGACGGTTCTGGCCTTTCCGGTCTGGCCATACGGTCAGAAGCGCGTAGTGGTCCTGAGCAGCCAGCCCGTCATCTTTTCAGCGGTGAGGGGAGGGGTTGTTGAACAGATGGCCGGGCCTCCTGCTGAGATCGTTTCCAAACTGGCTGCCAGTGGTGCCCACCACCTCTACGTCGACGGAGGGATCACAATTCAAAGGTTCCTGCGCGCGGGCGTCATTCAACGTCTCATCATCACGCGCGTGCCTGTGCTCATTGGAGACGGGATTCCCCTCTTCGGCACCCTGCCGCGCGATCTGCGGCTCCGTCACGTGGCGACGCAGCACTATCCGAGCGGCCTGGTTAAGAGCGAATACCATGTTGCCGTCTAGCAATCGCTTGGATCACGGGCCCGACTAAAAAGGGGATCTCCCGTTCTCATTGGTACTTTCTCAGTTGCTCGACGCCGGTCGCCGGATGTCATCGACTTTCAGCACATGACCCCGCGGGCTTTCTTGCATTCATTTCCTGCGTAAATTGCGTTTGCGCCGATTGGGCGACGATGCCTCGAATCACGATCTGTTCAGTCGGCAGGAGCAACTGATATGCGGTACGAAGCCCTTCCAACAACTCTCTCGCCTGTTCGGGAGTGCAGTGCGGACCGCGACGGGGAATTGGTCCGGTTCCGAACTCAAGGTTGACCGTGGTGTGCATGGTTCCTCCGGTTCATGCTGCAATACGCAGTTGATCGTAAAGTGACGAATGTTGACCCAGTCTTCCCTGGGGCTTTCGCTGTCCGGCTTCGCGGGCCCTGCGGTTGAGGTTCCCGAAGCATAGCGAGGTGCTCAAATCAGCTATGCGTCAGGAACACGCTGTTTGCCCTTCACTCCCCACCTGAGCAAAATGCTTCAGAGTGCTTCCGCAGGAGCCGCCCTGCCAATCTGCCCTTTCCCTGAATGAGTGCCTTCACAATCTCATCGTGAAGATCCAAGGTGGATTGAAGGCTTGGCGTCGAGTGTCCCAGGAAGAGTCGCGTACGAATGTCGAAGTGAAGTGCATCCCAGCTTTCCAAAAGCACTTGATTGCCAGCAGCCGCGACAATCATGCGATGAAACGCCAAGTCGTGACGAGCGTATTCCTCCATGTTTCCTTTCTCGTATGCTGTCCTGACCTTGTCTGCTTGGCTTTCCAAGAGAGTTTCCTTCCCGCTGAACTGTCCGGCTGCCAGCTCTCCGGCGAGCTGTTCGAGGACAGCGCGCACTTGGTAGGCTTCGCCCAGTTCTTTCTCCGAGACGGTGCGGACGCGGCTTCCACGATGAGGTTCACTCTCGATGACGCCAGTGGCCTCAAGTTCCCGCAAAGCTTCGCGGACCGGCGCCTGGCTTGTATTAAATTCCCGCGCCAGCTGCAGCTCCTTCAGCCGATGTCCGGGTGGGTAATGCCCATCAATGATCCTTTGAAGGATCAGGGTCCTCAGTCGGGCTGAGGTGCTCTCGCGCAATAAGGGGGACGAATTTTCTCTCATTTTGTCCGCATCATTTATCGATTATCGATAATCCATAAGATTGTGTCAAGTAAAAACCAACTGGGCGTCATTAAAAACAGGGGGCACAAATGATTGATCGCCGCGATGCCAGCACAGAACGCACAACCGGCTTTCGGAAAGTCGTCAGCTGCCTCCCAACCCAAGCACAAGGAGATGAACTATGAAGATATTTGTAACCGGAGCGACTGGCTATATCGGCGGCTCAGTCGCAGAACGCCTTATTGCCTCAGGTCATCAGGTAGTGGGGCTGGTCAGGTCCGCAGAAAGCATTGCTCTGCTGAAGGATCGCGGGATTGAATCGGTTCTCGGAAATCTTGATGACCAGGAAATAATCACAAAGACCGCACATGAGGCGGATGCGGTCATTCACGCAGCCAGCGCCGATCATGCAGGTGCAGTTGTGACGCTGATCGCGGCGCTCGAACGCAGCGGAAAAACACTGATGTGCACAACCGGTTCGGGCATTGCTGCGGATTCTGCGGCCGGCGAGTATGCAACTTCCGTAGCCCTTACCGAGGGCAGCTACTTCGAGCCAGTCCCGTTTCGCCGGCCGCGCGTAGCCATGAACCGCCTGGTTCGCGAGGCAGCCATCGATAGAGGGATTCGCTCAATCGTGATCTGCCCCTCCATGATCTACGGAAAGGGGCGGGGGCTACAGGCGGATAGCGATCAACTCCCGAAACTCATCGCACTTTCCAAACAAGTGGGTGCGGGCGTCTATTTTGGAAAAGGCCTCAATCGTTACTCCAATGTCCACATTGACGACCTCGTGGACCTGTACCTCCTCGCGCTGGAAAAGGCCCCGGGAGGGTCATTCTTCTTCGCGGAGAACGGCGACGCATCCTTCAAGGAAATCGCTGACATGATCAGCCGTTCTTTTGGGCTCGGCAAAACGGTCAGCCTGAGTGTAGAGGACCTCGTGCGGCAACACGGTGATGCCGCACGTTACGGCATAACCTCCAACAGCCTGGTCCGCGCGGTCAACGCGCGGCGGCTCGGCTGGTCTCCTAAAGCGCCTTCTCTTGCCGAATATTTCGAGAACCTGCGCTGACGCCGAGGTTCGTACGATTGATTCGAATGAGTGTGCAAGCGTCGGAACGGCGGGACAGCTTCTGGAGTCGGATTGTGACGTGAAAACTGATCGAAAACATCAGGTGCAAGCGCAAGCAAAGAAAAAGGAGAACATCATGGCATATCAAAGCATTAATCCATTCAACGGTGAGTTACTGAAAACTTTCGACCAGCATACCGACGCGCAGATGGAAAGCGCGCTGGCTAGAGCTGACAACACCTTTCACAACGTATGGTCTAAGACAACTTTCCGGGACCGTGCCAAAGTCGTAGGACGGGCCGCGTCCCTGATGTTGGAACGGAAGGAGAGTCTGGCTCGCCTTGCAGCTATTGAAATGGGGAAGAGGATCTCGGAAGGCCGCGACGAAGTGGCGATGAGCGCCGCGATTCTCCAATATTTTGCTGATCGTGCAGAGGAGTTTCTTGCGCCGCAGAACATCGCAACCGCGATGGGTGACGCGCACCTGGAATTTTCTCCGCTCGGCGTTCTGGTCGGGGTTCAACCGTGGAACTTTCCCTACTACCAGCTAGCGCGCTTTGCCGCTCCGAACCTGATGGCCGGTGACGTCCTTCTGGTAAAGCACTCCTCCAGCGTGCCCCAATGTGCGCTCGCCTTCCAGCAACTCTTCACTGATGCCGGAGCGCCCAGCGGCGCCTACACGAATCTCTTTGTTTCAAGCGATCAGGTCGGGAGGCTGCTGGATGATCCGGGTACAAAAGGCGTTGCTCTAACCGGATCGGTACAGGCGGGTGAATCGCTAGCCTCTCGCGCCGGCAAGAATCTGAAGAGATCGACAATGGAACTGGGTGGAAGCGATGCGTTCATCGTGCTAGAGGATTGTGATCCTGAGTTCGCTGTGAAGATGGCAGTTCTGGGCCGCATGGGCAATGTGGGGCAAACCTGCATCGGCGCGAAGCGCTTTATCGTTGTGGGGTCGCGGGCCGAACAATTCCTCAATGCGTTTCGTGACGCCTCAGCGCAACTGAAGCCAGGTGATCCACTGGATGAGAACACTACGCTGGGCCCATTGTCTTCTGAAACAGCGCTGCAACTCTTGCTCAAGCAGGTCCGCGAAGCTGTTGCCCACGGCGCGCGAGTGTTCGCAGGAGGGGATCGTATCGGCCATCACGGCGCGTTTATGCAGCCGACGATCCTTGCCGACGTCGCGCCCAATAACCCCGCCTTTTGCCAGGAGTTCTTTGGCCCTGTCGCTCTTTTCTTCCCTGCACGAGATGAAGCGGAAGCGATTGCCATAGCCAATAACTCTCCCTTTGGCCTGGGCGGATCGGTGTACACGTCCGACATCGAACACGGCAAGCGAGTTGCCAGCCGCATCGACACCGGCATGGTTTTTGTCAATTATCCCTTCATCAGCGCTCCAGACCTGCCATTTGGCGGAATCAAGCTATCGGGATATGGCAAGGAACTTTCCAGCCTCGGCATCCAGGAGTTTGTGAACAAGAAGATGATTTGCGCGACCAAACCCCAAACTGCGGCGTTACCTCTCGCCGCATGAACGCATAAAAGGAGACACAAAAATGACGAATGCAACTATCGCGAAGAAAGTCGGAACACAGACGCCGCCCTCACCTCGGCAGGTTGCCGAAACCTATTTTTCAAGTTTGGAACAGGGCAGGATACAGGACGCTCAGGTCTTGTTGGATCAGAACGTGTCTGGGAAAACATTCCATCGACGCCCGGCGTCAGCGATCTGGCGCCATGGCTGGGAACCTACCACGGTGTGCCGGCGGCTATGAAGAGTATCGAGGTCTGGGCAAAGTATGCGCGCTTGATCGGGGAATCGTCTCTGCAACTCAGCGAACAGCTTCTTCTGACGAGAATCTAGTGTTGACACCGGGCGGTGGCTAACCAACACTAAGTTGGCACCGCCTACCGCCGTGTCCACCGCGCCGGCGAGTGAATCGAGTCCTCCCGAAAACATGAGAACCCGCTCACGACTGCGGAAGGCCAATCTCCTAAATCGCCAAATTCGAAATAGGGCTGTTGAGCCGCGCGGTCACGTTCCAACGAGACGAAACTGAAAGAGTACTTGTCATTGGACAGAAAACCCAGCACTTTGTCGATGAGGCCCTTAATTTTCGCTGTGTTCCAGAAATCGGGCTCTCTTACCGGAATGACGAAGGCAAAGTCGCGTCCCCACGGTTCCGTGCTGTGCTCATCTGTCCACCGCTTCCCTCTAACGGCAGAGCAATCCGCCGTAAAAACGTAGGATGCGATTTCGAGAAAATCTACCAGCCGGGGAGAAAGGTCCCGGCGGAAAACCCTGGCCACGTTCTCGAACCGAATGTGTACGTTAGGCTTGTTCCCGATGGAGTCAAGTTCTACACGCAGTCTTCCTGCTGCCACAGGGCGGCGGCGATTTTTGCACCGCTGCATGCGAAGAGCCGGGCGGCGATCATAAGCCCGCCCTCTGTTGCTCAAGTTCGCTCCTCAGCTTCTTCAGAGCGACCGCTACAAATCTCGACGTGTTCTCAAGATCGATTCCCTTCTGACACTCCGTCTTTGAATACCACTCCCCGCAGAAATTCCGCACAATACGTGCACTCTGATCGCAGTGCGTTCGAAGAGCGTTGTTGAACTCAGCAACGTCGCCCAAGTCCTTCAGTCTCGGGCTGCCGAGAGTCGCAGCCGTCACACGACTGAGGTAGAAGTTGAGAAATCGGGCAACGAATCTGCCGAAAAAGCGTTGCCCCAGCGCCCCAAATCCCTTCTTGGTCGAAAGCGAGCGGATGGCCTTTTGTACGTCGGCGCCACTGCCACCGAACAGACTGGCGGTTTGCGAACCTGCGAGGCTCGTGATCGCTTCACCAGCCGATTGCTGAGCGATCTCGCTTAGGTCTGTCGCGCCGGATGGATTCCGACCGATGTATCGGTCGATAGCATCCTGCACCTCTGAGGTGAAGTCGAAAACGCTGCTGACGTGCGACAGGCGGATGCCATGCTCGCCGAGCGCACCCTCCCAGTCGGATGTGCGCGAGGCGAGGGCCAGCTGTGTTAGAAGGTAAAATGTGTAGCATACGCCCGAGTCCTCGGCCGCTCTGTCCAAGCCTTTCTGTGCCGCATCCAGCGGCGCTAGGGGGATGCATCCTGTTTGCCCAGCAGAAAATGGTTTTTGTTTTTCCTATACATCAAGTCGAAACGCCAGACACGGAAATCGTGCAATCGCCGCTTATCGGCTGGGGCGTGTAGGAGCCGCCAGAATTGCCAATCGGCAAATTTGCAGATGACGGCGTGGTGTTTGGATAGATCGAGGCATACGCTTGCAGTTTGTTGGTTAGATTGCCGAGGCCGACTTCGGAGGCCGTCAGTCCGCTCACGGTGCCCGTGAAGGAGCACCCGGTGGTGGCGCAATAGTTGAGGCTTTTAATGAATGCCGTGGTCGCTAATTTGGTGCTGTTGTCGCCGGTCGCTTGAGTGGGAGCGGTAGGGTTTCCGGTGAAAGACGGAGGCGCGAGCAGTGCCAGAGCGCCGATCTGAATGCCGCTGTCTGCCAAAACCTTGCCGGTAGTCCCGCCGAAAATCGAGACATCGTTGAGAATCGAACTGCCCGGCCCGGTCACGTTGCCGGTGCCGACACCGAAGCCCTGAGAATTGACCCAGAGCGTGGTCGCGATCTTGTTGGAACTGTCCGGCGAAGGCGGCGTAGGGGCTTGCGGCGATCCGGTAAACGTGGGACTGGCTAACGGAGCCAGAGAACCCAATGGCGTCCCCGAGTCCGCTACTACTCCGGCACCTCCAGTAGTGGCTACATTTCCAGTCGAAGTCCAGGTGCAGCGTGGGCTGAATGAGGGGTTCCGCGAAGTCAATCCGGTAATGCGCCCCTTCGTGACGCGCGGAGCCGCTGGAGAGGCTGCCGGCTCGGCTTTAGGATATGGGGCAGCAGTTGGAGTCGCGTACTGGTTGCATCGAAGCCACCACTATAAGGCGGAACGCATCACGATGCGGTTAATGGTCGCGGCTGAATCCGGGGTCGTCGCCAACAACATCATAGCCATTCGCTGATAGGTCAGGCCGTCTAACTCGCGCAGGCCTTCGCGCCGACACCCCATGAGCCTGAGTCCCGGGGCTGCTGAGCAGCTTCCAAGAAGGTTCGAAGCGCCTCCCGATCCTCGGGGAGCATCCTGACGAACCTTATCCCATTCCCCACTTGGGGATCACACGTGACGACGGTGGCAGCGATCAAGACGGTGGTTTCGATGGAAAGCTGCAGATCCAGATTAGTCCCGATCGGGAATGGGAAAATTGTCTCGATGTAGCAGCCGCTCAGGCTTAGATCGGCAGTAGCGGCGCGAGTCGGGCAAACGCTCGCGTCAGTCTGTATCTCGACTGGCACGCTCACCTTTATGCGTGCGTATTCGCGACGGTCATTCGGGTCGTTGCTGTTCATCGTCCTTGGCCTTCTTTCCGGAGTGCACATCCAAGCACGGCATATTTGTGTTATTGCCGTCAACCAAAAAAACGTTCTCACCTATCATCTCTTTTTCTCCTGGTGCACTTTAAGTTCCTACCGGCGGTAGCTTAAGTTACTGTCCTTCGCACGGTCGAAGGATGATGATGAGTCAAAGATGTCTCCCAATCGGACGATTGTTCGGAAACTGAACGGCTATCCGCGGACGCTACAGACACGCTAGGTTTGCCTGCCAATAGTTTGGACATAGCCTGGTCGTCAGCAGGTCGGGAGAAAAAGTATCCCTGTGCCATCTCGCAACTGAGCAGTTTGAGCAAATTGACGTGCGCTTCTGTCTCGGCCCCCTCGGCGACGACCTTCAATCCGAGATTATGAGCAAGCATAATGATGGTCCGCACGATCTCACGGCTTTCAGGGTCGCTGTCCATGTGCGAAATGAAGGCACGGTCGATTTTCAAGGTGTCCACCGGAATCCGTCGCAAGCGGCTGAGCGATGAATAGCCGGTGCCAAAATCATCGATGCTCAAGCGAACGCCGAGCGCCCTCAACTGGGCGAGCACGTGACCAGATTTCTCCGCATCTCCCATGGCTATTGTCTCTACTATTTCAAGTTGCAAGCAGCCCGGGTCAACGCCGGTCTGCGTCAGGCATTTGCGGATCTCGTTGGCTAAATCGGGATGGGCGAATTCCTTGGGGGTGATGTTTACGCTCATGGTCAGTGGCGGGCTGAAAGCAAATTCGGACTGCCATGATCGCAGGTGCTGGCAGGCTTCACGCCTCAGTTGCTGATTCATGAGGATGATAAGGCCAATTTCCTCAGCCACCCCGATGAACTCCATTGGTGAAAGAAATCCCTCTGGACGTTGCCACCGCGTAAGGGCCTCGAAGCCCGTGATCTTCCCGGTCTGCAAAGATATGATGGGCTGGTAGTGAACCCGGAATTCTCCCTGGTCGAAGGCCTTGCGCAGGTCCGTCTCCAGGCGCAAGCGTTTCACTGCGTTCGCATGCATGGCCGTGTCAGATACCTCACAGCGGGCTTTTCCCGAGCGCTTGGCGCGGTACATGGCTATATCCGCGTCGCGCACGAGATCCTCAGCCTGGGTGTGAGGGCTGATGCTGGAAGCAATCCCTATGCTCGCCGAAACTACAATTTCCTGCTTGTTTACTACAAAGGGGATTATCAGTTCCGCTTGCACTCGTTCTGCAACGCGCACGGCTTCAATTGGATCTCGGATGTCGTCCAGAAGGATTGTGAATTCATCGCCGCCGAGTCTAGCCAACGTATCGTCGTTAGGAGTCTTCTCCGGTACTTCGCTCACGCGTGGGCGCGAGACCGTGTCGGCTCGCCGCACGGCGCGCTTCAATCTTTGCCCGATTTGAATCAACAGCTCATCCCCCGCTGCGTGTCCCAAGCTGTCATTGACGATTTTGAATTCGTCGACGTCAATGAGCAAGACCGCGAATTTATAGTTAGAGTGCTTCTTGGAGAGAGTCAGTGCATGTTGCAACCGGTCCAGGAACAGGGCGCGGTTGGGCAGGTTAGTGAGGCCGTCGTGAAACGCATTGTGTACCAGCATCTCCTCGGCGCGTTTCCGCTCGGTGATGTCGCGGTTCACGATTACCAGTTTGTCGGTCTCGCCCTTGGCGTTTCGAATCGCGCAAGCAGTCGACTCCAAACTGCGCCATGAGCCGTCCTTGTGGCGGACCCGGTATTCCACCCGCTCTCCCTGGCCGCTCAGGCGGGCATTTTCTGCTGCTTGCAATACCCGTGGGCGATCGTCGGGGTGAACTTGCTCGATCGAAGAGGTGGCTCTCAGTTCCTCAGGAGAATAGCCGAGGACCTTCTGATAGGCGGGGCTGTTGTACAGCCGGCGACCATCGCGATCGACAAGCGCAATCATATCGGCCGCATTTTCACTAATCAGCTGAAAAAGCTCATCGCGCTCCGCCAGTTGGCGTCGAATGCGGTGAAGTTGCAAGTTCTGATAAACCGCGTAAAAGTCGAAAAGTAATACGAGCGCTGCCAGACCGCGCACCCATTCCCTGAGATCAAACCAATAGGATGCGTCCGCATCCCGATTGAACCAGGGAAACGTGAACGAGACGATCCCCAGCGTCAATGCCAGGGTTACCGCAACGGCGAACCCCCACAGCCACCACTCACGACCCTCGATGCGATTCAGTTCAATCGGGCGCGCCTCGGGACCGTTCCGGCCAAGTTCCTGGAATGATTGCTGATTCATGCCGTCCGGCTACGCTCCTGCAACCAAGAGCCTCAGAAAGACACCCTGAAACCACCTACAAAACCGGTTCCGGTGGGTGGATTGATTTCAAAGACGTCGCCGCCATTACCGTCCTGCAACACGGAGAAAGTCACGTTCCCACCGCTATCGGTTGTGAATCCGCTACCGCCTTGGCTGCTGTAAAGCTCATAGCAGGATGACCCTAAGTTGAGAGCGCACTCGGCGGAGCTGTAAGTCGTATTCGGCAAGGCTCCCGTCACCTGAAACTGGAGCGATCCGCTGGAGAAGGTTACGCTGCCACTGCTCAAAGGATCTTGGGGCGGCTGGCCGAAGCCCAACCCCTGGCCGTTGACTGTGCTGACCGGCTGTAGTGTCGACATATAGACCAGCGAGGTCGCACTGGTCACGACGTCGGTTTGGTATACCGCTGTTCCATTGGAGGCTAATTCAAAATCTCCGGCCCAGCTGCCTGACCTGGGAAATGTCATCGTGGTGTCGGCATTTCCATTGGCATCGCTCGACACATTACCCACATTGAAGCAGCCATAGTTTTGTGATGGGGCAGGACAGAACTGCAGAGTGAAGGTAGTGCTGGGGATTGCGCCCGTGAGCTGGACAGTGACGGTCCGCTGAGAATCGACCGAGATTTGTCCATAAATTGAACTGCCCACGACTTGGCCGCGCGCGATATCTCCCTGCCCCGCGGTAAACAGCGAAGCCTGGTATTGCGTCGTCGCCCCACAGGGTCCGGTGGCAAAAGTCGACGAAAAGGGGGTTCTTAGGGCAACCCCAGAGGAACTGACGACGGAAGTAACTGTTACGGTAAAAGTTTCGTTCGAGGAGAGCGCAGCCGAAGGTGTAAATGTAGCCGTATAGCTCGTTGAATTGTAAGTGAGTGTGCCTGCGACCGTGCCGGTATTCTGTCCAGTTACTTGGATGCTTGTGGAATTCACCGTCGTCGGATTGGCAGCGGCCGAGAATGTAATTTGGATGTCAGCAGTCGTATCCACACAGTTCGCCCCGGCTGCCGGCACGATTGCCGTCACGGAAAATGTGCCCGGAGAAGTGCCTTGGCCGAGACTTTGACAGCCAGTCGATAAGACAAGAACAATCATGAGTGAAGATAACGCCAGAAACAATGTCAGCGTACGGTGCGTAGCGGCACCTAATTTCCCCCTGCTTAAAAGGCAGTTTCGATGCCGGGCCACACGCGCAGGCCGACTAGTGCCTGAATTCATTCGGGCACAACTCGCAAGAGTTATGCACTTGAAGAGGCTATTGTTTTTCATCTTTCTTCCCGCCTTCGGCGGCTCCAATGCGAAACCGCGGACCAATGGAGCAAGCTGCCGGGTCCTTCCTAGCACACGATGCCTAAGAGCAAGAACAAGGGACGGCGAATGCCGTAGCTAGAGCAATTAGTGCGCCTTAATGAAGTGGATATCGATCTCTATCAAAGGCAAGTGCTTATGCTGCGGAGCTTGGATGAAAGGTGACTACGTCACTGAATGATTGCTGGAAATACGTTCGAAATTCAGACAGCAGGCTGAGAGTTCATTCCCGAGACGGAATGGGGATCCAAAAGGGAGGTAGATTGCAGTTAACGCTGCTCCGGCGAAGACTGATGTACATCTCACGCGTCGTCCCGGCGACGCCAAGGGGATTGGGTTGCGGTCGCTGTGTTTTACCGGTCAAGCGGACAGGTCTTTTTTGGGGTCGACTGGCCGAATCCGTCGGGCCAACATGTCGTATACCGTTGCCCGACTGACGCCGAGAATTTCTGCCGCTCGAGCTTTGTTGCCTTCCACCATTTTCAGGACATATTCCAAGTGCCGGGACTGGACTTCCTCAAGCGTCATAAAGACGGCGTCCCTGTCTGGTGTGGCCAGCGGCACGCGTATGGTCTCGGGCAAGTCCGCTTCGCAGACGATCTTACCCTGTGCCATGATGCAAGCGTTCCCGATCACGTTTTCCAATTCCCGTACATTGCCCGGCCAGCCATGTCGAGTCAACAGAATCTGCGCACGTCGAGAAATCCCTTTGAGTTCTTTGCCATACTTGGCCGAAAAATATCGTAGGAAGTGTTGTTGCAAAAGCGGCAGGTCTTCGCGTCGCTCGGCGAGAGTTGGGAGTTGAATCTCGATCATGGATAGTCGGTAAAACAGGTCTTCCCGAAACTTTCCCTTGGACGTAAGCTCTCGCACCTCGCGATTCGTGGCAGCAATCACGTGGACATCAACTGTACTGGTAATGGGTGATCCAACCCGCTGCAATTCCTGACTTTGAAGAATGCGAAGCAACTTGGCTTGGGCTGCCATCGATAATTCCCCGATCTCATCCAGTAATAGAGTGCCGCGGTTGGCATATTCAAACAAGCCCGCCCGATCTTGGGTCGCACCCGTGAAAGCTCCCTTCACATGCCCAAACAGTTGACTCTCCAGCAACGTTTCGGCCAGGGCCGAACAGTTGCAAACCACCAATTTTTCCTGAGATCTCGGACTGAGGTTGTGAAGTGCTCTGGCAATCAGCTCTTTCCCAGTCCCGGTAGGGCCGGTTATCAGCGCAGTCTGAAACAAAGGGGCAATACGACGAACTTTTGCAAATACTTCCAGCATTCTCGGACTTCGACCCACCAGGCCCTGAAACTGATAAACCTCCAGCAGTTCTCTGTCGAGTTCCCGCGTTTGTCGCCGCGTTTCGGCTTGGGCAATGAGCCCCGAAACCAATTGCCGCAACTGGGAAGGGTCCAAGGGTTTGGAGAGCAAGGCAGCGGCGCCTCGGGCAACTGCGTCGAGAGCCGCAGTTTCAGTCCAGCGATCGCCCATAAGAACGACGTCGAGAGCGGAGTCGCCAGCAAACAGGTCTTGCAACGGTATCTGTACATCATCAAACTCCGAATCCATGAAGACCATTTGGGGTAGGAAGCGCTGATAAAAACTCATCCCCTCAGCCCGGTCTCCCGCTCTCAGCACTGCCACGGGCAACCCCAACAGTGCGCGGCCCACCTCTTCCGAGACTGCATCGTTACGGTCAATCACCAATGCCAAGTAGAGAGGGTCTAACATAGCGGAAGTCGAACCTAAGCAAAATGAATACGTCGAAATCGCGCGGGAAAGCTCACTGAGCACGAACCATCCGTTGAAAATATGAATGCATCGTCTGGTATTGACGACACGTCCTCTGGGAAGACGAATCCCATAGGTAGTAGTGGATGCCGCAATACGGTGATGGGTTGTCGATTCGGTACGGTTGGGGCAGGGCTTCTTTCATTTCCGTAAGGAACTTCCCATGATTGCGTAAACTAGCACGATCGAGATGTGATTTGCCCGTAGGATTTCAAACATTTACGAATTCCGAAGTGATGACCCGAATCCGACGATCGCTCCCAATAAATGATGAGATCCCCGCGGAACCTGATATGAAAACACTAAGTCCCAAGGAGGCTGTGCGCTGTTACGAAAACCGAACAGAGTAGGTGGTCGGCGTGGCTATGAGAATCGGAAACCCTCATCCTGGCGAACGGCAAGAGCCGAGAATCCCAACATCGCCACCTTTGTCCTAAGTCAAGTGTCCTCACAACTGACAGTAGTCCAGAAATCGTACGACACCTCGGTTCTGCGCACACCTAGCAACCTCCGCCAAGCGTCGTATAGCCTTAAGGTTGGGTCTCTTCATCGAGTTTGGACCGCGACGTGCCACTGCCGATCTAGGGGAATTCTATGCAAGAGCAAGTTCGTCTCGATGGTCTACTGTTTAGCAGTGATGGACAGGTTCTCCGTGTTATGAATCAGATTCTGGACAACTTCGCCATCCGAACCGAGGTTTGCACTGAGGTTGACTTAGCTCTTGATGCGGTGAACCACCGAAGACTTGACACGGTGATTGTCGATTGGAACCTTACAAACGATCCAACTCGCGTCGTGCGCAGTGCCCGGAAGTCTTCCCCCAACAGCAACTCGACAATCGTCGCGATGGTCGACGCGGGCTCCGAAACACACGCTCTTCTGGTTGGAGCCAATTTCATGATTTACAAGCCCGTGGACGTCAACCATGCCAACCGGTGCATACGGGCAGCATATGGAACCATGCTTCAAGAACGTCGACGAGCCGCTCGGATCTCGGTCGACATTCCGGTGGTTGCGACAGTCCCAGAAGTCGGGACTGTCGAAGCCAGAATCAGCGATATCAGCGTAGGGGGGTTGGCTTTACAGTGTGCACAGCCGCTGCAGATTGGTCGATTCGTTTACGTGATGTTCCCGCTCCCCGGCACCAATGAGTTAGTTCGCGTAACAGGCAAGGTAGTGAACGATAATGCGACAGGGCGGGCTGGCGTTCGCTTTTCCTTTGTTCCCGAGGAAGATCTCTGCTTGCTTGAAAACTGGTTGGCAACCGAGTTAGCCAGATTGGAGAACGCGGAGATGCCGGTCGGCGAAGCGCGAGTTCCGCCATTTGCCGAGGATCATGGCGTTCCTGGATCTTCAAGCAACGTGATTCGACCGTCGATTTGGCGCAATCAGGCAGATAACTGAACGTGACAGTCGGCGATCCGCGAGAACGCTAAGCTTGGAGGCCGTTGGGCGAGCGCGTGGCTCTGGGAATTACAGGCGCTACTACATGCCACAGGATCCATCGCCGGGCGAGCTTTGCCTCCTATGTCATCAGAGGTCTCTTCCGACTACGGTTTCGACATAGGGCGCATGGCGTCAACGTGCTCCACACGATTCCGGCCATTTTGCTTCGCTGCATACAGGCCGCGATCTGCTTGGCTTAGGATCGAATCCATGTCGCCGGTGGGATGGTCGGTTGAAACGGCGACTCCCATGCTTACAGTGATGTTCCTCGACGCCTGAGAAGAAGCTATCGGAACGGTGCCGACACAAACTCGCAGCTCGTCTGCTTTGATTAAAGCTGCCATCAAATCGCACTCCGCGAGAACCATCAGGAATTCTTCGCCACCGTATCTACCCACGCCATCGTAGACTCGGAGTTTCGAACGGAGCCTTCTTGCGACTTCCTTCAGAGCCTCGTCTCCATAAAGATGCCCCAGTGTGTCATTCACTGCCTTGAAGTGGTCGACATCGGCCAATATAACGCTTAGCGGTCTCTTGCTACGCTCGGCCCGGGCCAGTTCGCGTTTGAGGAAGTCCAAGGTTTCTCCGCGATTCATTAGTCCGGTCAAGGAGTCGTGCGTGGCAGCGTAACGCATAGACTCCCTGGCAGACACAAGTTGTTCGTGAATACCGATAATGCGCTTACCTACCAGGAGACGGGCTCTCAATTCCCGTTCGTCGAAGGGTTTAACCAAGTAGTCATCTGCTCCCGCTTGCATCGCCTCCAACATGTCTTTCTGGGCGTCCTTCCCGGTCAAGAGGATGATGTACGAATACGAGCTCCCCGGACCCGCCTGCCGGATTCTCCGGCACAGTTCAACCCCGTCAATGTCTGGCAACACCCAGTCTAGTAAAACGAGCTTTGGACAATCCTCGCGCTGCAAAAGCGTCCAAGCCTCGGAACCATTTTTCGCGATTGTGAGAGGGAAATCCCAGTCTTGGAGATGAGATGACAGGAGTTGCCGGTAAACAGGCGAGTCGTCTACAACAAGGATTTGCACGTGAACGTCTTCACGCTCTATCAATCTAGCGTTCGGCCCGCTCAATGCGACTGACTCCTGAGCGCGTTTTCGACACTTTGAATTAAGGCGTCCGCATTCTCATCCAAACGGAGCGATGATTTCTCAATATAGGCTGCGGCACCAGCGCCCCTCAGCCTCTCCTCGTTTCGCTGAGAGAGCCCTGTTAAGACGACAACTGGAATTTGTGCGGTTGAAGCATCTTGTTTCAATGCCTTCAGTACGCTCGTGCCGTCCAGCCCTGGAAGCATCATGTCTAAAAGAATGAGCGCTGGCGAGTCGGAATGGGCTGCATGCAAGCCCTCTCGGCCGTCCGCGACGCCAATCACCGAGTGTCCTGCCTTGGTTAGAACTCTCTCGATCCCCATTCGTAAGAACCGACTATCTTCGATCAGGAGAATTTTCAAGTAGAACCTGCCCTTTCCTAAGCGTCTCCGAATCGGCATGGCACGTCGAAGTCCAAACTCGATCCGGAGACCCAACCTCAGGGCTGCGGAGCACTTGGCGGAAACCACTACATTCGAGCAGAACCAAAGTGTCGTATGATTTCCGGACTACTGTCTGCTGTGTGGACACTTCTCGTCCCTTGCTGTTTATCAGATAGTTTTACCCAGGCACGATCTAAAGACCTGTGAGCACCATGGTGCAGACAATTCCTTCGGAAAGAGCGCGGTTGAAGTGCGATGAAACTCACTCTGGTCACGTCGCCGGCAGTCTGGTTCATCAAATGCAAGCGGGTGGGTGTCGTGGCCCAAGCGGCCAAATCGAACTCCAAATTGCGACGGCGGTGCCCGAGAAATGCAAAAGCAGAAGGGGTTTTCTTTGATCGAGTTGCTGATTGTGGTAGCTATCATTCTGATTATCGCGGCCATCGCGATCCCGAACCTGCTCCACGCACGGATTTCGGCGAACGAGGCCTCGGCCGTGGCTTCGCTGAGAACCTTGAATACGGCGCAGATTTCGTATAGCTCCATGTACCCGACGGTGGGATTTGCAAGCACGCTCAGCGCGCTCAGCGGAACCAGTTGCGCACCGCCGGGAAGCACGCAGGCGTGCTATATCGACGAGACTCTGGCCTCGGGCCTCAAGAGCGGCTATTCCTTCCAACTGACGGGCACTTCTGGAACTCCCGTTTCCACCTACCAGTTCATTGCTTCGCCATCGACTCCGAACCAGACCGGTATTCGCTACTTTTGTTCGTTCGCCGATGCCGTGATTCGATTCAGCGCCACATCCATAAGCACCTGCACCACCAGTGTGTCGCCGTTGCAATAGGGTTTGTTTTTGGCGAAGTGCCGGGGAGAGGCTGCCACACAGAAAGAGGCAGAGGAGAAATTTTCTCGTCCGCTGTCGATTCAAAAGTGTAGTCAGGTCTACCTTTGCTGGAGCGAGATCAACGATCACGGACAAATCTCAGGCATGGCAACTGTACTCACCAGCCCGAATGCGGGCGAGATCCACGCCTTTGTGGCAACTCCTGTAAACGCGAGCATAGGCAAGTCGGTTGCGGACGTGGCACGAACGCTCGCGAAAATCACTTTGTCGGCGAATGTTGGCAATCAGCTTGTGAAGAGATTCCCCGGCCGATCCGTGCGATAAAGGGTATCTTCAGAGCTTTCGCATTCCGCACCATGCATTTCAGACATAGGCTGCGCGAAGGCGCAAGGCAGGAGATTGTGCGGTGCAACATGGGTCACGCGGATATCGCATGACCCAAATGTTTACGGCGTTTCCGACGGCGTCGGGAAGCGTTCTTGAATCCACGCTTGCCAGAGCGGTGTCTCGCGGGCGACGGTCCCGGACGCCTGATCGCCGTAAAGGTAGAAGCTTAGCGTGACCATGCTCTGGCCGCCGAAGCTGACGGCGCCAAGGGCGGCGGCGCCCGGCCCTGGCTTGTCGAGCCGCAGCAGGGCGTTGCACGGACTCTGGCTGACGTGCTCCACCACGCCGCTGAGCGCCGGGACGCCCGCCGGGGCGGTCCAACGCTGCCCGGCGCTCGCGCCTTTCAGCCCCAATGCCGCGGTCAGCGTTTCCCATGCCTCCGCTTCGGTTCCCGCGCCGGGAGCCATCCACTGCATCATCGCGGAGCGTTGGCCGCGGAAGTGCGTGAGATAGATTCGCAGGATGCGGAAGAAGCCAGGCCAACCGGATTCGGTACCTTCCAGTTGGTTGTCCCAGTCGTCCGTGCTGGCAAAGAGGCTATGCACCACGCGGACGACGCAGATGCCTCCCCCGCGCGCCTCGACGCTCCACTCGTCCGCGATGACCGGCGAACCTGGGGCCCAGCCAGGGGCCTCTGCGGCAAACCTACGCGGCGGATCCCACGCCGTCACGACGGAGCTCGACTCCATGCCCGGGCCGAAGTTCAACTTCACCGCAACCGGCTTCCCGTCGCGCTCCTCGAACTCCGTCGGCACGAACCACGACGAAATACCCGGCCCGGTGGCGATGGCCTGCCAGACTTCCTCCGGCGTGCCCGGGACCTCGACTTCGACCTGGACTGAACGGCGTCCGGAAGCTTCTTTCTTCACGCTCATGATGGCTCCTTGGGATTGGATTTCTGCGGCAGAGGGTGCGCCACGACCACCAGGCGATGCGCGCGGCCGCCGGGGGCGGATTCATCGTGGTACTTCGAAACCAGTTTCGTGATGGCCTCGGTGAGTTCGTTGCTGAAAGCCGCTCGGTCCGTCGCCGACCGAAAGCGAACCTCGGTATCCACCGCCAGGGTCGCCAGGCGTTTGCCCGTCTCTTTCGCATGACGAACAAGATCACCCACCTCGCGCACGACCCGTGCGCCCAAGGCGATGAGATAGCTCGCGGACAGCCTATCGATTTCCCGATTCGGATCCGCGGCAACCGGACCCAGGGCGCTCGGCGAAACGACATAGGAAGCGGCCGTCGCCACCAGCAGCCGTTCCGTCAGCCCGCCCCACTTGCGTTCCTCGGCCAACCGCACCAGCCCGTGCGCCTCGAGCCCGTGCAGGTAGTAGTTGACTTTCTGCCGAGTCAGGCCAACCCGCGTGGCCAACGTCGCCGCCGAGGCGGGCACGACTAGCTCGGAGAGGAGTCGACCTCGCAGGGGCTCCAGAGCCGCCGTCGCCGCTGCCGGATCATTGATGACTTGTATGTCGAGCACGAGGAGAGAGTAGCATTGACAAGTTTTTTTGTCAATGCCAGCTTACTGCTTTTTCCTACGAATTTGCAGAGTCGATACGGCCATCGAACAGGTCGGCCGCCATTTTTGAATATTTATCCAACTGTGCCACCGCCTTCGGCACAAGAAAATGATGCTGATTACCGGCCCCGGCCATGATCCTGATCATTCTTTCCCTCGTGGCCGCCCTCATTGCGAGGTATCCTTTCGCCGCCGCTCGCTCTCCCTAATCATTTCGTTTATATCCGCCGCTGGACGTATCTCGATTGTTCCACACTTCAACATCACTCCCGGACATTGGGAAATGAGCTGAATTGCGTGATTCAGATCTCGCGCTTCAAGCACCTGAATTCCACCCAATTGCTCCTTCGTTTCCGCGTACGGACCGTCTATCACTGCCACCTTTCCGTTCTTCCAAGACACGGTCACCGCCGTGTTGGCGGGCTGAAGAGGTTCCTCAGCGACCTTTCATCGCCGGCAGTTCTTTGATTTTCCCTAGACTGCATCGGTTCCATACTATTCAATACATATCCGCACCGTGCGAGGCTGGTTGGGCCGATCACTGGCGCGACGCCATGGCATGCGAATCGGCTCTGGGGGTATATTGAGCTTCAAGGCCGAACATGCTTTTTCCCCGGCTAGGAGGGACCCATGTCGGATATGCATTCTTCCTCGAAACGCATCAGCTTGAGATGCTTCTTGTTCGTAGCCCTTGCAGGGTTGCTCGCGACGCAACTGGCGGAGGCGCAAACCGAGACCGTCCTTTACAGCTTCTGTTCCATGCCCAACTGCGCCGACGGCTCCGCCCCCGTCGGTAACTTGGTCCTTGATCCGCAGGGCAATCTTTACGGCACAACTCTCTATGGCGGCGCTCAACAGTACGGCATCGTTTTCGAGGTAACTCCCGGCGGCACGGAAACTGTGCTTCACAGCCTTGGACGCTTCGCGGGCGCTTATGGGGAAGGCAGCTTGATCCGCGATGCGAAGGGCAATCTCTACGGCACAACCGAGGGCAGCAGCTATTTCGGTTTGCTGGGTTCGAAGTACTTCGGTTCGGTGTTTAAGTTAGAAAAGCAAAACCTCCAGTATCTTAACCGCTTCACAGACCAAAATGTGGCGAACGGCGCCGTGCCAACCTCCGGTTTGGTCAAGGATGCGTTCGGCAATCTCTATGGCACCGCGCAGTACGGCGGTACCGGCTACTGCGCCGGCTACGGTTGCGGAACCGTGTTCAAAGTAACTCCCAAAGGCACGCAGACGGTGCTTTACAACTTCCTCGGAGGGACGGATGGAGAAGACCCCAACGGAGGGCTGCTGCTCGATGGCGCGGGCAACCTCTATGGCACAACCAATTTCGGCGGTGGTGGCGGCACCGGCTGCGGGCAGGCTGCCTGGTGCGGAACGGTGTTCAAGCTCGCTCCTGACGGGACGGAAACAATTCTTTACCGCTTTACTGGAGGCGCCGATGGTGGGCGCCCGCCGGCCGGCTTGGTGATGGATGCCGAAGGCAATCTTTATGGCACAACGCTGCAGGGAGGCACTTCGAGTCACTGCTCCGAGGGCTGCGGCACGGTGTTCAAAGTGACTCCCGGTGGGACCGAGACCGTGCTTCACAGCTTTGGTGAATCAACCGACGGAATATCCCCCACCGCCGGTCTGGTAATGGATGGCGAAGGCGCTCTGTATGGCACAACCCGCGATGGCGGCGACTTGAACTGCCAGGCGGGCGGCGGGTGTGGAACGGTGTTCAAGGTAACTCCTGATGCGACCGAAACCGTACTCTATCGCTTCACCGGAGGAACGGACGGGGCTACACCCTACGGCGGTTTAGTGCTCGACGGGCAGGGCAATCTCTTTGGCACAACTGTCGCCGGCGGCGTGGGCCCATGCGACAACTATCAAAACCTCTCGGGCTGCGGGGTTGTGTTTAAGGTTACGCCGTAACTTGGTAGCTTCAGCTTGCTGGATCGTTGGAAGTGCCTTGATGCCAGCGAGTTATGGCGTACCATAACTCACAGTGTTGTTGGGAAAATTAAGGCGTTTTGAATCGGGCGGCTCGAGCCCCTCCCTCTCTCTCCGAAGTCTGCTCAATTCCCACCGAACGGAGATCGCAAGGGAACCTGCTCCCCCAGCAAGTGACCTCCGTCACTAGCGAGAGAGCATGATCACATTCGAGAGTCTCAAGTTTCACCCACAATGCTCTTGGAGGTATTGCATTTGCGGCTTGATTATTTATCTTGCGTGTTAACCATCGCGTCTACAATCCTGGTTGGGCGGCGATGCTGGGAAGGCTGGGCGCTAGCTGTCGTCAATAGTATAGTTGTTTGCATTATCGGGTTTCGAACAAATCAATTCGGCTTCATTCCCGCCAACGTATTCTGCATGGTGATGAGCGGAGTCAACTTGCACGTATGGCGCAAGTCAGGAAGCCATCCTCCGACCCTTCACCGGTCTCCCTTTGTCAGGGACTGACCAGCGAAGCGGCTTAAACAACCTTCAAACTTCGCCGTACTGCCGTTTCATTTGGCCAGTCCTTTCTTGCGCAGGAAATCGCGCGCAACTTCTTTCACATCGTGATGCAGCCCATCGATTTCATAATTCAGCTGCCGCATTTCCTGGTCCGAAATCCTTCCCGCCAAACCCGCAAGCGCCCGCGCAACTTCGGGATGTTGCTGCAAAGTCATCTCGCGAACCACTGGCACCGCCTCGTAAGGCGGAAAATAATGCCGGTCGTCTTCGAGGACAAAAAAATCCAGAGCCGAGATCAGCCCGTCGGTGACATTGCCCGCGGCAAGATCGATCTGATGATCGCGAAGCGCTCTCGCTAGCAACCCCAAATCCATCACGCGCGGCTGGGTTGCAAAATGCAATCCATAGGCCGCAGCCAGACCTTTATATCCGTCAGGACGTTCCATGAATTCATAGCCGAAACCGGCGCGCCATTCCGGCGTATATGCGGCGGCCTGCGACAGGCTTTTGAGGTTCAGACGGCGGGCATCATCGCCCCGAATCTCCATGGCAAACGTATCGTTGAATCCGAAGCCTGGTCCCAGTGTCAAACCCAGACGCTTTTCGTATTCGTCCTTTACTCGCTGATAAACTTCAGCCCCGCTTCCTTCGGGGTTTCGCTTCAGAATTGCGCTCAGAGCCGTGCCGGTATATTCCGGGTAAATGTCGATGCGCCCCGCCAACACGGCCTGATGGCAGATATACGTTCCGGCAAGATAAAAGCGTCGCTCCACCTTGAGACTAGTCTGAGCTTCAACCTGCTGTGCGATGAGTTCGCCGAGAATCAAGGACTCGGTAAAGTTCTTGGAGCCAACCACAATGCGATCAGAGCGTGCCGACCAACAAGAGGACAGCAGCGCTCCCACAATCAGAATTAGCAAGGCGTTCCACTTTCCCAGCCTGCCGCCAAGCGACTTCCCGCGAAACGGCCAGGCACGCTGCTCGAGGCGACGCCGGCTATATCGATCGCTCTTCATTGATTATTCTTCATTCTTCGTCATCATTCTCCACTGTGGTTGCAGCCGCCGTTCGAGCCATCCCAGACTGAGATCCGCTAACAGCGCCAGAATCGCGGCGGGAACTGCCCCTGCCAAAATGAGCTGATTGTTCACCATTGCCAGACCCCGGAAGATAAACTCTCCCAGACCCCCAGCTCCAATGGCGGCAGCAATGGTCGCGAGCCCCACCGAGACGACAACCGCGATCCGCACCCCGGAAAGAATGACGCTGAGGGCCAGCGGCAATTCGACCCAGGACAAAAGCTGGAGATCGGTCAATCCCATGCCGCGACCCGCTTCGACCACCGCCGGATCAACGCCGCGGATGCCCGTGTAAGTGTTGCGGATCACGGGCAGCAACGCATACAGAGTCAAAGCCAGGATCGCCAAACGATCGACTCGTTCCCCCAACCAGGGCAAGGGCAGCAGGAATCCAAACAGTGCCAGACTAGGGATCGTCTGAATGATGTTCGCACCCGCTAACACCGGCTTATTCCACCTGGGCCAACGCGCAATCATAATGCCCAACGGTATGCCCACCAGCACAGCGAGCAGGGTGGAAACCCCCACCAGCCAGAGATGCTCCAACGTAAGCTCCAGAACCTGGCCGCGGTTCTGCACAATGAAATGAAAGAAATTCATAGCGTGTTCCGATCTTCGTTGCGACTTGCTGCCGACGCCGGCCCGACTCCGTATGCCCTCGCATACGCCGACGCCCAGGGATCGTCGGAGCGTAAGAAATCCTGGGGAGGAAGAACCGTGACCAGCCTTCCCGCTTCCATCAACGCGATGCGAGACGCGAGGCGCAACGCCTCGCGCAGGTCATGGGTGACAAAGACTACGGTCTTTTTTAGTTGTTGCTGCATGGCGAGGAATTCACGCTGGAGTTCGTCGCGAGTAAGTGGATCGAGCGCGGCAAACGGTTCGTCCATCAGAAGGATGGCCGGGTCGGCCGCTAGTGCCCGCGCCACGCCAACTCGCTGCCGCTGCCCGCCGGAAAGTTGTCGTGGATATCGCGAAGCCATACCTGCTTCCAGTCCGACGACCTGCAGCAACTCCCGCACTCGTGCACGAATCCGCTCTTCCGGCCAGCCCTCAATAGTTGGCACGAGAGCGATATTCCGCTCCACCGTAAAATGCGGGAACAAACCCCCATCTTGAATGACATATCCGATGCTTCGGCGCAAGCGAATCAGATCCCCGGACGCCAGCCCGTTCACGCGCACTTCCCCTCCGTTGGGCAACAGCAGGCGATTCACTAGCTTTAGGGTTGTCGTTTTTCCCGAGCCGCTGCGGCCGAGCAGCACGAGGGTTTGTCCGCGCCGCACCTCCAGATTCAACCCCGAAAGCACCTGCTGGCCTGTAGGTGAGATATAGGAGACGTCGAGAAACTCAATGGCGAAATCGTCGGCCGCAGTTGATTTCATGTCCGAAAGGATAACGGAGTTGGCGAAGATTTGGGTCGAGCGTCCTCGCCAATACGCTGGTTCCCGGGTATCAACTCCGGCTGGATTTCATGGGCGGAACGACCGTGGTCGCGGTCGGTTTTTGCTCGAGCAGTAGCGGGACTCGCCGAAGACTTCTGGAAAGCGTTATATGCCGTCAGTTACTAAAGTGGGTCTGGTACGGCCTCCCTCGCTGCTAACATTGCCTTTTAATCAGCCAGAATTGATTCTGCAGGAAGGGTGCAGCCGTGCCCAGCTCGAACGCAAGGCCTAGTCTGAATCACGCTAGCGGCCTCGCATTAGGAATCGTCGCTTGGTTCTGGCTACTCCTGGGATTTGTTTACTCCGGCGGCTACTTCCACGTCGCCATATTAGACGGGCGCCTTTTGCCAGGGCTTGTGCTTGCGTCGTTACCCCTGCTTCAAGCCATTCTGATTCCAGCGTATGTCTCGCGACAAACGTTTCTCGACGCAAAGCAAGCCGTTATCCGCAGTGCGGCGGCGGCCGTAGCCTTTGCTGGACTCGCCCAAGGTGCTTACGGGTTGACGAAGGGGTTCGGGGTTTGGAATTATGGCCTGCTCGCTCCTGGATTCGTTTGGACCGTCCTGATTCTCGCCGGTCTTGCGGGCGGAATGGCGCTCGGAAAGTTGCGCTGGAGCATGCAGCAGGAGCGACAGCAGGTCTCGACTCCCCAGCCCACTCTGTCCCGCTGGCATCTGTACTTTCACTCAGCCATCCTGTGGATCGCAACTCAAGCGCTCTGGTTCTGGCTGATGGAGGCGCCGAGTCGCCTTTTCCCTCCCGATAGCGGGCAAGCTCTGCTTAGCATCGCCGGTTGTCTACTTATTGCCCCGCTCCCTATCCTTTTTCCTCCTCGCAAAGAGACCAGCCGATGGAATCTTGCACTGAGATACTCGGCGTTGAGTGCGGTGGTTGTAGTGGCGTGCTTCGTGTTGTTAGTCATAACTGTTATTGTGGCTCGCATCCCGAACGGAATCATACTCTGGGCCGGGTTTCCCTTGCCGCTTGTCATGGCGTGGATTCTTTGTTTGCCCTGGGTATTTCTGTATCTTTGGTCGACGCCACTACCAGGGCGGCCGAATGTTTCCCAGTCCGCAGTTGCACCCCTTGTGTTTCCCGCGGATTGGGTAATCGTCAGCTTGTCTATGCTTGCGCTTTTCGCCACGTGGCCTGCCGGGCTATTCGCTACTTCGCCGGTCCAGCTGGGGTGGAACGGAGTTGGATGCGCGCAGTGGCAGTCTTCGCAGCCGTATGAATATTGGTTCTGGAAAGGCTACAAAGGAGTCTCCCGCGAAGTCCTGAACGAGGACCCGATCATTTTTCGGCCCGCAGTAAACCCAAATTTCTGCATCACGGTACCGGCGCAGAAGCTTCGCGACCGCGAGTCCATCGACCGGGGCTATCGTCTGGCCGCGCGAACATGGATTTACCTCATCGATCCCGACCAGTGGGAAAGCGAAAGTACCAGGGTAATGCGAGACGGCGTTGCCCGTCTGATTGGGCACGATTTCTCGTCCTACGAGGAACTAACCTCTTGGTGGGAGCAGAATAGCGAGTTTCTGACCTGGTCCGATGAGGACCACTGGCTGGAGATACATAAGACGGACTGGCAGATCGCACATCCGAACGCCAGATCGCTCCCGCCGGAGGAGAGCGTCGTGGAGCGGATTCGTAATCGGGGGCCGGTATGGTTTTACTGGTCCGATTTTCAGGTCAACGACGTCGGCCTTTTTGGATCTGCGACATTCGATCGCGAGGCAAAACTGCGTGGTCTGAAACTTTTCGTTGCCGACAGCATCGAGGTCCTCACCGGGGACAGGCAGCGGCGCACACGGGAATATCTGCTCCGTCTCACCGGCAAAGAGTACACGACCGAGGGTGAATGGTACGGCGCTCTGCACGCGGTTCGCTTTAACGATCCGCGCTACAACGAGTCGCAGAAGGCTACTGGCATGGTTGCCGACCTGTGCCTTCGCCCCCAGAGCGGCATTCATTGTCCAGTCGCGGCACTGAAAGTATTGAAGGAATTAACCGGCAATACCTTCGATTCGCCGGAGCAGTGGGTGCAATGGTGGCGCAATAACGCACGCAGGATAGAACTCTCTCGAGATGGACGAACGCTCTTGACCAGACGTGATTAACCCAGGCCAATTGGCGAATCACGGGGCAAACTAGAGGTTGAGAACAGCGGGGTGCGGGGGCCGGCCCCGCGTCCAAGCGCGAAAGCGCGGCGGGCTTGTCGTCGCCGTTGCAGTTGCCTTCGCTTGCGCTGCGCGAAGCGCAAGGAGGGGGGAGCGCAAGCCGAGGCGCTGGGCTGGTGCCCCACGCGCACTTAGCCCGAACGAAAAGATCTTCTGCGAGTGGACGCGCTAACTGACTGAAAGAAGTGGCTCCTCAGGTAGGACTCGAACCTACAACCCTCCGGTTAACAGCCGGATGCTCTGCCATTGAGCTACTGAGGAGTGGGAGCACGCTGCGAGTCGTGCTTAAATTGCCAAGGAAATCATAACAGAGGCTCCCGCGGATTGGAAATTCGCGCGTCACAACCCGCTAGGCGGTGGGCTCGCGGCACCCGTGGTTCTGCTAACCTGTTTCTCTGACTCTCGTCGACGATAGAGTGAGGTGTTTCTAATGGGAGGTTCGCGTTTGCTGATTGCGTTGCTGATTTTTCTCGGCGTTGTTGTTCTGGTTCATGCTGACGATTCCGGTGCTGGGCATTCCGCAACTCTTTCCGTTTCGCCGGTGCTTCCGAAGGCCAAAGTTGCACCGGTCGAAGATATGGTCCAGGGGCACAAGATTGTCGATCGCTATCGCTACCTGGAAGACCCCAACGATCCCGGCACCAAGCTCTATGTGGAGCAGGAACTCGGCTACACTCGCGCTCTCCTGGACCCGCTCCCCGGGCGCGACAAGATCAATGCCCGTCTGGCGCAACTGCTGGCAATTGGCACCGTCAGCGCTCCGCAGATGGGTGGGAAGCATTACTTTTACACGCGGCGCGAGGGCAATCAGAACCAGCCCATTCTTTATGTGCGCGAGGGGCTGAATGGCGACGATCGCGTGCTGGTCGACGTGAACAAACTGGCGGCAGACGGGACCACGGCTCTCGACTGGTGGTTTGCGTCGGACGATGGGAAGTACGTTGCCTATGGAACGTCGGCAAGCGGCTCCGAGATCAGCACACTGCGCGTGATCGACACCGCCAGCGGCAAATCGCTGCCTGATGCCATTGAGCGAACACGCGCGGCCAGTCTCGCCTGGAAACACGACAATTCCGGATTCTTTTATACCCGCTATCCCAAGAAGGGCGAGGTTCCCGCGGGGCAGGAGGTTTATTACCGGCACGTGTTCTATCACGCGCTCGGCACCGATCCGTCCGCGGACCCGCTGATTTTTGGCGACGGCCGCGACCCGGAGTGGTGGCCGAATGTCAGCCTTTCTGAGGATGGACGCTGGTTGCTGATCAACGAGGAACACGGCTGGACTAAAACCGAATTGTTTTTGCAGGATCTGACTTCGAAGAATCCTCCCGCCAAAATCACTACCGACAAGGATTTTCTTTACGGTGCCGATTTTCTTGCGGGCAAACTCTATATCACCACCAATGAAGATGCGCCTCGCTATCGCGTGCTGGTCGCCGATGCGAATCATGCCCAGCGCGAAAACTGGAAAGAACTGATTCCGCAGACTGACGCTGTACTGCAGGGGGTGAGTGTTACCGGCGGAAAGCTGCTGGCGCAATACGAACACAACGCGATTTCGGAGCTCAAGCTGTTCGGACTCGACGGTAAGAAGCTCGCCGATATTCCGCTGCCGGCCATCGGAAACGTTTTCGATTCCTCTGGCCGGTATGACCGCAACGAAATCTTCTTCGGATTCCAATCTTTCACCGTGCCACCCTCGGTTTATCGCGTCGTTCTCACCGATGTGAAAAGCGCGCTCTGGGCCAAGGTTGATGCGGCTTCTATCGATTCTTCTGCCTATGATGTGCAGCAGGTTTGGTACACGTCGAAAGACGGAACGAAGGTGCCGATGTTTGTCGTCAGCAAGAAGGGAATCGAGAAGAATGGCAAGAACCCTACACTGCTGACCGGCTATGGGGGCTTTAACGTCTCGCTGACGCCGACTTTCAATCGCAGCATGTATCTCTGGATGGAACACGGCGGCATTTACGCGGTCGCGAACCTGCGCGGTGGCGCTGAGTTCGGAGAAGACTGGCATCGCGCTGGAATGCTGGATAAAAAACAGAATGTGTTTGATGACTTCATTGCCGCCGGCGAATATCTCATCGCGCAGAACTATACCGATCGCGATCACCTGGCGATTCAAGGCGGTTCAAACGGCGGCTTGCTGATGGGGGCCATGATCACGCAGCGGCCGGATCTTTTTCGCGCGGTAGTGTGTGCTGTGCCGCTGCTCGACATGCTGCGCTACCAGAACTTCCAGATTGCGAAACTGTGGGTTCCGGAGTACGGTTCGGCCGATGATGCCAAGCAGTTTGATTGGCTCTACGCGTACTCGCCTTATCATCATGTGAAACCGGGGCAGGAGTATCCCGCCATCCTCTTTATGACGGGCGATACGGATACACGCGTCGATCCCATGCACGCCAAGAAAATGGCCGCGCTCATGCAAGCTGAAGCCAAGAACGGTGCCAGCAAAGAGCGGCCGATTCTCCTGCGCATTGAAACCAAGGCCGGACACGGGCAAGGGAAGCCCGTCACCAAGCAGATCGAAGAGAATACCGATATGTATTCGTTCTTGTTCTGGCAGTTGGGCGTGGAGCCGTGATCATGGAGGGACGGGCGTCCCCGCGAGCCTGCCGTGAGCGAAGTCGAACGGGCCGGTTTCCCCTGTGCTCCTCCGTCTCCTCTGTGGTTAAATGTTGTCGATGCCTACTGAGCAGAAAATTCGTGTACTCGTAGCGAAGCCTGGTCTCGACGGCCATGACCGCGGCGCCAAGGTGATCGCCCGCGCCCTCCGCGATGCGGGCATGGAAGTCATCTACACCGGCCTGCGCCAGACGCCCGAGATGGTCGTCAACGCTTCGCTGCAGGAAGACGTTCAGGTCATCGGGCTTTCGATTCTCTCGGGCGCGCACAACGCCATCGTTCCGCGCGTGATGGATCTGCTGAAGCAGAACAAAATGGACGATGTGCTGGTCCTGGTCGGCGGCATCATTCCCGATCAGGACATCGAAGGCCTCAAGAAAATCGGCGTGGCCGGCATCTTCCAGCCCGGCACTCCCATGGACAACATCGTGAAATTCATCCGCGAGCACGTGAAACCGCACGGTGTGCCCGCCGTTTAGACTCGCGCAGCGCCAACCTCAGGACACGTACTTTGGGGGTTACGCCGCGCTCCATCCCGGGATATACTCTTAGTAGCTGCCATGCGTTCGAATAGCTACATCCCGCGTTTTCAGGCGTGCTGGATTGAGGGACGCGCTTGTCCCCGCCGGTACCTTTCCTTGCTGCCTTCGCATGTGCGCGCCAATCTCTTCGGCAGCGACTAATCTTCTTCTCTCTTCGTTGCTTAGCTAATCGCTTTTAGCTTTTGGCTCTTAGCTTTTAGCCTTAGCCAAGGCAGCTACGCTGCTCGCACCTCGGCCTAATAATTCACTGAGAACTGAGAACCGGGAACTGAGAACTAATCTGGAGGACTCCATGACCACGAAAACTTTGACGATCGGCCCCAAGCTCAAGACTGCGATTCCGGGCCCCAACGCCAGGCGCATTCTGGCGGGCGACGAAAAATATGTTTCACCTTCTTATACGCGTTCCTACCCGATGGTTGCCCTGCGCGGCCGCGGCATTGTGGTCGAAGACGTGGATGGCAATGAGTTCTTCGATTTTTCCGCAGGCATTGCCGTGACTTCGACCGGTCATTGCCATCCGGAGGTGGTCGCCGCCATTCAGAAGCAGGCGGGCGAACTGATTCACATGTCGGGCACCGACTTCTATTACGAAGGCATGGTGACGCTGGCCGAGCGGCTCTCGAAGATCGCGCCGATGCCGGGGCCGCACAAGTTCTATTACGGGAACTCCGGCGCCGAAGCCATTGAGGGCGCTTTGAAGCTGGCGCGCTATCACACCAAGCGGCAGCACATCATCGCGTTCTTGGGCGCGTTTCACGGACGGACCATGGGCGCGCTCTCGTTAACGGCTTCGAAGCCGCAACAGAAGCGGCGCTTTTCCCCGCTGGTGCCGGGAGTGACGCACGTGCGCTATCCCGATGTGTACCGGGGCTGCGCGGCTGGTTCGCAGGATGCCGAGAAATTCGCGCTCGGCTGTGCGCGCTACATCGAAGACAAACTGTTTAAGACCGTGCTCGCGCCGGAAGAAGTGGCCGCGATTTTCGTCGAGCCGATTCAGGGCGAAGGCGGATACGTGGTCGCTCCCACAATCTTCATGCAGGAATTGCGTCGCATCTGCGACAAGCATGGCATCCTGCTGGTGGTCGATGAAGTGCAAAGCGGGATTGGGCGCACGGGTAAATGGTTTGCCGTCGAACACACCGGTGTCCATCCCGACATTGTTTGCATGGCGAAGGGCATTGCCTCTGGGATGCCGCTCGGCATCACCATGAGCAAGGCCGAGATCATGGACTGGGTGCCGGGTTCGCATGCTTCCACATTCGGCGGGAATCCCGTGTGCATAGCCGCCGCGCTGGCCACGCTCGATGTGATCGAGAGAGAACGGCTGTTGAAAAATTCGCAGGAAGTCGGCGACCACATGATGACACGCATGGCCGATTGGCCGAAGAAGCACAAGATTGTCGGCGACGTTCGCGGACGTGGCCTGATGATCGGCGTCGAGATTGTGAAAGACCAGAAGACCCTCGAGTACGGCAACATTGAGCGCGATCGCATCGTGCAGCAGGCGTTCGAACACGGCGTTCTGTTCTTGGGCTGCGGTCCAAGCACGATTCGCATAGCGCCGCCGCTGGTCGTTACCAAGGACGAGGCCGACGTTGCTATCGACGTGCTGCACGAGGCGATCGCGAGCGTTGAAAACCTCGATCATTAAAACTGGATCATTGAACGGCGCCTAGTCGCCGGAGGTGCGCAATGTCGAGCGGAACGGTGGAATCGATTTATATCGCCGCCGCCGCCGAGGGAACGCCGCAATCGGTGGGACAGGCGACGGCGATTCCGGGCGCGGGGCTTGAGGGCGACCGATACGCGCTCAAGCTGGGCACGTTCTACAAGCCCAAGCCCGATTACGAACTCACGTTGATTGAGGCGGAGGCGATTGAAGCGCTCAAGCGCGACTATCAGGTCGATCTTGCCGCTGGAGATGCTCGCCGCAACATCGTGACTCGCAACGTGCCGCTGAATCACCTCGTGGGCAGGGAATTTGCCATTGGCGAAGTGCGCATTCGCGGCATCCGCTTGTGCGAGCCTTGCGATCACTTGGAGGGAGTGACGGGCAAATCCGTGATCAAGGGCCTTCTCCATCGCGGGGGATTGCGGGCGCAGATTCTCACGCCGGGGACGATTCACGTTGGCGACAAGCTAACCGTCATCCTGTAGAAACGCGGCTGGCTGCAGCTCGGTCCGAATTGTACCGGAGGCGCGGTGATCACCATCACATTATGACGGAGTGATTCAACCTAGGGTGAACATGGAATCATCCATGTTTGCCGGACGCCTGACGCAAGCCACACTTCGAGCGCTGGACTGGCTGACGGCGAAAACGCTTTCGCCGGAAAACCTTCCCGCGCACCAGCTCACCGGCCGACGCGGGGAGGAAGACGCGTACTTCTATCTTCGCCGGCGCGGCTACACGATCATCGCGCGCAACTACCGCTCCCCCCATCATCGCGGCGAACTCGATCTTGTCGGCTGGGAGCGAGACGTGCTTTGTTTTATCGAGGTAAAAACCCGAACGACGCATTCCTTCAAGCCCGCCGAAGCCGCCGTAGATCGCGATAAGCAAAGGGAATTATCGCTGGTTGGCCGCGACTTCTTGCGTGCCATGCCCGCTTCGTGCCCACCGGGGTCCCATCCCGCGCGCTTTTCGCGGGATGGGGTGGAGTGGCGGTTCGACGTGCTCGCCGTATACTATGAGCGGGGCCGACCCACATTCGAGCTATTTCAAAATGCGTTTCCCGTGGCGTACAATCATGGATTCGCCAACTCACGCTGAAAGGATTTAGTACGTGCCTGAATTAAGAAAAGACCCCATCGTGGGCCGGTGGGTGATTATTTCCACGGATCGCGCCAAACGCCCAACGGACTTTGCGCGCGAGGCGGTAAAGATCAAGGGTGGATTCTGTCCTTTTTGTTATGGCAATGAAGCGAAGACGCCGTCGGAGATTCTGGCGTACCGTCCCAGCGGCAACGGCAATACTCCGCAGAAAGACAGTCCGGGTTGGACGGTGCGCGTGGTTCCGAACAAGTTTCCGGCACTGGGCATCGAAGGCAGTTTGAATAAGCAAGCCGAAGGCATGTTCGACAAAATGAATGGCATTGGCGCTCACGAAGTCGTCATCGAAACGCCCGATCACAATGCCAGTCTGGCTTCGCTTTCATCGAAAAAAATCGAAGATGTTTTGTGGGCGTTCCGTGATCGCATTCTCGACCTGAAGAAAGACCGGCGCTTCAAATACATTCTCCTTTTTAAGAACCACGGAGAAGCGGCCGGAGCCTCGCTTGAGCACTCGCACTCGCAGCTGATCGCGCTGCCGATTGTGCCCATTTACGTGGTTGAGGAATTGGATGGAGCGAAGCAGTATTACATCTACAAAGAGCGCTGTGTTTTCTGCGACGGCATCCGGCAGGAAATCGACAACGGCACCCGCGTCGTGGCGGAAAACGAAGATTTTCTCACTCTCGCGCCGTATGCTCCGCGGTTTCCGTTTGAAACCTGGATCCTTCCCAAGACCCACGAGTCGGCGTTCGAGAACTCGTCATCGCACATGTTTGAGAATCTGGCGAAAGCGCTCAAGCAACTACTGATGAAAGCAGACCGCGTGCTCGACAATCCCCCGTATAACCTGGTCGTCCACACAACGCCGGCCCAGGACCCAACCAACGAGTATTACCACTGGCACATCGAATTCATGCCGAAACTCACCAAGACGGCGGGATTCGAATGGGGCACCGGTTTCTACATCAATCCCACTCCGCCGGAAGAAGCGGCGAAATTTCTGCGCGAGGCAAGCGTGGAAGATGCGGCCCCGAGTGCGGCGGGAGCGCGGTAGGGGAGGCTTCGCGGCTGCGATTTGTCGCCAGTTACCGAAAAGTAGGCGGAGTCAGGGCAAAGAAGTGAATGCTCGTTCAACAAAGTCATATTGTGGATATTCGGAAGCAATTGCGCTCATGCTTGCTTTCACAGCGTCGCCTCGAACCCAGGCCGCAACCTCACTAAATAGTTCCGCACGCTCTCCCCAGAACGCGGTAGCGTGGTGACCTGGAACTAGAAAGTCGGTCTCTGCTATAAACCTAGCCAAATTGAGTCTCGCATTCTCTGTTTCCTGCGCAAGCCAAGCATCGAGATATGGTGACAAATCGGACACGGCCTGAGCAATTCCGCAAAGCCAATCCTCGATTTCATCGCCGAAATAATCGATTGGTTCTTGGTTGAGGACACAGGTCCAAAGTGCTCTAAAGAAGCGCTCTATAACCGACCGTTCCGCCTCCGGCCAATACCGCCATTCGCCGTGGTACAGCTTGTTGAAAACGATCGGCTGGTCCATGAACTCCTGTCCGTACTTTGCAGCCAACTCGAAAATGCGTGGTAGGAAATGCCTGAAATCGTCTGCATTTCCCCAAACGAATAGAGCGTCGGTAGCATACAGCTCCAAATCCTCAGCTTTCAGGTCGCGTAGTGAACTCTTGTGGAGCCGTTTCTCATCTTCCGGGCTATGGCAACACGTACACGCATTCGTGTCGTCACGAAGAGGGTAAGAAGCAAACGTGGCGTACAAGTTCTCGATAGCAGTTCGAAGATCAGCGGTTTCTTCCACGCCTTATTTTACGTGCAGACTTGATAGTTGTTGCAAAGAGCCGGCGTTACTCTCCTTGATGAACTGGCGGCGATGTGGTGCATGCTGAGCGGCAGCATTATCCCTGCGTCCGATCGAGAACCTCCGCGTGCCACGCCATCTGAATCGCTTCCAGCTTGGCTTCGTTCGACGTAGCGGGATCGTCTTTGAACCCGGGGAGCGCGATCACATACTTGTGCAGGTCGGTGAAACGAACCGTGAGCGGATCGATCTTGGGATGCGTTTCCGAAAGCAGAATTCCGATGTCTTCAGCATCGCTCCAGGTAAGTTCTTTCGGCATGAATGTCTCCAGGTGCCAGGTTTCAAAGTTTCAAGGTTTCAGAGTTTCAGAGTTTCAAAGACCGACTCTCGCAGCATTTGTTGCTGGTTTCTTTGAAACCTTGAAACTCTGAAACCTTGAAACCTGGCTTTTAATGCTCCTCTGACACGTAATTCCGGTTCCAAGCCGGAATTTCCACGACCAGTTTGCCCGGCTTCTTGATCACGGTCTGGCATCCGAGCCGCGAGTTTAACTGAAGATCGGCGGCCATGTCGAGCTTATCGGCTTCGTCATCTTCCATCTCCGAGATCAGGTCGGCGCCCTCTTTCACCCAGATGTGGCAGGTCGTGCAGGCGCAGTTTCCTCCGCAAGCGTGGTCGAGATGAATGCCGAAGTTCAACGCTACATCGAGCAGAGACTCTTCTTTGCCATGGTCTTTATAAGGCAACTTGCCGTGCTCGAACGTCACCGTCTTGCCTTCGGGCAGAAAAGTGACTTCAACCGTGTTTTCACTGGGAGCATCCATTGTGGTAGTCCCGGTTCCCTGCGCTTTTTCTTCAGACATATAAGAGACTCCCAGGTTTCAAAGTTTCAAGGTTTCAAAGTTTCAACGTTGAAGAGCTGCTAAGTCAGGTTTCACGTTGAAACCTTGAAACTCTTAAACCTTGAAACTTTGCTCTTATTCAAAATCCGCCTTCGCCACGGGATGGCCGGCCTGCGGGCCTTCCTCCAGATCGGTCTCGTCCATGGCTTTGCCTTTCAGCGCGGTGGAGACGGCCGTATCCATCATCAATTCCGCCAAATGCATCGTGGCCTGATTCAGCGCGTCAATCGCCTCACGGATCGCGTGATAATCATCGCTGTCGCCATCCTTCACCGCAAGCAGAGCTTTCTCCAGCGTGTCGACGTTGCGACGTTCTTCGCCGGTGAGTTCCTGCCAGGCCGAATTCCTTTTCCCTTTCGCGAGCGCGGTCAATATCGTCTCCGCTTCGCGCCGGGCTTCAATGACCTGGCGCTGACGGAAATCTTCTTCCGCATAGTCGAATGATTCAAGCAGCATGTTCTCGACCTGCTCGTCGGTGAGGCCGTAGCTGGGCTGAACGTCGATTTCCGCTTCTTTCCCGCTGCGCTGCTCGCGCGCCGAGACACGCAAGATGCCGTTAGCGTCGATCAGAAACTTCACTTCGATGCGCGGCATGCCGGCGGGCATCGGTGGAACGCCCTTCAGGTCGAAGCGCGCGAGCGACCGGCAATCCCGCGCCAGTTCGCGTTCGCCTTGCAACACGTGAATGGCGATGTTGGTTTGGCCGTCGACCTGGGTCGTGTAGTACTGTGTCGCCGAAGCCGGCACCGTCGAGTTGCGCAGGATGATTTTATCGGTCACGCCACCCGCGACTTCAATTCCCAAGGACAGCGGAGTGACGTCGAGCAACAGCATCTCTTTCGTGATTTCGGAGCCGCCGCCTAGAATATTCGCCTGCACGGCCGCGCCGAGCGCCACCACTTCGTCGGGATTCAGATCCGTATGCGGCACGCGCCCGAAGAGATCCTGGACCAGCCGCCGCACGTTTGGAATACGCGTCGAGCCTCCAACCAGGACGACCTCGTCGATTTGTTCGGGCTTCAGCCCCGCGTCTTTCAGCGCCTGCTTGCAGGGCCCGATGGTGCGGTCAATGATCGGTTGGATCATCTGCTCGAAGGCCTCGAGCGGAATCTCGCGCTGATACTTCTTTCCGCCAGGCAAGTCGACATCGAGTTTTGCCGACGGCTGCGACGAAAGCGCGATTTTGGCCTCGATCACGGCCTGGCGGATGCGCTGCACGGCTTCGCCGCTCCTGCGCACATCAAGTCCAAGGTCGCCGCGAATGTCGTCGAGCGCGATGGCGATCAGCAGATTGTCGATGTCGTCTCCGCCGAGATGCGTGTCGCCGTTCGTGGCGATCACTTCGAAAATGCCGTCATGCAGCTTGAGAATCGAAATGTCGAAGGTGCCGCCGCCGAGATCGTAAACCACCACGATGCCGTGCTTCTGCTTGTCGAGTCCGTAAGCGAGCGAGGCCGCGGTCGGTTCGTTGACAAGCCGCAAAACATTCAGTCCGGCGATGCGTCCCGCGTCTTTCGTCGCCTGCCGCTGCGCGTCGTTGAAGTATGCGGGGACGGTGATGACCGCCTGGCTTACCGGTGCTCCGAAAAAACGCTCGGCATTCCGCTTCAGCTGCCGCAGCACGAGCGCTGAAATCTCGGGCGGCGTGTAGGTGCGCTCGCCAATCTTGATACGCAAGACCTCGCCCGGCTGAAGATCTTCCGCCAACTGAAACGGAAACAGCTTCAGTTCGTCCTGTATATCTTCGAGCCCGCGCCCCATCAGACGCTTGATCGAATACACCGCCCGCTCTGGCGTTTCGATCAGATACCGGCGCGCGGCGGTGCCGATGATTACCTGGTTGTTCTCATCGAGCGCCACGACCGAGGGCACAAGGTTCAGCCCGTCTTCTCCGGGAATGACGACAGGGGAATCTCCCTGCATGTAGGCCACGAGCGAGTTCGTGGTGCCGAGATCGATGCCGACGATGTGATCAGAGCTCATTTGTAATTTCTGATTTGTAATTTGTAATTGTGACCACGAAGGTGTGCATTCTTAAAGTGCCAATTACAAATCACAAATTACCAATTGTTTCTATTCCAGCGCCTCATTCACGTCCCGCACCAGGTTCCGTACATAGTTCCTGCGGTTCAGCACATCCAACATCCTATCGAGAATCTTTCGCCTATCCTCTTCGGTCCCGTCGTCCACGGATTTGTCCCACCGGTCCCAATCGGCCTTGAGTTGGTTGAAGAGCGCATCATACTTTTCTTCCAGCGAGAGCTTGGCCTTGCCGATTTCCTCCAGCAAAGCGGGATCGTCTTCGCCCATCTTTTTCTGGGTGCGCAGTTCTTCCAGATGCATGTTGAGTTCGAAAACTTCCTCCAGAAGATCTGGGGGCACGACCTGCTTTTTCAATTCGCCCGTTGCCCGCGCTTTTTCCGTTGCCTGTTTCGATTGCTCCTCGATTTCGACGCCTTCGAGGCGCAACAGATACTCGGTACGCTTGATCGGATCTTTCAAGGTGCGATACGCGTCGTTGAGCATGGAGCTTTGTTCCAGGCTAAAGGCCCGTTCCTCCGGGTTCGCCTGTGCAAACAGGTCAGGATGGAGCCGGCGGCTCAGCGCGTAGAATTCTTTTTCCAGTGCGGCGGTATCCAAATTCAGTTTCCGGGGAAATCCGAAGAAAGAGAAGTAGTCTACCGGCACGGGCGGCTGCACTTTGCCGCACGAACTGCAGAAGTGCACCGCGCGCATGGTGCCGCACGACCAGCAACTGGCGGTTGCCTCCCGAGGTCCTTGTAAGGGAATTATCATCGATCCTGACGATTTGGATTTCGCATTTGCCATACAAAATTCAGGGCGAGCGCGCGGCCCGCCCCCACCATCCTCTTCCCACTTTTATTAGGAGAAAGAGCTGCCGCAGCCGCAAGACTTGGTTGAGTTCGGATTCACGAAGACGAAGCCTTGCTGCATGAGAGTTTCCTGGTAGTCGAGAGTCAACCCGTGCAGATAAATGAAAGACTTCGGGTCCACAAATACCCGGACATCTCCGAACTCAAACACGCGGTCGCGCTCGCGCGGTTGCGTGTCGAACCGAATATTGTAGCTCAGACCCGAGCATCCGCCGCCCTGCACGCCTAAACGAAGCCCGCCCTGCTCTGGCGAGATGTTCTCCTTCGCCATGGCGGAGCGGATCCTTTTGATTGCGTTCTCGGTGACCTGGATGCCCTTGGCCGGAGCCGTAGGCGCCGCGGATTTCACTGCCTGGTCTTTTGCTGCTTCGTCTTTTACCGCTTGATCCATAATTAACAGGAACGATTAATTGTAGACGCTGCGAGCCGATTTCAAGTAGAGACGCGGCTTGCCGCGTCTCCGTTCGCGGCGAGAGACGAGGCAAGCCCCGTCTCTACAGCAAGCTTACTGCGCGGCGCGCACTTCCGCGGGTTTCGCGGCTTCCTGCTTCTTTTTCCAGTCGCCGATCGCGGCTCGGATGGCATCCTCGGCCAGCACCGAGCAGTGAATTTTCACCGGCGGCAACGCCAGTTCCTTCACGATCTCGGTGTTCTTGATCTCAAGCGCCTGGTCCACCGTCTTGCCCTTGACCCATTCGGTTGCAAGCGAAGACGACGCAATCGCCGAGCCGCAGCCAAAGGTCTTGAACTTGGCATCTTCGATCACGTTGGTCTGCGGATTGACCTTGATCTGCAGTTTCATCACGTCGCCGCACTCGGGCGCGCCGACCAGACCGGTGCCCACGTCGGCATCCTTCTTGTCCATCGAGCCAACGTTGCGTGGATTGTTGTAGTGGTCGATAACTTTATCGCTGTATGACATCTTTCACCCCTTAGGTTTCAAAGTTTCAATGTTTCAAGGTTTCAATGACTACCCCACTGCGTCGTCAGAGTTGCAAGTTTCATCGCTCCTAACTTTGAAACCTTGAAACCCTGAAACCTGCCTCTAATGCGCTTCTGCCGCCCACTTCACACTCTTCAAATCCACGCCCTCTTTCGCCATTTCATACAGCGGCGAAAGCTCGCGCAGACGCACGACCGTTTCAACTACTCGATCGGCCACGTAATCGACCTCGGCCTCGGTATTGAAGCGTCCAATGCCGAAGCGGATCGAGCTGTGCGCCAGGTCGTCACCCGTGCCCAGCGCCTTCAATACATAAGATGGTTCAAGTGTCGCGGAGGTGCATGCCGATCCGCTCGAAACCGCAATATCGTTGATCCCCATCAGCAGCGACTCGCCTTCCACATAAGCAAAGCTGATATTCAGATTGCCGGGCAGACGATGCTCCATGGAGCCATTGATGTACACCTCGTCAAGCCGGCTCATGATGCTGTCTTTCAGGCGGTTGCGCAGCCCCGCTATTTTGCAGGATTCCTGCGGCATCTCTTCTGTCGCGAGGGCGCAGGCCTTGCCGAGGCCGACGATGCCAGGAACATTCAGCGTCCCGGAGCGCATCCCGCGCTCGTGCCCGCCGCCGTCGATCTGCGCCACCAACTGCACCCGCGGATTCTTGCGCCGTACATACAACGCGCCCGCGCCTTTCGGTCCGTACAGCTTATGTCCGGTGATGGAGGCGACATCGATGTTCATCTGGTTTACATCGATCGGCACTTTACCGATGGCCTGCACCGCGTCGGAATGAAAGACCACGCCGCGTTCGCGGCATAGCTTGCCGATTTCTGCGAGCGGTTGCAGTACGCCGATTTCATTGTTAGCCGCCATGATCGTGACCAGAATCGTCTTGTCGTCGATGGCGCGCTTCAGGTCATCGAGGTCGATCAGCCCGTCTTTCTGCACCGGCAGATAAGTCACGCGAAAGCCGAGCTTTTCCAGATGCTTGCACGTATCGAGCACCGCCTTGTGTTCGGTGACCGCGGTGATGATGTGGTTGCCCTTCTCGCGATACATCTCGGCCACACCCTTGATGGCGAGGTTGTCGCTTTCGGTGGCGCCGGAAGTAAAAATGATCTCTTTCGCACTCGCGCCAATCAGCTTGGCGATCCGCTCGCGCGACAGTTCCACCGCTTCTTCCGCTACCCATCCAAAGGGGTGATTGCGGCTGGCGGCGTTGCCGAACTTCTCCATGAAGTAGGGCAGCATTTCCTCCAAAACCCGCGGATCCATGGGCGTGGTCGCGTGATTATCCATGTAGATGGGCAGCTTGATTCCGTCGGGAGCAGAATGCTGTTCCGCGCTGTGCTGGGTCGCCTTGTTGCCGTTCGTGCTCATGATTGCTTTTCTCCTACGCAGCCCCTGAAGGGGAGATTATTTTTGCCGCTTGCGGCATCGCTAAAGCGGTGCCCTGATACAAACCTGCTCTACGAAATCGTTACCAACTCCACTGGTTTCCTGGTCTCCGGTTGCTTAACCTGGAGGACTTCCGTTTCTTCCTTCATCTGCGAAATTTTGATGTTTTTCAGAACTTGCTCAATGCTTTCATTCACTTTCCGCAGCGGCTCGCGGATCGTGCAGCGATCGCTCTGATCGCATTCGCCGCGCACCGTCACGCACGATGTAATGAACAGCGGGCCGTCGATGGCCTTGATCACTTCGAACGCCGAAATCATTTTCGGGTCGCGCGTCAGCGTGTAACCGCCATTCATTCCATGCTGCGACCGAATCAGCCCCACCTTCGCGAGACGTTGCAGGATCTTTGCCAGCGCTTCCTGCGGGATGCCATATGCCTCGGCCACATCCTTGGCGCTGCATGCGCCCTGGTCGGCGTGCTCGGCCAGATGCTTCATAGCCATGAGCCCGTAGTCCGCTTTCTTGGTCAGTTTGAGCATGGGCAAATCCCGACCTATAAAGTCGGATTAAACTCCGACTCTTTCGGTCGCAATTTAATTCTAGCCTTGTAGTCTGGTTCGCGCAAGTGCTATCAGCGATTGGCGTGATTCTCGGGTCGAACGGTAAGTGCTGTCGGCTAAACGGGTTAGCGGACGGGATCACAGGCGGGTTGATAAGCACTGTCTTTGTAGAATTCAGCGGAGCGGAAGGTGGGAGAATGGAGAACGATCGGCAAAATGCTTGGTCGATTCTGGGGTTATGAGCGTAGCCGGATTGCAACAGCTAACGGCTGATCGCCGCTTTGATTCTCTCGACGTGGACTATTTCAACGTCGCCGTCAAATAGATCGCAGACTTGCCCAGCCGTTGCGCCGCACTGAGGGCAGGCCAAGGTCATCGGGCTAACCGCAATATGCTCGTTGTCCTTAATTCTAAGTTTGAGCACGTAGCACTCCCCATGAACAGCATCCCCGTTCTCGGCAGTTCGGGATCGACGTGTCTAGGCTCACAGGCCTTCATGACGTACATCACAGACCCGGCGGTCATGCGACGGGAGAATCGGTAGACCACCTCGCAAAGGAGTAAGGCCATGGCTTCCACTGCCACTCCCATAAAACCAGAATTGTTACGAACGCTTCCCTCCGACGCGGCGCGCCAGATACAGTGGCGATTCGCCGACCGCTACGATCTGCAGATGCTGGTGCAGTCGGCACGCTCGGTGGCCCGTGGTCCGGTGGCGCGCCTGGTGGCCAGCGGCGGCCGCAATTCGCATGAGTGGACGCCGGCAAAGGCGGAATTGTTGTCAGCGTTCGATTCTTCCGGGATCACGGCTGTCTTCATGGAGCCAGAGCAGGGTGGATTCATCGCGGGCCCGAAGAACCTGGCACTGGCGCTGGTCGCGTTTGAACTCGCCTGGGTGGATGGAGGGGCGGCAACGGCCAGTCTGGCAGGATGTCTGGCGCTAGCGCCGATTCACGAGCGCGGTACGCCGGAGCAGCAGGCAAAGTACATGCAGTTGGCCGCACCGCCGCAAGCGGGAGCGGATCGCAAACCCTGGCGGGGAGCATTCTGCCTGACTGAGCCGATTCCTTACGTTGGCGTGGATACCGGGATGCTCAACGGGAAAATCCGCATCGCGGAGTGGAAGGATGGAGAACAGCCGACGCTGCAAGTAGAAAAGCGCGGACGCTTCATCACCAACATCGGGTTTGCCAATTTCGTGACCGCAGCGGTGGATTCCGGCGACGAGCGCATCAAGGGAAGCTGCATGGTGATTCTTGAAGAAGGTGATCCCGGCACCTACGATCGCGGCACACCCACGCGCAAGCTGGTGCATCAATTGTCTTCCACTGGCGATCCCATTTTCAGTCTGCGCATTCCGGCCAGCCGGATTGTGGGTGGCTACGACGTGAAAGATGGCGTTATCGTGCCCCGCTACAACCACAGCGAGGTCATTGAAGCCGTATTCCGCCGGACGCGTGTGACGGTGGGCATTATGACGGCGGCGAAATTGTTGTCGGCGGTCGAGCCGGTCATCCGGTATCAGCGTGGGCGGTTCCGTGGGGCAGAGACGGCCACGCCCGGTTCGGTGCGCTATGAACTCGGGTTGCAAGCTCGCGAAGACACGCTGCACCGGCTGGTGGACGTCTGGGCGACCGGCGAGGCGGGCGCATCGCTTGGATTCGCGGCGGCGCGGGCGTTCGATGAATTGGATCCACTGGAGCGGGAGGCTGACAAACTGCTGGCCGCGCAGGGAGCCGCGGCCGGGCGAGCGCGCATGAAGGTGCAACGCGAAGCGTCGGAACGGGCGGCGGAACTTGTGCGTTTGCCAGCAAGTGATCCGAAGCGAGCACAACTGGAGTCCGATCCGCTGCTGCGTTTCGTGCTACTGGACTCTCTGGCCGACGTGCTGTGCCCCGCCACCAAGCTGTGGAACACCGGCTGGGGTGCGCAGATGATGCGCGAAGCGGTCAGCCTGATGGGTGGGTACGGCATCACCGAAGACTGCCCCGGGTTCCTCGGCAACAAGTGGATGGATGCGCAACTGGAAGCGACTTACGAAGGCCCCGAAGCCGTGCAACGGCGTCAGCTCTCGATCACCATGACCAATCCGCTCTTCCGGGCGCAGTTCCAGGCTTGGATCAAGGAGATGCGCGGGGTCGCGTCCCAGCGTCCCGGCACCGGCGCATGTGCGCTGGGAACGGCCATGGGAATGTGGCTGTGGACGCTGGAACGCTTGCAGAATAGCACCGATGCCGATGGTGGGCGCCTCTACCAGAGCGCGCGCCAGGGTGTGACATTTCCGCTGGCCGACGCGCTCTGCTGGCTGCTCGCGGCGCGCTGCCAGATTCTCGATGTGATCGAACTGGAGAAGCGCGGACCGGACGATCCCGCCGTTGCCGAGGGGCTGGATGGCCTGGTGAATTTCATGACCGATCTTTGCCACGTGCAGTCGGCGCACGCCAGTGGAGAAGTGTCCCGCATCTGCGCCGAGTTGGTATTCGGATACAACCGTCACCCCGCGTGGGACGAAGCGGGATACCGCGGCTGCTACCGGCAGGACGAGTTGGATTCTCTTGAAGGCGTGATTCCGGGGATCGGTTCCTACGGCGTGGATGTCATCGGAAACGATGGCTCGCATCCCGCAAAGGCTGGCCCGTGTGCGAAGTGCAATGGAGCCGAGCAGTTTCTCTCGTTGCAGACGAAGCTCGCCACTTGCCTCACGGGCTGCCGGCTGTCCAAGGACCGCGCTGCCGAAGCGATTTCCAAGCTCATGATTCCGGAGGCGCTGGACTATCCTGCATGAGCGCCGCTTCCCAAGAATCGTCCGCCGCGATCGACCAGCAACAGAGCGATCAACCACAGATCGAACGGCCACAGATGTCGATCGACATCGCCTGCGTGGGCTTCGGTCCGGCAATGGGCGGATTTCTGACAACGTTGAGCCGTAGTTTGCTGAATCCCGATGGCTCGGTGCGACTGGAGAGTGCAACCTCCCCCGGCCAGCCTCTGCAGGTAATTTGCTACGAACGCGCGGACGGCCTGGGCTTCGGAGTTTCAGGCGCGGTCACGCGGGCGCGTGGGATACGCGGAAGTTTCCCCGACGTGGATCTCACGCAGATTCCGATGTCGGCGGCGGTGAAGAAAGAGAAACTCGTATACCTGCTCGACCCCACGCGCGCCAGCCGGCGTTCTTTTGCCTTCAAGATTACCGACGGCGTGCTGCGCTCACTCAGCTCCATCTTCGGGCTCAAGCACGATGCGTTCGAGTTGCCCTACACTCCACCCTTCATGCAGAAACACGATGGCTTGGTGCTGTCGCTTGGTCAGTTTAACCAGTGGGTCAGCGATCAGGTTGCAGCGTCGGGCCTGGTGCAGATCTGGCCGGGTATGCCCGTCGCCGAACCGCTCATCGAAGAACGTGCGGTCACAGGTGTGCGGCTTGCCGATCAGGGGACCGACCTTCAGGGGCGTCCCGAGGCAGGGTTCACACCGGGCATGGATCTGCGCGCGGCGCTGACGGTGGTGGGCGATGGTCCGGTGGGAGCGGTCGGGCGCAAGATCGACGAGCGCATGGGATTGCCGCAGGGCCACGAATCTCGCGAATGGGCGCTCGGCATGAAGATGGTGATCGAACTCCGAGAGGACAGCGGAGATGGCAGCGGACTGGAACCCGGCACCGTACTGCACACCATTGGATTTCCGGAGCCGGAGATTTTTGGCTTTCTCTACGTTCATCCCGACCGTCTGGCTTCGGTCGGCATCTTTGTTCCGTCGTGGTTCGGCAGTCCGGTGCGGACCGCCTATCGTTACTTGCAGCACTTCATGCTTCATCCTTATTTGTGGCGCTATCTCGAAGGTGGAACGCTGAAGTCTTGGGGAGCGAAGTCACTGCAGGAATCGGGCCGCCACGGCGAACCGTTTCTCGCGGGTAACGGCTACGCCCGCATCGGCGAGGGGTCGGGAAGCACCAACGTGCTCGCCGGGTCGGGAGTGGATGAAGCCTGGACTACGGGAGTGCATCTGGCGGAAGCGGTCATTGAACTCGCGGAACAAAAACGTGCATTTACTCGCGAGAACCTCGAAGCGACTTACGTTTGCCGACGGCGCGAGAGCTGGGTGGATAACGAATCGAAAATTGCGGCCGATTCGCGCAATGGATTTCAGCAAGGCGTCATCACGGGAATGATCGGCATGGCCCTCGCGGGACTGACCGGCGGACGGATTACCCCGGCGGCGCGTCCGCCTCGCGAGATGCCCTCGCTTGAGAAAGCTTACGGCTCGCGCATCGCGCCAGCCGAGTTGAAGCAGATGCAGGAAGAATGCGCCGCCAAGGGCATTTCACTGCACGACTGCATCATGGACCGTTGCGGTTGGCCGCAGATTCCCATGGATGGCAAGCTGCTCATCTCCCATCAGGATGCCTTGCTGATGGGCGGAGGCGTGCAAGCGACTCCGGGCTATGCGAATCATGTGAGATTTCGTCGTCCGGAACTGTGCCGCGCCTGCGAAACCAAGTTATGCGTGGAAATGTGCTCCGGGCAGGCGATCACTCGCGGCGAAAACGCAGTGCCCGCCTTTGATCGTGAGAAGTGTGTTTACTGTGGCGCTTGTTTGTGGAATTGCCCAGCCGACAGTGACGATACCCACGGAAATATCGAATTCAACGCCGGTGCGGGAGGATTGCACTCGGCGCTGAACTGATTACTGACCCGACAGGATACAAATGCCAAACGGATATCACATCGTAGTATGCGGAAGCATCGTGCCCGACCCCCTGCAGACTTTGGAGCCGATCGAAACCCCAACCGGTCCTGCGCTGAAGAACGAAATGATGCTTCCCGCTGTACTCGACCCCTGGGCGGGGCATGCTCTGTATGAAGCCGCCAACCTGGCATCGAAGGTTGCGGGCAGCAATAGCAAAGTTTGGCTGGTCAGTGTTGGACCCAAGGCGAAGCTTCAGCAAGTGATGATGACGATTGCCCAGAGAGTGAGCTTTGAATTGGTTCCGGTCGATGCTAGCGCCAGCGGTTTTGCCGATGCGCACTCGACGGCCTCGCTTTTGGCGGAAACAATTCAGGGCATCGCCGGTCTTGATCGCTCGCGGTTGCTCGTGTTTGGCGGCTGGGAATCGGCCTCGCGAGGAGCAGGCGCCACCATGCAACTGGTCGGAGAGCGCCTTCAGATTCTCGATCAGTTCCAGGGAGTGGACCAGCTAAGTGTGCAGGCCGATGGTTCTTTCGAAATTCTGGAGCGGATCGAGGGTGGGCGTCATCAGGTTTCGGTCTGCCCGGGTCCTCCGGCTCTGTTTGGCTGGGCCACTGGCAATCTGCCAGAGCCGCGCAACAATCCTCAGGTGGGGATGGCGAACATGCGCACCGTGATGCCGGCGCTGCAGCGGGCGAAGTCGATGCCGCTGCCGGCTGCAGGATTGCACTTCCTGAGTGCGAAGCCGCCGAGTCAGCAGCGTCAGACGCGCGTGGTGAAAGACCTGTCAGCCGATCAGGTCGCGCAAGAGATTGCGGAATGGATCGGCAAGTAGCACACGGGAGATCAAAACTCAATGTCAAGAAGCATCCTATTTTTGGCCCATGTCGCGGAATCTGGCGACGCGCTCCCGAAAACATCGTGTGAAGTTCTGGGCGCTGCTTTGAGTTTGACGAAGCAACTCGGCGCCAGCTTGACCATCGGCTTGATCGGCGCGGACGTCTCCGCCGCGGCGGAGACGGTTGCCCATGCTGGGGCCGAACGAATTCTCGCCGTCGCAGGGCCGGATTTCGCCACCGCGCGCTACGCCAGCGATGCGGCCGCGGCGGAAGCCATTTGCCGGTCGGCTGGAGCCGAACTGATTCTCGCGCCCGCAACCTCACGGTTCATGCGCGTTTTGCCGGGAGTCGCGCATCGTCTGAACGGATGCGTGGACACGCATGTTACCGCGCTCGACGCCGTGAATGGCGAAGTGCGCGCGACGCGCTGGCACTATCGCCAGCGCATCGAAGCAGTCATTCGGCGCGACACCCGGCCTTGGATCGTGTTGCTGGAATCCGGCTGCGCAGAGGCCTGGACTGACACGGCATCGACCGGGGCAACCGCCGCACCCAAGGTTGAACAGATTCCGGTGACCCTCCCGGAAACGGCCACACGAACGGTGGTCACCGGTATCCGCGCTCCGAAGAGCGACGCACAAACGATCAGGCCCGATGCCGATTTGCTGTTTGTCGCTGGCGCCGGCTGGACCAAAAAGCAGTCCGACGGAAAACCCCACGTCGATCAAGCAGAAATTTTGATTCTCGACTTTCTACGTGCGTCGGGTGCATCGCTCGGCGGCAGCAAATCACTTGTCGACCAGTCCGGAGAGAGCCAGGCAGTTCTCGGCTTTATGACCCATCTGAATCAGGTCGGCCAGACCGGATCGACGCCGCGCCATCCGAAAGGTTTGTCCACCTGTTGCCACGGCGAGGAGCCCCACGTCGTGGGCTGGCGGTTCATCAACGAGCGCCGCGCCGTAAATCTCGACCCGAATTGCGGGTGGGCGCGAGGAAAAGCAGACGTGCTGTACGTAGCCGACGCGTTCGAAGTGCTGGCGAAATTGAATGCCCTCCTCGCCCAGAGAAGCCGGGCCAACCGCGAAGCAGTGGCTCATGGGGCATAACCACGTGGCTGCCGATTTCAATTGACAAGAAATTCCCCTAAGCGATCGTCCTGGCAGTCACGGAAATGTGCAGCAAATTAGGATTGCGGACTGGCAGTAGATCTAACTTGTGCGTTCGACCCGCGTCGCACAGATGGGCGGCGCTTTTCCGTTCGTGCAGCGTCCAATTGTGCCGCAATTTCATCGAAAGTGCCTGTGGGTCCGTTCCAACGCAATTGGTCCACGTCGTCAAATAGTGGCAGATCAGTGCGTAGTGTGGCTAACGTACGGAAGAGAAGCGCCCGATCGCGCTCCCGGCTGAGTGTATCCGCCAGAGCGCTGGCGTTAGCGGCGTTCACGTGCCATTCGCGCCAGTCCTCAGGAATCGATTCGAGATGGGCATACTTGGCAAGAACAGCCGCCGACGACTTCGCACCCCAGCCGCGGAGGCCCGGATAGCCATCCGCGGAATCGCCCACCAGCGCCAGATAATCCGGGATCGATTGCGGCAAAACTCCGAATTTCTTGACTATAGCCTGCTCATCTAGCGTAACTCGCGTTCGCCGATTCAGTTGAACAATACGCGTCCCTCGCACGCATTGGGCGAGGTCTTTGTCTGGTGTGCATAAGATTACTCGTTCGGTTCGCGCATCGCGAGCGGCCGCCACGGCCGCGCTCGCTAGCGCATCGTCGGCCTCGAACTCCACCATCGGCCAAATAACAATGCCCGCCGCCGACAACACGCTCTCCAAGAGAGGGAATTGCGCCAACAGATCGGGCTCGATGCCGTCGCTAGTTTTATAGCCGGACCACAACTGATTGCGAAACGACTCGATCACGTGATCGGTCGCAACCCCGATGTGTGTGGCACCGCCGCGGATCATCCCCAACACGGACGAGAGCACCCCGCGAACAGCGGCGACCTCCCGGCCGTCTTTATCGCGCGCGGAAGGCAGCGCGTAGTAATGGCGGAACAGTTCATACGTGCCATCGACTAGATAAACGTCCATCGCGCAGCTCCAACAACACGCTATAGGACGTGCTGCAACTCTAGCAACTTCATGGCGAAGAAAACGGCACTCACGCGATTGAGGACGACTCCCAGCAGAACAAGCAAGGTTGCGAAAGCGATCACGCCGGGCCGGCGGCGAAGCCGCGCTGCGCCGAGCAGGGCCAGAGGGAGAAGACCTCCGAAAGCAATTTCCACGAGGAATAACCAGCTTTTTGGGCCGCGTGCTGTGGACACGCGAAATGAGTTATGTGTTTTCTTGGAGTGCCCTCTGCTAAGGTAGAGGGCATTGTTCTGGATTAGACTGCCTGGATCAGACTGCCTTGGTTCGGCCCGAGCCGAAATCTGATGGAGAGATTCTGAATGGGAAACCTGCTGGCAACTAAGCCGCTGAAAATGATTCTGGATGAATCCCGAGAAACGGGCGAGCACAGTCTTCGCCGCGCACTCGGCCCCACCAACCTGATCACGTTGGGTATTGGAGCCATCATTGGAACTGGCATTTTCGTCCTGACCGGAACTGCCACTGCGTTGCACGCCGGCCCCGCAATCGTGCTTTCATTTGCTTTGGTTGGCCTGAGCTGTGTGTTTGCTGGCCTGTGCTATGCCGAGTTCGCTTCCATGATTCCGGTCGCCGGCTCGGCCTATACATATGGTTATGCCACTCTGGGTGAGATTTTTGCCTGGATCATCGGCTGGGACTTGGTTTTGGAATACGCCTTTGGCGCGGCCACCGTGGCGTCCGGCTGGAGCGGTTATTTCATCAGCTTGCTCGGCGACTTCGGTATCAAATTGCCGGCCGCTCTCGCCGGCACCCATTGGGACGAGTTTGTCTACTACAACAACCATTGGGAAAACCTTGCCAGAATCGCACCCAAGTTGATGGTTCTCGGTATTGACCCGTCGACGTTGCAGCACGCGCACGGGGTCTTCAATCTTCTCGGCTTCCTCGCGATTGTGCTTTGCACTCTGATCCTAGTGGTTGGCATTAAGGAGTCGGCCAATTTCAACAGTACGATCGTTCTTATCAAAGTAGCTGTATTGCTGGTGTTTATCGGAATCGGTGCCCGCTACTTGCTCCAGCATCCGCAGTTGACCGCGGCCAACTGGCATCCTTTTATTCCGCCCAGCACCGGCGGCGAGTTTGGATGGGCGGGCATCAGCCACGGAGCTGCGATTATCTTCTTCGCCTATATCGGCTTCGATGCCGTCTCCACGGCCGCGCAGGAGGCGAAGAATCCCGCCCGTGACATGCCCATAGGCATCCTCGGATCTCTGATCATCTGTACTCTCCTTTATATTGTGACGGCGGGTGTTCTTACCGGACTGGTCAACTATCGCTTGTTGAACGTCCCCGATCCCCTGGCCATCGGAATTGACGCCACCGGAAATCGCTTTGGTAGCTTGCTGGTGAAACTTGGCGCCCTGATGGGCCTGACCAGCACGATTGTAGTAATGCTGCTAGGACAATCGCGCGTCTTCTTTGCCATGTCCCGCGATGGGCTGCTGCCCGGGTTGTTCAACGTGATCCATCCGCGCTTCCGCACGCCGTGGATCTCTACACTCACCGTCGGTTTTTTTGTGGCGTTGTTGGCGGCGTCTCTCCCCATAAACCAGCTGGGTGATATGGTGAATATTGGCACATTACTCGCGTTTGTGATTGTTTGCGCCGGCGTTTGGGTAATCCGCCGTCGCAACCCTGATCAGGAGCGTCCCTTCAAGACGCCCTGGGTGCCATTCGTTCCCATCATGGGCATCGTGGTCTCTGCGTACTGGATGTGTAACCTGCCCGGCATTACCTGGCTACGTCTGGTCATCTGGTTGGTCCTGGGGATGATCGTCTACTTTGGATACGGCAGAAAGCATAGCCGCGTGCAGCAGACCGCCGGCGGCCAATAGGCAATGGGACGTACGGACAGGGAAATGGTCCCGACCTCGGCATCCTTCAACTTGGGTTCCGCGCTCGCAAGGCGGCCAGGGATTTCACAACCATGGCCTCCAACACTTGCTCGTCCACATCCGCGAGCTTCTTGATGTAGAGGCAGCCCTTGCCGGTCATGTGCTTGCCGAGCTTTGCCAGCAGCGCCTTGGAGTCGCTGGACCCGATCAAGCCGTACAGAACAGCAGCGGTCTTACGCGGCGAAAAACCGATCAGCGGCGCGTCCCCCTCACGCCCGCTGTCGTACCTGTAGTGGTAGCTGCCGAAGCCTATGATGGATGGTCCCCACATCGTCGGCTTTTCGCCGGCCGCGTTTTGCATCAACTTGACGAGCGCTTTGGCGTCTGCGCGCTTGGCCGGGTCCGTGATGGCATCAATAAATGCCGCCACACCTGCTTTGGTGGGTTTGGTTTTGTTATCTGCCATTTCTCCTGCCTGTCGTTTTTCCAAAGCCTAACTTGAACACTTCATCGCACGATTACTTCTGGATGACCGGCAATCGCTATTTTCCGCAGCCAGGAGCGACTGGAACATTCGCCGCGACCGACAGGGGCGTCAGGTTGTACTTCTGCAAGAGAGCGTTCGCCGGTGCGATTTTCTCTTGATTGAGTTCGCGCCATTGCGTCAGCCGCTTGCTCAAATCCTGGCAGTATTGATCGACGCCGGCTTGCAGTAAAGCCGCAGGCCGCGCGTCCCCGCTCTCGACCATGAAAGCCAGGCGCGCCAGTTCGCGGTTCAAAGGACCAATTCCGGGATCCTCAGGTTTCCCCTCGCCGATCTCCGCAGCCTGGTCGTCCAGCGCCTTCAGCGCATCGGCCGCATCTTTCTTAACCGCGTCGGCGCCAAGAGATCTCTGCCGGTCAGCAATTGCCGACTGCAGCGCTCGCACCTGATCGTATCCGTCAGAAGTGGCCGACATCTGAGCCGAGATGTTCAACTCCGCGTCGAACTGCTGCACCAGATCCGATTGCGATGCATGCACACGCGGATCGAGTGTGACGCTGAGCGTCTGGCGATAGCTCTTGCCGTTCACGGTCAACACCAGAGAATACTCACCCGGCACAACGAACGGACCCGGCTGCAACTCGCGCGGAAATTTACCGGGGATGGCATGATCGGAAAGCGTGTACTCGACGTAATCCAAAACATTGCCCCGGTAGCCGTAGCGCAACGTCTTCATCGCGGGATAGCGAAGGTCCCAGGCGAAGCGGTTGAGTCCGGCTTTGCTGGAAAGCGCCGGTGCGGGCGCGAACCAGTAGTCGGGAGCGTTGGCCGGCGCTTTGTCGAACGCAGCAGGCACGTCAGAAAACTCCCGGACCAGATTGTTTTTCGCATCGTAGATCGACAGCTTGATGTCGCCCGCGGGCTCCGACTTCAGAAAGTAGTTGACCAGCGCCCCATCCGGCGGATTGTCGCCCGCGGGAGTTTCCGGCGGCAGCGGAGTGTCCTGCGACATATCCCAGCGCACGCGCACCACATTGCGCGGACGAAGCAGGTACGCATCCGACTGCGTCCACTTGGCGTCAAACTGACGCAGCGGCGTAACGTCATCGAGAATCCACAGCGAGCGGCCATAGGTAGATGCCACCAGATCGTCGCCGTGAACGTCGAGGTCAGTTACCGTTGCAGTGGGCAGATTCAGTTGCAGACTCTGCCAGTGATCGCCATCGTCCATCGAAACGTAAACGCCGTTCCATGTCCCCGCATAAAGCAAACCCTTGCGCGCCGGATCTTCGCGGATCACGCGCGCACTTCCGGAAGCGGGCAACCCCGCGGTAATCAAAATCCAAGTCTGCCCATAATCACGCGTGCGATAAATCAAAGGACGCAGTTCGTGGAACCCATTGATCACAGCGTACGCCGTCGCCGCATCGTGGCGGGAAGCCTCCAACAATGTGACCCCGCTGCGCTCCGGCAAGCCTGCCATAGTCACGTTTTGCCAGGTCGTGCCGTCCTTCGTAACTTGAATGAGGCCGTTGCCGGTGCCCACCCAGATCACGCCAGCTTTCACTGGCGAGAGCGCCAACGTGGCAATCACCGCTCGACGCGGATCGGGTTTCGCTTTCTCAGCTTCCGCCTTTTTCTCAGCTTCCGCCTTTTGCGTGAGGTCCGGACTGACCTCCTGCCAACTGAATCCACCGTCATTGCTCTTCAAGACGTACTGCGCCGCCGCGTAAAGCGTATGCGGGTCTTGCGGTAAAAACGCAATGGGCGCCATATTAGCGGTGCGGTATTTCGAACTCCGCACCAGAAGATGCACGACCTGCCCAGTGGTCTTGTCGTAGCGGAGCACCGTGCCATACCAGCCTCCGGCATAGACGTAGTTCGGATTCGCTGGATCGGGAGCGATGTAGGCAAACTCGAATCCGCCAGTCGGCGCCCAATCGCGATAGGTGATCTCGCCATAATCGCTGCGGCTGGGGACCGCAGCCGTTCCGCTGTCTTGTTGGGCCGCATAAACGTAATAGGGAAACTGCTGGTCGGTGCTGACGTGATAAAACTGCCCGGTCGCCTGGTTATACCAGGAACTCCAGGTATCGCCGCCGTCCACACTGATGATCGCGCCCTGGTCCACACCCAGGATCATGTTCTGAGTGTTGGCTGGGTCGATCCAGAGAACGTGAAAATCATCTCCACTCGGCGCTCCCGCCCAGGCTTCGAAGCTGCGGCCTCCGTCCTTGGAGCGGTACATGGAAGTTTGCGCGACGTAAACGAAGTCAGAATTTCTGGGATCAACAAACACGCGGCTGAAATATCCGTTCCCCAAAATGCGAGGATCGGTCGTGCTCCGTTGCCAGTTCGCACCGCCGTCGTCTGACCGGAACAATCCCTGCGTGACGATGGCGTACACTCGCATGCCATTGGTGCCCGGTGCGACGGCCACACCAGTACGTCCCATCGGATCGCTCGGAAGACCTTTGCCTTCCACCGCATTCCAGGTATCACCCTGGTCGGTAGATTGATAGATCGCGGCGTCCTGCGTTTTCTTCTTCGTCTCACTCGGATCAAACGGGTCCTCGGGACGATTCCAGAGCGCAGCATAGAGAACTCCAGGATGATCCGGGTCCGCCGCCATGTCGTAGACTCCCGCTTTCTCATCCTTATGCAAAACTTTCTTCCAGTTCTTGCCGCCGTCGGTTGTCTTGTACACCCCGCGCTCTGCGCCGGACCACCGATCCCCAGCGGCCGCCACCAGTACGACGTCGGGATTCCGCGGATCGACCACGATCCCCGTGATCATGTGAGTTTCGCTCAGGCCGATATTCGTCCAGGTCGAGCCTGCGTCGGTTGACTTGTACACTCCGTTCCCCTGCGTCTGTTCGCCGGTTCCAACATAGACGACTTTGGGATCGGAAGGTGCAACCGCGACCGCGCCGATCGAAGCCACCTGCTGCTGATCGAAGATCGGCTTCCAGACTTGTCCCCCGTCCTCAGTTTTCCAGACGCCGCCACCGGGCGTTCCCATGTAATAGATCGCGGGCTGGCTGGGCACTCCGCAGACCGATGTGACTCGGCCTCCGCGATGTGGGCCGATCAGGCGCCACTGCATCGCCTGCAAGAGGTTGGGAGGGATCTCCTGCGCCAGCGCTGAGGCTGCAACCGTGAGAGCAAGAAGGAAGATTGCAATCCGCCTGACCTTCTTGCAGTGGATGAGGCATGTGACGTTGGCGTAGGTCATCCCGCTTGGGCAACTCCTTTTACTCGGCGCCATCATTCGTTTCCGGAGCGGCAGTATAGCACCCCGAGTTCCCTTGTCTAAAACCCGATCTGTTTTGTGCTCTCCGAGGGTTGCTCTGGCCCGATTCAGATCGAATGACCAGCAAAAAGGGAAGTGACCCCAAGGTAAGGAGTTGCAGAGACTTGTGGGTCACGCTGGGGAACTCGGTTCGCGCAAGTGGTGTGAGCGAAATGGAAACCGGGATCACAGGTTTTTGGGGCGAGTTTTCGCCGCATCGGGATCAGGTCCGCTGCCGTGCCGCCCACTCCCCCTCAAACCGCGCCCGGTCATAAAACGACTTCTGCGTCCCCACGCCCATGGTCGAAAGCCCCGCATACAAATTGGCGCGCCGAGCTGCCTCCAACTCCGGCCATCCTTCTCCCAGAAAAGTCGCGAAACTCCCAATAAACGCATCGCCCGCACCCGTCGAGTCCACGCTTTTCATCGCGAATGCAGGCACATGTTCCATCCCTTCTTTCCCAGCCAATAACGACCCATTTGCCCCCAGCGTAATCAGTACCCGCCGGATTCCGCTCGCCAAAAGCCTCTCCGCACACCGCTTCGCGTTGTCCACATTCCGCACCGGTAGCCCGCTAATCGTTTCGGCCTCGCTTTCGTTGGGGACGAAATAATCCAGCCCCGCCACCGCCTTCAGGTCAATCGGCTGCGCCGGCGCGGGATTCAGAATGCACCGAATTCCATTCTTCCGGGCAAATTGAATCGTGTAATACACGGTGTCCAGCGGAATCTCGAATTGCAGCACAATGCAGTCGGCCCTCTTCAGCGTATCGGCCGCGGCATCCACGTCCGCTGGTTTTAACGCATCGTTCGCGCCCTTTACCACAATGATCCGGTTCTGTCCCGACGATTCCACAAATATCGGAGCCACGCCGCTGGAAACCCCGCTCACCTGCCGTACGTGCGTCGCATCAATGCCCAGCTTCTCAAAATTCCTGATTGTTGCCGGCCCAAACAGGTCGTCGCCCACGCGCCCCACCATAAAAACGTCCGCCCCGCAAAGCCGAGCCGCCACCGCCTGGTTCGCACCCTTCCCGCCAAACCCCAGGTCAAACTTGTCGCCAAAGATGGTCTCCCCCGGTTTGGGGAAGTGATCGGAAAAGGTAGTCAAGTCAACATTGGCACTGCCAACAACGGCGATCCGTGGACGTTTGGGCATGTCACTCTCGTCATCCCCGCTCGCACCGCGCTTGCGGGTCGTGGGATTTGGAAGGCTGAGGATAGCCAGCAGGAAAACCGCTGTCAACCGACCGGTCGTGAAGTCAACGCGCAGCAGGGGTAGCGCACAAAAAACAGCATTGGATTGGAGGAACCTCAAATGGCCCGCCGAACCAGTTGTCTCCCAGATGCCCGCCGAGTAGACTTGCCAAACCAATTTCCAAGGAGCGTCGATGTTTACTCCCCACTCTCTCGGCCTGGCACTCTTCATGATGATCACGAGCGCCATCTGTTGGGGCTCCTGGGCCAACACCTATAAAGGTGTCAAGAACTATCGTTTCGAGCTCTTCTACTGGGACTACGCGATTGGCATCTTCCTCATCTCGCTCATCCTCGGCCTCACCATGGGCGGCACCAGCCACGATTCCTCCAGCCTCATCAATAACGTCCGTTCGGCGGATCTGGATAACGTGCTCTCAACCCTGATCGGCGGCGCCATCTTCAATCTTGCCAACCTGCTTCTGGTTGCCGCCATCGACATGGCGGGCCTCGCCATCGCGTTTCCAGTTGCCATCGGAATTGCTCTCGTCGTCGGCGTCATTTCCAGCTACGTCATTCAGCCCAAGGGAGACGCCGCGCTCCTCGCCGCCGGTGTCGTTTGCGCTCTCATCGCCGTCGTCCTCGACGGCAAAGCCTACGGAAGCCTCGCCACCGCCGGCCGCTCCATCTCCAGAAAAAGCATCGTCGTCTGCGTAGTCTCCGGCGTTCTAATGGGCCTGTGGGCGCCCTTCGTCACCCGCGCCATGACCCGCGGCAATACGCTCGGCCCGTACGCGGTTGCGATCTTCCTGACGCTCGGTGCCTTGCTCTCCTGTTTCGTCTGGAACATCTATTTCATGAAGCGCCCGCTCGTGGGCGAGCCCGTCAGCTTTTCGGGCTTCTTCTGCGGCCCGGCATCTGGCCACGCCCTCGGCCTGCTCGGCGGATTTATCTGGGGCACGGGCATGGTCTTCAATCTGGTTGCTGCCAACTTCACTGGAGTCGCTATCTCCTACGCCATCGGCCAATCCGCGCCCATGGTCGCTGCGCTCTGGGGAGTTTTCGCCTGGAAGGAATTCGCCGGAGCCCCGGGCAAGGCGAAACTCTACCTCTTCCTGATGTTTGTTTTCTACTGCCTTGGAATCCTGCTGGTGGCCAAAGCCAATGGCTAACAATTTTTGTGGATGACAAACCAGACGGCCACAGTCCGCCGGGTAAACCGCCACGAACTGGGTCTACGGAAAACTGAATCTCACGCGTCATGAACAGAGTCCCCAACCCTACAAAACTCTTGACTTTACGCACCGGATAAATTCTCATGTCGCCTTCAAAAGAAAGAGAACTCCTACGTTCGGTTCTCACCATACCGAAATCTTGCGCCATACCTTGAGCTCGAGCGACAAGGCTAATCAGACGCCACGCCAACGGTCTCAAGTCGAAAAAAGAGGATCAATCACCATGTCGACGAAGAAAGTGCTGCTTGTAGCGGTCATGAGTTTCGTATTGTCCCTCTGTCCACTTCTTTACGGCCAGGCCAACGGAAGTCTCTCAGGAACGGTCGCAGACAAGACCGGCTCCGTGATTACCGGCGCGAGCGTAAAGATCTCATCGCAGGGAACCGGCCTCGTGCGTGAAACCAATACCGACTCCTCCGGCCATTATCTCGTCCCCCTGCTACCGGTCGCTTTCTACACCATCCACGTTGAGGCGCAAGGATTCCAGACCACCGAGCAAAAGGATATCCGTCTCCAGGTCGACGAGCAGCGCGAAATCGATTTTTCGCTGAACCCAGCCTCCGTCACTGAGAAAGTCGAGGTCAGCGCCACCGAAGTCGCCGTCGAAACCAGTAATGCCACCCTCGGCCAGGTCATCACGTCCGAGGAAGTCGCCGACCTGCCGTTGAACGGGCGCAGCTTTGTTCAGCTGGCGACTCTTACGCCCGGCACAACTCAATCCACCAGCCCCCTCAGTTTCTTCACCTCGGCCGCTAGCAGCGAAGCCGCGACCCGCGGTGCCTTTTCGCTTTCTGTGGGAGGATCGCGAGAACAAAGCACAGATTGGTTGCTCGATGGCAACGACAACAACCAGTTGGACGAGGGCGGCATCGCGATCTTCTCTGACATCGATGACATCCAGGAATTCAAGGTGCTGACGTACAACTACTCGGCGGAATATGGCGAACGTGCCGGTCCGACCGTGCTGGTCACCACCAAGTCGGGGTCGAACCAGTTTCACGGCACGGCCTTCGAGTTCTTCCGCAATACCGTGCTCGACGCGGCGACCCCTTTCGTCAATGCCACGCCAAAGTTCAACCTCAACCAGTTCGGCGGCTCTCTGGGCGGCCCCATCCAAAAGAACAAGACGTTCATTTTCGTCGACTATCAGGCAAAGAGGCAGCGGCGCGGCGTTCCGTTCACTGGCATCGTTCCGACCCAGGCAATGATGAATGGGGATTTTACAGATGATCCGTTTGGCGTGGCCCGTCCCGGCCTTTTCAGCGGCGCACTCAATAAAAACGGCTACGGCGATCTCACCAATCCTTATGTTTTTGCGCCCTTCCAGTGCGTAACCGGAACCTCCACCCCCGAGCCAGTGAATTCGAATGGAGGCCAAACCGGCGGCTCACCATGCAACGTAATTCCTCAGGCCATCATGAATCCGACAGGTTTGGTCAATTCGCAAGGCACACCGGAAGGCCTCGGCCAGGCGTATGTCAATCTTTATCCTCTCCCCAACGCTCCCAACGGAGTGGGCTATAACTACGCTCTCGTCCCGGTGCGAAGACTCGATGAAGGCACGGGCGACATCCGGCTGGATCGTAATTTTTCCAACAAGGATTCCATGTTCGCGCGCTTCAGTTACGATCAGGCGAACTCGCTCGTCCCCGGTGGTTCTACGGGTTTCGCAGAACAAAACATTTTTGGCAGCACGCAGAACATCTCGAACCACGGACGGAACGCGGTAGTCTCTGAAACCCACCTCTTCTCCGACCGCGCCATCAATCAGGTGAGCGTCGGCTTCAACCGGATCTTCAATCACATTCTGTCTCTTGGCGACGGCACCTGTGCATCGACTAACATACCCTCTCCAAGCGACCCCGCCGGCACTGGCCTGTTCATTCCAGGCGCCAACCTCGCGACTCGCTGCCACTCCCCGGGCGTGCCAGCGGGGCTGGACCAGTACCATAAGGATTGTTTGAGCTGCGGGTTGGCTGCGATGCAACTCAGTGGCTACTACTCAATCGGCGATCGGCCTTTCGCTCCTTATTTGGGGGGAACCAACGTTTACTCCGCGTCCGACACGTTCGACCTGGTTCGTGGCAAGCACGACATTCGAATGGGCCTGACTTTTCGCGCCAATGAGATGAACGTAATGACGAACGCTTCCCAGGATGGGTACGACATCTACACCGGCTCAAGCACAGGAGATTCAATGGCCGATCTGATCATTGGCGACTACAACTTCGGCTCGCACGATCAAACGTTCCTGGGTGCCGAGACGGGCCGTCGCTGGAAACTATTCCGTCCCTTCGTGCAGGATGATTGGCGAGCCACCAACAACTTGACTCTGAATCTTGGCCTCGCATGGGCTCTGGTGACTCCCGAAACGGAAGTCGACAATCGGCAAGCGAACTTCAACTATGCGACTGGAATGTACTACGTGCCCCGGGGAAGCATAGAACTAAGCAACTGCACCAATTGCATTGCTACCAATGGGCGGGTGGGTATTCAGTTCGACAAAAGGGCACTCGAGCCGCGAATTGGATTGGCATGGAAACCGCGGGGGAGCCAAACATCCATAGTTCGAGCCGGGTATGCGATCTATCACGACTCGGCCTGGAATCAGGGCGGCCAGGGGCTATGGGAGAGCACGCCCTTCTTGTACGAGTCGGATCTTTTCTCCTGCCCGAATTTTCCGTCGGCGACCAGTGGCGGCTGCGGCCTTGCGGCTGGATATCCGATTGTCGGCACGCCCCAACCCATCAGCAGCTACACTGGGACGATTCAAGCCCAGAATCCCAATTTCAAGCAGGGGACGGTCCAGCAATACAACCTCAACATCGAGCATCAACTTCCTGAGAGCGTAGTACTGACGCTAGGGTACGCGGGCACGCGCAGCACCCACATTCTGACCAGCCAGGTCGACTTGAACGTGACCTCGCCCTCCGGCTGCGGCGGTGTCATCCCGGGTTACACTTTCGGCTGCGGTATCCCTACCTTCAAGTACGCTCCCTTTCAACTTATCAATGATAACTATGACAGAGGCTCCGCCCGGTACGACTCTCTGCAGGTAAAGGCCGAAACAAAGAACGTGCGGCATGGCCTCTATGCCCTCTTGGGCTACACCTGGTCCCGCAATTTCGACAATGGCATGCCGGACGGGCTAGGCACCAACCCCGGCGCGCTGTATTATCCCTTGCCCGGAACTGCGAAGGCGGATTGGGGTCTGTCTCAACTCAATCTCAATAACAGTTTCACCGCGAGCGTCTTGTACGATCTGCCTTTTGGCAAGGGCAAAGCGTTCGGCAGCTCATGGAGCGGACCCGTCGACATGATCCTTGGGCATTGGGAGACGGATGCGATCGTAAGAGCTACGTCGGGCTTCCCGCTTTTCGTCGTCGATAGCGCCAACGGGAATTTCTTACCAGGTCCTGGGGTGTCGGGAGCCTACCTCAACTACAATTTTCTAAACGTGAACCGCCCGGATGAAGTCGGGAACCCGAACGTTGGAGGCCCGGAAGGCGGCCAAACCGACTGCCCGGCCCAAGTCCATACAATCCAAAACTGGTTCAACCCCTGTGCGTTTGCCCACGCTCCGGCAGGGGAACTTGGGACTGCCGCTCGGGCTCCGATTTACGGCCCCCGTTTCGTCAACGTCGACTTTTCCGCCATCAAGAACATACCGCTGAGGTTCCGCGAAGGGATGAGCCTGCAGTTCCGGGCCGAGTTCTTTAACCTCTTCAATCACCCCCATTACTACCTGTCGGGCTTCGCCGGTGTTGGCGAGCAGGATATCAACACCCCGTCCAGCTTTGCCAAGATAACCCAGACGCTGAACGATTCGCGCGTAGCTCAGTTCGCCCTCAAGCTGAAGTTTTAGTCGAGGAGATGAAGGACGACAAAGGAAAAGGCTGCATCCGAGAAGAAGCGTTGTGGTTCGCTTACGGTCTTCGAGAAGCTTGCTAAATGTAAGTTGTTGATAAATAAATACTTTACCTCTAAGTCCTTATTTCTCAAAGATCTGAGCACCGCTGCCCCTCTAAATCTTTGATTCTTAAAGACCGCACCAGGGGGATGAAGCACAAAACCGAGAAACGCGAATATGAAGAGTGCGATCTTATCGGCTACTCTTGCGGTCTCATTATTATTATCGACTTCGCTTGCTGCCGGAGAAAAGCGCAAGATCATCATCGATCAGGATGCCGCTGGACCCGCAGGCACAGACCAGCAGGCAATTCTGCTGCTGATCCAGTCTCCAGAAACCCAAGTTCTTGGCATCACCGTGGTCACTGGCGATGCATGGCTGACCGAGGAGGTCGCGCACACCCTTCGCATGCTCGAACTGATCGGCCGCACCGATATTCCAGTCGTTCCTGGCGCGGAGAACCCGCTCGTGCGCACCCAAGAGCAGACCGAGCATGACGAGCAGCGCTTCGGATCGTTTGCCTGGCTGGGAGCTTGGACGCCGCGCCAATATCACCCTCCGCGCGAAATCCCGCCTATGCCAGAAGGCATTCCCGCCACCAAGCCGTCGGACGAAGACGCTGCGCACTTCCTGATTCGCTTGGTGCATAAATATCCGCATGAGGTGACGATTTACGAAGGTGGTCCCATGACCAACCTGGCGCTCGCCATCACGATCGATCCTGAGTTTGCGAGCCTGGCGAAGGAGTTGGTGTTCATGGGCGCGAGCCTGAATCCGCAGACCGACGATCCGGAATTCGCCAACACTCCACGGCGTGAGTTCAATCTATGGTTCGATCCCGAAGCCGCCCACATCGTCCTGCGCGCCCCGTGGGCACGGATCATCTGCACACCGGTCGATATTTCCGTGAAAACCCGCCTGTCGCAGGGACTGATTGATCGGGTGAAGGCCGGTAAAACTCCCGCAGCCCGCTACATCGGAACCTACGCTCGTCTGTATGGCACTTATAACTATTTGTGGGATGAGCTAGCTTCGGCAGCCTGGATCGATGCGAGCCTGATTACCAAGAAAGAAGTCCGCTACATGGACGTGGACCTTGACCGGGGTGCGAGCTACGGAAACACCCTCACCTGGACCGATGTCGACAAGCCAAAGCGGGAACTGCGTCCGGTAGAGATTCAGCAGGACTTGGATACGGAGCGGTTCTACAGGCTGTTTGTCGACCTGCTGACGGCCGAGACGCCGAAGCCGTAGCGGGGCGATTTGCCGCGGAATTTTACGCCCCCTCAATAAGCTTGCCGGTAGCGGGATCGATGGACAGCGAGAGCTGGTCGGAGAAGGTTCGTTTTTACTGCTGGGCAAATACCCAGGATTCGATCGTGCCGCTCCTATACTGTGGGTATGGTTAAGCTGCGCAGTTTGGCGCCGGGTGATGTCGACGCTGTCCATGCCTTGATTTCTAGAATGGATGTGGTGCGCCACATGCGCTTTTCTTTGTGCTCAAGAGAGGAGAGCGAGAAATTCCTTCGCGACTCGCTTCTGGAATCCCCGTCGGATCCTTGGAGGTCCATCGTCCGCGCGATTAGCGACAGCCCACGAAGCGATCTCATTGGACTCTGCGGCGTGGTCATCTTGAGAGGCGCCGAAGAAGGTGAAATCTGGTACTTGGTCGAGCCAGAATCTTGGAGCAAGGGAATCGCAAGCCAAGCAGCGGAACATCTGCTCGATTTCGGATTCGGCGAGCTGGGTCTCCACAGAATTTGGGCCACGTGTCTTCCAGAGAATCCCGCATCGGCACGCGTCTTAGAGAAGGTAGGCATGAGAAAGGAGGGGTTTCTCGTCAAGAACCTCAAGATCCACGGAGAGTGGAAGAGCAGTTTCCTGTACGCCATGCTCGCCGAGGAATGGAGTCGTACCTCGCACCGGAAATAATCGTCGCAACTCAGCCGTTTACCTCAGCAACTCCTGGACGATGGCTTCGACGTGGATGATGGTTGTATCGAGAAACTCGATGCCCGGGCTGGCTGCGTCGCGCAATAGTAACGGGAGTTCGGTGCCGGCGAGGACTAACGCCTCAATGCCGTCTTCGCTCCTCATCCTTTGCGCAATGTTCAGAACCTCCGTCCTGGTTTCTGGCAAAAATCTGTTCTTCAGCAGTTCACCAATGTACTTCCCGTGAATGAATTCCTGCTCTGATTCCTTGGGTCGAACCAGGGCGATCCCGGCCCGCTGAAATTCCTCGGGGTAGAACCTCGCTCGCATAGTAAACCCCGTTCCAAACAGACCCACCTTCTTCAGGCCGAGCGCCTTGGCGTAATCACAAGTGACGCGGACAATGCTGAGAAGAGGGATAGCCGAACGCCGCTGGACCTCGTCGAAAACGAGATGCGGCGTGTTCGCTGCGATGAAACCAAAGTCCGCTCCGGCACGCACCAGCGATTCCACACCGGATGTAAGATAGTCGGCCAACTCGCCGAGCCGCCCAGCATCAAGCAGCGCGATCCCCTTATCAACATCGAGGCTGTTGAGGATCACATGCGGATATCCTCCATCCGGCTTGAGGGCGCGAAAGCGCGCAATGATGGAGCGATAATAATCAACCGTAGATTCAGGCCCAAGCCCGCCGATCATCCCTGAGGTTCGCATGTTACCGGCAAGAGATGCCTGGCGCGCACTCCAGGATTCGACTGTTTAGGCACGTTTTATGTGTTGACCTTGCAGACAGGAACGGCCTGTCCGCGGGCTGTTCCTGCGACAAGAGATCGACGGACATTAGTTCACCACGTTCAGAACCACCGGGATCGTCATGACGAAGCGCGGCAAAATTGTCTTCGCAAGATTGCCGCCCGGTGCTGGACGGCAGAGCGGTGACAGCGTTGAAGGGCAGGCGTCGTCTGGCGCAATTTGTGATGGTGAAATCCTCCTTCGACAATTAAACAGGGCGGGACTTATACTCTTGCGGGGCCGAGGGCCGATTGCAGAACTACATTCCTGAAATGTGCGGAGGGCAGCAAGATGCTGAGCTATTGGTCTGGGCCGGCTGAGCCGCTCTGGGAGAAGACAATTGGGCAAGTGCTCGATGAGACGGTGGAACACTCGGGCGACTGTCTGGCCCTGGTGTCGCGTCATCAATCGAAGCGGTACAACTGGCGCGAACTGCGCGCGCTCGCGGATAGTGTGGCGCGCGGGTTGTGGTCGCTCGGGATCAAACCCGGAGACCGCGTTGGCCTGTGGTCCACAAACTGCGTGGAATGGGTGATGGTGCATCTGGGTTGCGCCCGTGCGGGAGCGATCCTGGTGAATGTGAATCCGGCTTATCGTGCCCATGAACTGGCATTTACGCTTCGCAAGTCGCGAATGAAGGCGCTATTTCTATGGGAACGCGACAGCCGCGCAGAATATGCGCAGATCCTTGAAGAGGCGCGGCACGTTCAGGCGCTGCCGCTCGAACATGTGCTTCTGTTCGGGACGGCGGCGTGGAACGATTTTCTGCGATCGAAGTTCGCAATACCGTTCGTAGTACCAGTATCGATTCAGCCCGATGACGTCGCCAATATCCAGTACACGTCGGGAACCACCGGCATGCCCAAGGGAGTGATGCTGACGCATCGCAACCAGATCAACAACGGCAAACTGCTGGCACAAGGTCTGCGTTACACGAATCAGGATCGCATCTGCGTTCCCGTTCCGATGTACCACTGCTTCGGATGCGTAATCGGGACGATGTCGGCGCTGGCCAGCGGAGCGGCGTTGATCCTCCCCAACTGGACCTTTGATGCCCGTAGCACTCTCGATGCGATACAGGCGGAAAGCGCCACAGCGCTTTATGGCGTGCCTGCCATGTTCATCTCGGAGTTGGGTCACCCGGAATTCAACAACTTCAATCTGACGAGTCTGCGCACCGGGGTGATGGCGGGCGCCCCGTGTCCGGTAGAGGTGATGAAACAGGTAATGAGCAAAATGCACTGCCCGGAGTTGACCATCGGCTACGGTCAAACGGAGAGCGCGCCTGTGGTAACGATGTCGGCAGTCGACGATCCGGTGGAGATCCGAGTCTCAACCATAGGCAAGGCGCTGCCCTGCACGGAGATGAAGATCGCATCGATACTGGATAACAGCACGGTGCCAACCGGAGAACGTGGAGAAGTCTGCGCGCGTGGATATATGGTCATGAAGGGTTACGATGACGAGCCTGAGGCGACGGCAAGAGCGGTGGACCGCGAAGGCTGGCTGCATACGGGAGATCTCGGTGTGATGCGCGAGGACGGATACATTCACCTCACCGGCCGGGCGAAGGACATGATCATCCGCGGCGGAGAGAATGTTTATCCGCGGGAAGTGGAAGAATTCCTGTATACGCATCCAAAAGTGTCCGAAGTGCAGGTGGTCGGGATCCCCGACGAACGCCTGGGTGAAGTCGTGCTCGCATGGATACGATTGAAACCAGGCGAGAGTGCAACCGAGGACGAGGTCCGCAAGTTCTGCGAAGGCCAGATTGCCTACTTCAAGATTCCTCAGCACATTCGGTTTGTGGATGCGTTCCCGATGACGGTGACCGGAAAAATCCAGAAATTCAAAATCCGGGACCTTGAAACCAAAGAGCGCGGACTGGAGCGCGTGGCGAAGCGGGAGACGGCATAAGCGGAGGGCGGCATCAGTATGCTCTCCTTCTTCTTTTTATCAGCTTCTTTCGACCAAGTTTATTCCGCTTGGCCTGCGTCGGCCTCGACAATCGTTGCAGGGGCCGCGCACATTTCAGACACTACCCTTAAAAGGTTATTTATAAAGGATTCATCTTGCATTGGTACGGTGCAAGACAACAGCTTTCACGCTAGGTTCGCAATATGTCCCAGTCTCCAAACCCGGCGGCACCGCAGCAGGTGGGTCCTCTGCTTGCGTTGGCTACCGAGTTTCTCAGGGCGGGGCGACCAACCGATGCGATCGCGCCGTTGCGCGATGCAGCGCTGCTGCAGCCGTCCAACGCCATCATCCAGCACGATCTCGGCCTCGCCTGCCTCGAGGCCGGACGCATACCGGATGCCATCGCGGCATTCGAGCAGGCAATCGCCAGCGACCCGCGCTATACCGATGCATATTTCCGGCTGGGAATCGCCTTGGAGAAGCTGGGCAATATGGGCGGGGCCATCGCTGCGTACGAACGCGCCACCAAGCTGCTCCCATCCCTGACCGAGGCGTGGTTCCGCGCCGGCGCCCTGGCGTACACACTGGGGCATCGCGAGCAGGCGATCGGCTGTTTCCGCCGTGCGGCGGTGAGCGGAGGTAACAGCTTCAGCCGCCTGGGCAAGGCACGGGCGCTGCTGATCGAGGATCGCAATCAGGAAGCCGAACAGGCGCTGCGGGAGACGCTGGTGGCCGATCCGAGGAACGCCATGGCGTATGATTTGCTCGGCAATCTGCTCGCTGACTTCGGCCGTTTCGACGAGGCCCGCGCCTGCTTCGAACGCGCCATCGCGATCGCGCCGCTCTTGGCTGGAAGCTACTACGATCTGGTCCGGTGCCGTCCGGTCACGAGCAGTGACAATGACAACGGTCTGCTGAAAGCGATGCAGACCGCCCTGGCCACGCCGGGACTGGAAGCGGGGCAGCGCCAGCGGCTTCACCTCGCGATCGGCAAGGCGGCGGAGGATCTCGGCGACTACGCCCTGGCGATGCACCATTTCGACGCCGCCGACGCCGTGCGCCGGGGCTCCGGGTCGTTCGACTCGGCCGCGTTCTCCATCGAGATCGACAGCCTGATTACCCGCTGTACACCCGAATGGATCGCGCGGGCGCCCGAACTCGGCTGCTCGGATGCCATACCGGTGCTGATCATCGGTATGCCGCGGTCTGGGACCACTCTGGTCGAGCAGATCGTCTCCATGCATCCCGAGGTCGGGGCTGGTGGCGAGTTGAATTTCTGGAACGAGCGCGGGGCGGATTGGCTCCGCTCGGGCGGGGCAGGGAACGAGACGCCGGTTGTTCCTATGGACCTCATGGCCTCGGAGTTCATGGCCAAGGCAGCGGCAGATTATCTCAGCGTGCTGCGCACGATCGCGCCGACCGCGAGGCGAGTGACCGACAAGATGCCGTTCAACTTTCTCTGGGCCGGGCTGATTCACATGGCATTCCCGCGGGCGCTTATCATCCATTGTCGCCGCGCTGCCGTCGACACGGCGCTGTCGATCCATCAAACTCATTTCCATCCGAGCCTGGCGTTTCCGACCGGAGGCGCCGAACTGGTCGCGTATTTTCGCAGCTACCAGCGGCTTATCGAACATTGGCGGAGTGTGCTGCCGACTGATCGCTTCATCGAGGTCGATTACGAGGAGCTGACCCGCGCGCCCGAACCTGTCATCCGGCGAATCATCGCGGCCTGCGGCCTGGCGTGGCACGATGCGTGCTTGCGCCCCGAATCGAATCCGCGGGCTGTGAACACCCCCAGCAAGTGGCAGGCCCGGCAGCCGATCTATCGCACCTCGGTCGAGCGCTGGCGGCGCTACGAACCCTGGCTGGGGCCGCTGCGCGCGCTCGTCGACGACGGGCCGAAAGACAACGGGCCGGAATTGGACGCCGGTCTTGCCCAATCCTGATTCGCAGAATTGCCGAGCAAAAGTTCAGCTCGTGTCATGGAAGTTTCACACGATTGTCATACGCCCGTAAGAATTGGCAACTATTATCGCTCCTCGTATTCCCACCCCAATGCTGATCCTGGTTGCACGATCAAGAAATCCAAGGAGGAGCACCGTCCATGTCCCGAAAATCTCGAAACCACTCTCGAAATAAGTCTCGAACCAAAAACCTGCGTCCGCTCGCCGGGCTGGTGGCGACGGGGCTGAGCTGTGCGGGGCTTGCCGCCGGCCAGTCCAAGTACTACCCAACCTACTTCACCGGTCCACAGAAGAACGGCTCATGGGTCGTCAGCGATGGTCAGATCATCACTCCGGCTGGTACGCAAGTGAACCTCGGCATACGGGTTCGCGCGAAGGCCATCGCGCTGAACCCCAGTCCCAAAACTCACACTGCCGCCGTGCTCGTCTTGGGCGCGTCGGAAGCAGTTGAGATTTTCGACACCAACACCGGCAATGTGCTGCAGGATTACGTCACGTTCGGAGAGGATCCGAGCGGCAGCTATAGCGGCATAGCCTATTCGGCGGACGGCCAGTACCTGGTGTTCAGCCAGGACAGCAGCAATGTCACGATCACTAAGGTGACTCCACAGGGATTGCTGCAAGACGACGCGCAGGTCAGTGTGCCGCCGAACAGTTCCTTCATCAGTTGCTTCCCGAACAGCCCTCCGGGCGCTTATGCCGTGCCCTGCGGGACGTTCTATAGTCCGAGCACGTCCTATCCCGGCGGCCTCGCGCTCTCACCCGACGGCCAGAGCGCTTACGCTTTGTTGAACCAGAACGATACGCTCACGCAGATCAACCTGACCACGATGCAGCAGGGCGCGCAGATCCGCGTCGGCAACGCGCCGCACAGCGTCGTGATCGGCAGCAACGGCACGACTGCCTACGTCAGTAACGAGGGTGGCCGAGCCGCGACGCAGGCCGACTTCCAAATCTGGTCTGCGGGCACGGAAATTGTCGCCGACCAGGTAGTTGGCGCCGCAGTCACCGGCACCGTCTCGGTGGTTGATCTGCCTTCGATGACGGTGACGGCTAACATCTCGACCGGTCTGCACCCGACCGGCTTGGCGCTCTATGGAAAGTACGTTTTGGTCGCCAACACTTATAGCGACACCATCTCGGTGATCGATACGACCACCAACACGGTGGCATATACGATCAACCTTGGGCTGCCGATCGGAGTACCCGGCCAAAGCGGATCGGCTTACGGCGCGGCGCCCAACTCGATCGCCGTCGATGCCAAGAACAACCTTGCCTACGTCGCGCTTTACAATGCCAACGCGATCGCGGTGGTCAACCTCAAACAAGGCGCGATTAATCCCGTCGAAGGTATGATCCCGGTAGCCTACGCTCCTAGCTCAGTCGTGCTGGACGAGGCCAATTACTCGCTCATCGTTGCCAACGACAAAGGCATCGGCGCGCGGGATTCGTTCGAGTGCGACTATGGCGTCTGCGACTACAACACGCACCAGGACAATGGCACCGTCAGCATCGTCCCCATCCCCGGTAACTCGACCCTGCAGGGGATGACGCAGCAGGTTTCCCAGAACAACCACTGGGATCTGATCAAGAATATCGAGTCGGCCTCGGGTGGCAACACGAAGACCAAACCAGTTGCCCTCCCGGCCAAGGTCGGCGATCCGTCGCTGATCAAGCATGTGTTCATGATCATCCGTGAAAACCGCACCTATGATCAGATTCTGGGCGACGTAACCGCCGGCCATGGCGACCCGACGCTGGCAGTGTTCGGCGACGGCTCCGCTGCCGGAAGCACTCCAGTCACGCCGAACGTTCACACGCTGATCACGCGCTTCCCGCTCCTGGACAACTTCTACGACCCAAGCCGACAGTCGGCGGACGGTCACCAGTGGATCACCGAAGGCATGGCGCCCTACGCCGACGACATCCAGTCGCCGGACTGGGTGCGCAGCTATCCGGGCGGAAATGCCGGCGATGCACTGGCCTATCAGAACAAGGGCTTCGTGTTCTCGGAAGCGGCGGCCGCGGGCCTGTCGGTGAAGCTCTACGGCGAATACGTGGAGAACGATACGTTCTTACAGCCGGACGGGTCGACCCAAGAGCCGAGTTGGACCGACTTTTATAACGACTCGCAGGCCTACGAGGCCGGGCAAGAGCCGACGCTGTACTATCAGAACACGGTCCAGGCAGAATCTTCTATCCCGGCCGTGTATGACCACCTGATCAAGAACTTCCCGCAGTTCGATCTAGGCATCCCCGATCAGTTCCGCGTTGATCTGTGGGTGCAGGACTTTAACAATGACGTCGCAAACGGTACGGTGCCCTCGTTAAGCCTTCTGTGGATCATGTGCGACCACACGGGCGGTCCTCCGACTGTGCAAGCCGAACAAGCCGATAACGACCTGGCCGTTGGGCGCATTATCGACTACATCAGCCACAGCAATGTGTGGTCCAACTCGGCGATCTTCATCGAAGAAGACGACGCGCAGAACGGCGTCGACCACATCGATGGTCACCGCAGCCCTGGCTATATCGTGAGCCCGTACGCGGTGCAGGGCGGACCCACCGACCAAACCTACTACACGCAAGTCAACATGACTCGGACCATCGAGCAAATCCTTGGTCTGACTCCCATGAACCAGTTCGACCTCATAGCGTCGCCGATGAGGACGGACTTCGTCGTGGGCCCACCTCCCCAGTCGAACTTCGAACCGTGGACGCACGTGCCCAATCAAATCCCGCTGGACCAGGGCGTGGGACAGAACGTTGACGAGTCGAAGGACAGCCCGGAGGTCAAAGCGCTGCGCCGAGCTTGGATCGAGAAGAAGGCGCAGATCTTCGCCGGCAAGCTGACCAAGCCCGACTCCGAAGATCCGGACACTGTCAACCACTTCAACTGGTACCAGTCCACCGGATTTACGCGGCCCTATCCGGGCGAGAAGGTGGTTCGCCAACCGGGCGAATTCAACAACCCGGCTCCCGCCGGTGACGGGGACGACGACTAAAACGCGCTACGACTGCAACCGCCCTCTCCTCGATGAGCGAGGAGAGGGTTTTTTGTTGGAGGCTCAAAAGCGCGGCCGCGATCTTTGCGACGATGCGGGAGTTCGGGCCACAACACATATAATGCTGTGAGTTCTGGAGAATCCTTGTGACACGTTCGTTTTCCTGTCGTCGCAGCGCAACAGCGCTTTTCGCCACATTTTCCATTGCGTTGGCCACTGTGGTGTATGCGCAGAATTCACCGGGCCCACAGCCGGTACCGCTGCCTCCGCCCATTGTTGCGCCGGTGGACACGCCTTATCCGGGTACGATCTCGCTGCTGGTCGATGTCACCAACGTCACGGATCGCGTGCTGAATGTGCATGAAACCATCCCGATCAAAGGCCACGACATCACGCTGCTCTACCCAGAGTGGCTTCCCGGGACGCACTCCCCATCGAACCCAGTGAGCGAACTTGCCGGCCTTGTCATCACGGCGAATGGGAAACGCATCGCGTGGGTGCGGGACCGCGTGGATATGTACGCGTTCCATGTCGAGGCGCCTCAGGATGCAACGACACTGGATATCAACTTCCAGTACCTGGCGCCGCTGGATCCAAGGCGGGGGCGAATTTCCTCGAGGTTTGCCGACGTTACGTGGAACAGCGTGCTGCTCTATCCGGCGGGATATTTTTCGCGGGATATCCAATTCGCGCCGGCTGTCCGTTTGCCGGAGGGATGGAAATTCGCCAGCGCGCTGGAGGTGAAATCGCAGAACGGCAGCGTGGTTCACTTCAAAGATACGACGCTGAATACCCTCATCGACTCGCCGCTTTATGCGGGCGTCAACTTCAAGCGTTTCGACCTGTCGACTGGGCCGGAGAACCTGGTGTACCTCGATGTCTTCGCCGACAAACCCGCCGATCTGGAGATCACTCCGGAAGAACTGCGATATCACAAGAACCTGGTGATCGAGGCGCAGAAGCTTTTCAATTCGCATCACTATGATCACTATGATTTTCTCTTTTCTCTTAGCGACACGGTCGGCGGCAAGGGCCTCGAGCACCACCAATCGAGCGAGGATGGTACGCGCGCCAATTACTTTACGGACTGGGGTGCAGGAGTTTCCGGCCGGGCTCTGCTCCCCCACGAATACGCGCATTCGTGGAACGGCAAGTTCCGCCGGCCGGCTGACTTGTGGACTCCCAACTTCAACGTGCCGATGCGCAACGACCTGCTATGGGTTTATGAGGGCTTAACGGACTATTACGGCAATGTGCTCGCAGCGCGTTCCGGAATGCGTACTCCCGAACAGGCCCGCGATGTATTCGCCCAAATCGCTGCGAATTTCGAAATCAGCCCGGGACGCGCGTGGCGTTCTTTGGAAGACACCACCAACGAGCCCATTGTTTCGTCTCACGGAGCCACCGCGCTGCTCTGGCCCAGTTGGCAGCGTGGCTACGACTACTACCCGGAGTCAGACCTTATTTGGCTCGACGCCGACACCAAGATCCGCGAGTTGAGCGGCGGTAGGAAGTCTCTTGACGATTTCGCCAAGCTCTTCTTCGGGATCGACAATGGGAGCTATATCACCTCTCCGTATACGTTTGACGATCTTGTGAAAGCGTTGAACACGGTGCAGGTTTACGATTGGGCCGGATTCTTCCGCACGCGAATTCAGGAAGTCGACCCGAACGTTCCGGAGAACGGCTTTGCCCAGGGCGGCTATCGACTCGTTTACAACGATCACGAGCCGGAGTGGCTGGAGAAGGCAGAGCGCGTTCGCGGCGTAAGCTTTGCTACTTCACTGGGCTTCTCGCTGAAATCGGAGATCAACAGCCCTGATTCCCATGGCGGCGTTGATAATGTCTGGTGGGACAGCGTGGCCTTCAAAGCTGGCCTCACACCGGATATGCAACTGCAAGCCGTCAACGATCAGAAGTTCGCGGCTGCGGGACTGCGCGAAACCATCCTCGCCGCCGAGAAAACCAAGGAGCCGATCAAGCTCTTGCTTAAGCGCGGCGAAGAATTTGTCACAGTTTCTCTCGACTACCATGGCGGAATGCGCTACCCCCACCTGGAGCGACTCGAGTCAACTCCTGATCGGCTGGATGCGATTCTCGCACCGTCGAAATAGGCTGCATACGAGACATCAAGTGTGGCCCATTCCATTACCGGCCAAAACATCGCGCACTACCGCGTCATTGAAAACCCGGCAGTGGTAGGATAGTTCTGGTCCATACCCAAGACGTCTGATCAGTACGAGCCTGAGTTTCAACTCAGAGCCGATCCTCAATTGTGGAAAGGGAGAAACAATGAAAACAAGAATGATTGCGTTTGCACTCTGTTTGGCGGTCGCTTCGCCGTTGTTTGCTCAGAAGAAAGAAGAAGAGCGGATTTCCAACTCGGCCACGGTGTTGCGGGCATTGCTCGGCGGGGATAAGGGCCTGCCAATTCATGTCCTCGACCAAGCCGACTGTGTTGTCATCTTTCCCAGCGTCAAGAAAATAGCCGTCGGCATCGGCGGCAGCTATGGACGCGGCGTGCTGGTTTGCCGCACAGGTGCGAAAATGGACGGTGCCTGGGGAACTCCAGCAATGTACAGACTCGACCAGGCCAGCATCGGCGTTCAGCTCGGGTCCACAGCGACGGATTTTGTGCTCGCCGTGATGAATCAAAAGGGCGCAGAACAAATCTTGAACGGAAAGACGAAGCTTGGATCAAACGCGGCCGCGGCTGCCGGTCCCACCGGCGCTCAGGCAACGTCGTATAACGCGAGCGCCATGAACGTCGACGTTTTGAGTTATTCACGTTCGAAGGGATTGTTTGCTGGCGTTTCCCTCGAAGGTGCGACGATGGATAGCGACGACGAGGCCAACAAATCTCTGTATGGTAAAGCGATCGGGGCAAAGGAAATCGTCGAGGGCGGTCAGGCTGCTCCCGAGGCAGCCAAACCGTTGGATGACGTGCTCACCAAGGCGTCCCCAACTCGCAAGTAACTTCCGCAACTGCTGGCACGGGATCTGGTCTCAGAGTCGTCACGCTCAAGATGCTTGGAGGGGTTGCGCTTGAGCTTGCCGTTGGAGGTTGTCACTTCCGACCGTGCTAGTAGTGCGCCTGTCAATGGCACATTCCTGCGCTACCGGTGACTCGCTCAGTAAATCAGCTTCAGACCGAATTGAATCTGCCGGGACGAAGTGGCGGTAGACGTGATTAATCCCGCCGCGGGGCTAATTGCGCTCCCCGAAAATACAATCAGGTTCGGTGTGTCGAAATTTGTATGGTTCAGCACGTTGAAGAATTCCGCTCTAAACTGCAACGCCATCTTCTCGGTCATGCTCGTGCTTTTGAACAGCGAGACATCCATTCCCACCAATCCTGGGCCAGTTAACGTTCCTCTGCCCAAGTCACCATAAGTACCGGCCGGCGGCAACACAAATGCGTTCGGATTGAACCATTCATTGGGACGGCCAACAAAAATGGGACCGCTGAATTTGGCGTTCAGGGAGGGACGGTCCGGATTTCTCGTATCTCCGTCGCCAGATCGGTCAGAACCGTCCTGAGGTGTTGAGGGGAAACCACTCATGAGCGTGGTGATCGTATTGAAGACCCAGCCGCTGACCAGTTTATCTGTCAACCCTCCAGTATTCGCGAGCCAATACTGACCATGGCCGAAGGGTAGCTCATACGTAGCCGTGAAGTGCGCCTGGTGAGCGACGTTCAGCGCCGATGGGCCCCAATCCTGCCGCAAATCAAATCGATTCCACACCATCTGCGCCTGATTGTTAGCCTGCGCCCCGGTCGGGGCGGAATTCACGTCCAGACTTTTCGACCACGTGTAGTTCGCTCGAAATTGCAGTTTCCTCGTGAACCGTCGAATCACATTCGCTTGCAGGGCGTTGTAGCTGCTATTGCCTTCCGTGTACCAGAAGAATCCACCTGATAGATTGGGATTGGGACGAAGACCGACAGGAATGTATTCGGTGCCCAGAGGTACCGTACTCGTGGTTTTGCCAACGCCGCCGGCAAGGCATCCAGTCGGATTATTGCAAATCTGCGGCGGAATGCTGTTGGGATCGATGCTGACAAGCTGGTGAAAGCCAAACGATCCTACGTAACCAATGCGAAGCTCTGTGTTGCGGTCCAGTTGTTGCTCGATGGTTAAGTTCCATTCCTCAAGGGTTGGAATCTTGGCATTCGCCTGCACTCCCTGGGGAGCATAGATGGTGCAACCCGGAGGGCTTCCAGGGCCGTCGGTGCACTGCGGTGCTGGAGCCACATTGGGAATGACAGGAATGACATTAAATAAGGAAGTGTTGGCGAACGAGATTTGTCCATTGTAGTTGTTGGGAGGGACCGTGGGAACTGAGTTGAGTTGAAAGGCCAGCGCGTCCAACAACGAATAATGGATTCCGAATCCCGCATGGACGGCAGTCGTCCCGTTCCCGTGCGGATCCCAAGCGAGGGACACTCGAGGGCCGAGGAGCCATTTTGCATTGTTTTGCGTGAAGGCGGAATTGGCGACCCGCGGCGCGGTCACCAGGATCTCATTCGTGCCGGTAACAAAATTCGCAGCCCTTCCCGCTTCCTCATTCCAACCGGTGTCGAATTCGTGCCGCAGGCCGATCTGAAGCGTAAGATTGGGTCGAAGTTTGATCGCGTCCTGAACGTACCACGCGCCCATTAGGCTGCGCCAACCCAACTCCGCCGCCGTGGGCACAACTTGAAAGCTGCTTACCTTCGACTGCAGGAACGTCGTTAAGGTGGCGAAACTGGCTTGGCCTAACTGGCGCGAAGCCGTGTCTTCATTATCCTGAAGGCGCTGCAACCAGATTCCCACGCTGATCTGATGAATTCCCTTGCTGATCTGCAGACCGTCCGCGTAGGTGAAAAGGTTTCTGCGGTTCCAGACGCTCGAGGCATTGTTCGGGCCGGCCGAGGTGATCGTGCCGTTGGCAGTGGTCGTCAAACCACCGCCAATAACAATTCCACCCATGCCGCGTCCCTCGACAAACGAAAGGCTGGGCGAAAATGAGACATAGGGCGAGGAGTCGTTTGCGAAACTGGCGCGCGAGAAACCGGCAGTAAACACGTTGAGGATCCGCGGCGACAGGACATGCGTCTCCTGCAAACTGACCACCTGGCTGCGAAGCGCCAGAGCCGACGCGAACAGCGGGTCCGCCAACGGAACCAGACTATTTCCGTCATCGATGGTGTAAGCGGCCGCTAGCGTGTCTCGGTCGCTGCGGATGTAGTCGGCGCGAATGGTGCCGAAATCTTCGCGGGTGGATTGCTCGGGATGATTGAAGGACAATGCCTCACCGAAGCAGCCTCCGCCCAACTCAGGACCATTCGGCTGCGGCCAGAAGGACGTATACGGCAGCATCGCCGGATTCAGGCCGCTGACTGGGGTTTCCACGCAGCTGCTATTAGGTAAATACCCCAGGCGCGCTTCCGCATCGGGAACCACGCTCAGACTGCTGACCGACTTGCTTTGCCGAAATCCTTCGTAGTTGCCGAACCAGAGGAGCCGATTCTTCTTGATCGGCCCTCCCACCGAGCCCCCGAACTGGTTTTGCTGAAACGGGGGGATCGAACCCTGATCGAAATAGTTGCGCCCATCGAGAGCGCTGTTGCGCACAAATTCATAGAGCGTGCCATGCAGCGCATTACTTCCCGACTGAGTAACCACGCTGACTTGGGCTCCCGAGCGCTTGCCATATTCCGCCCCGTAAGTGCCCGTCTGCAGGTTGAACTCGCGAACCGCATCGATGCCGAGCAGGTACCCACTCACGCCGCCCGGGGTCACGGCCAATTGGCTCGATCCCGTGTATTCCACGCCATTGAGCAAGGTTTGGTTGTCACCTGGTTTTTGCCCGTCGACCACGAACGCGTTGCCATTGCTCGTTGTGGTGTTCTGGCTTCTCATCTCGGTATAGTTGACGGCGCCGGAATTGAGAGTAATCAGCTGATCAAAGCTACGCCCGTTGAGGGGCAGGTCTTTTACTTCGCGCTCCCCGACCAGCCCGGAGACAGAAGCGGTCGTCGTATTAACCACGGAAACCTCTCCCGAAACCGTCACCTCCTCCACAGCTTTGCCCACAGCGAGGCGAAGATTCACTACCGCTTCCTCGCCTATGTCTAACTTGATTCCGGTCCGGACAGCAGCCTGGAAGCCGTCCTTCTCTGCTCTTATTTCATGGAGGCCGACGGGCAGTGCGAGCGCCCTATAGTCTCCGTTGGAGTCTGTGGTTACGATCCGCGTGGCTCCGGTTTCCACATCCTTGACGGTGACGGTTGCGCCGCTCACGGCGGCTCCGGAAGCGTCCTCTACTCTCCCGGCAATGGCGGCGGATACCTGCGCCCACACCACATCCGAACCTGCGGGCAGCACTAGAAGCGCAAGAAACAAACGCAGCAAAGACGGTCGCCAATGCCTGAACTCTCTCATGCTCTGTTTCCTTCCTTGCGCATCTCGCCGCGGTTAAGCGCTGTGGATTGCTCGCTTCGCAAAATTCCGCAGGCTACCCCGGCGCTCCACTAAGATATCGCATCAAGACGTGAGGATACTGGAAAGACGGCGGGCACTGCCCCAAATGTCCACTGAATGACAACCCTTTTCAGACGCTGCCAACTCCACCCCTTTCATTGACCCACATTTGCATCCAGCCTACTATTTTGGATGATTCCATGATCGGACAGATCATCTCGCACTACCGCATCGTCGAGAAACTCGGCGGCGGCGGTATGGGCATTGTCTACAAGGCCGAGGATGTCAAACTGGGGCGCTTTGTGGCGCTCAAGTTCCTGCCCGACGACGTCGCCAAAGATCCGCTGGCACTGAGCCGCTTTCAGCGCGAAGCCAAGGCGGCCTCTGCCTTGAACCATCCCAACATCTGTACCATCTATGAAATTGATGACCAACACGCACAGGCGTTCATCGCCATGGAGTTTCTGGACGGGCTGACCCTGAAGCATCGCATTGCCGGCCGGCCACTGGACAGCGAACTGATCACCTCTCTCGCCATCGAGATTGCCGACGCACTGGATGCTGCGCACTCCGAAGGCATCGTCCACCGCGACATCAAGCCGGCGAACATCTTCATCACCAAGCGCGGCCACGCCAAGATTCTCGATTTCGGATTGGCGAAGGTCAGCCTTGCCGGCAGTTCTTCGAGCAAAATCGCGTCGCTGAATACGGAAGAGGTTTCGGTGGACGCTGAGCATCTGACCAGTCCGGGGACCATGGTGGGAACGGTGGCTTACATGTCGCCCGAACAGGTGCGGGCAAGGGAATTGGACGCTCGGACCGACCTCTTCTCCTTCGGTTCTGTGCTCTACGAGATGGCGACCGGCGATTTGCCGTTTCGCGGTGAAAGCTCAGCAGTTATTTGCGAAGCTATCATGAACCGCGCTCCGGTGGCCGTGGTGCGGCTGAACCACGACGTGCCGGCGGAACTGGAACGGATTATCAACAAAGCGCTGGAGAAAGATCGCAATCTCCGCTACCAGAACGCAGCCGACATGCGAACGGATTTGCAACGGCTGAAGCGAGATACGGAGACGGGACGAGCGATCGCGGCAGGTTCCGGCACGGTGGCAGTCGCATCCGAAAGCGGCGCGAGAGTTGCGCAAGAGGGCGTCGCCCAACCACCGTTGCCAGCTTCCGGTTCTTCCCCTGCGGCTGTCCCGTACCCGTCATCGAGCACCGTGAAGGGCGCCGAAGTTCCCGTCGCGGGCAGAAAACTCTGGAAAATTCTTGTCCCCGTCGCCGGGTTGTTTCTCGTGGCTGCCATTGCGGGAGCCTTCTACATCCGGTCGCGCCAGGCCGCGCACCGCCTGACCGAGAAGGACACCATTGTTCTCGCCGATTTTGCCAACAGCACCGGCGACGCGATATTCGACGACACGCTAAAGACAGCGCTCAACGTTTCCCTGGGCCAATCGCCATTCCTCAGTGTGCTTACCGACAGCCAGGTGCCAAAGACGTTGCAACAGATGACACGTCCTGCCGGCACGAAGCTCACACCGGAGGTAGCCCGCGAGCTTTGCCAGCGCGCCGGCAGCAAGGCTTACATTGCAGGATCGATCGGCAGTCTGGGCAGCGAATATGTATTGGGGTTGAAGGCTATCAACTGCCAGAGCGGAGACACGCTGGCGCAGGAGCAGGTGACGGCGCCATCGAAGGAGAAGGTGCTGGACGCGCTGGGGAAAGCGGCATCCAGGCTGCGCGGCGAACTGGGCGAATCGCTGGTCACGGTGCAGAAGTTTGATGTGCCTCTCGCCGAGGCTACCACCTCTTCGCTCGAAGCTCTGCAAGCATATAGTCTTGGACTCAAGGCGTCGAGCCAGAAGGGCGCCGCCGCTGCCCTGCCTTACGATCAGCGTGCCATCCAACTCGATCCGAATTTCGCCATGGGCTATTTGGCAGTGGGCATCGACTACCTCGGCGAGGCCGAGACCGGACGTGCCCTGGAGTATTTCAAGAAGGCATTCCAGTTGCGCGACAATGCCAGCGAGCGCGAGAAGCTGATGATCGAAGCGGAATACTACAGCGGGGTCACAGGAGAGCTGGAAAAGTCGGCGCAAACCTATCGCGAGCAGATTGAAAACTATCCCCGGCGCAGTGGCGCCTATAACAACCTGGGAAATATTTATGCCGCACTCGGACAGTACCAGAAAGCAGCAGAAATGTTGCACCAATCGAACCAGATATCTCCTGAGAATAGCGCGGACTACGGAAATCTCGGCAACGTCCTGCTGGCCCTGCAGCGTTTTGACGAAGCGGGAAAGGTGATGCAGGCGGCGCGGGCTCGAAAACTGGACGACATTGTGATTGAAGTTGTGAGTTATGCTTTGGCCTTCCTCAGGGGTGACTCACAAAGCAGGGCGGAGCAGGTGGCGTGGTTCAACGCCAATCCAGAGTACGAGAACTATGGACTGTCATTGGAGGCAGACACAGCGGCCTACGCCGGTCATCTAGGCAAAGCGCGAGAACTGACCAAGCGCGCACTGGACTCTGCGATCCGGGCCGACAGCAGGGAAGGCGGCGCAATTCAGCAGGCGATCGCTGCCCAGCGGGAACTAGCGTACGGCAACGCCACGGCAGGTCGGCAGTCAGCGGTAGCGGCTTGGAAGCTTGCTCCCACCAGTCAGGGCGTTGAGAGCGAGTCCGCGCTTGCGTTTGCCATGGCGGGCGACACGGCGCGAGCCGAGTCCCTGGCGCAAGACTTAGCCAAGCGCTTTCCGCTGGACACCCAGATGCAGTCCGTGTGGCTGCCGGCGATTCGGGCGCAATTGGCGCTGGACAGAAGGAATCCCGCTCTCGCGCTGAATACTCTGCAACCTTCCCCGGTTGAGTTGGGGCAGATCGGATTCACTCTCAATCTCTCCTGCCTTTATCCTGTGTATATACGCGGAGAGGCCTACTTGGCAGCCGGACAGGGTGCCCCTGCCGCCGCTGAGTTTCAAAAAATTCTCGATCACAGCGGCATCGTCTGGAATTGCTGGACGGGAGCTTTGGCGCACTTGGGCGTGGCTCGCGCGAATGCCTTGCTGGCAAAAACCTCGCAAGGGGCAGACGCTGACGCCGCTCGGGTCCGCGCGCTCGCCGCCTACAAAGACTTCCTCACCCTCTGGAAAGACGCTGACCCGGACATCCCCGTCCTGAATCAAGCCAAGGCTGAGTACGCGAAGCTGCAGTAGCTGCTTCAGCAACAACTGCGCTTCGGTTATGCTCGCGCAGGCGCGACTTGGATTATCCCCGTTCGGGCTTGATCCGTCTCAATTCCGCCGATCAGGCCCTGCGGGACTCCGTGCGGTAGCTACGAAGGCGAAGATCGTTCGGCGCGAAAAGACGGGACAGGTTGGAGCTCCAATCTAAAGACGAAAACAAGCGACCGCTAAGGTATTTATTCCTCAAATATCTAGCGGGAAAACAAAGGGGAAGTCGCGAGACAGAAGTAGGTTCACAAATCCTCGAAGCACCTCCAGAGAATCTGCTAGCGGAAAAAAATCCTAGGCCGCAAAGCCGCTAAAGTATTTATTTCTCAAAGACCTAGCTGGAACTGAACCGAAAAATAAACCCGAAACTTAAGCTAAGTGATTGATTTATAAATACTTTACTGCTAAGTCCTTATTCCTCAAAGATCTGGCAAAAAACAACCGCTAAATCTTTGATTCCAAAAGACCGCCCTGGAGGGGTCCCAGCGGAAGCGCGTGCTGAATCGGTCTATTTTTTCACTATGCTCAGCGTAATGCTCGAGGGATATTGCGTTGAGTGGTGAATTTGGTTGTGGGCGACGACTCCTTGCGATTCATTGTAGTTGTCGCCACCAGTGTTGAGGTTGCGGTCAAAACGGGGGAAATTGCTGCTGCTGACTTCGATTCGCAGCTCGTGCCCTGCGGCGAAGTAGTTGCTGGTTTGCATGGGCTGGAACGCGACTTTGTAGACCTTGTCCTTCTCCATCCACACCGGCGGTTTGTCATACCCTTCGCGGTAGCGCACACGCTGGATATTTTCGTCGATGTTGTACGCGGTGCCGTCAGGCAGCACTTCGATGAGTTTCACGGTAAAGTCGGTATCCTTCGCGTCGCTCGATACGTAGAGCGTAACGTCGATGGAGCCGCTGACTTCAATGCCTTCCTTGAGCGGTCCGGTGCTATAGACGAGGACGTCGTCGCGCGCTTCCACGCCGCGCTGGTCGAACGCGCCTGCCTTAAGATCGGTCCCCATACAGCAGAAACCTCCACCATGAGTGGGGACAGGATTCATGGGATCGTATGCGAACTTGTCGGCGCTATCTTTTGGCCCCGTCGCGGCGACGAGCGCGCCATCTCCGTTGAGGGAATTGGCATGGCCGCCGCTGACCAGATAATACGTAACTGGCTTAGCGCCTTCTGGTGGCCAGGTGTCGGACGCCTGCCACTTATTGCTTCCCATGGTGTAATAGCGGACCTTTGCGGTCTTGGCCAGAGAACCGTTGTCCTCTCCTTTCAGGAAATGATCAAACCAGCCATAGGTGATGGCGTCATAGTCGAGGCGTGCGTCGCCCAAGTCGCGATCGCCGACCATGGTGTGTTCCGCGGCGCGTTTGTAGCCGCAATGAGGCATGGGCGCGATGATGGCGTATTGCTCGTTGGCGACAGGCGGACTGGCGGTTTTGCGGACGTAATTGTAGGCGGCAATATTGGGGCCGACGCTGATGTCATACCACGTCATGAGCCAGAGGCCGGGAATGTCGATGCGCATGCTGTCGTTCCAAAGCCCACCCTGGTACCACGCGGGATCATTGGGAGTGCGTTCGATCATGCCAGGCTTGCCGGAAGGCGTTCGATCGGCATAGATTCCATGCGGGCTGCCAGCCGCGGCGAGAATGTCGTTCTCGGGCAGGTGCCAGAGGGCCTTCGCCCAGTCCACGGTCGGCGGGTGCGCGGAGAGATCGTAGGACTTCGCGGCTGTGATCAGCGCTTCCTGCGACATGCCCGGCGGAAGCGTGGGGCGTCCGTCGTTGGTTTCAAGTCCATAATCGTAGAGCCAGGAGCCGAACAGCATCTGCACAGCGCCGCCGCGATATAGGTTGCCCTGCTCGTAGTAGGGACCGACGCGGCCGACGCCGGCTCCAAAGCTCATCGGGATGAAGGTCGTGAGGGCCTTGTTGCCGCGCGAGGCCACGGCCAGTTGCCACTCCGCGGTGGAGGAGCAACCGATCAGCCCGACCTTGTCCGCGGACCACGGCAGTCCTCCCATCCAATCGAGTTCGTCGTCGGAGTCGGTGAGCGGCGGGCCGAGAATGTCATAGTCGCCCTCGGAGAAGTAGCGGCCGCGTTCGTTCATCTCAATGTAGGCGTAACCGTGCTTCACCGCTTCCAGTTGAGTCGTCATATCACGCGGCGCGCCCAGATCCACATCCCAGTAGTTGAAGTTGTAAGGAGTGCGGATGAAGATAATGGGATATTTCTTCGACTGATCCTTGGAGCGGTAGATATCGGCCTGCATGCGCTTGCCGTCGCGCATGGGAACCATGACCTTGCGCTCAATGATGGCGACGGACTCGAGTTCTTTTTCGGTGGCGTTGCGGCGTGCGATGGCGGCGGCATCCGGCGTCCGCCCCTGCGCTTCTGCAGATGGGACGACGCCCGCAAAAATGGTGCTAGACAGCATTACGAAACACGAGAGCTTCCCAACCTGGTTCATTCCGGCCCCTCTTGTTCGGGTGAGTGCGTTAAAGAGCGTGCAGACACTATAACAAGCACTTCGCCATAGGAAAAACCACAGGACACCATCGTGATGATGCGGGGTTGTGAGCTACTAAAGAATCTGGTACCCCCGAAGGTCGCTAATCTCAATGTGAGATTCATCGGCCAACCAAAGGTGCATTCACCTTCATGGTCTAGACGCCGATCATCATCTGGTTAAATCTTAGAAGATAAATCCCAAACGTAGCGGAGGTCGGTCCCGATCGACGGCTTCATAAGTTTACCGCATCTAAGTGGGAATGTCAGGAAAACTGAAGGGGAGGGACATGCAGTCACGCGACATCCGGAAAGCGCCGCGCGCTCTGTTCACTTTGGTCGGGCTCCTTTCAGTATTGGCCTCGTATGCCTGCGCGTCGGCGACTCTCTTGCTGGAAGAGCCGTATGGCAACATGGCCATTTTCACGGAAACCGGTCACGCCGCAGTTTATTTGTCTGGCGTTTGTGCTGACTCCCCGGTGCTCCTGCGTCCCTGCGCTCCCGGAGAATCAGGCATTGTCCTCAGCCGGTATGATCGCGTAGCCGGATATGATTGGATTGCCATTCCCCTGATGCCGTATTTGTATGCGGTCGAGCGCCCGGAAGATGTGCCACTGTTTGCCGACGCAAAGCTGGTGGCGTTTCTGCGCGACAGTTACCGCCGAAAATATCTGGAAGCCTACGTCCCCGATTTGCCGAACGGAGAGACGCCGCACGGAAACTGGTACCAACTCGTGGGCACCTCTTATGACCGTACCGTCCACGGTTTCGAAATCGAGACCACGCCCGCGCAGGATGCGGCATTGATTCAGAAATTGAACTCCACGCCCAACCGATCGCATTTCAATCTGGCCTCGCGCAACTGCGCCGATTTTGCGAAGGACGTGATCAACTTCTACTACCCCCATGCCCTGCACCGCAGTGTGCTGGCCGATGTGGGAATCACTACGCCGAAGCAGATTGCGAAGACGCTGCTCAAGTTCAGCAAGCACCATTCCGATCTGTATTTCTCAACCCTGATCTATCCTCAAGTCCCAGGCACCATGCCGCGGAGCACGGCCGTGCACGGCGTGGTCGAATCATTTTTGAAGTCGAAGAAATACATTGTGCCCAGCGCAATTGCGAGTCCGATTTTCGCCGGGTGCGTGGCTGCAGTCTACGTGGTCACCGGCGCGGGTCCTTTTAATCCAACTAAGAATGCGCCGGTGTTCAGCGCCACCGGACCGGAACCAGCCCTGGGTCTCGAGGACCGCCGCGCCTATCAAAAAGAGTTGCGGCATCTGCTGGCCGAAACTAATCCCGCGACATCGGGGATGCACATCAAAAAAACGTGGGGCCACTTGCAATCCCGGGCCAAAGCTGGACTCGACGAAAGCGGTCGACCGATTCTTCAGATGCAAGTTGGCGAGAAATGGGTCAGTGTCGGAGACTCTGCCGGCAATGTTCTCTCCAGCGACGCTCCTCCGGAATTAATACAACAATTGTTGGAGGCCAGGCTACAAGCGGATCTGGTCCGGAAGCTGCAAGCCCACATCTCCGAGAGTGAAGTCGCGCGGGACTGGACACTCTTGCAGGAAGCGATGACGGCCAGCGAAATTGACACGCGGTTGACCGCGCGCTCGGCGCCCTAGGTCCGCATCCAATGATGCGCTCCTTTTGCGCAACTCAGGCTTGCGATGCTGATTTCTTCTCCAGCACCGCGGAGAGCCCCCAAAATAGCGCAATGCTCGCCCCGAGTATCGCAAAAAACAACTTGAGGTTCAGTGTGATGGCGAAGGCCGCTACCGCCGCGGCGAAACCCCAATACCAGGATTCCGCTTTGAATCCCGCTCCCCACCTGGCTTCGCGTCCCGCGGCAGCAATGCTCGGCCACAGCCGGGGCCACAGACGCGGCACGGCCTGGCGATATCGCGCATACATCTCTCCCTGGGTCGCTTGAAGTTCGGACTCCTCGCGCAAGATCAGCCGGTAGCAGAACACCACCATGGCCACGACCGCCACCAAGAATCCGATCCGGCTCATCATGGCGCCCATCCCGATCGCCATCATCACATTGGCAAAATACAGTGGATTGCGAACCAGCCGGTAAGGCCCATCGGCAACCAGCGACTCTGTTTTCACTTGGGCGGCATATACCACGTTGGCGTGAAGATACGAAGAAGCCCAGGTGCGGATGAGAGCGGCCCCAACCAGCAACAATGCAGCAACCGCAAACAGGACGCGAGCAACCAGATCCGCATCGACGCGCCATCGAGCCCCAATCCAGTTGGCCACAACTGCAGTAATATTCTGAGGGTCCAAAACGTATAGCGGAAAAGTGAAGCCCAAGATGAGTCCGAAAACCATTGCTCGGTTTTTGAATTCCCAGTTGGTGGCCTTCATAAGACGAGAAAGGTATCGTTGTGCGCGGTAAATGTAAAGCCCATGGATGATCGGGCCGGGTAGTCAAACGAGCGTAGGGTCTACCCCGGCGTTAATATTCCGTTAAATTTTCCCAGTCCAATTGACCAGGCCGCGCTCGCGGACTAACCTCCTGTGGTTATGAGCAAAGCTGACCTTGATGAATTGCGACTTGCCTACAAAAAAGCAGTCGATGAATGGGTTGACGCGATTCGTGCGGAAGAAGCGCTAGCTACTCCGGACCATTCGATGGTTGCTTGGGAGGCCTGGGACGCCGCCCACTTCAAGGAGCACGACGCACATACCAAAGTCACGGAAGCGCGCGAAGCCTACAAAGACGGGCTTCGGAGCGCGAACTATGGCATCTAGCTGGATTATTTCATCGTGCTCAATGCAATGGGCTGAAGCTGTATCTGCGCAAGGCGTTAACACGGTCTTAACAATTCTTCCGTATGATTCGGGCTTCGTTTGCTCGGTTTCGCGGCACCGAATCCTGAAGCTCATGGTGAATATAGGAGACTGAATATGGCCACAGCACCGAATCCCGAGACCGATGGCATGCAGGCGGCGTTGTTAACTGTGGCCGCGCCTGCGCCTGCGATCCATGACAAGCTGAATAGAAGTCCGGGAATGATCGGGATGGTGGTTTTTGGCATCGTCATTATCATTGGTGTCATTTATTCCGCGTTCCACCTGCTTTCGGATCTCTCCACCGTGCATAGCGGATCGGCGCTGCCTTACGTTTTGTTGGGCATCGCACTGCTGGTGGCGCTGGGGTTCGAGTTTGTGAACGGTTTTCACGACACGGCCAATGCCGTAGCGACCGTGATCTACACTCACTCGCTGCAGCCGCATGTTGCGGTGGTGTGGTCGGGGTTCTGGAATTTTTTGGGCGTATTGACATCGAGCGGATTGGTGGCTTTTGGCATCGTCTCTTTGCTGCCCGTCGAACTGATTTTGCAGGTCGGGGGCAAAGCTGGTTTTGCCATGGTTTTCGCATTACTCGTGGCGGCCATTATCTGGAATCTTGGCACGTGGTATTTCGGTTTGCCTGCCTCCAGTTCGCATACCATGATCGGATCGATCATTGGAGTGGGCATCGCGAATCAGTTGATGTCCCCGAAAACCGGCACCAGCGGCGTGGATTGGGGCCAAGCCACCAACATCGGAAAGTCGCTATTGTTGTCGCCGCTGGTCGGCTTTGTCGGTGCGTTTTTCCTGTTGTGGCTGATGAAGGCGGTGATCAAGAACAAGGCGCTGTATGAGGCCCCGGTAGGAACGGAACCGCCGCCGTTCTGGATTCGCGCGCTGCTGGCGCTGACCTGCACTGGGGTGAGTTTCGCGCATGGATCGAACGACGGCCAGAAGGGCATGGGACTGATTATGCTGATCCTGGTCGGCACTGTGCCTACGGCTTATGCGTTGAACCATGCGATCACCCGGAAAGACTCGGATGACTTTATTGCCGTTTCGCAGCAGGCAGCTGGAATCCTGTCGAATTATGTCAGCCCGAACGCAGTGATCAGCGATGCCCGCGAAGAAGTGACGGACTACATTCGCACCAAGGAATTCACGCCCAATACGATGCTCGCCTTGCGCCAACTGGTGAGCGATATCGGCAACGAGACGACGCTGTTCGGGGAGTTGGCGAAGGTTCCGCATGAGCGGGTGCGAAACTTCCGCAACGACATGTATGTGGCTAGCGAGGCGCTGCGACTGATGAAGAAGAACCATCAGCCCGCGAATCCGGTGATCAGCGATAACGATTGGAAGGGCCTGGACAATTACAAGAAACACGTGGATGCATCGACGCGGTTTATTCCGACTTGGGTGAAGGTTGCGGTGGCGCTTGCGCTGGGCATGGGCACGATGATTGGTTGGAAGCGCATTGTGGTGACGGTGGGAGAGAAAATCGGGAAGGACCACCTGACCTATGGCCAGGGAGCGTCGGCGGAGATCGTCGCCATGTTCACGATCGGCGCGGCGGATTGGTTTGGGCTACCGGTAAGCACGACGCACGTGCTGTCGTCGGGAATTGCGGGCACCATGGCCGCGAACCATTCCGGCCTGCAATGGTCTACAGTACGCAACCTGGCGCTGGCGTGGGTGCTGACGCTGCCGGCTTCGATGGTGCTATCCGGTTTTCTGTTCTGGACGTTCCGGAAAATGTTCTGAGATCCGTGGTTACGCGATCGTGCTTGTGCGGTTAAGGTCTCTTGTAGACCACGCCGCCCTTCATCACGAACTCTACTTTCTCCATCAAAGAAACGTCCGCCAGCGGGTCCCCCGGCACTGCCACAATGTCGGCCTGTTTCCCCGCCGCAATCGTTCCCAATTCGTTTTGCGTTCCCAGCAACTCGGCGGCTGTTGAGGTCGCTGCCCGGATGGCCTGCGCCGGCGTCATGCCAAACTTCACCATCGAAGAGAACTCTTTCGCTGGATTCACCGTCCAGTCGAATCCGCCGACGTCGGTACCAAACGCAATCTTCACGCCCGCATGCATCGCCCGCCGGAACGTGTCTTCATGAATGGCGATCATCTTCAGCCACACTGGAGCGCCGGTCGCCGCTCTACCTTGCGCCACGTATTCTCCAACATAGATCGTCGGGACATAAAAAATTCCGCGCGCAGCCATGGTTTTCAAATCCGCATCGGTGATGTAGTTGCCGTGCTCGATCGTATCGACTCCCGCTTCGACCGAGTTATGCACTCCATTCAGTGCCATCGCGTGCGATGCCACCTTGTGACGCTCGCGATGAGCCTCATCTACGATGGCCCGCAACTCGTCCATCGTGAAGGTCGGTATATCGTCGAGCACGCCATCCTCGCGCACCCAGTACGAACGGTCGCTATACACTTTGATCCAATCCGCGCCGTGACTGATCTGCTCGCGCACCGCCTGGCGCGCATTGTCGGGGCCGTCGACAATCTGCACGCCGTGCGGCACCGGAACATTCGGGGTGTATCCCTGCAGCGGATAGGCTCCGGTCACATCCATCGCCCGTGTTGCCACCTGCATTCGTGGGCCGGGGATAATTCCGTTGTTGATCGCTTTCTTGACGTCGACATCGGCATAGCCCGCGCCTTCGGTCTCCAGATCGCGAATCGACGTGAAGCCGTACTCCAACGCCCGGCGCACATTCACAGTCGCGAGTATCGTGCGATACTCCGGCGACTGCTTCAGGAGTTGTTCGTCATAATCCGCAGCCGTGATGTCTCCCTGCAGAAGAATGTGCGTGTGCGTGTCCATCAGGCCGGGGAGACAGGTAGAGCGTGAAAGATCGATCACGTCCGCACCGGCGGGCACGGAGGCGACGACGTCTTTGATCTTCCCGTCCTCCACCACAATCACCACATTCTTGCGCAGCGAATCCCCGCGTCCGTCAAACAAATTGGCGCACTGCAAGGCTACAGTTTTTGCGGCAGATGTCTGCGCCGCCACCATAAAAGATGCCGCCGCCACGACACAACCCATGGCCGCAATTCTTCGCATCGTGATTTTCCTCCAACGGCGCGCCGCTACTTATTTTCTTTGTCTTTATCTTTCGATTCTACCGCGGGTTCTACCACTCCCGGCATCACCTTGAGCGGGGAATTGCGCTGCTCCTCGAGTTCAGGATGCGGCAGTGGCTTTCGCGGCAGCATCTGGTCGCGCATGGCGGTGTTGTAGACGAAGATCGCCTCCACGGTTGCGGCCTGTGCCAGGTCGGCTGGTTGAAGACGCTCGTACGTGTCCATGTTCGAATGATGGGTGCGCGTTTCGTAGTCAAGCCGGTCCTGAATGAATTGGAAGCCGGGAATCCCGACCGCATCGAACGACTGATGGTCCGTGCCTCCGGTGTTGCGGTCGGTGATGGTGGTGACACCGAGATCTTTCAGAGGCTCCATCCATTGCGAAAAGATGGGGCCGACAGCCATGTTCCCCTGCAGATAAATTCCCAGGATTTTGCCGGTGCCATTGTCCACGTTGAAATAGCCCGAAATTTGCGGCTGCTCCGGTTTGATCACGATGGGACCGGCAGGTTTTCGCATAAACTCGGGCCTCTGCACCTGGTCAGGAGCGGTCGAGAGTGGCACGTAACCGAAATGCTGCTTTACGTAACCACGGGAACCGAGCAGCCCTTGTTCTTCACCCGTCCAAAGGCCAATACGGATCGTGCGCCGCGGCTTGACTTGCAACGCGTTAAAAATCCGCATGACTTCCATCGCCACCACGGTGCCGGCGCCGTTGTCCGTGGCGCCGGTCGCCGCCGCCCACGAGTCGAGATGGCCACCCACCATTACCACTTCATCTTTCAACTTGGGGTCGGTGCCGGAAATTTCGGCGATCGTATCGAAGCCGTGTTCATGGTCATCGAAGAACTTTACATCGACATTCATTTCGATGCTGACCGGCACATTGGCTTTCAGGAGACGATAAACGCGTCCGTAGTTTTCAATCGCCGTTACCACCACGGGAAGTGGATTGGCTTGATCGCGCTTGTAGGCAGATCTGCCCAATCCACCGTCGTCGAAGATCGTGCCGCCGGAACCTCCGCCGTCGCGACCGTCGCGGCTGGGAAGAATGACCGCCAGAGCATGTTCCGAGACCAGAAACTTTCCGGTTTTATCGAGCAGGGCCGCCCGCTTCATAATCTCCTGAAGCCGGTCGGAGAACGCCCTTTGCTTTTCCAGCGGGAACTCGGCTTGCGTGGCGAGATCTTTGTCGTCCATGCGTGTGAACAGCGGCTTGTCTACCGGAGGCACCTCGCGCATGTCTCCAAGCAGAACGATTTTTCCCGCAAGCTTGCCTTTGTATTTGTCGAAATCTTTTTCGTCTTTCACATCCATCCAAATGGCTTGGCCACTGATTGCGCCATTGCTGGAGGGCGACCATGGCGCGGCTTGGGCAATGAAAACAGCGCTGTCGGGCGAAGTCATCCGCACCCAGGTGTTGAACTGCTGCCAGCCCATGCCAAACTCACCCCAGTCTTCAAGATGGGCGTTGCTGCAACCCATCGCGGTCAATTGGTCGCGCGTCCACTCGTTGGCGCGGCGCAGGTTGGGGGAACCGGTAAGGCGCTGGCCAATGCCATCCATCAAAGCGGAGGCGTAGTCCATCACGTGCGAGTGGGTTACGCCCTCGTCACGAATGCGCTCGTACATGGTGAGGTCGATGTTTTCTTTAGCTGGCTGCAGCACTTCGTACGAAGGCTTGTCTGCTTCGGCTGCTTTCTCTTTGTTCTTGTCGGCGGCAAAGATGGACAAAGGCAAAACTAAGCAAAGAAATAACGCAAATCGAATCCTGAAAAAGCTGTGAAATCGCATGGATCGGTCTCCCTCGAAAAAAGTCCCAAAGCAGAGTAGCAGATTAAGGGCTCAAAGAAGTAGCCGGAGACTGCTCGGTCGGGGTCGAGCCAGAGCGAAGCACCGCGGCGATTACCTATTTCTTTTGGCGCGCGTTCAGCTTGTCGAGCGTACGCTTCAACTCTTCGAGCTTTTGTCCGGCCTCGCCGAGCTTGCCTTCCGCCGTAAGGCGCTGGTAGTCGGCAAGGTCTTTGGCGGCTTCCGCGATGAGCCCATTGAGATCACTTCCGGATTGCGGGGACGTAACGGCTGCCGGTGCGCCTCGGTGCGCCTCGGCGGAAACGGCCGCGGCAGCCGTCGATGGGGCATTCGTCGCCGGAGCACTGAGCGACGATGCAGCCCCGCCAAAAAGCGCCGCCATCGCCGACTCAAACGTTGGCCCATACGCGAGTTTGTCCTGCAGTGCGAGCACCACCAGCCGCAACTCCGGCATCGGACTGCGCTCCGCCTGCAGGTAAATCGGCTCCGCATACAGCAACGCGCGCCCGGTCGGAATCACCAGCAACGCGCCACGCCGCACGTGCGAGCCTTGCTGATTCCACAACGTCAATTGTCCGGAAAGTTCCGCGTTCTGATCGATGCGCGCCTCGATTTGCAGAGGTCCGTCAACCAGCTTGGTTTTGGGAAAGTTGTATACCACCGATGTACCGTATTGTGCGCCGTCGCTGCGGCCGGCAATCCAGCCAATGAGATTATTCCGATTCGACGGTGTGAAGGGCAGAATCTCCGCGAACTCTTCTCCGGTTTCGCCCGGCAGCTTCATGAGCACGAAGTTCGGCTGCATCGCCTGCGTGGTTTGCGCGCCCCCCTCGCCCATGCCCACTTCAGTCGCGACTGTCCACAGATCCTCGCGGTTGTAAAACGCCTCTGCATCCGTCATGTGATACAGACCGTAAACTTCAGCCTGCAGTTTAAGCAACAATTCGGGATAGCGAACGTGCTTGCGCAGCCCCGCCGGCATCATGGAGGCATCCTTGAATAAACTCGGGAAAATGCGCCGGTAGGCTGCAATGATCGGATCCGTCGTATCAAACACGTAAAACGTGGTGGTGCCATCGTAGGCGTCAATGACCACCTTGACGCTGTTACGCATGTAGTTAACGAGGTCATTGCCGAGCCGGTAGTGGGTGGAGTACGGATAGCTGTCTGAAACCGTGAATGCATCCATCATCCACGAGAGCCGGCCATCATCGCCCAGCACGATGTAGGGATCGGACTCGAAAGTTAGAAACGGAGCCAATGCCGATACGCGATCGTGCAGGTTGCGGCGCATCAGCAGCCGGCTTTCCGGGGTCACGTCATCGCTAAAAGGCAGCTTCGTGAGGTCATCGCGGTCGAACGCGATCACGGCGCGGCGCAGGAAATTACCGAGCACGATGCCCCCCGTGCCTTCGTACGACGTCAGGCTGTTACTCGCACCTTGCGGGTAGTTGAATTCCTTCTGCCGCGTCTTCACATAAACATCGGTATTGGTCATCTCGCCAAAATAAATCTCTGGGCGCGTGACACTAAGACCGCGCACTGTGCTCTGGACGGGCATGTTGCTCAGCATCAGCGTAGGCAGCCCCTCCGAAGTGAACCCATTGACTGGGTTCATGGTGATGCCATATCCGTGGGTGTAGATGAGCTTGTCGTTAATCCAGTTGCGGCTACTTTCCGGGAGCTTGTCGACATTCAGCTCGCGCGTGGCGAGCATCACCTCGCGAGTCGTGCCTTCGATTTCATAGCGATCGATGTCGATGTCGGGAAAGTCGTAGTAGGTGCGTATTTCCTGAATCTGGCGCAGCGTGTCCTGAAGAGCGCGCCAGTCCCACAGCCGGATGTTCTGCAGCGTAGCCTGATTATTCGCCGGGTCAGCGGCGTCGACGGTCGTCTCCGCCGGGAATTCGCGTTGCGTGACGCGGTTCAATCCATAGGCCTGCCGCGTCAACTCGGTGTTGTAGACAATGTAGGGCTTCTCGCGGACCAGTTCGTTCGGTTTGACAATAAAGCTGCTGACGTACCAGGCAACTCCTTGCAGTCCGACATAACAGATCGCGGCCGGAAGGATCGCCGCAATCAGCCAACGCCCGCGCGGCACTCGCGCGGCGTTGACGAACGCAATCGCCGCGCCAAGAACCAGCGTCGCACACACAACGAGCAGCCCCGCGAGCGTGACGTGCGCGTCTGTATATGTCACGCCCCCGAAGATCGTGTGATCCTCGAGCAATAACTCGAAGCGGCTGATATAGACACGCATCGCTACGATCAGCAACAGAAACCCAAACGTAATGGAGAGTCCGCGCCAGGGCAATGTGACGGAGCGGCTGAGCTGCCCGGAAAGCACACGGCTTCCGCCGGTGATGAGGACGAAGAAACCAGAGAGTATGCAGGTGAGAATAGCGAGCGTGAGCAGCCATCCGGCAACGAGCTGCCACGCGGGCAGGGTGAACAGAAAGAAGTTCAGCGGCTGGCCGAAAATCGGATCAATGACACCGCCAGCCGTGCCGGGCGCATACCAAAAGAGCGCAAGCGCCGGCCACTCGGCCATCATGCTGGCGCCGGTGCCAGCGGCGATGACGAGCGAAATGCCGAGCGCAATCAGGCGCAGGACCGGTTCAACCGGCAGCTTCAGCGGTTGTCCACCAATATAAATTGTGTGGCCACTCGGAAGGTCGGGAAGATGCGCTTGCTTTAGCGCCAAAAATGATCCGAACAGAATAAGAAATGTGGCCGCCGTGAAGAACGCAAAGATTCCCCATTGCAAGCCCAGCGTTTTCCAGAACACATCCCCGTAGCCTAGCGATCCGAACCAGAGCACGTCCACGTAATAGGAGAGCGCGGTCCGGGCACCGAAGAAAATGACGGCAAGAACGACGAGAATGAGAAGGAATCGTCGGCGGCGCGGCGGACGAATCGGAGGAATCGTCGGCGGCCACTCAATGGACTCAGGCATTGCACCAGCTCCTGGTTATCACCCGCATGATACTCCCTCCGCTTCCGCAAGTTGCCATGGGGCTCGACGCTTGCCGCGCAGTCACGGCAAAGCATTGTCAGGAGTCGACGAGGATTTGCGAGTACAGAGTCGGGTGAATCGCAGATGGGATCCGCATTTCGCTCCAGATGAAAAACGAAGGCGCCCCAGACTCCAATGCGAGTCGTGAGACGCCCGTTGAACAGCCCTCCCCCGAAGTCTGCTCACCACCAGACTAAACTGTGGGCAGGCGCATGAGAATAGCTCGAATGGGCTAGCGACATCACACTTCCGGGCGTGCCTGCTGCACCATTTCCACCAAAACTTTTCTGGTTTCCGTCGGGTTACTGACTTCGCGCAAAAATGCAATGCGAGCGCCCCGTATGCCTTCTTGCGTTTTCAATCGCAAATGAAAACCGAGGCGGTCGACCGCGGTCAGAGTCGCTTCCTGTGACTGAATACGCGCGAATTTCCGGGCCAGCAGAACGAGCGCATCTTTGTGGTCGGCGTTCATGTGCTGAATGATCTCGGCCATGGAGTCGGCAAGCGGGTCAGGCTGGCTGCGAAGATATTCAGACGCAGATACCCAGCCCATCACCCCGAAGCCGCCCACGTAATACACGTCCACCACGTCCATGCGGTAAAAGGAAAAGTCTTCATAATCCACCCAGTACTTGCTGTTGGCATAACGTGCCAGGTAGAGTTTGCGAGCCTCGGCCACTTCCGGTCGCGATATGGGCAGAATATTTCCGACCAGCGTGACCCTGGATGCTCCGAGCGGATCAACGCCGGCATCGTTCTGGGTTACAAGTAAGCTGGCGCGACGGTCCGCCTGCAAGTTTTGCGTATGCATGGCCATGGTGCTGATGAGGAAGATTGGCCGACCTTGGTCGTCCAAGCCGTAGGGCATCACCGATCCGAACGGAAAGCCCGGTTGCTTGCGCGAAAGCGTCGAGAGGCTTCCGATGCGCGTCACGTACACCAAAGTTCGTGCGCGTTCGGCGAACGAAGGCTCGGGAACCGGCGACTGGTCACTCGCCCCGCCTGTCGCGTGTTTTCGAATGGAAGACGAAGACATGTCTGCTCTGCTGCTGATTGCCACCTGTTTGGTCACGGGTTGTAGAGCGCCAGCCACGCCGCAATTTCACGAAACACATCCTGCCGCTGTTCCCACAATGCAGGAAAGTGCGGCGAGCCAGGATAAGTTACCATGCGCGTAGTTTTCCCGCGCGCGGCCAACACCTCAAAAAACTCGCGTCCCTGAAAGGTTGGAACGCGCTCGTCAGCTGCGCCATGCAGGATGAGCAAGGGCGTGGTCACGTTCTCGGAATGCATGACGGCAGAGAAGGCCAGAAACGCTTCGGGATCTTTGTCGGGCCAGCGAGCGTCGTAGTCGATCTGCTGCAGGTCGCTCGTCCACATAAAGCTGAGCCAGTCAGTAATACCCGCACCCTCGATGGCAGCTTTGTAGCGGTTTGTTTGAGTGACCGTCCATGAGGTCATAAAACCGCCTGCGCTCCAGCCGAATATCGTCAGACGATTCGGATCAGCCCAGCCCTGAGCGACGGCATAGTCGGTGGCGCTATCCACGTCGCGATAGGCACGATCTCCAAAGTGCTGGTAGATGGCGTTCAAGAAGTCGGTGCCATAGCCGGTTGAGCCCCGATATTGCGGCTGTAGAACGATGTAGCCCATGCCGGCAAATATCCTAGTGAAGCTGTCGAGCGAAAGCGTATCGTTCCCTTCCGGCCCGCCGTGCGGCAACACCATAAACGAGTACTTCCGTCCGGCCTGGTAATCTGCGGGGAAGGTGACAATGCCCTCCAGGGCAATTCCTTCTTTGCTGGTCCAGTCGACAGCGCGCTCTTCGCCCAATGCAATCTTCGCCAGTTGTTCTTCGCCTTCGTTGGTGATGCGCTGCAGCATATTGCCGTGTGCGACGGCGACATTGGACGCGTGCTCTGGATCGGCAACGGTGAAGGCTTGTACCTCAGGTGCAGAAGAAATCGGTGCGGACGCAATCTGCGGTGAGACCGGGGCGTTGTCGATGGTTCCCTCGGGCCACTGATAGCCTGGGGTCAGCGAGTCATTCTGAAAGGCGTCGACCTCCGACTTGACGCCGCGCGCCACAACGACCCAGGCATTTCCTTTGGCGTCGACTGACAACTGCATCGCGCTGCCTTCGAGCTTCGGCGTGCGGTCCATCGGAGTTCCACCACTGGCCGCGACTGTCCAGACATGGTCCGGCGTCAGCACTTCTGAGGTGGTGCTCAGGAAAGCCAGATCCTTGTCGCCGTTGATCCAGCCAATTCCGTTGGCTGCGTTGTCGATGGTGGCGATGTGCCGCGGGCCGGCGGCGTTGCAAACGTCGATGAAGCTGCGGACATAATAAAAACCGATCTTCGGCGTCTGCGACAAAACCGCGATCGATGCACCGTCGTGCGACCACGCAGCCTCAGCCGCATCTCGCAACGTCGGGCACCACCAGGCGCCGCCCGAACCATCGGCGGCGATTACATAAAGGCTGGCGGGCTGGGCTTCAATAACGGTGTGTATATCCGCCAGCGGATCGGGAAGCCGGGGATCGGCCAGGATTGCATAGTGCGAGCCATCTGGGGAAATCAAGGCGGAATGAATGCCCCTCGGCAGGGCGGTCAGTGGGACCGGAGTGGCTGCAGCCGCGGCTGGAGTGTTCGCCGGCGCGAGCGGCAACGTGGCAAGCTGAGCCATTTTATTAACTTCATACGTGCCATAGAGAGCCCCACCATCGCGAGTAAATCCTGTAGGCCGGAAATTTTCCGGGACATTGAGGTGGCGCGACTCGCCCCCGGTGGTCGGAATCAACTGCCACTCCGTGTTATCAGGGCCCTTGGTGCCGCCAAAGCGCACGCGGTAGAGAACGCTCTTACCATCCGGCGAAACTGCGACAGCGTGCGCACTACGCAGGGTTGCAGCATCGTCGAAGGTGAAGGGATGGCGCGTGCTTTGAGTGGAGGCAGATATGGAAGCAACGAACAGAAGAGTGGAAGCAAACACTAGAGGGCGCATAACGTTTTCCTCAAACGACCAGCAGCATATCAGGAAGGGAGAAACGAATACCACCAGGGGATGAACTCAGCCTGCAAGATTCTCCGGGTGCGCGAGCGTCTACAGCGAGTCTACATCGGGTGTTCATTCCTCCGGGAGTACGTGCGATGCGTCCAATCCCTCCAGATCGCGCAGCGCCGTGCGTCGGAAACGGGTGAACAGGAGCCAGAATCCAAGGGACAGAGCGGCAACAAGGGCAATCGCCGCCGCGAACCTCACGTCTGTAATACGATGCCGGAGATAACCCAACGTGAGCCAGGGAACAGCGATCGCGTTCTGAACCACAAGAAATCTCATGCCAAAACGTACGGCCCTCAGGCTGGCCAGGCAACGCTTCCGGTAGTCCAGCGCGAACTCCGCCACCGACTTGACATTGGCCCTCCACAAAATGTTCCAGTTCCAGACGGAGAACGCCGTAGCGGCCAGTGTGCTCGCCCACACGATGACGGCCCACAGCCAGGTTTCCAACCCAGGATTCCGCCACGCGAAGGCCGCGCTGAACCAAAGAAAGAAGAGGGCGGCGAGAAGTTCCGCAACATGCGCGGCGCGAAGTCGGCGCTGCTGTTGGATCGCGGCAGCCCGCAGATCGGCCGGACTCGTCTCCCTAACTGCAGTCTGCGCTTTCCACTCTGTGCGCCAATCGTTGAGTTCCATATCATCTTTCATCGCCGACTCCCTAATATTTCCTTGAGCAGGTTGCGGGCACGGTTCATGCGCACGGCAACATTGTTCTCGCTGATGCCTAGAACCACGGCAATCTCCGCGTGCGACAGATCCTCCAGCGCCAGGGTGATCACCTGACGGAAAGGTATGTGTAGGCCCCGAATCGCTTCCACCAGCTTTACCCGATTGGCATTTTGAATGGCAGAAGCTTCGGGACTTTCGCGCGCGTCCACCACATCCTCCGCCTCTTCGTGTTGCCCAGCTTTCTTTCTTTGCCATACGTGGGTCAACGCACGATTGTGAGCAATGCGAAAGACAAACGTCCGCATCGACGCATCGCCGCGAAACCGAGGCAGAGCCGTCCAGATGGCAAGGCGTATATCCTGGAGAAGGTCTTCGCGAGCATGAGCGCGCGATTCGTAGGATGAAGCCAGACGTCCGATACTGGCCCCGAACTCAGCCCATAACCGCTCATACTCCCCTTCCAGTTGCTCGCGGTGGGTCTTGCCCAGATCTGGATTTCCACTCACTTCGGCAGCGACGCCTCTCCCGTCCTTTATAAACCCCAAAGAAGTACAAACCTTGTGATCCGGCCGCATTCCAAACCCCGATGTCAGTCAGATAGTCTTTTGCCGAGATATTTCCTTACAAATGTTTTATTTGCGTGACTGTCGTTTTTTCTGTGTAAGGTTGTGGCGGATTCGAGACTACCTCTGACTGAGACCGCACCAAACGGTTGCATTCCAACGGAGGAATCTCGCAATGAATTGCCACTCGAATCACGAACAACCAGGAACGCAACTCCGCAAGCTGCTCGTTCTGATCTTCGCATTTTGCTTTTCGGCCAAATTCAATGCAGCCGCGCAGACGCCGCAAACAGTCGATCCGGCACAAGGGATCCAAGCCGTTTACCGCATGGCCGGTCAGCCCACCGGCAGCTATCGCGAGGCCACCACGAAGGCCGCGGATGGAACCACCGTGACTTCCATGGCAAGCGACCTCATTTTCAATCGCCTGGGCAGCAAGCTGGAAATGAAGTCCGCGTCTCAATACACCGAAACGGGCGAAGGCCAGCTTAAGGCCGTGGCCAGCGACATATCGAGTTCCGAGCAGACGACGCACATGGCCGTGCGCGTGAGCGACGGAACGCTTCAAATCAGCACCACAACCGGTGGAAAAACCTATGAGCGCAGCGCTCCATTCACCGGCACATTGCTCGGTCTGGAAGGAGCGCGGCGTCTGACTGTGTCGCAATTGCATAAGCCCGGCGATACGGTTTCCTATCAGACGTTTTCTCCCGAACTGGGCGCGGTTGTGTCAATCACAGCTACGCTCGTCAGCGCGGAAGACGTGACCATCGATCAACGGCCAATTTCCGGCCTGAAGCTGGAGGAGACCATGAGTTCCATGCCAGGCAAGATAACCGTCTGGCTCGATCGCGAAGGCTGGATGCTCCGCCAGTCGATGCCGACTCCCTTGGGTGATATCGAAGCTATCCGCACCCAATCGCAGGAGGCGGAACTCGTTCGTGGGCAAGGCGCAACGCTGCCCGAAGAAACGTTCAGTCGTTCGATAGTGAAGGCCAACATTCGATTGCCGGAGGAGCGCCTGGTCGAGAGCATCAAACTGAAGATCACTCACCATCGTCCGGAACTGGGCTGGCCCGAGCTTAACGCCGATAACCAAGAGGTTTTGGAGAAAACACCCGACTACGTCATCTTGAAGGTTGCGCGCCTGGAGCCGAAGCAGCATGGATCGCGCCCTGCTCTCAACAACGCCAGCCTGGTGCCATACCTCGCCCCGAACGCTTTGCTGCAATCGGACGATTCCAATATCAAGAGTATTGCCGCCAGCGTGGCCGGGAACGAGCGCGATGCGTGGCGGGCGGCGCGAGCCTTGCAGCAGTGGACAAACGAGAACATGCACTTCGATGCTGGCATCGCAGTCGCTCCGGCCTCCGAAGTTGCGCGCGACCGCCGCGGCACCTGCTTCGGATACTCCATGCTGCTGGGTTCGCTGACGCGGGCCGCGGGCATCCCTTCGCGTTTGCGCATGGGCTACGTGTACGCGGGCGGCATTTGGGGCGGTCACGCGTGGATCGAAGTCATGATCGGCCAGCAGTGGATTCCGCTGGATGGCGCGCTCTATGCACCCGGCGCCGCCGATGCGGCAAGATTCAGTTTCTTTACCAGCGCATTGGAAGAAGGCACGCTGGCGCAAGTAGGATCGTTGGGCCAGCTTTTCGGCAATGTTGACATAACAATCCTGGAATACACCGTTGGAGGCCGCAGCATCGTTGTGCCGGAAGACGCAAAGCCCTTCGCCATCACGAATGACACCTACGACAACCCGTGGTTGGGTTTTTCGATTACAAAACCGGCGTCGTTCAAGTTCTCAGGATTCGATCTAGAGTGGCCACAGACTACGGTCGTTGCCATGGAGGGGCCGGAGAAGCAGCGAGTGGAAGTGGAGAATCTATCCGCCTCTCTTCCAGCGGCGAAGTTCGATGGAGAGAAATATCTTCGGGATGCTGGCATCGCCGGAACAACCAGCAGCAGAGTGCTTGCCGGACACCGCGTGATCATAGTTTCTTCAGATCAGAAAGCTGGTACCGTACTGGCTGACCATGGCGATGTGTGGGTGTTCACCGCCAAGGGTCCAGACGCCAGGCAGCTACTGGAGCGGGTGGTTTCGTCCGTGGGGTTGAAGCGTTAATGCAACCGGCCCGAGATTCGCCACTACATCACCAGACCTTGCAAGCCTTGGCGGCCGGTTTCACCATCGGCTGCCCGGGTTTGCAGGAGAACGCCTGCGAGAACTCGGGCATGTTGACCACGACTCCGTTGATGCGGTCCTGCGCTGGCGCATGCGGGTCGGTCATGGCGCGCAGGCGTAGGTCTTCAGGACGCAGATTGGCGCAGTCCCACTGCGCGAATCCGACGAAAAAGCGCTGCTCTGGAGTCAGACCGTCGATGGGCTCCAGTTTCTTGTCTTTGGTTGCATCCTTCCAGGCCATGTAAGCAAGAATCTCGCCGCCGAGGTCGGCGACGTTTTCGCCCAGGGTCAGTTTGCCGTTGACGTGAACATCGTCCACGGCAACATAGCCTGAATATTGATCGTCCACGCATTGGGTGCGCGCGTCGAACTTCTCCCGGTCCCCTTTTGTCCACCAATTCTTCAGATTCCCTTTCGCGTCATACTGGCTTCCTTCATCGTCGAAGCCGTGGGTGAGTTCGTGCCCAATGGTGCCGCCAGTGTCGCCATAATTGGGAGCGTCATCCATTCTCGGATCGTAGAGCGGCGGCTGCAGAACGGCTGCGGGAAAGTTAATGTCGTTCATCTGCGCATTGTAGTAGGCATCGACGGTGGTCGCGGAAATGTCCCACTCGCCGTGATCGACCGGTTTGCCGATTTTGTTAATCTGGCGGCGGCTCTCGAACTGATGGGCACGCTCGACGTTGCCGGCAAAGTCGTCGCGCACGACCTTCACCGAACTGTAGTCGCGCCAATGGTCGGGATAGCCAATCTTGTTGCGGATTCCCGCCAGCTTGGTCAGCGCCTGCTGTTTGGTTTCCGGACTCATCCAGTCCAGCGCCTTGATGCGTGTGCCCATGGCGTCCTCGATACGCTGCACCATGTCGAGCGTGCTCTGCTTGAGTTCGGGGGAGAAAACCTTGGCCACATAGGCCTGACCGAGCGCCTCACTCAAGTCATAATCGACGTACTGCACGCAGCGTTTCCACCGCGGCTGCATCTCTTTCGCACCCCGCAAGTACTTGCGGTAGAACTCAAAGCTTTCTTCGACGAACCTCGAAGAAAGGTATGGAGACGATGTATCAGCCACGTGAAAACGCAGGTAGGATTTCCAGCTCTCGATCGGCTCTGACGACAGGAGCGCGTTGAGTTCCTTAATGAACTCGGGCGCGTCGACGTTCAGGATGCCGATCTCCGGATATTGCATCTCGTGGTAGTAAGCGACCCAATCAAAATTAGGAGCAAGCTGAGTAAGATCGGAGACTCTCATTTTGTGAAGCAGCTTATGCGGATCGCGCCGCTCGACGCGAGTAAGAGAGGCCTTGGCCATGGCCGTTTCCAGACGCAGGACGGTCTCCGCGTTCTGCTGGGCAACGGCTGGAGCGTCGCCAAGCAACTCGAATACGCGCTGCACATGTTGAAGGTAGCGCTCGCGCGTTTCCTTCGACTTGGCGTCGTCTTTAATGTAGTAGTCGCGATCGGGCAGCGCGAGGCCGCCCTGGTCCACATCGGCGATTATCTGCTCGGAATTGTCAGGATCCTGCATCGAGCCCGGGGAAAAAAGCAAAGAACTGTTGTAGGAATACCGGAAGTAAATCAGCTGCAGGCGCACCACCAGCGGAGTAAGCTCCTTCGTCGACTTCAGCTGCGCGATCGCGTCGAGTTCGGGCTCTAGCGCGCGGAGGCCACGCTTTTCCACAGTGGCTTCATCCATACAGGCTGCGTAGAAATCTCCTATCTGCTGGGTCACGGCGTTGCGTGGCTTATCGGGCTGGGCCGCCTGTTCCAGAATTCCGCGGAGAAAATCAAGGTTGTCCTGATAGAGCTTGCCGTAGACCGACCATGAAGTCTGATCCGGCGGAATCGGATTTTTCTTTTGCCAACCACCGCAAGAATAACGATACAGATCCACGCAAGGGTCGACGGATTTGTCCATCGACGAGACATCGAGACTGGGACTGTAGGGCAATGTCGGCCTGGAAGACGGCGCCGTCGATGACGTTTGAGCATTTACCAACGGGAAAGCTGCCACCACGAACAACAGGAATGCTGCATGTACGCGCATATTCACCTGGGACGAGATCGTCAGCAATAAGGGACATGTAATGGTATGGGACATCTTTCCTTAATATCAAGCGCGTGGCGCGGGAAGGTTCACAACTAGCAAAGCAGTTTCCACGAGTGGGACAGGGGCAAACGACGCGACATTTTTACTCTAAACTCTTTGGATATGGCCAAGAATTGGAAGACGAAGCTGATTCATTCGGACGCAAAGATCCCGCAAGGTTTCCGGTCGCTCTCTGTGGGCGTGCAACGCGCGTCGACCGTGTTGTTTCCGGACGCGGCGTCGGTTAAAGACGACTGGGATCAATATGAAGTGGGCTACACCTACGGGCTTTACGGAACTCCGACGACGCTCGAACTGGCGGCGAGCATTTGCGAGTTAGAGGGCGGATTTCGCACCCTGATCACTCCCGGCGGACAGTGCGCGATTTCGCTGATCAATCTGGCGTTTCTGAAAACGGGGGATCACGTTTTGATTCCGGAAAGCGTGTACACGCCGAATCGGAAGTTTGCAGTGCAGGTGTTGCGGAGATTCGGCGTGGAAGTCGGTTTCTACGCTCCAGAAGCAGGCGCGGCGATTGAGAACTTACTGCGCAAGAATACGCGGCTGGTGTGGTGCGAGAGTCCCGGGTCGATCACGATGGAAGTGCAGGATGTGCCGGTGATTGCAGAATCAGCGCATCGTGCTGGAGCGATGGTCGTGATGGACAACACGTGGTCGGCCGGCGTGTATTTTGACGCTTTTGCGCACGGCGTGGACGTGACCATGCAAGCCCTCACGAAATACGCCGGCGGACATAGCGATTTATTGCTGGGGTCGATCACCACGCGAGAAGAAACGGCGTGGCGGCAATTGGGTGCGACGCATCAGTTGGTGGGATGCGCGGCGTCTCCAGACGATTGCAGTCTGGCGTTGCGTGGCCTCAAGACACTGGCGGTGCGGCTCAAGGCAATTGAAGATGCGGCGCTCACCTTAGCGCGCTGGCTGAGTGAGCGGCCCGAGATTGAACGCGTGCTGCATCCGGCGCTTCCATCCTGCCCCGGACATGAGCTCTGGAAGCGCGACTTCACCGGGTCAACGGGCGTGTTCGCGATTGTGTTCCAACCACGCTTCAGCAAAGCTCAGGTCCACCAATTCGTGAACCAACTGGAGTTATTCAAGATCGGATACAGTTGGGCGGGGGTGACCAGCCTGGCTGTTGCATACGATTTTCACTCCACACCAGGACGCCCCGATTATGGGCACCGCATCGTGCGACTGAATATTGGACTGGAGGATGTGAGCGACTTGAGGGAAGATCTCGGTCGCGCTCTGGAAGGGCTAGCGTGACGGTGTTACGTGGTACGGTGTCCGTATGTACAAAAAGTGTAACTACAAAGTGTTTCACGTGGAACATTCCGTAGTTACATTTTATGTACGTACTGCGGTGTAGGTACGTATGGGAAGAAAAAGCGAAGATCAACCAAGAAACGGAGAGAGATTGCGCACGGGCGCCAGGCGCACAATAGGCGAACAAAATATTGTTTTCCATACAACTATGTACGTACATGCCGGGCAGAGGCAACATACGGAAGGGGTTCGGCGATTTCTGGAGGCTCAAACGGGGCTTGACAAGGCATGCTAGACTCGTTGGCCCAATTTCTCGCCCGTCACGAGCCCCGGCTCACGAAGATAAAGCAAAATCCAAGGCAGAAGTGCACACAGTCTGAAATCCCACGTTTCGAACGCGAAACATGGGGCGCCGGCCGCGTAACAGCCCAAGAGATTGGCACTCGGAAGGCCCCCTTCTCGAAAAGCGCGAGAAGGGGGGCACCCCCGATTTGTTTTAGTCGACGTTTAAGAACGAAAGCGCGTTATGCTTTCTGGGTTGATGTGGCGCAGACGGCAGATGTCGGCCGCCCGCCGAGGTGTCCGGCTCTGGAGGAACCATCGCTGTGCACGATTATTTCTCCGATCACCTGGGATCGCACGGGGTGGTGGAAAACGCGACGGGAAGCGCCTGCGAACAGGATGTGGACTACTATCCCTACGGTGGGGAGGAAAGCGAGAACTGCACGACCCCGGTTGCGCAAAACTACAAGTTCACCGGCAAGGAACGAGACACGGAGAGCGGGCTGGACAATTTCGGGGCGAGATACAACGCGTCGAACCTGGGCCGCTTCATGACGCCGGACTGGGCGGCAAAACCAGTGACGGTGCCCTATGCGAAGTTCGGCGACCCACAGACGTTGAACTTGTATGCCTATACTGAGAATGGCCCGGTCAACCGGGTTGACGCTGACGGACATAATTTCATCGATCCAGGAGGACCTGCCATTTTTCCTTATGGTTCCGATGTGCCATTTCCGGAGCAGCCGCCGTCGCAAGAGTTACAAAAACCCATTATTGTGCCGCCCATCATCGTAGACGTGAACGATGTGGTGGACGACGTGAAGTCCAATTTGCGACTACTCCGGAAATGGTGGAGACGGAGCATTTTAGACAAGTGGAAACAGAGAATTGCGGCTCATCAGGCACCACCGCAAAAACCAAGTAACCTCCAAGTGCTTCAAGACATTAACAATCTGATGATGGGTGTTTGGTGCTGCCGTTACAGCAACACCACCGGCAAGAGCGCGCTCGCAACTGATATAACCACCGATTTGACGCCGGAGGAATTTGGGGCGAATTTAGAAGCCGAAGGATACACGAAATCGCAGAATGGGGACACAACACAATACACAAAGGGAGACATGACGTACAGCGTCTACCCAAAATCAGGATCAACCGGTGGCCCCACGGCTCAAGGCATTGAGGATGGCAAAACAATCGTAAAAATTAGACTTCAATAGGACGTGTGGAATGCGATGGGTGAAAGACGAACCGGTTTTCAGGACAGTTCTCACTGAGGCGCGGGAGAATATATTTGTAGATAGCAGACGTAACACCACAGACCTTCAAAGGCTCATTTTCGACGATGTGGTGTTGCGGAGGCCTGAGTTCGCGGGCCTTTTGCAGACATTATTGGGGCTGTCCGGGGATTCTAAATGCTACTATCTTGTGCTCTGCCCAGATCCGGTTCATTACTTTCATCGTCAGTTCGGCAAGTATCCTCTGCTTGAAATAGACTATGGCGATTCCGATGAGAATTACCTAGTAGCTTTGAATGAAGATCCTGGCGGAAGTCCTATCGATGCCGTGGGCAACAATTGGTGGGCCTGTATGATTTTGCCTCCGTCGCGCAAGTGGTTCAGTCATTTACTGCGATCCGCGAGCGACAATGGTGGGCATCTATGGATTCCGCGAGAATGGGTGGATAGGGTCGTTGAAGGGCATCCCTACTTGCGGGTTGAACCCGGCGGTGCCCGCAGTTCGCGAAAGGGCGGTTTTGAGAAACCTGCCTAACGTCTGGTGCAACGATTCGTCGAAAATACGGGGACAGACGGGACGTACCCCAGTTGTTTCCTCCCGATCTTGGATCGAATCTTCGCCGCGCCCAATCCCGTTCGATGGCATGCGCAGAATTCAATCGGTGCTCGCGGGATCGACTACATCCTGTTCTCACTCTCTCTCTCCCCTTTCTACCAACGCCCCCCTCGCTAGCTAGCGCGCCCCGGCCCCTATACCCCCGGGGGGTAGGGGTGTAGCATTTTCCCCTCAGTGCGTATAACCCCCGGCGTTCATTGACTTGCCTGTCTCACCCACGTAAGATTTGCCCCTGATGATCGGCCAGACCGTATCGCATTACCGCATCCTTGAGAAACTGGGCGGCGGAGGAATGGGGGTTGTCTATAAAGCCGAGGACATTCGTCTCCACCGTTTTGTCGCCCTCAAATTTCTGCCCGAAGAAGTGGCCCGGGATGCACAAGCCCTGGCCCGTTTTCAACGCGAAGCGCAAGCTGCCTCGGCGCTGAATCACCCCAACATTTGCATGATCTTTGACATCGGCGAGGAGGATGGGAAAGCCTTCATCGCGATGGAGTTTCTGGACGGGCTGACGCTGAAACACCGCATCGCCGGGCGTCCGCTGGAAATCGAGACCGTTCTTTCCCTGGCCATTGAAATTGCCGATGCCCTCGATGCTGCCCACACCGAGGGCATTATTCATCGTGACATCAAGCCCGCCAACATCTTCGTCACGAAACGGGGACACGCCAAGATTCTCGATTTCGGCCTTGCTAAGCTGACCCCGCTGACGGGAAAGGCAACAGAAGCCGAAGCCACGGCGGGCGTTAGTCTTGAAAATCTCACCAGTCCGGGGATGGCGGTTGGGACCGTGGCCTACATGTCGCCGGAGCAAGCCAAAGGCAAAGAACTCGATCCACGCACCGACCTGTTTTCTTTCGGCGCCGTGTTGTATGAAATGGTCACCGGCACCGTCCCATTTCGAGGCGACACCTCGGCCGTTATCTTTGAAGCTATCCTCAATCGCGCCCCGTTACAGCCGTTGCGCTTTAATCCCGAACTGCCAGCCAGGCTGGAAGAAATCATCAACAAAGCCCTGGAGAAAGACCGGGACATGCGCTATCAGCACGCCTCGGAGATCCGCAGTGACTTGAAACGTTTGCAGCGCGACAGTGCTTCCGGCCGCCAGCCTGCGGCTGAAAGCCAGGAATCAGAAGGACTCCCAGTGCAGCCCAGGGCGGCATCTGGATCCGTTCCAGCGGCGGGGAGTGGCCCGGCCGCCATACCGTCCTCAGCGCCCCACGTCACGGCCAGTGGTTCGAGCATAAGCGCGGTGGCGCGGGAACATAAATTTGGCCTGATGACACTCGTTGTCGTGGGACTGGTCCTGCTCGTTGCCGGCGGTTTCGGCATTTACTCCCTGCTCAATCGCACCGGGCCAACGCCGTTTCAGAATTTCAGCATCACGCAGATCACGAACACGGGGAAGGCGGAACAGGCTGCGATTTCGCCCGATGGCAAGTACGTCTTGAACGTGCAGAACGATAATGGAATGCAAAGCCTCTGGCTGCGCAACGTTCCCACCGGCAGTGACACGCAGATTCTCGCTCCAGCGGCGGCGGTTTATCGTTCGCTGGCCTTTTCGCCGGACGGAAACTACGTGTACTTTCGTAAGGCCGGTATTGGCACGCAGAGTGAGTGGGACCTGTACCGCACTCCCGTGCTCGGCGGCACGCCACAGGTTATTGTCCGGGATATCGATACCGGCATTGCATTTTCCCCCGACGGCCATCGCATGGCTTACGCTCGCGGCAATGATCCAGACGTGGGCAAGTATCGTTTGTTGACCGCCAATATAGACGGCAGCGACGAGACCGTCCTGCTTATAGGGCCAAACACCGCGGACGATTTCCCTCGCAATATCAGCTGGTCGCCAGACGGCAAGCAGATTACATACAGTGTGTACACGTTAGGTGATGCTCTCGGCACCATCAAGGCGTTTGACGTTGGCGGCAAGCAAGTACAGCCTTTTACGTCCTTCAAGAACGAACTCGTGTTCGACCTCGCTTGGCTGCCGGGCGGTCAATGGCTTCTTGCCAGGTACAACGAAAAGGGGCCGAGCTACGGACGCACCCAGATTGGGCTGATTTCTCATGCGGGCGGACCCATCCAGCCCGTCACCCGGGATACGAACAGGTATGAAACGCTGACCCTTTCAGCCGACGGCAAGACCGCTGCCACCGTGCAGGTCAAGGGAACCAGCAGTCTGAGTCTGCTCCCTGGCGCTGGGTCTCCGGGAAACGCTCAGGAAAGCGCTCCGGTCCAACCTTTAGCGCCGGGGCAGGAAGTGCAGTCCGTCGCCTGGACATCCGACGGCAAACTGCTCGTGTCCGATGGTCAAGGGGTGCGGCGCATGAACGCCGATGGTGGGCAGCAATCCCTGCTGCTCAACGATGCCAACTCCTGGATCGTCGACATGGCGCGCTGCGGCGACCGATATATCGTTCTCTCCTGGGGTTTCCACGGCGGCACGAACCACACCGGGATCTGGCGGGCGAATGCCGATGGCTCCAACCCGAAGCAACTCACCAACCGAGTTTTCGATCAGTATCCAGTGTGCTCAGCGGATGGGAAATGGGTTTACTACCACGACTCGGAGGGCCCGCACTTTGCAATGCGAGTGCCTTTGGACGGTGGGCAACCGGAGCCGGTGCCGGAAAGCGACGTTCATGGCATGTATGGGATGGGGGCCGAGGCCATTTCGCCGGACGGAAAACGGCTGATTTTCAATGCGGAGACAACCGTACTCGAAAGCCCGCAATCGGCCGCCAGCAAGCTTGCATTAGTCAACCTTGACGACCCTTCGTCTTCCGCCCGTTTGCTTCAGCCCGATCCGCGGATTGCCGAAGCAGGCGGGACTGGCTTCGCCAACACTATGACCTTCACTCCGGACGGAAATTCGGTGGCCTACCTCATTCGCGACCAGGGAGTGGATAACATTTTTGTGCAACCCCTGGATGGCTCGCCCGGGCGCCAGATCACTAACTTCACCTCTGAACATATCGTCGAATTTCAATGGTCGCCGGACGGGAAAACTCTCGCCGTCGCCCGCAACCATGACACTTCCGATGTGGTGTTGGTCCGCGAAAAGTAGTCTGTCGGACACTGGCCGCGTAATGTTCGAGAGTTGGAGAACATTATCGAAAGAGAGAAGTGACGGCGTGTCTCCGGCATCGATCCCCGACTATCGCGCGCTGGTGGGCGATGCAGCGGATGTTGCCTGGATGGTTTCGTCGCGTCGCCAGATGAAATGGCCGCAACCACAATGCTTCTGAACTCAATGGAGGAAACGGTGATCAGCTGCTGCATCAGGCAAATCAAGGTGGTGCGTGCGGTCAGGTTGATTGGAATTCTGGTGCTCGCCGTCGGCGGTGTTGCGACGTTCCGGGCGCAGTCATCTGACGAGAAGCAGGCTTTGCAAATCATGGTGAACCCATCCGACGGTACCTACACGATTGCCATGCCAGGCTCGAAGTCTTATGCCTTGCGCGCGGGAGTAGGAGTTGAGGTGGATGGACGCTGGCTTCATGCGTCCGATTATCCGCGGCATGTGGTCGAGCACTCGCGAGCCCAGGGATATATGGGCGACGCTACCGACTGGCAAGTCACCTACTCCGGATTAAGCGGGCAGCCAGACCTGATCTATCACCTGCGCGCCTATTCGACTGAGCCTTTCGGCGACATCCAGGTGACGGTTCGAAACACCACAGGGAAGGCCATTCACGTCGAGAGTATTCGTTCCGTCGAGGCCACCGAAGGACCGATTCTCGACCTGGGCGGGCCCCTCCTCGACAATCGAGTTCTTTCCGACAGTTTCAGCGAGGACCGGCCGGCCATTACGATCCGCAATTTTGCCGATGCCGAAAAGCAGATGCACCGCGCCGTCGGCAGTCAGCTTATCTACAATCGCCAGAGCCATGAGAGCTTCTTTATTGGCGCGCTCACATCGGACCAGTTTCTCACGATTCTGCGGCTTCACCTCGCAGGCTCTTCCGGGAATGCACTTCGTGCTGCGGCTTACGAGGTCGATTCGACCGGCACGACGGAGATGGCGAAGGAAAATTCTCTGGAGCATTCCCCGGTAGAGGATCAGGTGCCGTTGAGTCTGCCGGTTGCCGCCGGCGCGGAGCTATCCTCGGAGCGCGTGCTCTTCAGTCTGGCCACGGACTATCATCGGCAACTGGAAACCTATGGTTCGTTGATTCGACAGATCCATCATGCCAGGACCTCTGCGCCCCCGCTGATGGGCTGGTGGAGTTGGACGGCATATTATTTCGGATTAAATGACGCAGCCGCGCTGACCAATGCCCAGTGGGAAGCGGAGCATCTGAAATCATTCGGCTATAACATCTTCCACATCGATGAAGGCTACGATTATGCCCGGGGAGAATACACGACTCCGAACGCGACTTTGTTTCCCCAGGGCCTAGCCGCGCTCGAGTACAAAGTGCGCGGATTGGGCCTGGTGCCGGCGATCTGGACTGCTCCCTTTGAAGTATCGGAACGTTCCTCGGTGTACGAGAAGCATCCGGATTGGCTCGTTAAGAACGCAAAAGGGCAGCCCATCCACGCCGGTACAGTGGAGGACAAGAAAGATCCGCTCTTCGTGCTCGACACCACGAATCCAGAGGCGCAGGAGTATCTGCGAAAAACGTATTCCACTCTTGTGAATGAATGGGGTGTGCATTACATCAAGATGGATTTCATGGACGATAGCGGCATCGAAGGTTACTACTACAAACCAAATACAACTGCGCTCGAAGCCCAGAGGATCGGGCTGAAGATCATCCGCGACACGGTTGGCGACGATGTCTATCTGGATAAAGATGGCAGCGTCATGCTCAACCCTGTAGGTTATGTCGATTACGGCCGGATATCACAGGATACGGGGCACACCTTCATCGCCAGTAAAGATGCGGCTCCGGGAATTGCCGCGCGCTATTACATGAATCGCAATTTTTTCGTGGCCGACCCGGACGCATTTACGGTATCCACGCAAACCATTGCCGATCAGCCACCGCACGACAGCGACAAGCCAATGACTATGGATGACGCACGAGTGTCCATCGCGCTCGCCGCCGTTTCTGGCGGAATGTTCGAGATCGGAGACAATCTTCCATCGTTGTCGCAGGCTCCGGAACGCCTGGCGTTGATTCAGAATCAAGACCTGATTCAGATGATTCGCCTGGGAAAAGCGTCGGTGCCAATCGATCTGATGAATTTCGCACCCGAAGATGGACAGCCGAGCATTTTCTTTCTTAAAGAAGACGCCCGGCAAAGCATTCTGACTGTCTTCAACTGGACGGACAAGGAGAAGGACCGCTCGATTGAGTTCGCAACCGCCGGATTGCCTGCGACGGGCCAGTACATAGTCACCGACGTTCTGGACAATCACGAGATCCCAGTTGCAGCCGCCGGTGCCCTGGTCTTTCATCAACCGCCGCACTCGGTGCGGGTATTGAAAATAGTCGACGGCCACATTCCCGCAATTGCTCCCGCCGTAACGACGGACCATCCCCCCGCCGGGAACGCAGGCGCCACGCTAGCATTCGCAGCCCACAGCGCGAGCGGCAATGCGGTGCTCTCATATCACTGGGATTTCGGCGACGGCGTTACACTGGAGGGCAGTGAAGTGCATCATGCCTATACCGAGCCCGGGGAATACGACGTGCATCTGACGGCCACGGGTCTAAGCGGGCTGAGTGCGGAAGACCACTTCCAGCTACGCATCTCCGGCCATATGCCTACGACTTTTGATCCTCAGAATATCAAGCGCTACCAACCCGCAAGGTGAAAGAGCGCATGATCTGGGGGTATAATTCGTGCCGTTTCGAGACGAGTGACCCATCGACTGGCGTGCCCCTGGTTTTCAAGGAGGAATCCATGCAACGCAATCTCTCAATCCAGCGAAATGCAAGCGTTGCGCGGGCTGCGCTCTTGGTGGTGATCCTGATGCTGGCGCCGTTACTCGCCGCACAAGTTGGCGCCACTTACTATGTGTCGAAAAAGGGCAGCGACAGCAATCCCGGCACGATGCAGGCGCCTTGGTTAACCATCCAGCACGCGGCAAATTCGGTCTCGGCAGGCGCCACGGTATACGTATTCGAAGGGGTCTACAACGAATCTGTGAACTTTCCGGTGTCGGGAACAGTCTCAGCCCCGATTACATTCCAGAGCTATCCCGGCGACACTGCCGTCATCGACGGCACCGGCCTGAAGGTAAAGGGCACGCAGGGTCTCATCAATATTGTAGGAAGCCGTAGTTACATCACCATCAACGGGTTCGAAATCCGCAACTACACTACCGATAGCGCCGCAGACGTTCCCACCGGAGTCTGGATCACAGGATCGGGCACGGGAATCCAGATTCTGAACAATCGAGTGCACAACATTACGACCAAGTCGGAAAAGAACGGCAACGCTTTCGGCATCTCCATTTACGGCACGTCGAAAACTCCCACCACGCAGTTAGTCGTCAGCGGCAACGAGGTCTACGACCTCAGGACCGGAAACAGCGAATCCGTGAACGTGGATGGCAACGTGACCTATTTCAAGATCACCAATAACCTAATTCACGATAACGACAACATCGGCATCGCCGCGATTGGGTACGAGGGCGTAGGTCCGGTCGGGTACGACGAGGCGATGTATGGAGAGATCAGTGGCAACACGATTTACAACATCAGCGGCATCACCAATCCCGGTGAGGGCTACGAATACGACGCCGACGGACTCTACTGTGACGGGTGCGCTTATGTCACCTTCGAGGAAAACCTGATCCTGCAGGTCGATTACGGCATCGAGACCACCAGCGAAAATCAAATCTGCCAACCCAATGGCACCGAGTGGTCTGGCCCAAACGGCACCGGAAACGCCGCCAAAGGCAAGTCCCCGTGTTACGGCAGGTATGCCACGGTGCGCAACAACATCTTCTACAACTCCAACGCCTGTGGTAACTCCATCGGCGGTTATGCAGCCGCGTCGAAAAATGGCGGCCACAGCAATGGAGGAGGCAGCAGCTACCACGACGTCTTCGTCAATAACACTCTCTACAACAACGCGACTCAACCGGGCAACGAGTCGGAAGGCGGCTCAACCGGAGAATTCCAGATTCAGTTCCAGGTGGGTAGCGCTCAAGGCGATTTCTACGAAAACAATGTTGTCTACGCCGGGGCCTACAACACCTGGATCTTTAGCTACGTCCCGTTTTCGCAGATGTATCCGGCTCCGCCCGCCACGCTCAATTGGAACCTATACAACTCGGCCGCGGGTTACGTGGAAGGAACGTCAATCTGGTGGGGTGACGAGAGCAGCTACGCGAGTTTCTCAAACTGGCAGACGAGCAGTGGGGAAGATGCAAACTCCCTGAACACCGATCCACTCTTCGTCAATCTGGGAGCCACCCCGCCCAACTTTGAAACCGTCCCAAGTTCGCCGACCGTCAGCGCTGGCAGCACCAGCCTCCCGTGCAGCGTCGGCTGGTGTGATCCGAACGGCAGTTCCCCCAACTCCATCTATGGCAGCACCGACTTCATCGGGAACCCTCGGACGATCGGCGCGAACATTGACATCGGCGCCTACGAAAACACCGGAGTCGCAATCGCCAACTCGTTGACCGTGAATCTGACCGCCGGAACGTACACTCTCGGGCCCGGCCAGTCGACCACTCTGACGGTTACGGTGTCAGCCAATCCCGGTGGCGGCGGTGTGCCCAGCGGTACAGTAGACTTCATGCTCGGATCAACTCTGCTGAAAAAGCGACCGCTGCTGCCAACCAGCGCCACAGAGTCTGCTGCAAGTCTGCCGCTCAGTGCGTCCCAACTCGCGCCCGGCGCCAACACGTTAACGGCAGTGTACTCGGGAAACTCGATTGCGCCATGTTGTCCTGTATCCGGACCACCGGTTACGGTCTATGGAAGCTCAACCTCGCCGCCAATCACCGTGATGCTGCAATAGCAGTGGATCAAAGTCTAGCGGTGGTTCTGCAAAAAACGCTCCCGATACTCTGAATCGCGAAACGCCTCCGTGCCTCCAGTGCGCGTAGTCGAGAGCGCTGCGGTGACGTTCCCCGCGTTCAAGCAACTCTGCAGATCGCCGCCGCGCAGGAACTGATGCAGGAAGCCGGCATCGAAGCTGTCCCCAGCGCCGACGGGATCCACGATTTCGACCGTCACAGCCGGACTGACGAAACGGTCGCTCCCGCGCTGAGCCATCGCCCCTTGCGCGCCCAGTTTCACGACAACCATTGGTACCATGGAAGCCAGCGTGGAAACCGCATCATCCATGTTCTCGGTTCCGGCAATTTTCTTCGCCTCCCGCGCGTTCGGCAAGAAAATGTCGACGTAGCGCAAAGTTTCTTCGATGTCGTTCTTCCATTCATCTTCCGGGTCGTCGTTGGGGTCGAGCGAAATCGTGAGTCCGCGCTGTTTCAGCTGTCGAAAAAAATCTGCCACATAGGATCGCAACCCACGCTGCAAGTAATACGAAGACAAATGAAAATGCCGCGAGCCAGAAATGTAGTCCAAACTAATGTGTTCCGGTTTCAATGCAAAGATGGTTCCAGGGTAGGTCAGAATATTGCGCCAGTTTCCGTGCTGCAGGATTACAGTAAGCCCGGTTTGACTGCCGGAGTGCCGGATGACTTTTTCCACATGCACTCCGCTGGCGGAGAGGCGCTCCAGTGCGATGTCTCCAAGGGGATCGCCGCCGATGTAAGAAACAAAGCCCACGCGGCTGCCGAGCGCTGCCAGATTATGCGCCACAATGGCAGAAGAGCTCCCCAGAGTCAGCATCATATTTTCGGCGAGGAGTTCGCGTTCGGGGACGAGCGCTTCGGGAAGTCCGTAGAGAATCAAGTCAAGATTGAGTTCTCCAGCAATGGTGACATCGAATTGTGGCAAGGATTCCTCCCGCCGCCGCGGCCTGTCCAGAGACGAATGAGTTATTACTGGTCTCGCTTTTGTGGCGGCCGTTTGCGGGTGTCCCGTAACACGCGCCGCTCGCCCACATCCACCTGAGTGATCTCGATCCCGGCCTTACGCAGCTGATCGATCTCGTTCTTAGGAGCAAGGCGGTCGGTAATGACCCGGTGAATCGCCGCCGGCGGCGCGATCAGAGAGAGACTCCGGCGGCCGAATTTGCTCGAGTCGCACACCGCAACCACGATTCGAGCCACATCAATCATGGCGCGATTGACTTTCGCTTCCAGAAGATTCGGCGTACTCAGGCCATAGTGAACGTCAAAGCCATCGACTCCCAGGAAAAGAATGTCGGCATTCAAGCGCCGCAATGTTTCTTCCGCGATCGGCCCTACCAGCGAAAAGGAGTTCTTCCGCAGAGTTCCTCCCGTCAGAATTACCTCCAGGGACGAACCGGCCAGTTCCGCCGCGATATTTACTGCATTGGTGATGATGGTCAGATTGTGATGATCGCGCAGCGCTCTCGCGATGGCGGTTGTGGTGGTTCCCGAGTCGAGAATCACCACCTGCCCTTCTTCCACCATCTTCGCCGCCGCGGCCGCAATCTGCATCTTCTCCCTCCGATGCAGCTTTTCCTTTTCCCGCAGCGTGGGATCTTCCAGCGCACCCTCGCGCGCGGGCAGCGCGCCGCCGTGCGTCCGATGAATCCTTCCCGTGGAGTGAAGAATCTCCAGGTCCTTACGAATGGTTACCTGCGACGTGCGAAAGCGCTTCGCCAGTTCCCCGACCAGCACGCGGCCGTCCGTATGCAAGGCTTCCAGGATTGCCCTTCGACGTTCTTCAATCAGCATGAGGTTTCTTCGCGCGGCTGAACGATGAAGGTGCGGGCCGCCAACAATTCGCGAGCATTCCTTTCTATCGTTACGAATTCCGTTTGTCCACGGAAAAAGGGACATTTGCAGACGTGCCCAAAAACCGGAAGCCGGGTTGAAAGGCGTATCCGCACGAAAACAGACGCTTAGGCCCCCGTGATTTTTGTACTTGACTTCAAGGCCAATCGCAAGTAAATGTTTATGGTCGTAAGAAAACGAAAGCCTCCTCGAAACCGTTTGCAGGAGGCTTCCCCGCTGCCATGCCGCGCCATGCGCAGGGCAGCAGCTTCACCAACGTTGCTTCGCCCCGTGTTACCGAGGAGCCTGTGGCGTGAATGCTCTAACCAGAATTCTCGATCTCTCGTCAGAAGAGAAAGTCGAACGCGGTCTCTCCCATACCCCTGCCGAAATTGCGCAGCAACCTGCCACTTGGGAATCAACCTTCTCGCTGTTTCAGCAACACCGCGCAGAACTTGCCGCATTTCTTGAGAAGGCCGGATTGAGCGATCCCGCCCGGCGGAAGCCAACCGTTTTTCTCATCGGCGCGGGCACTTCCGACTACGTGGGCAGATGTCTGGTGAACGTCCTCCGTCGGCTCTGGAGATGCGAAGTCCTTGCCATTCCCAGCACCAGTCTCCTGACCCATATGGAAGAGTGGATAATCCCAGGTCAGCGCTACCTCTGGATTTCGTTCTCCCGGTCCGGCGATAGCCCGGAGGGTGTGTCGGTCCTGGAGAAAGTTCTCGTCCGTCATCCCGACATCCATCACATCATCGTGTCGTGTAACGCGGAAGGGCGTCTGATTCATTGCGCCGCGGGCAAGAGGCAAACCTTCACCGTGGCTCTGGACGATGCGGTTAACGACCGCGGTCTGGCCATGACAAGTTCATTCTCGACCATGGTCGTATTCGGTCAGTGCATGGCTCATGTTCACGATCTCGCACCCTACGAAGCTATACTCCGCCGTCTCGTGGAAGCGGGAAGGACTTTCCTCCCACACGCCGCTGACGCTGCGGCAGCGCTGGCCGCAGAACCCGCTTCAGCAGCTTATGAGAGAGTCTGTTTTCTCGGATCGGGCGCCCTCGAAGGCGTGGCCGTCGAATCTGCGCTGAAGGTACTCGAACTGACCGCGGGCAAAATCCTGACCATGTCGCAATCGGCCATGGGCCTGCGTCACGGTCCCATGGCCGCCCTCGATAAAACCACGCTGCTGGTTGCTTTTCTTTCGAGCAATGAAGACGTTGCCCCCTATGAAAGAGACCTGTTGCAGGAACTCATGCAAAAGCGGCTCGTGAAAACTCGCATTGCCGTAGGCGGGCATTCCGAGTTGCCGTTGGATGGTCTCGCCGACCGCTATCTCGCGCCCGACATTCGGACACCGGTGCCTGATGATTGTCGTCCGCCGGTGGACGTCATGTTCGGCCAACTGCTGGGCCTGTTTTTTTCCATGCGCTGTAACTTGATGCCGGACCGCCCTAGTGTCGACGGTGTCATAAGCCGGGTTGTTCAAAATGTGAAGACGTACGCCTGATGGCTCTGAGGGAGAAAAGACGATGAACAAACAATTTCGCAACCTGTTGTCAACGCGTTGCTGCACTCGCTTCTCCCTCGCACTCATTCTGGTTTTCGCATCGACCCTGCCGGTGTGGGCCCAGTACACGACGGCGCGGCTCAGCGGGATCGTCACGGATCCATCAGAGGCAGTCGTAGCCGGAGCAACCATTACTGTTCAAGATCAAGGAACGGGGTATACGCAGACCACGAAGACCGAATCTGCCGGGCAGTATCTCTTTCCCAGCTTGCCGGTAGGCACCTATCAGATCACGGTTTCCATGACCGGGTATAGCCAGTATGTTCAAAAGGGGGTTGTGCTTTCCGTCGGTCAGGCGGCCACACAAAACGTTCAACTCCACGTGGGTAGAGTTGACCAACAGGTGGTTGTGACCGCAAATTCGTCGATGGTTACCACGGACTCCGCCACGGTCGGGCAACTGATCAATGAACAGGAAATCAGTGAATTACCACTGAACGGCCGCGCCGTACAGCAGTTGGTCTTTCTTGCGCCGGGAGCGGTCAACGTGACCTCCAGCTATTGCGCCGCCAACTGTGAGGGCGGCGTTTTTCCCAGCGAGCAGTACGCCAAGGTCAACGGCGGTGGGGCGAACGGGGTCAATTACTTGCTGGATGGAGTCGATGCCAACGACACCTACATCAATGCCAATGTGCCTTTCCCCAATCCCGACGCGCTCGAGGAATTCAATCTCATCACAGGCAATATGAGCGCCATCTACGGTAACGCCGTCGGAGGCGTGGTTAACGTCATCACAAAATCGGGAACCGACAACATTCACGGCGATGTTTTTGAATTTCTGCGCAACAACGCGCTGGATGCCAGCGATTATTTTGCTCAGGGTCAGGTTAATCCTCTGAAGCAGAATCAATTTGGGGTGAGCATCGGTGGCCCAATTCTAAAGAACCGCCTGTTTTATTTCGGGAGCTATCAGGGAACACGCACCCACATCGCACAAAACGGCCAGATTATGGCCGTTCCAAATGCGATTGAACGTACCGGGAACTTTGGCGATCTTTGCACAAATTTTGGCGGCACCTTCATCGGAGGGATATGCACAGGGGGGACGGGAACCACGCAGTTAATAAACCCGGCTACGGGGCTGCCGATCCCGAACAACCAGATTACGGTAAGTCCTGTCGCCACTTATTTTCTGAACCATATTCCGATTCCGGGATCGGATGATGTGCTTAACTTTGACGGTGGGCCGGATATTCAGAACACCGATGAATATTTAGCCAAAGTGGACTACAACTTCCGAAAGCATCATTTGAGCGTCCACTATTTCCAGATGAACTATACGGATCCGATCTTTATTCCGCCTCCCTCGAACCTTCTGCAACTCCGACCTGATGCGGAACATCTGGTTCTCAAAAACATCAGCGTCGTCGATATCTATAACATTTCCTCCAACTTCCTTCTAAGCAGCTTCTTCGGCTATAACAGCGAGAATGGCACAACCTTTTCGGCGGCTCCATTCAGCATGGCCGATGCAGGCGTGAAGATTGCAGTGCCGCCGAACCTCGGAGGCGGCGACAACGCTGTCTTACAGATGACTGTGGGCGGCGACTTTCTTCTGCAGGCCACGCCCTACGGCATCTGGAATCGCGGCGATCAATCGCTCCGTGAAATTGGCACCTGGATGAAGGGGAGGCATGAGGTGCAGTTCGGCGGCGAACTAATGCGGATTCGCCTCCCCATGGGAAACCAGTACCAGGAAAGCGGAGTGTTTGACTTTGAGAGTCTGACCGGCAGTCCTCTGGCCGACTTCGAGCTGGGTGCCGTGTCTTCGTTTACGCAAGGCGGAGGACTTTATCTGAATTTTACTGGCTACAGAGAAAGCCTCTTCGTGCAGGACAACTGGAAAGCTACTCCGCGGCTGCGGTTGAGCGCCGGACTCCGCTGGGATCCTTTCTTCCCCTACACGGATAGCTTAGGCCGAGTTGCCTGCTTTGTCCCGGGAGCACAGTCCGTCCGCTTTCCCAATGCCCCGGTAGGTATGCTGTTCGGCGGAAGTCATCACGATCCTGGATGCCCGGCCTCTTCCATTTATAACAATCCGAAAAACTTTGGACCCCGGTTGGGCTTTGCCTATTCAAGGGATGGCAACACGAGTATTCGTGGTGGCGCCGGTTATTACTATCAGGCTCCAAACTCCGTTGCCTTCGAGGACGTGGTGGGCATTCCTCCCTTTGCCCCTATTATTAACATTGCCCCCACATCCTTTGCCGATCCGTATGGAAGCTCGGGAACCGAGAACCCATTTCCCGGTCAGTTTGGTCCTCTCAATCCAGGCCCGAACGCGACCTTCCCCACTTCGGGTATTTCGTTCAGTCAGATCTTCGATCGTCACTTCCGCTTACCCATGGTGCTGTCCTGGAACCTGACGCTGGAACACGGATTTAAACAGGACTGGATGTTACGCGTCGCCTATGTGGGCAACAACGGACACCATCTCAGCGGTACGGGCGATCAGGAAAACGGCCTGCTTGAATTGAACCCCAATATAAAAGGGATTCCCGTTTATCCCAACTATGGATCCATCGCTTCCATCAATTCCGGAGTGGACAGCAACTACAACGCTGCCCAGATAACATTCGAAAAGCGCGCGACGCACGGCTTCTCTTTTCTGGCCAACTTTACCTGGGCCAAGGAACTGGATGACTTCGCTCCTATCGGGGGATCACAATATTTAACCAATACCTGCCCCTGCGGACGCCACTTCGATTACGGTCCGTCGGATGACGATGTCAACAAAACTTTCAAAATGAATGGCGAGTATCTGGTGCCGCGTTTCGGTATGCCCAGGTTGCTCGACAAAATTGTGAATGGCTGGGAACTTTCCGGAATCGCTCTTTGGCAGACTGGATTTCCCTTTTCCCTCTTCAGTAATACGGATAACTCCGAGAGCGGCATACTGGGGGATCGCGCCGATCTTGCCGTATCCAGTATTCAGCAAGCCATCCTGCCGGGTGGCCGTTCCCATGCTGCCGAAGTGGCGGAATGGTTCAACACGGCGGCATTTAAGCAGAATGCACCCCTCACCTTCGGCAACACAGGAAAGAACATTCTTCGCGGACCAAGGTATTTCAGTACCGATTTGGCGATGGTTAAGAATGCCAAGCTCAGCGAGCGCGTCGCGCTCGAATTCAGAACTGAGTTCTTCAACGCCTTCAACAACGTCAATTTCGGCAGGCCGGACGGAAATCTTCTCGATTCCACCTATGGGCAGATCACCGGATTGGCGGGCGGGTCATCCTCGAACCTAAACTATGGAACGGCCACGCCCCGCATCATTCAATTTGGACTTAAGTTGGCTTTCTGAGCTCCATGTCTGCCTGCTTGCTGGAACTTGCTGCGGCCCGCGCCCGCCAACAACACCGCGGAATCTACTCGGTGTGTTCGGCGCATGACTGGGCCATTGAAGCCGCCATGCGGCGCGCGCCCACGGGCAATGCACCGCTGCTGATCGAAGCTACCTGCAATCAGGTCAATCAATTCGGCGGCTACACCGGAATGACGCCCGCGGATTTTCGCAACCGCGTGCACCAGATTGCCGCGCAAGCCGGCTTTCCGCGAGAACGCATCGTTCTCGGCGGCGACCATCTCGGCCCTCATCCCTGGCAGCAACTCGGCGCCGAGCAAGCCATGAGCCAGGCCGCGGAGATGGTCCGTCTTTACGCCCACGAGGGCTATCCCAAAATCCATCTCGACACGAGCATGCCCTGTGCCGGCGATCCGAATCCTCTTCCGGACGAAACGATCGCAAAGCGTGCGGCCTTTCTATGCAGCGCAGCGGAATCGTCCTCAGAGAACAACCAGCCGGTCTACGTCATCGGGACCGAGGTGCCCACTCCGGGCGGTGCCGCAGAAGACGCAGCCATTGCCATCACCAGCCGTGAGGCCGCCGAAAAGGCAATTCAGGTGCATCGTCAGACCTTCACAGCAGCCGGTCTTCATGCGGCGTGGGACAGAGTGATTGCACTCGTCGTCCAGCCCGGGGTCGAGTTCAGCCACGATAGCGTTACCGACTATGAGCCATCCCAGGCAGAACCTCTAAGCCAGGTCTTGCGCGACCACCCTAATCTCGTCTTTGAAGCCCATTCCACCGATTATCAGAGACCGCAAGCGTTGGCAGAGTTGGTCCGTGACGGCTTCGCGATTCTGAAAGTTGGACCCGCGCTCACCTATGCCATGCGTCAGGCGCTCTTTGCTCTAGCAGCCATCGAGGAGCAATGCATCCCGCCCGCGCAACAATCAAATCTGCCCCAAGTAATCGAGCGCGTGATGCTTCAGCAACCGGCGCACTGGCAGAAGCATTATCGGGGCAGCCCGCAGGAGGAGCACCGTCTTCGCATTCACAGCTGCAGCGATCGCATCCGCTATTACTGGGCCGAACCCGCGGTGCAGCGCGCGGTTGAAAACCTGATTGCAAACCTCGAATCCCGAGGCATCCCAGAAACCATGCTGAGCGACTTCCTGCCTTTTCAGTACAGCAAGGTGCGTCAGGGCGCGCTAAAAAATGCACCCCTCCCACTCATCTTCGATAAGATCGGCGAAGCCCTCGATCCCTACATTGCGGCGTGCAGCAGTCCCGCGAGCTGACCAGCATCAAAGAGTGCCTGCAGTGATGGAAGGAGTTTCCGATAATGATGACGACGACGATGAAAGCCCCGGCACGAACTATCGCTCAAATCCTGTTAGGTCTGTCGATCGCTCTGTCGTCCGCGGCTCAAACGTCACCTTCCGCGTCTGGTCCAGCAAAACCCGCCCATGATCATGATAAAGATGATAAAGCCGCTCTTCGCGCTTTCGCCGCAATCCATCCCATCGATGTCCACGTTCATGTCTTCAAAACCGATCCTGCATTTCAGAAGTTGCTCGAGCATTTGCACCTGAAACTGCTGAACATCCTGGTCATGGATGACACTCTCTCTTATCGCAAGCAGTTGCAGCCGCAAATCGACGACGCACAGGCGCTCGCGCGGTCAAGCCGTGGCCACATCGCCCTCTGTACCACCTTCGACCCCTACAACTTTGAGAGTCCTTCATTCACCGCCGATGCCAACCAACAAATCGACCGCGATTTCGCGCGGGGAGCCATCGCCGTCAAGATCTGGAAGAACATCGGAATGGAAATCAAGAACAGCAGCGGCCAGTACATCATGGCCGACGATCCGAAGTTCGAGCCGATCTACCAAGACATCGCCCGCCATGGCAAAACGCTGATGACACACCAGGCCGAGCCCGATGTGGCCTGGGGTCCGCCGGATTCGTCCGATCCGTCATGGTCGTACTACCAGGAAAATCCGCAATGGTACGTTGCCAACCAACCCGGGTTCCCATCCAAGCAGAAGATTCTCGAAGCGCGTGATCATGTACTCGCGAACAATCCCCAACTGCGCATGGTTGGAGTCCACCTCGGCAGCATGGAGCGCGATCTAGACAATATTGCCAGCCACTTGGACAAGTATCCGAATCTTGCCATCGACACTGCGGCGAGAATGGAATACATGATGCTGATGCCGTCGGAAAAAGTGCGCGCATTTCTCATCAAGTATCAGGACCGCGTCCTTTACGGCACCGACCTCGATCTGCCCCCCGACGCCAAGTTCCCAGACGCGTTGAAAGACTGGCAGTCCACCTTCGCACGTGACTGGAAATTCCTGGCAACCGCCGAGACTTTGATCGTGGACAGCAAGCAAGTGCACGGATTGAACCTGCCCCGGCCAGTGCTCCAGAAGATATTTCGCCGTAATGCCATCCGTTGGATTCCAGGATTGTGATGTGCTTTGCGGCAACGTTGCACAACGCATGGAATTCCTCCCGAAAAAAGGGCACTCTTCAGTGATCTTGCTCACAGAAGCCGCAAGCCGCTTGGCGGAAGATAACTAGGGGGCAGGGCACCGAGGAGGTGCCAAGGGCTCACCCTGTTACCCGGGTCCGCTGCGTTGACATGTAAGGAGTAGGCGGTGCGTCTTAAGCCGACAAAGTTGCGCTGGTTTTCGCAGATTGTCTTCTTCGCACTATTTCTGTTCCTTTTGTTACGCACCGAGTTTCGCGGATCGCTGCATGCTGGTGGGAGTGAGATCCGCCTTCCTTATCCGGTGCAGTTGTTTTTCCAATTGGATCCGCTGGTGATGCTGTCGAATGCGCTCTCCACCCGCGCCTTGTACCACGGCCTGCTGTGGAGCCTGGTCGTTCTGATTCCGACGATGTTGCTCGGACGTTTTTTCTGCGGATGGATTTGTCCGCTGGGATCAATCCATCACTTCTTCAGCAGCCTGACGTCCGAGCGCAAACGTGGAAAACAACTGATTGAATCGAACCGGTACAAGCGCTGGCAGACTACGAAGTACTACGTCTTAGTTGCGGCCCTAATCGCCGCAGTACTGGGCACGGGGATCGTCGGGTGGCTGGATCCTTTCTCGTTGCTGGTCCGCTCCCTCGGCCTTTCCATTTTGCCGGCAACGGACTATGCCCTGAGCGCTGCGCTGCGGGCGATGGAGCACAGCCGGTTTGCGGCGGTGCAGATGGCGGGCAGCGGGTTGCATTTCATTTTCGGAGCGCTGCTGCTCGGCTTCAAACAACCGTACTTTCGGCAAGGGGTTTGGCTGGGCGTTATCTTTATTTTTCTTCTAACGCTGAATTTTCGCGTGACCCGTTTCTGGTGCCGGGCACTTTGCCCACTAGGCGCTCTGCTTGGGATCGCATCGCGGTGGTCGATTCTTGGGTTGGTCAAAACCCCGGAGCACTGCGAAAACTGCAATCGCTGCCTGCTGCGCTGCCAGGGCGGAGATGATCCGATCGGCGGAGTTCCGTGGCGTCAGCCGGAGTGTCATCTCTGTCTGAATTGTATTGATGAGTGTCCGGAGCATGGGCTGCAGTTCAAGTTTTTCCCCGCACAAAAGTCCCTCGGCACGAATTTGCAGAGACGCAAGGTGCTCACCGGATTGGCGGCGGGAGCGGCCGTGGTTCCACTACTCCGAAGCACGCCCGGGTTCGCCGTCGAGCGCCATGAGCGCTTGCTGCGTCCTCCGGGGGCGCTGGACGAAGAGTACTTTTTGGCGCGCTGCATACGGTGCGGTGAGTGCATGAAGGTCTGCCCCAACAACGCGCTGCAACCCGCGCTGACCGAGGCGGGGCTGGAAGGTTTCTGGACGCCGGTCATGGTGCCGCGAATTGGCTACTGCGAGTCGAGTTGCGTGCTGTGCTCCGACGTTTGTCCTACCGGTGCAATCTGGGAGATTACGGCGAAAGAAAAGGGCTGGGATGCGCGGGTTGCGAGCGTCGTTCCGGGCGACGCTAAGCAGCCGGTCAGTCTAGGCACGGCGTTCCTGGATCGCGGGCGCTGTCTGCCTTGGGCCATGGCAACACCGTGCATTGTCTGTGAAGAGTGGTGTCCGACATCGCCCAAGGCCATCTATTTGCAATCCGCCGAAGTCGCGGATGCAGCGGGCCAACTCAAGCACGTGAAACAACCGTTTGTCGATCCTCATCGCTGCGTGGGCTGCGGAGCGTGCGAATACGCTTGCCCGGTTCAGGATCGCCCGGCAGTTTACGTGACCAGCGTTGGCGAGAGTCGATCGCGAACCAACCAGATCCTGCTGAACCAGATGTTGTTGAACCATGGCAAGGAGAGGCCGCGGTGACGAGTATCCGAGAAGTTAGAGTCCGCGCAGTGCTGCCGATCATGGTCGGTGCCGTCGTGCTCCTGAATGTCAGTTGCAGGCGTCAACCGCGGAGTGAGCCATCATTTTTCCCTGCGTCAAATGAAGTTGCGGGCTGGGCGACGACTGGAGACATGCGGACGTTCGAGGCGGACGACCTGTGGAAGTACATCGACGGTGACGCGGAACGGTACTTGAAGGCTGGAGTGCAGCGAGTGTCTACGGCGGACTACAAGTTCCAAAACAAGGTCAACGCGACCGCTGACATCTACAGGATGGGGAACGCAGAGGGCGCCGGGAAGATTTTCCAATCGGAGCCGTCCGTCGATGGGAAACAGATCCAACTGGGAGACGGCGCGCGCTTGTCCAGCCAGAGCCTCGTTTTCCGCAAGGGAGCTTACTTGGTTCGAATCGTCGCCTTTGAGGAATCGGCGGAAACACAGCAGGCGCTTTTGCAGCTAGGGCGCGGCATCGAGTCGCGGGTCGCCAGGGGATGATCGCCAAAAGTGCTCTCCGTCACTGAAACGTCAGACGGATTGCGGTATAGGTAGTTTGAGTATCCTCGGAGCTGGTTGTGGGTTCACCGGAGAACTCTTATGAGCGCAATGCGCAGCAGCAATCGGCGGGATTTTCTGAAGAAGTGCCTCTCGGCCGCGGCGGTCCTGCGCGCAAGCGGCACGATGGGACTGTTCGCACCCGCAGAACAAGAAGCGGCGCTCACGAAATCCAAGGTTGTGATCGCGCGCGACCCCCTGCTGCGCGGCACGGGCGCGACGGTGGATTCGCACCGGATGCTCAGTCTGTTGGATCGTTCCATGCAGGCTCTTTTCGACCGCGATAATCCGACTGAAACGTGGAAGAAGCTGGTGCGCCCGGGTGACACGGTTGGACTGAAAGTGAATACACTCGGAGGACGCGGACTCTCCAGCAACGTTCAGCTCGTCGAAGCCATTTGCGAACGCTTGCAGGAAGCCGGAATCAAGGCAAGCGATATCGTCGTCTGGGACCGCGACAGCGATGAGATGGAACACGTTGGACTCCATGTGTCGACGGGAGGAAACCGCGTGCAGTGCTTCGGCACCGATCGCGTCGATTACGAGCAGGAACTGGTCACGCATGGCAGTGTGGGTAGCCGGTTGTCGAAGATTCTGACGCAGCGCTGCCATGTCCTGATCAATGTGCCGGTGCTGAAAGATCATGACGGCGCCGGCGTAACCATCGCCCTGAAAAACATGTATGGCGTCATTCATAACCCGAACAAGTACCACCCCAACGGCTGCAATCCCTACATCTCAGACTTGAACATGTTGCCGGAAATCAGAACCCGGATGCGGTTGACCATCTGCGACGCGACCACGGCCTGCTACGAAGGCGGACCGGGATACAAGCCGGAATACAGTTGGAAGAACAATGCCCTGATCGTTTCGCAGGATCCCGTTGCACTCGACTACACGGGCTGGCAAATCATTGAGCGCAAGCGAGCCGAGAAGGGATTGAAGACGCTGGAAGGCGATAAGAGAGCACCCAGCTACATCGCGACCGCGGCCGATGCACAGCATCGACTGGGCACGAATGATCCCAGGAGAATCGCGGTTGTCGAGGTGTAGAACTGGGTGATGAGGGTTCAACATGTCGCATGAGCTCGATCGCCGTTCGTTTATGCAGTGCGCTCTGGCCTCGGGAGTAGCTCTCGGCGTGGGCAAATTTATCCCCCTCGTCGCGTCCCCCACGCAGACCGCTCCGCAGAAGCGGGATGACTCGCGATTTACCGTCGAAGCGAAGTTCTACGAAAAGCTTCCCAATAATAAGAAGATCAAGTGCAAACTGTGTCCGCGCGAATGCACGGTCGGAGACCGGGAACGCGGCTACTGTGGTGTGCGTGAGAATCGCGGAGGAAACTACTACACGCTGGTGCACTCGCGAGTGTGCGCCGCGCACGTTGATCCCATCGAGAAGAAGCCCCTGTTCCACTACCTGCCGGGGACGCTCGCTTTTTCGCTAGCCACGGCGGGGTGCAACGTTAACTGCAAATTCTGCCAGAACTGGGATATCTCGCAGGTGCGTCCGGAGCAGGTCCCCGCCCAATACGCGCCCCCGAAACTAGTTGCCGATCTGGCGAAACAATATAACTGTCCGAGCATTGCCTACACCTATAGCGAGCCGGTGATTTTCAGCGAGTACATCATGGATGCAGCCGATGCCGGTCACGAAGCCGGCGTTCGCAGCGTGGTGGTCTCGAATGGCTACATGCAGGAGGACGCGCTGAAGAAGGCGTACGGAAAGGCGGACGCGGTCAAGATTGATCTGAAGGCGTTCACAGAGTCCTACTATAAGGATGTAGTCGTTGCCGAGTTGAAGCCGGTGCTGGCGTCGCTGGTCACACTGCGGAAGATGAACAAGTGGACCGAGATCGTGTACCTCGTAGTGCCGACGCTCAATGACGGCGATGCCGAATTCCAAGGCTTGGCACGCTGGATCAAGACCAACCTGGGCGTGGATGTGCCGATCCACTTTACACGTTTTCATCCCGAATATCTGCTGAAGAACCTGCCCATCACGCCGGTGCCCACGCTGGAGCGTGCCAAGGCTATTGCCGACGCCGCGGGGTTGCACTACGTCTACATCGGCAATGTGCCAGGACATCCTGCACAAAATACTTACTGCCCGAAGTGCCGCCGTATGTTGGTGGAACGCGTGGGGTTCACGGCGAGTCAGATGCTGATTCGCAAGGGCAGTTGCCCATTTTGTCAGCAGCCGATCCCTGGCGTTTGGCACGCGTGAGAGTGCGAGAGGAGTTTCGCATGAAGATCAAGATTCGTCCTGAAATCTATTGGCTGGCGGCTCTGCTCGTCGCTCTCCTGGCGATGGTGGCTCGGCAACACGTGCGTGCTGCTGCGCCGCAAAACGTACGACAAGCCGGTGTCGCCGGCGGCTTTTATCCAGCCGACCCAAAGACGCTTACGGCGATGATGGATGACATGTTGGCGCATACGTCTCTGCCGCCGATCAACGGTCCGATTCTCGCCGTGGTTGCACCGCACGCCGGTTATCAGTTTTCCGGCCCTGTCGCTGCCTATACATATGCAGCGCTGAAGGGGCGCAAGTTTTCGCGCGTGGTGGTGATTGCGCCGTCGCACTATGTGGCCTTTGATTTCACTTCCGTCTACGACGGCGACGCCTATGCAACGCCGCTCGGAACTGTCCGGGTAGACAAAACGTTTGCCAAGCAACTCGTGCAAATGAACCCAACCATTAAATTCTCCAGCCAGGGACATACTCCCACTAAAGAAGGCGCCGAACATGCGCTCGAGGTGGAATTGCCGTGGTTGCAACACGTGCTGGGTGATTTCGAACTTGTACCCATCGTCATGGGAGACCAGAGTTACGAAAACAGCCGCGCGCTGGGTGTGGCTCTGGCAAAGCTGATCCATGGTAGCGGCGACACAGGCAGCAGCGACACGCTGATCGTAGCCAGTTCCGATCTGTCGCACTATCACTCCTACGACGACGCAGTGAGGATCGACGATAAAACGCTGAAGGCGCTGCAGGTGTGGGACTACTTCAGCATGTCGCGGAACTTCCAGGCGCGGGTCTGGGAAGCCTGCGGCGGCGCGCCCATCGTAGCCACGATGATTGCCGCCGAGCGCATGGGAGCGAACCAAGCTGTCGTTCTCAAGTACGCCAACACCGGCGACGTCACAGGCGATCACTCGCGTGTGGTTGGATACAGCGCGGACGTCTTTTTGAAAACTCAAAGCGCAAAGACAGTGGAAACGCAATTCTCACTGAATGGCCACGAGAAAAACGAACTGCTCGCTCTGGCGCGCAAGTCGGTGGAGTATGCGGTGCGGGAGAACAAGGCGTATGAACAAGCCGCGAGCTCCAGCGAAGTGCTGAACCAGGAGCGCGGCGCGTTCGTGACTCTGCGCAAGTCGGGAGAACTGCGGGGATGCATCGGCTATACCTCCGCCGAGAAACCTCTTTACATGACCGTTCGCGACACGGCTACGCTGGCCGCCCTCCGCGATTCGCGCTTCCAGCCGGTATCGGCTTCGGAGTTGCCGCAACTTGAGTATGAAATCTCCGTGCTGTCGCCGCTGCGGCGCGTATTGGACGTTCGAGAAATCAAGGTTGGCCAGCACGGTTTACTGATGAAGAATGGCGCCTACGAAGGCCTTTTGCTTCCGCAGGTGCCGGTGGAAGAAAAATGGGATCGACAGAAGTTTCTGGAAGAAACCTGCGCCAAGGCGGGCATGCACTCCAACTGCTGGAAAGATGAGAACACCGACATCTTCATGTTTACCGCGGTGGTATTCGGCGAGAACCAGCCGCAAGCGCTTATGCCCGATGCATCTTCGCCTCCAGGCTCACCCGCGCGGCCAGGAGCGCCGGCGCCAGGTTCACCGCCGCACTGAGCCATGCAGTTTTCCAAAAACCAAACACTGGGATAAGGTAACCGCTCAATAAGAGCGCGCCCACGCATCCGCCGAGCAGATCAATGGCATAGAGGGCGCCCAGCCGCGATCGACCGCTGCGGTCATCCTTATCAAGGTAGATCTCCGTCGCGATAGGAAATTGGTAGCCCCCCAGCATTCCGCAGAGAGCCGCCAACACAGGAAAGACAAACTGTGCGGCCAGCCAGGTTGTCGCCGTTCCGGAAATCTTCGAAAGCAGGCTAACGATAAAGATCAGCGCCGGACCAGAAAGGGCGAGCAGGAACTGAGTAGTCGCAATGATGCGGTGGGGCGGACGATCGCTGGAACGAATGCGGCGGATGCCCAGCCAACTGCCGAGAGCGATCCCTGCCATGCACATGGCGATGAGGATCGCCAGTTGGTGGTAAACGTAACCATAGACGGACTGGAATGCGAGCAGCACGAAAATCTGCAGAGCCATCACGGTGAATCCGGTCGCAGCCATGCAGCACGCCGCGGCGGAACGGGGGCGTGTTTCGCGAGCGGGCAACGTCGCCAGAAGAACCACCACGAACCATGAGACAACCAGGACCGCATCGAGGACACGATTGAAAGCGATGTGCGCTGCGGTGCGGAACCAGCGCGAATAGCCCAGCTTGAACTGGGTGCTCCATAACGCAACGTCGAAGTAATAGGCGATCGGCTCGAAATCGCGATTGACAGGCGTCGAAGTCAGCGGCCGCAGTTGCTCGCGAACCTGCTCCATGCGATCGGGCATCATGCGGAACGGGATGAAGTATTCCCGAACATACTGTGTCTTCAGATTCCTCTCCTGCAACCTGGCAATCAGCGTTTGCGGATTGTCCGTCAGAACATCGGGTCGCGTAGCGGCGAAGAAGTGGATCGTTTCGCCGGGGATGGCCACAACGTAAGGAAAGACTGTTTGCAGCGTGTGCTGAATGCAGCGCAGGAACTCCGCCAGGTCGGGACTGATGTAATCTTCCGAGGAGCGCAGTTGCAAGGCGAGCAGTCCGCCAGGCGCGAGGTGATCGCGAACGGAATGAAAGAACTCAGACGTGTAGAACCGGTTTAACTGCGCGGTTTGCGGATCGGGCACATTCAGAATGGCCACGTCGAATGTGTCGCTACTGGTCTTGAGATAGTAACGGCCATCCGCGTAGTGCACGTGCACCCGTCGATCCGAGACGACAGGAGCGGACTGCGCGGGAAAGAACTGGCGCGCCATGTCGATGAGCGCGGGATCCAGCTCCACGTAGTCGATCCGCTCGACCGTGGGATGCTTCACGGCCTGGGCGATGCTGCCGTTTACGCCGCCGCCGATCATAAGAACGTGGCTCGGCGCCGGGTGTTCCAAGAGCGCGTAGTGAACCGCTTCTTCGGCGGCGTTCTCGTCCGGCGCGTTGGCGAGGATTACGCCGTTGTCATAAATGCTGCGGATATTGCCGATTTCCGTGTTGCCGGTTGCATTCCGAGTTTCAATGACCGCCAAATTGCCGTAAATCGAGTCACGCGATGCCAGCAGGCGGAATCCCCGCCACAGGCGAGCCTGCGCGGACTTGTCCAACACCGGTGCAACATATATAAGGAGAAGGCTTGTAAGCAGAACGATCGCAACAAGTGCCGCCGCCACCGTCACGGCCCCAAGCTGCTTGCGGTTCATCCGGAACCACAAGACCGCTGCCAGACACAGGTTCAGGAGGGCGACGACGATTGCAATCTGGAAGGACTCCAGAAAGCGCAGCAACACAATGCTGGCCAAGATCCCTCCGAAGCCGGAACCAGCAGCCTCCAGTAAGTAAGCCGAGCTGGTAGCGACGCGTGCAGAGACGGCGCACTCCAGTTCGTACATCCGGGTCGCAACCACGAAAAGCGCCCCCGCCACAACGCAAAACAGGCTCAGACATACCAGGGATGTAAGCAGCATCGGCACCGGACCAATTAACTCGCCCGGCACTGTCTGAAAAAAAGATCTTGATGCGCGCACCGCCCAGATTGTCGGCAGGAGGCTGACGCCAAGCAGGCATTCGAGCGCAGCGACCGCCCGGCGAGCGTTGATCCCGCCCAGCGCAAACCAGCTGCTCAAACTGCTTCCGGCAGCAGTCCAGAAGAGCCAGGTGGCGAGCATGATCCCGAGCGCAATCTCGTTGCCGTTGAAGACGACGATGAGCTCTCGCATGAGAACGATCTGGCCAATGACAGCGCTGAATCCAATCAGCGCGAGAGCCGCCTTCACAGCCGACGTCGATCGGTTCGCACATGGCACTGTGACGGACTGCATAGTGTTGCCACCACAACGAGATTAGAATTTAGTCGTCGCGCAAAAGCAAAGAGGTCAAAGCAATATGCCGCCGACCGATAGCGCCACACTCAACCGTCGTGAAGCGTTAATCAAACTGCTCCGCCTGGGGGGAGCCGCTGCCGGAACCGCCGGCCTCGGGTTCTGGCTAAGCGAACACAGCGATCGTCCCGCGACAGAGTTGGCCCTCAATCTGAAACGCAGTCATACCGTAGCGTCTGATGCGGCTTTGCCCGAGATGGCGGTCATACAGGGAGATGACCCCGAACAACTGGCGCGGACTGCCCTCGAAGAACTGGGCGGCATCCATCGCTTCGTCTCTCGCACCGACATTGTTTTGGTGAAGCCGAACATCGGCTGGGACCGTACTCCAGAACAGGCGGCCAACACCAACCCGAAAATCGTCGCCGAGATCGTACGGCAGTGTTGGAACGCGGGTGCGAAGCGCGTGATCGTGACCGACGTGAGTTGTAACGACCCGCGCCGCTGTTTTCAAAGATCGGGTATCGCCGACGCCGCGCGATTGGAAGGCGCCGATGTCATCCTGCCCGACCCCTCCAGATTCAAAGATGTCGACCTGCAGGGAGAGGTTCTGCGCGCCTGGCCGATCTTCGATCCCTTCCTGAATGCCGACAAGATCATCAACGTCCCGATCGCCAAACACCACAGCCTGACCGGTACGACCTTGGGGATGAAGAACTGGTACGGCATCCTGGGTGGAGCGCGCCATCAGTTGCATCAGAAAATCCACGAAAGCCTGGTTGATCTTGCGGATTTCATGCGTCCCACTCTTACCCTCATCGATTGTTATCGCGTGCTCATCCGGAACGGCCCCACGGGGGGCAACCTTAATGATGTCTTGCTCAAAAAGACGCTGGTGGCCGGAACCGATCCGGTAGCGCTCGACGCGTATGTGGCGAAGGCATATTGGAATTTGGACGCTTCCTCGCTACCGTACTTGAAAATGGCGTCCGAGCGCGGTCTGGGAACGTGCGAGTTCGAGAAGATCCGCACCCGCGTGCCGCTCCCGAATCGCTAGCTGACGATCACCGGATCGTCAGGGGCGGTCATGGAAGAAACTGAAGAACGGTGATTGGGAAGGAGAGGAGGGTTGTACTTTTGCTTCTGCATTCGACAGCTCCGCATCGATCAGAGATGCAGCCTGGTCCCAGACGCGCGGATCATTCTCGATTTCGTGGTGCGGCCGGTTAAAGACCCTCGGAAACCACGGATAGTTGTCGCAGTTGATGGGATGCTCATCGTACCTCATTTGAATGTTTCCAAGAATCCTGGTGCGCGCCGGATCAGCCGCGAAAATTTCTGACCGTCCATGAATCGGACCTTTGGACTGATAGAAGTTGACTGCCTGGGCTACATTCGGTGGAATCGTCGAACCGCTCTGACCAGGTTTAGCGACGATATCCACCTGGATGGTGAGCAGCACGGGGATACTGTTCTGTTCCAACCTTCGGGCTAACGAGACAGTCTCGGAAGCGCCCCAGCTGTGTCCGTAGATGATGATCGCAGCCTGCTCCTTCTCCGCGGCTGTGAGGACGCCGCTATGGTCCGAGTCCAGAAGACGTAAGACTTCACGGAAGGCGTTTTGCCCATTGTGGTTGGAAAACACTTCGGCTTGGACGGAGGGGTAACGGTCGCGAAGGTAGGCGGCAAATTGCACTTCTGGATGCCTCGCGTCATCGTGTTTAACGAAGCCTCCCACGAACCCAATAATGATTGCCTTGCGGATTGCCCCATCTTGCTTCTTGCCAGGTTGAACTGACGGTCGCAAATTGTCTTTGAGCAGCGCAGGCGCTGCCGTTTCCTCCCGCGTAGTGGAGGCGCCAGGATGGGTTTCTGAAACCGATATAACCTGGGTGGTCTGTGCCGCAAGGTAGGTCGTAACGAAAACGAACAGGAACGAGATGATCTTCCAATGCTGACGGTGGTTCATAACTTCGTCCGCCCTATTGGTTGAGCTGGGCTGATTCTAAACCTTTGGCAAGAGACCGATCCACGATAGGATCCATCTTGCAAAAAGTCCAGTGCAGGCGAACTGCCAACGCCGGTGGGCGTTCGGTCAGAACCTATGGCAAGGGCAATTTGCTCCGAGTAGGCGACCTCAAGGGCTTGAAATCCTGGGAGCCGGGCGCAATCGTGTTTTCCATGGTTTCTCCAAATCCCTGTCCCCTCCATCACATAGCCGAAATTCAGCCACCTGACGTCGGGGACCTACGCCGAGGGGTGAAGCGCCCAACGGAGAAATACTATTGGTGAAGTTGTTCGATACAGCCAAGATTCTTGCTGTCAGTAACTTCGTTGGGCTGCGAGGAATGCAGTTTTGTGGCGAAGCAAGTGCAATTTATTGGACAGAAATCCACCTTGGGACCAGAATTCTCACTGATTAGCCAGCCTAGAACGTGAATCTCACGGAAAATTGCAAGGCGCGGGGAAGGCCATTGGGGCTGATTTCCTGGAGGGCTCCGAAATTACCCGGGCCCGAATTGGGCACTAAATAACAGGTCTGGTTGAGAGTGGCTCCATCGCCGCAGTTGGGGTTGATCGGGTTTCCGACGGGGTTGTATTGAATTTGGTTGACACCGTCTCCGTTTTGTACGTAGTAGTTGGCGTGGTTGAAGAGATTGAAAGCTTGTGCCTGGAATTGCAGTTCCATGCCTTCTCGGATTTCAAAACTGCGGGCCAAGCCAAGGTCGATTCGCTCCAGCCATGGTCCGTAGAAAGAATTCAGGCCGATGCCGGGGGTGGGGCCTGCACCGTTGATGCCGCCGGCGGTGGCCGCAGTGTCCTGGTTGAAGGCGGTGTCGTTGAGGTTGTCGCCGCCGGAGGCGGTGCCCAACAAGCCCGCGTAGGGACGGCCGGAAGAGAACTCCATGATGGTGCTCAGGGTCCAGCCGGAAAGAAATTTGCGTCCTGTGCCGGAAGTGACCAGTTGTTCGAGTCGGGGCCGATAGACTGCCGCGAGGGTAATGCGGTGCCGTTGATCTAACAAAGAGGGGGCATGAGTGTTGCTGAAGTCGAACTGATTGTTGAAATCCATTCCGTCGAGCATGATGCTCTTGGCGTAGGTGTAGCCAAATTGCAGCGAAAAGCCTTGAGACAAGCGGTGCTGTACCTGCACGAACAAAGAGTTGTAGTAATTTTGCGCCGGGCTGATGAGTTCCTGGATCTGGCCGAATTGCGAACTGATGCGGCCGTCGGTAAGCAGGCCGCTATCCATATTCGGCAGGACGACGGTCCTACCGCTGCACGACCCGGTGAGTGGGCTGGGGGTGCAGAAGACGTAAGTCGTCGTGCCTCTCAACGGTTCCAGGTTCGCGTCATAGGCGGTGCCCGAAATTATGTGTACGCCGTGATTCCACATGGTGCCGATGGTTAAGGTGGTGTTCTCAGAGATCTCGCGCTCAATCTGCAAGCTGGCCTGCTCGATGTAAGGCGCGCGAAACTGCGGAGAAACCAGCGAAATGTCCGAGGAAGCGCTGAACAGCGGGTTGCTGGCAGCAAGAATATTCGGGAACGCGGGCGTTTGTTGGCTCGGAGCGCCTCCATTCCAACTGGAGTTCGCCTCCTCCTGCTGCGAAGCGAGGCCGTTCGAGATCACGGCGTTACGGTAATTCAGGCCGTTCATGTTGGTATAGAAGAGGCCGAACCCTCCGCGGATCACGGTCTTTTGCTGTGGCTGCCACGCGAATCCGAAGCGCGGGGCGAGGCGGCGAAACTGGTTGGGATACTGGCCGGTTAACCGGAAGGCGGGATTCTCGGCGGGTTGCGGGTAGACCTGGAAGTCCTCGCGCAAGCCCATTTCGAGCGTCAACTTGGGCAACGCTCGGAACGTGTCCTGCACGTAGAAGCCATAGTAAGGCACGGAAAAAGAAAACGTCGGGTTTCCCGCAGCCTGATTGAAATTGATGTACTCTCCGAGCGCAAAGGCTTGCAAATTCGCAAATTCGTAGAGGCCGAGCGGCGACCCGAAGTCGATAGCTTCGTTCGGATCGGCCCCGCCATCATTCGTGTCCGAGTCCCGAGTGCGATTGAAATCGAAACCGAATTGCAAGGTGTGCTTGCCGATCACGTAATCGAAACGGTCCGACAGGGAATACTGTCTTTCGAAAACTCTTCCGATCGAGAAAGGAGCGTTGCCCAGGATGAAAGCGGCGGGATTGTCGAGAACCACCGTGGGTGTGTTCCCAGCCAAACCGGTTGGCGTCGCAATTTCGTTATCTTGCGACGTCCCGGCGTGGAATTCGTTCAGAAAGGTGGAGGAGAAGGTATGCGTCCACCCCACCGTGGCCTGAAAAGTGCGGACATATGCATTCGCCAGGGTTTGCGTGCCGAAGTTACCGACCGTCGGGTCCAGGATGACGCCTCCGGGCGAATCGAAATGGTTGAAATTGAGCGTGAGAAATACGCCATCCCGCTTCGTGGCCTGATAGTCCAGCCGCGGCGTAATCACCCAATCGTTGGCGTTTCTGGATTTGATTCCGAAGTTGGAGTTCAGCGCGTTGAGGGTGTTGGAGATTTGCTGGAGGTAAATGTTGTAGTACGTATCGCCGGGCAGTTGGGGTTGAGTATCGAGGTTCGGCACTGGCAAAGTTCCTTTGGGTGCAGGCAGAGCCGGGGCCTGCGTTAAAGTGTTCGGCGGGAAAAAATTAGCGAGCACGAAGGCGCCGAGATTCGAAGGGTTCGTCTGCAACGCCGGGTTGATGACGGCAATCGGATTGTTACGCAGTTGCTGCTCGTAATCGGCAAAAAACCATAGACGGTTGCGCAGGATCGGCCCCCCGAAAGCGGCGCCGAATTGCTGCAAATCATCTTCCGGCTTCGGGTTGCCGGCGGCTATGTCGAGAGCATCGTTGGCCTCGAACGCGGAGTTGCGGTTGTAGTAAAACGCGCTGCCGTGGAAAGCGTTGCCACCCGATCGCGTGATCGCATTCACGAAACTGGCTCCCCCGCCGTAGATTGCCGTGTACGGGCTGACCGCGACCTGAAACTCCTGGATCGAATCTTCGCCAAACAGGTAAGGAATGCGATTACGGCCGACGATGTCAGCGAAATAGTTGTTGGTGCCATTGGAGCCATCCACGCTGAAGTAGGTGGAACCATTTCCGTTAGCGTATCCGGAATCCTCGCCGCCCGGTTGTCCGGCAATGCTGACCAGGCCGGTGTCGCCGTCATAGCTGGTATTCGGCGTGAGCACCATGAAATTGGTGTATTTCCGTCCGTTCAGCGGCAAGTCTTCGATCAGCGAACGGTCGATCACCGTGCTGGTGGAGGATTCTTCCGGCCTGAGCAGCGGCGTGGTTGCGACTACCTTGACCGTGTCCGCGCCGGCTCCCACCTGCAGCCGGATGTCCTGCGAGGTGGTATTCCCGACCAACACGCGCACCAGGGTCTGCACGTCACGAAAGCCTGCCAGACTGGCGGTGATGGAATAGGTACCAGGCATGACCACGGGAAAGCGATAGAGTCCGTCGCGATTGGTCTCGGCCGTTTGCTCCACGCCAGTCGCCAGGCTCCGCACCACGACCGACGCTCCCGGCACCAGGGCCCCGCTCGCGTCGGTCACACGACCGCCAAGCGAGCCCGTCAAGACCACATTCTGAGCGGTCAGCGCTACGCAGCTTGCCAAGATGATTACCATGCCGCCGATGGACTGCCGATTGAGTACGAGAAGCGCCCGGAGGCCGCGTCGAATGATGAATTCAGCGACGCGGGAAAGAAAAGGTAGGGACAGAGGGCATTCGTCCAGATTCATAAGTCTATCGTCCTCCGCGCGCGAATCCGGTTTTATCGGAAACACAGGACCATATTCGCTTCTTGTTAATGGTATGTCACACGGACGTAAATATTTCAAGAAAAGCCCCAGAGTTGCTCGAGGGGCAAAAGTCCCGCTGGCATGGGCGATCTGGGTCTGATGCTCTCCGTTTCCATATAGGGATTTTGGCAAGTGCTCCGGATGCAGTGCAAGAGTGCGTCTGGGCGACAACGAGAATAGGGACAACGACCTTCCCCTAAGTGCGATGTCCCCACCCTTATAGCGATCGTTCAACCACGGTAACCGCCGAATGTAAAAGCCTGGTAAACGGTAGGTTAAAGTTTGGTCTGCTTGTCGAGTTTGACCGGAACTTTGCGGCGGTTACTGTGGGCTTTCGGGTCCCGGACTCGCGATTCTCTCCACCACCCGCATCTTCTGGTCTTTTCCGTAATCATCCAAAATATGCGCGTTGTTGCCGTCGATGGCCACTTTCGTCGGTCCGTGCAGCGTCACGTTCAACAACTGGCTCCTCGTGAGAACAGGGCCAAGAACGTAGACCGCGTCGTCGGTTTGTATCCAATAGAAGGTCTTTGTTATCGGCCCTCCAACCAGGGCTGCGATGGGAAGCACTGCTGCTCCGCCGCTTTCTGAGGTGATGTCGATAACCCTCGCGTCTTTCCACTGATGATCTTTAGCTAGTGCCAGCGAGGAGGACAGAATGGCGAGTATCAAAGTTGCGCTTCGTGCCCTGACCAACGCTACTGCCAAATGTCTTCCCATACGCACCTCTGCATCCTTATTTACAGCGGCACAGGCGGGTCTGGAAGATTCCGGAAGACGCTCGTCTTATGGGTTGGATTTTTGGCGCGTTAGTAACTCGATTGCGCTCCCGAATAGAATCGCCGGGTACCGGTTCGTGTCAGTGCCGCAATCGCCGTTGCAACCCTTGCAGCACCAAGCCGCAAAGCTCATCCGCGAAGCCCTCGTGGAGTCTGTCGTGGCGGATAAGAAAGCGCATGTAGATGGGACCGTAGAGCGAATCAAGGATGAGGTCCAGGTCGCTGTTGGCGGGCAGTTCGCCGCGGTCGATGCCCCGTTGCAGAGTTTGATAGGCCTGCCTGCGCTTCGGCCACAAGAATCTCTCGCGGAAGGCCTCGAGCAATTCCGGGTCGGATTGCCCGCCGGCGAGCAACGCCGCTACTACCTTGCCGCGCTCGGAGCGGAAGATGCGAATCACCCTCCGCATCTGCAGGCGCATGTCGCGTTCGACGGAGCCGGTATTCGGGAACTGGAGTTCATCCTCGGCGCTGGCGAAAAAAGCGTCGGCGACCAGGGCGGCCTTGGTCGGCCACCAACGATAGACAGTTGTTTTGCCTACGCTGGCATCAGCGGCGATGGCCTCAATGCTGAGCTCTGGGAATCCGTTTTGCTTAAGCAGCTTCAGGGTGCTGTTCAGGATCGACTGCCGCGACTCTTCGCTTCGTGGCCGTCCAGGTGGGCGCTTCTCGCCAGTTCCGTTGCTTCCTCTTTCTCTGTTACTTCCGTTCCCGGTTGCGCCGCGTTCCCTGTGATTTTGACTCATGGCTAAAGTCTAATATAATTTAAATCCGAAACGTACTGTTTTGAATCTCATTACAAAAGTCATCGGCTCGTGTGGGCGCCGAGGCTTTGGCAGTATCCGTTTCCGTTAGCAGCGAATTCAGTCGCTAGCCTTATGTGGATAGTCGCATTAGCGCTTCGCCGTCCGTATACGTTCGTGGTGATGGCACTGCTCATCATCATTCTTACGCCCCTCACCATCCTGCGTACCCCCGTCGACATTTTTCCTGAAATCAACATCCCCGTGGTTAGCGTCGTGTGGAACTTTGACGGGATGTCGCCGCAGGAGATGGCGGACCGCATCGTGAGCAACTCCGAACGCGGATTTACGGTTACGGTCAACGACATCGAACATCAGGAATCGCAGTCGCTGAACGGAAAAGCCGTGATCAAGATCTTCTTCCGGCCGGGTGTCAACCTTTCCATGGCGATGACGCAAGTGACCGCGATGTGCCAGACCGTGCTGCGCGGACTGCCTCCAGGCACGACTCCACCGCTGGTCGTTACTTATTCAGCATCGACGACGCCGGTTGTCCAGCTGGGCTTGAGCAGCAAAACGCTGCCCGAACAGCAACTGTTCGACCTCGGGCAGAATTTCCTGCGTACGCAGTTGACCACGGTGCAAGGCGCGGCCACTCCCTATCCTTACGGCGGCAAGCCGCGCCAGGTGCAGGTCGACCTCGATTCGGCCAAGCTTCAGGCCTATGGTTTGTCACCCAATGACATCGTCAATGCAGTGTCCGCGCAGAACCTGATTCTGCCGGCCGGCACCGCCAAGATCGGACCGACCGAGTACAACGTCGAGATGAACGGCACGCCCCGCACGGTCGCCGAACTCAACGATTTGCCGGTGAAGACCTCGAATTCGTCCACGCTGTACCTGCGCGACGTAGCGCATGTGCGCGACGGATTTCTCCCGCAAACCAACATCGTGCGCCAGGACGGTGTGCGCGGCGTGCTCATGGCGATCTATAAGCTGGGCGGTTCTTCCACGCTGACCGTCGTCGACGGCATCAAGGCGATGGTGCCGCGCGCGGTGCAGTCCCTGCCCCGCGACCTCAATGTCAAAGCGCTGTTTGATCAGTCGCTTTTCGTGCGCGCCGCGATCCAGGGAGTATTGCGGGAGGGCTTGATCGCCGCCTGTCTTACCGCAGTCATGATTCTGGTTTTCCTCGGCGATTGGCGTCCCACGCTGATCATCGCGGTCTCGATTCCTCTATCCATTTTCGTTTCCATAATTCTGCTGAGCGCGCTCGGCGAAACCATCAACATCATGACGCTGGGAGGACTGGCGCTCGCGGTCGGCATTTTGGTCGACGATGCCACGGTAGAGATCGAAAACATCGAACGCAATCTGGCCATGGGCAAGGAGATGAAGAAGGCCATCCTCGATGGCGCGCAACAGGTCGCCGTGCCCGCTTTCGTATCGACGCTCAGTATCTGCATCGTGTTTGTGCCCATGTTTTTTCTCACCGGCGTGGCCAAGTTTCTTTTCGTTCCGCTGGCCGAAGCCGTGTCCTTTGCCATGCTCGCGTCGTACCTCCTGTCGCGAACCCTGATTCCGACGATGGTGATGTTTATCATGCGCGGCCACGAGCACCGCGCCCTCGAGCCGAAGACTTTTCTGGGAAGATCGCAGCGCGCATTCGAGCGCTGGTTCGAAAGATTCCGTGACGGCTATCGGCAACTGCTGGAAACCACGCTCGAACACCGCAAATTGTTTTCCCTTTGTTTCGCGAGTTTTTGTTTTCTGTCGTTGGGGTTGGTGTTCTTTCTGGGGCGGGACTTCTTTCCGCAGGTGGATGCGGGTTTGATTCGTTTGCACTTTCGCGCCCGGCCCGGCTTGCGCGTGGAAGAGACCGCGCGCCTGTGTGATGAAGTCGAGCGGGTGCTGCGCAGCGAGATTCCGCAGGAAGAGTTGCATACCATGCTCGACAACATTGGCGTTCCCTACTCGGGCCTGAATCTTTCCTACAGCAGTTCGGGGGTAATCGGGACGGAGGATGCGGAGATTCTGATTTCGCTGAATCCCGAACACCATCATCCGACCGCGCAATATGTGCGCCGGCTGCGCCGCGAACTGCCAGCGCGGTTTCCGGGCGTGGAGTTCTTCTTTCAGCCCGCCGATATTGTGTCGCAAATTCTCAATTTTGGATTGCCCGCGCCGGTCGATATCCAAGTAGTGGGCGCCGATATGCGCGGAAATTACGATATCGCTCAGCACATCGCGAATCGCTTGCGCCAGATTCCAGGCGCTGCCGACGTGCATGTGCAACAGATGATGGGCTTGCCCACTCTTCACCTGGACATGGACCGCACCCGCATCAATCAGGTCGGAATGAATGCTCAGGAAGTCGCCCAGAGCGTGCTGGTCAGCTTGAGTGGAAGCTTTCAGACGACTCCTAATTTCTGGCTGAATCCAAGGAATGGCGTGAGTTACAACATCGCCGTCCAGACGCCGCAGTATCACATGACCTCAGTGCAGGATTTGATGAACACGCCGGTGACGGGCGCGAGTTCGCAGATTGCGCCGCAAGTCATCGGCAATCTGGTGCAACTCTCGCCCGTCACTCGTGCCGCTGTGGTCAACCATTACAACGTGCAGCCAGTTATGGATGTGTATGCCAGCACGCAGGGGCGTGATTTGGGCGGCGTCGCGTCGGACATTATGAAGGCGCTCAAACCGTTCCAGGATAATCTGCCGCGCGGAGCGAGCATCGTGGTGCGGGGACAGGTCCAGACCATGGAGTCCTCGTTCTTCGGCTTGGGCGTTGGTCTTCTGGGAGCGATCGTGCTCGTCTATTTGTTGATTGTGGTGAACTTTCAGTCCTGGCTCGATCCTTTTATCATCATTACTGCGTTGCCGGGAGCGCTGGCCGGAATTTGCTGGTTCCTGCTGATTACGCGCACCACGCTCAGCGTTCCCTCGCTCACGGGCGCGGTGATGTGCATGGGAGTAGCAACGGCGAATTCGATTCTGCTGGTTTCGTTTTCTCGCGACCGCATGAATGCGGGAGCGCCGGCCCGGCAAGCGGCGCTTGAAGCCGGACACACGCGTATACGCCCGGTAATCATGACGGCTCTGGCGATGATTATCGGCATGGTTCCGATGGCATTGGGCATGGGAGAAGGCGGTGAACAGAACGCGCCGTTGGGACGGGCCGTTATCGGTGGTTTGCTGTTCGCAACCGTGGCCACATTATTTTTCGTACCCAGCGTGTTTACGATGATTCACGGCCGCCGCGAGGCGCGGGAACAGTAGGAGCAGAAGTAGATGGCAATGAGAATTGGAAAAAGCAGAAAGAGAATGTTTTGGAGAACGCCATCATGCCAGTACAACCGCCGCCCGTAAACACCGAGCAGAGCGAGACCGAAGCCATGCGCCCCGATAGCTATCGGCCTTCCGATCCGGGCGCTGCTCGGCCGGGACGGGCAAAGCTTCTGATCGGCGCCGTGCTGCTCGTCCTGATTACCGCGGGCGTAGTCACCTTTCTGAACAAGAAGAGCGAAACCAACGCGCTCGCCAAGGAAACCGAGGCCGTCTCGGTTCCGACCGTCGCGGTTGTGCAGCCGCAAACCGAACCCGGAAATGACGAACTGGTATTGCCCGGGAATCTGCAAGCCTTTATAGAATCCCCCATTTTTGCCCGCACCAACGGTTACCTCTTACGCTGGTACAAGGACATGGGAAGCAAGGTGGAGAAAGGAGAACTGCTGGCGACGATTGATACTCCCGAAGTCGACCAGGAGCTCTCTCAGGCTAAAGCCAACCGCGAACAGATCAAAGCGGCCTTGGGGATGGCGAAGATCTCCGCCGACCGTTGGGCGAATCTGCGCAAAACCGACTCGGTTTCACAGCAGGAAGCCGACCAGCAAGCGAGCAGCTACGATCAGGCCGTGGCCAACATGGCAGCCGCGGACGCGAATGTTCACCGCCTTCAGGACCTCGAATCTTTCAAGAGCGTGTACGCTCCGTTTTCCGGCGTGCTCACCCGCCGCAATGTCGATCCGGGCGCGCTCATCAATTCCGGAGCGCAAGCCGCCGGCAAGGAGCTGTTCGACATCGCGCGTGTCGATCCCCTGCGCGTGTACGTGAGTGTTCCGCAGGCGTACGCGCCGAATATAAAGGTCGGGATGAAGGCCAATGTGACGCTGCAGGAATTTCCCGGGCAGAAATTTGTAGGAACGGTGGTTCGTACCGCCGAAGCTATTGATCTCGCGACGCGTACGCTGAACACGGAAGTGGATGTTCCCAACAAGGATGGCAAGCTTCTGCCCGGTTCGTTCGGCCAGGTGCATTTTGCGACCGGGACTTCCGTTCCGCGGATTACGATTCCAGTAAACGCCATGCTGTTCCGCGCCGAAGGAGCGCAAGTTGCGGTCGTCGACAAAGATGGCAAGGTGCATTTGCGCCCGATCACTATTGGACGCGACTTCGGCGCCACGCTAGAAATTCTGGGCGGGGTCGACGTGACCGATCAGATCATCATCAATCCCTCCGACTCGCTCGAGGAAGGGCAGCAAGTGCACGTAGCCAAGCCGACTGCAGGAGACACGCATTCGTGAAGCGATCGTGCAAACCAGAACCTCACCACGGAGACACCCTTCGACTACGCTCAGGGCAGGCTCCGGCACGGAGAGGGACTTTTTTGGGGGGCTCGTTGTCGAGTCAAGGGTATTTTCCGGGAAGCGAAACCATGAACTCGCTTTTCTCCGTGACTCGGTGTCTCCGTGGTGGGTGGTGCGCTTTGCTAGCTGCGGCACTGCTGGCGGCCTTGGGCTGCACTGTCGGACCGCGATATAAACGCCCCGCCGCGCAAGTTCCCGACACCTGGAAAGGCGAAGGGCCGTGGCAAACCGCAGCCCCGAAAGACGCGATTCCGAAGGGCGCGTGGTGGCAGATATTTCATGACGCGGAACTCGACCGGCTGGAGCAAGAGCTGCTGCAGGCAAACCAATCGCTGGCGGCAGCCCAGGACCGCCTGCTGCAGGCGCGTGCCCAGGCTCGGATCGCGTCCTCGGCGTTCTTCCCCACGCTCAGTGCCGATCCCAGTGGGCAGCGATTTCGCCTCTCCGGCAACCGGCCGCTCCAGGGCGGCTCGCTTCAGACCGTAAAGGTCGACACCGAAAACGAATTTACCGTCCCGTTTTCGGCCAGCTACGAACTGGATCTATTCGGACGCGTGCGCCGTAATCTAGAAGCGTCCAACGCCTCGCTGCAAGGCAGTGCAGCCGACCTGGAAAACGTTCGTCTGGTGCTGACCGCTGAACTTGCTGCCGATTATTTCAACTTGCGCGAGAGCGACCGTGAAGCCGGAGTGGTACGCCAGTCCGTCGAAATCCAGCAGAAGGGTTTGGATCTGGTCAACCATCGTCATGAAGGCGGAGTCGCGAATGGATTGGAAGTCGCACAGCAGGCGGCGCTGCTCGATTCAACGGCGACGCAGCTGCAGTTGGTGTTGCAGCAGCGCGCGCAATACGAACATGCCATCGCCGTGCTGGTAGGGAAGTCCGCGTCAGCTTTCAGCGTGGCGGAGGCCCCGTTCGATGCCACGCCTCCCGCGATTCCCATCGGAGTGCCATCGGAGATCCTCGAGCGCCGGCCCGACGTCGCGACCCAGGAACGCCAGATGGCATTCGAAAATGCGCAAGTTGGCATCGCCATGACGGCGTTTTATCCGCATATCACGCTGAGCGGAGGCGGCGGTTGGGAGAGCCGCAATATCGCTACGCTGGTCAACGCTCCCAGCGCCATGTGGTCGCTGGGTGGCGATCTGTTGCAGCCGATTTTCAATGGCGGCCGCAATCGTGCCAACCTCGCGTCCAGCCGCGCGGCCTATGACCAATCGATCGCCAACTACCGCGAATCTGTGCTCGAGGCATTTCAGCAGGTCGAGGATGGGCTCTCCGGTCTGGCCCTGCTTGACCAGGCCATGAAAACGCAGCAAGCAGCGGTCACCGATTCGCGCCGCGCGCTTGATCTCGCCAATAACCGCTATGTCGGCGGGGTTACTACCTACCTCGATGTGATTACCGCACAATCCACGCTGCTGAGTAACGAGCGTTTGGCCACACAGCTTCTCGGTCAGCAGATGACCACTTCCGTTTATCTGGTGAAGGCGCTCGGCGGCGCGTGGGATGCTTCCGAAATTCAGCGCGAACAGGTGAAGCCGGCGCTGGTTCAGGCCGTGCAGCAGTAAATTGTCCGTTAACCTACTTGTCATCCTGACCCTGAGCGAGCCGAAGGGGAAGGACCTGCTTTCTCCGTGCACCCGACAGCAAGCGCTTCTCTCCGCACGACAACAATAGAAAGCGAGCACGCACCCCTGTGCCTGCTACGCCGTCGTGTGGCGCGCCAATTTGCCGTAACGCGAACGGATCTCGTTTTCCGCCATCAGCCAATCCTGGTTCTCGTCGCCATTCGCATTCGCACCGCCAGCCGTCGCTTGGCGCTGCAGGTAGAGTTCATAAGCGCGCCGCCGAATCTCTTCGTCGAGATTGGAGGGAACGAAATTGCCGGAAACCACCGCGGCTGGTTTCCCATTCTGCGGAACTTTTTCAGGCGTTACTTGCACCGCAGCGGGCAATACCGACGTTCCGGTCTTCTTGCTGCGAGTGGTGGTAGAGATTCCAGTGGTCTTGCGAGCCATGCAGTACTCCTTACGACACAATTTTAGAAATGGCGTTATGGAATGAATAAGCGGCCTTCGCTTACAACGACAGCCGCTACCCGAAATATTCTGCGACAGTTGATGGATCTAATATATCGCGAACGCCTGTGGAATTGTGGCGCTCATGATCGAAAAATTCGTTCTTTAGTATCAGAAAAGTTACTCGTTTGGGCACGTCCACTTGGCCCCGTAGCAATCGACAATCTTTCTCGCTGACAGTTCGTTGCTGTGAGCCGGGGAACCCCCACGTAAAACTCTAGTAACTTGTCGACCGCTCGCTCGGTGCCGCACCATATGTAGGAACCATCTAAGGCCACAAATATGTCATCGACTGGTAATGGAGCGTCGGGAGCCAAGGCCGCCAAGGCCACCTGCAGCGATCTGGAACGCATGTTGTCGGAATCTCCCACTTCGGACAAAGCTTGTCTGAAACTGGCACAGATTTTGGGCGTACGCCGCAGCGAAGTAGCGCTGCTCAGGTTGGGAAAAAACAGTCTGCGCTTTATCTTCCCGCCGGAGCTGCGATCGGCGGGTGTATTGCCGCTGAGCGGATCGGCCGTGGCCGCGCGCACGGCATCGACTCGCACTCCGTTGCTGTCGAACACCTTCATGCGCGTGAAGCATGTCAGCTTGTTTGAAGCCGTCAAACTCGGAGCCGAAGTCGACGAAGATGATCGCAGCCAGGGTCAAATGCCGATTCAGAAAATCATGTCCGTTCCCATAGCGCGCTCCGGGGGAGACGTGGTGGGAGTGGTGCAGGTTTCGCGTAAGGGTCTCGATGCCTCGCTCGCTGGCGCAGACTTTACCGCCGACAACCTGAAACAACTGGAGCAGGCCGCGGAAATTCTTGCCCGCATGCCGTTCATGCAGGAGGGCGCCGAGATCTAACTCGGAGACCTGCAAGGCCCGAGTTCATTGCTGTCTTATCGTTCAGCCGGACGAACATTTAGCCTCACGATCATTGCCGATGAGTTGGCCCGGGCGTGCGGGTGCGGCCTTGACCAACGGCTGTCAGAGATTCGACTTTTTCAACAACGACCCGCCAAAGAAACACTCTCCCGAGTGATGAAAAACATTGCACATTGACGCGACCAGCGATTGCGCGGATAATCGCGCTGCTTTTTTATTTGGCCTGACGGACACTTCCAAGAGGTAATTCAATGAAATTGAAAAGCGTGTTGGTAATCACTGTGTTAGTAATTGGCTGCAGCTTCATGTCGGCCCAAACGTTTGGTTTCGCGTCGGTTGAAGGCGACCTCTTTTGCGACTACGAGGTGCTCCAGCAGCTCGTTCCCTATGATGTGTGGCAAGGCTCTGATGTGCTCAGCGCCTGCAATCTCCCTGTCAACGCCACGATCGTTGGTGTCAGCGCAAAACTTTCCGCGGCCGAAAATCCAGTCAGGTTTTCCCTCAAAGGCGTCGCCTATGCTGACAACATTTACGATGCGGTCTCAGAGAGTTACACGGGCATCCAAATCCTGAGAATCACGGACTTGAAGTGCAGCACAAAAAAATACGGCTGGGTCCTCTTTGCCAGCATCAGCGGAGAAATCTTCGGCGACAACTATGGCTTTGTGAGCTGCGAGATCCCCGGCAAAAATGGAGTCGTCGCAACCCGCGGTCCTTCCACCGGCAGCAAGCTCCCTGTGAGAAAGTAGCAAATCGACTCGTAGGGTGTGGTGTATCCAAGGCCTGCGCCAAGATCTCGGAAGTAAGATTCCCGAAGTCGAGCAGAACGCTAACGGCCGCTTTGTTTTCGCGTGCATTCCTCACACCGCTTGCCCCGCGCAATATCCGGACGCCCACGCCCACTGAAAGTTGAAGCCACCCAGTTGGCCAGTCACGTCGACCACTTCTCCGATGAAAAACAGCCCGGCAACTTTTCGAGACTCCATCGTCTTGGCCCACAGTTCGTCGGTATCGACTCCGCCGGCCGTGACTTCCGCTTTCCCGTAACCCTCCGTGCCTTCCGGCTTGATTTCCCACGTGTGTAATTGCTGTTCGGCGCGGGCGAAGGCGCGATCGGAGTTTCCGGCCAAAGGATAAGTTTCGAGCCAGCGATCCGCGAAGCGGCGAGGCAGGATATCTCTCAGGAGCAACTTCCAATTCGAGGAGTCGCGACGCCCCCGCGCTCGCAATTCGGCGTTGAGGTCGCGTCCCGGCACGAGGTCGAGATAAATCGGCCCCCTGCCGTCCCAGTACGAAGAAATCTGGAGAATCGCGGGCCCGCTGATGCCCTGATGCGTGAACAGCATGTTTTCCCTGAACCAAGGCAAAGCCTGTTTCGCCGGACCAGCACAAGCAACCACTTCTGTGGAAACTCCCGCCAGATCGCACCACCGCTTGCGGTCTGGCTCGCTAAACGCGAGAGGAACCAGGGCGGCGCGAGGAGGCACGATCTTCAGTCCAAATTGCCGCGCCAGATCATAACCGAATGAGGTCGCGCCGATTTTCGCGATCGACAAACCTCCAGTGGCGACGACGAGGTGGGGCGCGCTAAAGCGGACCTTTTCTGCCTGCATGTTGGCCCGCACGTTGAACTGCTCATCTTTTCGCGCCTCGCCCTTGTGCACCTCGTTTATTTTCGTGTTGCAGCGTATTTCGATTCCTGCGTCGCGGCATTCCTCTTCGAGCATGGCCGTGATGTCGCTCGCCGCTCGATCGCAAAACAACTGGCCGAGCTTTTTCTCGTGATAGGGAATGCCATGCCTTTCGACAAGCCGCACGAAGTCGGCCGCGGTATAGCGGGCGAGCGCCGATTTCGCGAAGTGTCGATTGGCCGAAAGAAAATTCTCCGGCCCAGTGTGGAGGTTCGTGAAATTGCAGCGGCCTCCCCCAGAAATCAGGATTTTCTTGCCAATTCGATCCGCGCGTTCAAGCACGACGACCCGCCGTCCGCGCTTGCCCGCTTCGATGGCACACATCAGGCCAGCCGCGCCCGCTCCCAGAATGATGACGTCGTATTTCCGATCCACGCAGCAATCAGCTTAGCAGCCGTACTCCGCACGCGCATCAGTTGCCGCCGGGATTGGCGATGTCCGGTTTTATTGGTTGCGGCCAAAGCGACTGCAGAAATGTGACAATCTGCCAGCGCTCCGGTTCGGGAAGCTTCGACCACACCGGCATGCCGCGCCGAACCACTCCATTGGTGAGGATCCAGAAAAGCGTACCGGGCATCGCTTTCTGCACTTCTTCGCGCAACAAATTCGCGCCGTGCATGGTGCCTCCAGCTTTTTTCCCGTGGCACTCGGCGCAGTGTTGTTCAAAGAGCTTTCCGCCTGCGGCCACCGCCTCGGAGTCCTCTGCGAAAGGATTCTTCTTCTTTCTCGCCTTCTCCGGCGCTTCTTCGAGCACGGCGTAAATTGATCTCTGGTTCTTGGATGGGGGAGCCTGCGCCAGAGCCCGTTCAGTCCCGAAAGCGCCGATCCCAAGAACGACGAGGATGGCCGCTAGACCGGCGCGGTCCCCTGCACGAGACAAGCCAACGAGCGCCTTCATGGCCGACCTCGGAAGAGACGCCCGATCATCTCACCAAAGCCAGAAAACTCACGCGAAAGCCCCCAGCGCAGCAACAATCGATGACTGTTGTCGTTCAATCCGAAGCTACTCGAAAAACGAACGGTCCAGTCCGACGGGAGATTCCAAGCCACCTCAGGGGCCAGGTAATGAGAAGTATCGTGCAGACCGGCACTTCGCGTATTGCCCAGACCTCCATACATCTCCACTCCGGCAATAAAATTCTCCCGGCAGAAATTACAGCGGTTTGGCGAAGCCTTCAGCGCGAGGGGATGGCTGGCGCCGACCGCATACGCAAACTCCCAAGGTTCGCTCGGCGAAAGATTCTTGGTAAAGATGGGGTTCACCGCGACGTTCCAGCCTTTGAAAGTGCTGGATAGCAGAAGCTTCATCTCCAACTCGTGGTCGTGTTCCTTCCGCAATATGCCATTCGGCGGCCCGTAATCGGACTCTACGTCGTGCCCTTCGACTTCCTTCACAATCTTGTCCGCCCCGCTGGTTTGCTCGTACTCGATGTAAAGCGCTGGATTGACGAGGTGCTCGCGCGGCAGCAGGCGAAACCGGTTCTCCACTCGAAACCCTGTAAAAATCGTGCTGTCGTTGAAGGTCGTCTGCCCGTCCACGTACAGCTCGGTCGTCCACCACGCGGTTGTGCCGTATTCAAATTCGGTCCAGAAGGCATCGAAATCGTTGCCGCGGCGCTGCGTGCCGAAGGTCGAAAAATATTCCACCTCCAGGCTGCCGGGCTCTTCGAGGTAGTGATCATAGGTTACGATGTAGGGACTCTCCTGTCCTAAGACGAAGGATGATCCGCAAAAGAGCAAAGACAACAGTAGAGCAATAGGAATGAAGCCGGATAACTTACCTTCCAGCAACGCGGAAATCACGTACGCGACCATTGGCCTCCCTGATCCTGATTGAACCAGCCTGAGTTATTCTTATTGCGACTCAGTCGCAATACAAATAGAATTGTCAGAGTAGAGTGCGCCTCGTGCCGCTGTCAATGGCGCCACCAAAGATTTCGTCGCATTTCAGTTGCAATTGAGTCGCAACTGGAAAAAGGAGACTCTCTATGCCACTTCCACAAACCGAGATCCCCGGCCGCTTACAGATGCTGCTGGCGGAACGCGGGATTCGCATGACCGGTCCGCGCCGCGCGATTCTGAGCGTGATTGAGACGGCCACCAAGCATCTCGACGCCAGCCAGATCCTGCGCAAGGCGCGTTCGGTGGACGCTTCGGTCGATCGCAGCACCGTCTATCGCACCCTCGACCTGCTCAAACGCCAAGGACTGATCGATGAACTCGACCTGATGCATCTCAACGGCGAACGTCATTATTACGAACGCAAGATGGGCCACGATCACATTCACATGGCCTGTCTCCGGTGCGGGAAAATCACTGAATTTGTGAGCAAAACTTTTGAAGCCCTGAAGAAGCAATTAGAGGCAGAGTGCCGCTTTCACATCCTCGTGGCGCGCCTCGAAGTCGGTGGCTACTGCTCGGCCTGCCGCCGCTAGCGTTTCGCGACAGCGATGAGCCGTCCGGTTTGGTATGCTGGTCGAAATCTTTGTGGTGGGGTAGTTTTTCTGCATGCTGGCCGGAATTAAAACGCGCGAATTGCGCAAGATCTATACATCACCTCCTCCCCTCGCCTCTGGTGGCGGCTTTGGCTTCGGCACAGCCCGCAGTAAGGGGAAGAAGCAGCCGAAAGCCGAGACCGTGGCTCTCGACGGCATCTCTCTCGAGATTGCTCCCGGAGAGATCTTCGGTCTGCTCGGACCGAACGGCGCGGGCAAGTCGACGACCGTGGGAGTTCTCACCACCCGCGTGCGTCCGACCAGCGGCCAGGCTTGGATTGGCGAGCACGACGTCTGGGCGGAACAAGTCGCGGTCAAACGCCTGATCGGCGTCGTGCAGCAGCGTCCCAACCTTGATTTTTCTTTGACCGCTCGCGAGATTCTGCTTTTCCACGGCGCCTACTTTGGCATCGATTCCCGCGAGCGCGGCGAGTGCGCGGAAAAATTGCTCGATCGCTTCAAACTCACCGACCGTGCCGACCAGATGGTCCGTGGATTTTCCGGCGGCATGATGCAGCGTCTCTCTATCGCGCGCGCCATGATGCACGACCCCCAAGTGCTTTTCCTGGACGAACCCAGCGCCGGACTCGATCCGCAAACCCGCTTGCTGTTGTGGGAAATCATCCGCGAGTACAACCAGAGCGGTAAGACCATCCTTCTGACCACGCACAACATGGAGGAAGCGGACGCTTTGTGCCAGCGTCTGGCCATCATCGACCACGGGAAAAATATCGCCCTGGGCACTCCGGCGGAGTTGAAGGCTTCGGTTCCCGGCGGCTATCTGCTGCGCTTGCGCTTCGGACGGAACTCGCCCGAATTGCTGCAGCGCTTGCAGGCCCTGGCGGGAGTTCGAGAAGTGCGCGCGCTTAATAATGACGCGAATCACGACAGCTCCGCCGACGTCTACGCCGACCGCGGAGGTTCGCTCGTCTCCGAAATCGCCAATCTCGCCTCCAGCGCTTCGATCGAATTGTGCGATGTGCACATTTCCGAGCCCAGCCTGGAAAATCTTTTTCTGCACCACACGGGAAGGAGCTTGCGCGATTGAACTGGACCACTTTTCTAGCCCTGCTCGGACGCGATGCTCATGTCGCTCGCCGCAACGCCGTTCCCATGCTATTGCAGACTTTTCTGCAGCCCATGATGTTCGTGTTTATTTTCGGGCGGGTCATGGTTTCGAGCGGCTACATGCCTCCCGCGTACAAAAGCCTGCTGTTGCCCGGCATCATGGCGATCAGCATGGTATTCACGGGGGTTTGGGCAGTCGCAATGCCCTTAATCGCCGAGTTTCAATTTACGCGCGAGATCGAAGACCGTTTGCTGGCGCCCATCGAAATGCACTGGCTGGCGATCGAGAAAGTATTCTTCGGCACCATGCAAGCCTTGGTCGCCTGGCTGGCGGTGATTCCAATGGCGTGGCTCCTGCTGCGTCCCGGAGTGGAGTTTAATGTGCACTCCCCCATCGGCTTTGCCTGCGTCACAGTGTTGGTGGCGTTGTTCTCGGCCTGCGGCGGCCTGGCGCTTGGATGCAGCGTCAGCCAGACTCACATCGGTTTGATGTTCAGCATGGTTTTGACTCCCATGATCTTTTTCGGCTGCACCTATTATCCGTGGAGCGCCTTGGGACATTTTCCCATCCTGCAGAAAGTTGTCCTGATCAATCCTCTCGTCTACGCCAGCGAAGGCCTGCGCGGAACCCTCGTTCCCCAGTTCCCGCATCTTCCAGTAATGGCTGTGGTGGTTGTGTTAGCGGCGTTTGACCTGATGTTTCTAGCCGTAGGCCTGCGGCAGTTCCACGGGAAGGCCGTGAGCTAACAAGTAGCGCCGGCGTCCCGCCGGCAACTCAAGCGCGGGCCGGCCGGAGGCCAGCGCTACAGGCTAATACCGCAGATACCCAATCCCCACGCGCATGTGGTGCAGTAAGCTCTCGGGCACAGTAAGCGCGATGGTAAGTCCCAGCATCGCATGTACGAGCGCGAGGGGGTAGACGCTGCGGTAGCGCCGGAACGCTTCGCAGAAAAAAAGTGCGCCGATCAGCGTGGCAGTCGTGAGGATAGGATTGGGCAAGTGGGCGGCCGCAAAGAGCGTAGCGGCAATCCAAACCGCAGCCGGGCCGCCATACAGTTCTTCAAAGCGGTTGAAGAAAAATGATTGCAGTATGAATTCCTGAATGAAGGACCAGACCACGTATCCCCAAGTCAACCGCAGATTCGGGAACCAGGTAGGATTAGCAGGAATCTGGCCGCCCAACGAGCGGACAAAAATTATCATGAAGAGAAGCGCGGCAAAACCGATTCCCAGCACCACCCCGGCGTCAGCCACTTTCGGCAACCCCAGGCCAAGGCGATAGAGCGACGACCGGTCCATAACCACATCAGTAATGACCAGAATCAGCATTGTCATCGCCGCGGTTGCGGCCCATCGGTTTCGAATCTCGACCGTAGACGCCCAGATCGCAAGCTCCAGAAACAGAAACACGACGACGATCTGGGTCCAAACGAAGTACCGGCGAAAGGCAGTCGGGATCGCAGTGTAGGTTGTTGACTCAACCGCCATTTCACTCACGCATATATCCCTTGTATATATTTACACAGCCGTGCCGTAAGCCGATTTGCTTTTTCGACCGATGGGTGCCCCATCCTTGCGCGTTTTTTGCGCAAGGGTGGGATTCCACGGTAGCGTCCGCCAAAGGTTTTTGCCTCTGCACTTGATTTTGCTTCTGATTTTGTTTTTGCTCTTGGGTGGCGTAGCGGTTTACCGCTGCGATGCCTCGGCAAACTCCCTAAAACCAGAACGACCAGATTGTGTCCACGCTGGCGTGCGTGATCGCCGAGGCTGGAACGCGGCGATGCTCACGCCATGCCCGCCCATAAAAGATTCCGGCGATGCTCGCCAGTGCGACATACCGCCAGTTGAAGTGCGCCGATCGTTTGTTGAAATGGGAGAGGCCAAACAACACCGCCGTAATCCCCAGCGCCCAGCGCCGTCCGACGCGCCGTTCAAGCAGATTTTGCACCCACGCGCGAAAGAAAAGTTCCTCTGGAACGGCAATGAAAATGAAAATATAGATCCAAGTAGGAATCATCGAGAACCGCAGCGCGTGACTATGCGGATGCAGAAATCCCAGCGCCAATCCGAGCCCCAGAACCAGCGGTGCAAAAAAAACCAATTCCCGCAGCCCCGTTTTCCAGTCGCTCCAGTGAAAGTGAAAGTCAAAGCCGGTGCCGCTGAGTTGCCGGATTGCCACGAACCCATACAGCCCCGCATCGACGAGGAGCAGTTTCCCCCAACCTTCGAGCTCGTTCGGCCACGCCCGCTCGAACCAGCGCAAATCAACTGCCAGGCCAAGCGTCAGTAAAATGATAGCGTCTCGCCAATTGCCGCGTTGTTCGGGATCGGCGATAGCGGCCTGCGACAGCAGCCAGGCGATTGCCACCGGAAGAATCGCGTAGAGCGCGCACCATTTCCAAGAAAACATCTGGTGCGAATAGGAAATCAAAACGTAAGGCAGCGCGCAGAGCACAGGTAAAGCGGTCCGGATCGCTGCTGGCCAGCGGGCGCATGCCCGCCCAACTCGCTCCCCGGCCAATCCAAACACGGCTGCCGGTGCAAGCTCCAGCACAAGCACCGCAAGAGCCGCCGGGGTTGCGTTCTGCATGGTGACTATTCTAATTGGGCGGGCAATTCGGCAAAGGCCCGGCTGCCAGGGCGCATGTTCGACACACCTGCCTGTGATCTTAGTCACAGCCTGTCGCCAGCCAGACCGCCACAATAGGAGGCGGAATTCGTCGGGAGGTCCAGTGTTCAAAATCATTCACGCCCAATTCATCGCTCCTGGAATCAAGCGCTTCGTCATCGAGGCGCCTCGGATCGCGCGTAAGCAGCGGCCCGGACAGTTCGTCATCCTGCGGATTTGCGAGCAAGGCGAGCGCATCCCGCTCACCATCGAGAAATCAGACCCGGAACGCGGCACCGTCAACATCGTGGTGCAATCCATCGGCAAGACCACGCACCTGCTCAATTCGCTTGAAACCGGAGACAGCATTCTCGATATCGTCGGGCCGCTGGGCAAGCCTTCGGAAATCGCAAGCTACGGCACGGTGGTGGCAATCGGCGGCGGCGTAGGAACCGCCATGGCCTATCCCACCGCTGCGGCCATGAAACGCGCCGGCAACAAGGTGATCTCCATTATCGGAGGACGAAACAAAGACCTGGTCATTCTGGAAGACGAGATGAAGAAAGTGAGCGACACGGTTTTCGTTACCACCGATGACGGCAGTTACGCCGACAAAGGACTGGTCACCGATAAGCTGCGCCAGTTGATCGAAAATGGAACCCGCATCGATCTGGTGCTGGCCGTGGGCCCAATTCCCATGATGCGTGCAGTCGCCGACATGACGCGCAAGGAGCGCATCCGCACCTTCGTCAGCCTCAACCCCATCATGATCGACGGCACCGGCATGTGCGGCGGCTGCCGCGTGATGGTCGAGGGCAAGAGCGAATTCGCCTGTGTCGATGGCCCGGAGTTCGACGCACACCGCGTCGATTTTGCCGTCCTAGTGCAGCGCAATGCCATGTACCGCGACGCGGAAAAGCGCTCGATGGACGAGTACCGGCAGCAAGTGGAAGCCAAGAAAGCGGAAGCGAAACAAGCTCCGAGAGAAGTGGCGGCCGCGGACTGCGCACTGGAGGCGAAGTAATGACCACGGAGAAGACTGAGAGCGTGAAGACGAAATCGAAAAATCCGGTACCGAACCGTGAGCGCATCAAGATGCCACGGCTCCATATGCCCGAGCAAGCGCCGTCCGTGCGGGCGCATGAATTCACCGAAGTCAACCTGGGGTATTCCGAGGAGTTGGCGCGGCAGGAAGCCATCCGCTGCCTGGAGTGCGCCAAGCCCACGTGCGTGAGCGATTGTCCCGTGGGCGTGAAGGTAAAGGACTTTGTGCAGTTGATCGTCGAAGGCAAGTACATGGAGGCGGCCGCAAAGATCCGCGAAGACAACGTGCTCCCCGCCATCACCGGACGCGTCTGCCCGCAGGAAGACCACTGCGAAGGCGCGTGTCTGCTCAAGAAAAAAGGCGAATCGCTAGGCATTGGATACCTCGAGCGCTTCGTCGCCGACTACGAACAGCGGCACTTCGACCTCAGCACGCTCGTGAAAGCGCCACCGACAGGGAAGAAGGTAGCGATCGTAGGCAGTGGCCCGTCAGGCCTGACCGCGGCCGGCGACCTGGTGCAGAAAGGGCACGCAGTCCACGTTTTCGAGGCGCTCCACGAAATCGGCGGCGTGCTCGTTTATGGCATTCCCGAGTTCCGTTTGCCGAAGAAAATCATCCGCCAGCAAGTCGACTATATGCGCGCCATGGGCGTTGAATTCGAAACCGATGTCGTCGTCGGACGCACCGTGACGATCGATGAACTGCTCGAAGAAGAGGGTTACGATGCCGTATTTATCGGCACCGGCGCCGGCTTGCCGCAGTTCATGGGCATTCCGGGCGAGCATCTGAACGGAGTCTACTCGGCCAACGAATTCCTGACTCGCATCAACTTGATGCACGCTTACGAATTTCCCAAGTACGACGAGCCCATTTTGGATTTCCGTGGTAAGAACGTGGCGGTTATCGGCGGCGGAAATACGGCCCTCGATGCCATCCGTTCGGCGTTGCGTCTGGGCGCCGGAAAGGCTTACGTTTTGTATCGTCGCAGCGAAGCGGAGATGCCCGCCCGTATTGAGGAAGTGAAGCACGCGAAAGAAGAAGGCATCGAGTTTCATGTGTTGACCGCACCCACCGAGTTCTTGTCGGACGATAAAGGCTGGCTCACCGGAGCCCGCTGCATCAAGATGGAACTGGGCGAACCGGATAGTTCGGGAAGACGGCGTCCAGTGCCGATCAAGGGATCGGAGTACGACATCCCGCTTTCCGTGGCAGTCATGGCCATAGGAACCACGGCGAATCCCATTGTGCAGAGCACGACGCCCGGCCTCAACACCAACAAGCGGGGCTATATCCAGGCCAGTGAGACGACCCAAAAGACCTCCCGCAAAGGAGTATTCGCCGGCGGCGACATTGTGACTGGTGGCGCGACGGTAATTCTGGCAATGGGTGCAGGCCGAAGAGCCGCCAAAGGCATCGACGAGTATCTGACAACTGGGCAGTGGGAGGAGCAGTCCGTCTAGCCTGAATCCATCTGTAAACGCGTTAACCGGGGCCACGAAGATACGCGAAGGAAATATTTCAGACCAAGAACCTTCGTGATACTTCGTGGCCTTGGTGGTTCAGGGTTTGTTGGCTGCATCGTGAGACTGACCCGCCACCCGCACTTTCACCGTCTTGATCTCATAGGGCTTGGTATGCACCGTGATGGCATGACTGAGCAAGGCAAGATCGCCAATCGATCTTTCCATCAAATCGGTTTCTGAGGCCGACCGCGCCCCATCAGGCAGTTCGATTTTCACATCCGCGTCCTTCCCAGCCCACTCATAAAAACGCAGAACGAGAGAATCATCGTCCTCTGATTTCTTAAGCGCGGTGACGACCACATTGTCCGCGTCAACGCGCACGAAAGAATGCTCCCCCGGAAGCGTTCCCACATGTTTCTGCGCCTGTCTGGAAATCAGCGGGTAATTCAACTCGTAGCCCCGCCGCACGGTCTGCGCGTCCCGCCACGTTCCGGCGTGCGGATACATCGAGTAAGTGAATTCGTGATGGCCTTCGTCGGCGTGCGGATCGGGCCATTCCGGCGAACGCAACAATGACAGACGCAACACGTTGCCCTTCACATCGTATCCATACTTGCTGTCGTTCAGCAGACTGAAACCGTGCTTCGTATCGGCGTGGCTGTCACTAGAAAGATCAGCCCAGCGCTGAGCCGGAACCTCGAACTTCGCCTGCTCGGCCGGCGTGTTGCGCGTGGTGGGACGTTCGATCGAGCCGTAGGGAATCTCAAACGTCGCCTTGTCGCTGCGGGCGCTCAAAGGGAAAGCTACTTTCAGCAGAATATGTTTCTCGTGCCACTCAACCTGCATCTTGACGTCGACCCGCGGCACTCCGGCATACATAGTGATGTCCTGCACGAACGTGGAATTCTGGAAATGCTTCTTGACGCGGATCACGGCGCGCAATGGGCCACGCTCCACCAGTTTCACCTCGTCGGCTTTATCCAGGTCCCAATGTTCTTTCTCAAAATCGGAATCGATGTTCCAGGCGTCCCAGCGCTTGGGTTTGTCGGTGAAAGCCTGCAAGAGATTTCCGCAAGCGTGCGTTGTTGGGCCGCCGCTATCGGTTTCGGAGGGAGCCAGCGCTTCCGTCTGATTGCGCAAATCGAAAAGACTGGTAATGCAGCCGGTCTGCGGATCGACGACGACGCGAACGGAACCGTTCTCCATCTTATTGTCGTTGGCAGTGACAAAGTGTGCCGGCCGCGGCGCTGAGTGGGCCGGCTTCGCCGCCGCACGTACAAAATATGTTTTGTAGCCGAGTGCCGGTGTATCCGCCGCGATCAGTAGCCGCGCCCGATTCGTTGCCGCGTCCATCCCCAGCAGTTGATGCTCGACCGGCTGCCCTTCTGTGTCGACTACCTCAACCTGTCTCGCAGCGCCCGGAAGTTGCACCTCGGCCTCAATCACTTCCGTTCGCGGCCAGGAAAGCGAATTAAAAACCACCAGGGGCACGCCATCGCCTGACATGCTGCCGCCCTGGGTGTTGACCCGAGCCAGTATCTCGTCAATTGCCCCATCCGTAATCTCGTTCGCCGATCGCGCAACGTCCTCCAGATTGCGTTTGGCATCGAGATAGTTCACCGCGATTCCAGAACCAGGCATGACGTCGTGGAAATGATCGAAGAGCAGATTTTTCCATGCGAGTTCGAATTGATCCTGTGCATACGGCCGGCCGAACAGCGAAGCCAGCGAAGCGTATTTCTCCGCATCGAGCATCTGTTCCTCATCGCGGCGAATGCGTTGTTTCGTGTCCGCTTGCGACGTGTACACGCCGCGGTGATATTCGAAATAGAGTTCGTCTTTCCAGGTGGGGACCTTGAGATTGGGAAGTTCGTGCGCTAGGTCGGCAAAAAATTCCTTCGCCGTGCTGAACTCAATCTTCGGAAACACCGTGTTCGGATCCCGAAGTCGATCTGCCTGATCCAGCATGGTTCGAGTCGGGCCGCCGCCATGGTCGCCGATTCCGTACAGATATAGCATCTGCGGCGGCTCCCTGTTTGCGCCGATTTTGTTGCCGTAGATTGATGGAGCATAGAACGACAAATCCTGCGTGATCTGCCGCGGATCAAAATCATTGGCGTATTCGTGGGGGAAATAGGTCAGCAGGCGGCTGCCATCAGGCGCTTCCCACCAAAATAGCCGGTAAGGGAATTTCGTGTAGTCGGTCGCCCACAGCAGCTTGCTGGTCACGAAATAATCAATGCCCGACTTCTTGTAAATCTGCGGAAGCTGCCAGTTGTATCCAAAAGAATCGGGGTTCCACCCAATCTTGATGTCGGCGCCAAAGTTTTTCTGAAAATATCGTTTGCCCACAAGAATCTGCCGCACCAGCGACTCGCCGTCCGGCAGATTCAGATCGGGCTCGACCCACATGCCGCCGATAACCTCCCAGCGCCCCTCCTTCACCCGCTGTTTGATTTGCTCGAACATCGCGGGATACTTCTCCTGCACCCACTCATAAGTTCGCGCCGAAGACATGGTGAACTTCAAATCCGGATACTCGCGCATCAAATCGAGAACACTCTGAAACGTATTGCGGACCACCTCGACGGTTTCCGTCCAAGGCCACAACCAGGCCATATCAATGTGCGAGTTGCCGACGGCGCGAACCGTGAACTGCTTCAACCACGGATTCAACTCTTGCAATTTGCTTTGCGCCTGCCGCAGCGAGGCGTCAAATCCGGCTTGATCGTCTTTGTCGAGCGAAGAAAAATCGACGGCACTTACCGCCGCGTCGAGTTGCTGCTGGCGCTCCGCTCGACCCTCCTCGTACGCCGCAATCATCGGACGCGCCCCCAGGATCTCCGTGCGCACCATCGCTGGATCGGGCCGGCCCACAGCAGGTTCAAAGCTCAACTTTGCGTGCTGAAACAGCGTCTCCACTTCCGGAGCATCGATGCGAACGGCAATCAGAAATTTCTGCCCCGGCTGCGCGTTCTCCGTCAGCAGAATCGGTTGCTGCATGTCGTCATCGCCGCGCGACACGAGCGACCCATTCGAAAACACTGCAATCATCACCGGCCCTTTGTTGTTCCACAGGAAGTCGAATTCGAAGTCCAACTTCGCGCGCCCGCCCCGCACCGCATAACCGTCGATCTTCTCCGGAACCTCAATCCAGCGCCTCAGCACGCGAGACCCAGTCGACCATTTATCCCCAACCTTGATGGTTTCCCACTCCGAGTCATTTACGGACGAATCTTCGGGATGAGGTATGTCGCTATGAAAGCGCCAATCCGGCAGCTGCAGCGAGGTCAGGGACTCCAGGCGATGCAACGTTGGTTGATACGGATCCGTCGTTGCCTGGCTCTGATTGGGCGCTTGGGCGGCGACTAAACTAGCAGTTACGAGTGTGAGAACGGCGCACAGCATCCATCGCTTCACCAGGCTTGGCTCCTTCAAAAAGGGAAGTTGCTCTGACGCCGCCATCAACCGAGAAAGGTTCAGCGAGAGAGTTCAGTTTCGTACGGAAGGGTAATTGCCACGCACCGGCAGGTCAAATAGCATCCGCGCCACCCCTCCCAATCCGAGCAGGTGGCCCCCGGCTGAAATCCCAATTGAGGCCCCGGTCACGCAGGAGTGTGACAGCGGTCACCAGCGAGCGTACTCTTCTCGGTGTAGTTTGGCTGGGGCCGTCGAACGTGACCGCGCGATTCGTTCAAGCGTAGACATCGGCAGCTATTCGGCAGCGGCTGCGCGGACCCTCTCAAGGAGCTTGATATGAAGCGATCTTCCCTGTTGTTCCCGGTAACCATGCGCCTTAAAAATGTTTTACCGGCGAGGTGGATTGTCGAGCAACTGGTCCTCGCGGTTGTCTTGGTTCTTCTGGTCATCCCGGGATTCTCTCAACAACCGATCACTATCGGATTCACCGTCTCCAAGACCGGGGCGCTGAACGTCGATTCCCTGGAGCAATATCGCGGGTTTGAGCTGTGGCGCGACACGGTCAACGCGGCTGGCGGCATCATGGCCGGCGGCAAGAGCTACAAAGTACAGTTCGCCAGCTACGACGACGAATCCAACTCCAAGCGCGTGCAGCAGCTTTATAGCCGCATGATTCTTGAGGACAAGGCCGACTTCCTGTTCAGTCCCTACTCGTCGCCGCTTACCGCAACCGCTGCCGTGGTGACCGAACAGTATGAGAAGATCATGCTCACCACCGGCGCGGCCGAACCCAAAACCTACACTCTGGGCAATCAGGATCTCTTCCAGATGTTCGCGCCCGCTCCCGAATATCTAAAGGTCGCCCTCGATGCCCTGAAGACCAAGGACCCCAAAGCCACCGTCGCTTTTGTCTACGAGGACTCCGCGTTCCCGGTCGCGGTGGTGACCCCGGCCAAGGCCTATGCGCAGCAGCTCGGATTCAACGTAGTGTTCAGCGAAGCCTATGCTCCCAACACCACCGACTTCAGCGCCATCATCGACAAGGTGATTGCCTCCAAGGCGACCGTGCTTCTGGGCGGCGGCCACTACGCCGACGGTTCAACCCTGGCCCGGCAGCTCTATGGCCACAAAGTTCCGCTGAAGATGCTGACGTTGCTGGTGGCGCCCGACAGTCCGCAATGGGCTGAACTGGGCGATGCGGCGCTGGGCGTGATGGTTCCGTCGCAGTGGGAACCGCAGTCGGCGTTTAAGGCGGAGTACGGGCCGAGCGGCGCCGATTTCGCCAAGGCCTATACCGCGAAATACAACGCGCCGCCCAGCTACGAATCCGCTGGTGGCTACGGCTGTGGGCTGATTCTGCAGCGCGCCATCGAAAAGGCGGGCGGAATTGACTCGGCCAAGGTGGCGCAGGCGCTGAACGCCACCGATATCACGACTTTCTACGGCCGGACCAAATTTTCGACTGCCGCTAACGAACACGGCTTGCAGGCCGGCCATTCCATGGTGCTGGCGCAGTGGCAGAAAGACAAGTCCGGCAAATTAGTAAAAGAAGTGGTGTGGCCGCTGGCAGGCAAGAGCGCCAACCTGAATTATCCGATGCACTGAAGACGAGTTTCTCGTAGCGCCGCCGTCCCGGCGGCTGTCGTGGAGGCGTCGTGCCTCCACCTGCGAGGGCAAGATGCCCCCGCAACAGCCGGCAGGTCTTGTCCTGAGGTACAGTCGAAGAATGCCGGCGCTACGAAGATGAATGCGGAGGTTGAAACATGTCGGGCATCCTGGCTTCCATGATCGACGGCGTACTCGTCGGCGCGGTGTACGGGCTCGCGGCGATGGGCCTGAGTCTGATTTGGGGCGTGATGGACGTCATCAATCTTACTCACGGCTCGATGATCGCGCTCGGCATGTTCTGCATGTATCTGCTGTTCGCAGCCGTTCACATCAACGCTTATGTGTTGTTGCTGCCCACCATCGGCTTCGGCCTGATCATCGGGCTCGTCGTCTACTGGATGGCGGTGCACTGGGTAGTGGGCCGCTCCATGTTGATGAGCCTGCTCTCGACGTTCGCCGTGAACATGATGGTCATCGGCATTGGCACGGCGATTTGGAGCACCAGTCCGTACAACGTCAACTTCCTCCTGCCCGGCATCACCATCGGAGCTTACACGTTTACCGGAAACCACATCGCCGCCGCCGTCTCTGCGGTGGTGATTGCTTTGGCGCTGCAATTCTTCCTCTATCGGACACGCACCGGCAAAGCCATCCGTGCCGTTGCCGATAACCGCGATGCTGCCGAGTTGATGGGCATTTCTTCGACGGCCGTGCTGAGTATCGCCTTTGCCATCGGCATCGCTCTGGCCTGCACGTCGGGGGCGCTGGTCTCGACCTTGTTTCCTTTCACGATTCTTTCCGGCGGGGTGTACCAGTTGAAAAGTTTCGTGGTCACCATCCTGGCCGGACTGGGCAAGCCGTTCGGCGCTCTGGTTGCCGGAGTGCTCCTGGGGTTGCTGGAGGGAGTGGTTACGCCCTTCATCGCTGTCAGTTGGATTCCGCTGATCGAGTTCGGATTGTTTGTGGTCGTGCTGGTCGCGTTCCCGCAGGGCATCTTCGGCAAGAGGGCGACGGCATGATACTGCGCCGCCCCTTTTTCTGGATCATTCTGCTGGTCGCCGCGGGCTTCATCTACGCTCCGTTGCACGGCAACAACGTTTCTTTGCGCGAAGATCTTATCCTCATTGCCATCGCCATCATCCTGGCCAGCAACCTGAACCTGATGATCGGCTATACCGGCTACGTGAACTTCGGCCACATCGTCTTTTACGGGCTGGGCGGCTACGTAGGACTTTACCTGACGACGATGCGCGGCTGGAACCTCGTGCTGTCTGCACTCGTGGCCGGCGCGGTGGTCAGTTTCTGCGCGTTCCTGTTCGGATTGGCGATACTACGCTTGCGCGGGGCGTACTTTGCCCTGGCCACCATTGGTATTCTTCAAGCCGTGCAGGCGTTCGTTTCCAACTTCGATCCCTGGGGCCGATCGACTGGAATGTACCTCTCGTTCGAATCCTATCGGCCGCTGGGCGGCGCCCGGCACGCTCTCTGGATCACCTACTACCTGATCGTTGCCGTCATGGCCCTCTCGATGATCGTGAGCCTGACCATCAAGAATTCCAAGTTTGGACTGGGCCTGTTTGCGATCCGCGAGGACGAGGATGCCGCCGTGGTGCTGGGCGTCAACGCCACCGTGTACAAGGCGATTGTCTACAGTGTGTCCGCATTTCTGCCTGCGGTCGCGGGCGCGCTGATGTTTTTCAAGAATGGCATGATCGATCCCTCGATCGCCTTCGAGTACATGCTTTCGCTGGAAGGCATCGTCATGCTGATGCTCGGCGGCCAGGGCTCAGTGATCGGCGCGGCTCTGGGCGGAGCCCTTTACGAAAAACTTCGCTCCTATCTCCTGACTTCCCCTGTCCTTTCCAACTTCCACCTGGTGATCGCCGGCGGACTGCTGCTCCTGGTGGTACTGTTCGCGCCGGGAGGCTTGATTGGCTGGCTGTATCGCCTGGTGCCGCGCGCACGCAAGGTGATCGAATGAATACCCTTCTGGAAGTGCGCGGCGTGAGCAAACGTTTTGGCGGACTGGTCGCGGTTTCCGACGTGAGTTTCAGCATCAATGAAGGCGAGATTCTGGGCCTGATCGGTCCCAACGGCGCCGGGAAGACAACCTTGTTCAATGTCGTGAATGGGGTCTACAAGGCCGACCAGGGAGCCATCACCTTTGCGGGAAAAGACATCACCCGCTGTTCGCCGGACCAGGTAGTCCACCTCGGCTTGGCCCGCACCCACCAGATCGTGAAGCCATTGAACGACCTCACGGTGCTCGATAACGTCACGGTAGGTGCATGCTTCGGGCGTGAATATCTCGATAAGACCGAGGCACGCAAAGTTGCTGCCGAGGTTCTCCAGCAAGTGGGCTTGGGAGATCGCGTCGACATGTTGGCGCGCTCGCTGACCATCGCCGGCAAAAAACGTTTGGAAGTAGCGCGGGCCTTGGCGGCGAAACCCAAACTCCTGTTGTTGGACGAGGTGCTGGCGGGCCTGAATCCCACCGAAGTTGCGACCATGATTGAACTGGTTCGCAAGATCCGCGATAGCGGCATCTCGGTGCTCATGATCGAGCACCTGATGCAGGCGATCATGAGTCTCTCCGATCGCATCGTGGTGCTGAACCTGGGCCGCAAGCTGGCCGAAGGCAAGCCGGATGAGGTGGTGCACAATTCCGCTGTCGTCGAAGCCTACTTAGGCTTTCCCGATGCGGTTCACAAAATGACTCTGGCTGGCAAATTGACGTGGAGGAAATGATGGATCCGGTTCTTCAACTGGAAAACGTCGAGTCGGGATACGGTGAAGTCCAGGTCCTGTGGGGCATTTCGTTCGAGGTTGAGCGCGGGAGTTTTACCGCCATCCTCGGTACCAATGGCGCCGGCAAAACCACCACCCTGCGCACCATTATGGGCAGTCTGCGTGCATGGAAAGGCCGCGTATTGCTGCACGGAGAAGACATCACCCGGCTTTCGCCTCATGCCAAGGCGAATCGCGGACTGGTGCTGGTGCCCGAGGGCCGGCAGCTTTTCCCGGACATGTCGGTGGAAGAGAACCTGGAGATGGGTGGCTACTCGAAGCGGGCGCGCAAGCGCGAGAAGCAGAACCTGGAGCGCGTCTATACCCTGTTCCCACGCCTGAAAGAACGCCGCCTGCAGAAGTCTTCCACGCTCTCCGGCGGCGAGCAGCAGATGCTGGCCATGGGCCGCGGCTTGATGCAGGAACCGGAGGTGCTGATGATCGATGAACTCTCGCTCGGCCTCGCCCCGGTAGCGGCGCAACAACTCTTCCTTACCTTGGGCAGCCTGCGCAAAGAGGGCCTCACCGTCGTCCTGGTAGAACAGAATGTGCACCTCGCACTGGCGATCAGCGACTACACCTACGTGTTTGCCGAGGGGCGAATCAACATCCGCGGCAATTCAGATGAGGTCGGAAGGATGGATGAAGTGCGGCGAGCCTACCTCGGACTCTAAGCACGGATGCCTAGCAGCCGGTGGTGCAAGCGCGATTCGTCGAAGGGCACGCATTCTTGCGTGCCATAAGTGCAGCAAAATCAATGCGCCTTGAGGCGCTGGTTTCGAGCTTCTGACTTTCACCACGGATGCCTAGCGGTGCGGCGCTGATCGGCAAAGGCTCGTTTTCGCGCTGCGAAGTTCCCATCTCGGAGTCCACCCATGGGCCTGAGCATCGTGATCAGTTGTGACCACTTTCTTCCCGCGAGAAAATGCAGTAGCGTATCATCGTGGTGCGGAACTGTTTTCGTCGCATCCTGATACCGACCATCGGTGTGGGCCTGGGGGTTGATCCCCGTTGAGGGACGCTCGGTGTCTGACGCAAAAGCTACTTTGTCTGTAGGGGATGTAGTCGGCAACTACAAAATCCTCGGCTTGGCCGGAGCCGGAGGGATGGGCGTGGTCTATCGCGCGCTCGACGTGAAACTGCAGCGTGCGGTAGCGCTGAAGTTCCTTCCCGAGCATGTAGTTTCCAGCAGCGAAGACAAAGAGCGGTTTCTGCGTGAAGCCCGCACCGCCTCTTCGCTCGATCATCCCAACATCGGCGTTATTCACGGCCTCGAAGAAACCAGCGACGGCCGCTCCTTCATCGTGATGGCGTATTACGCCGGCGAACCGCTCTCGCGCAAGATGCGTCGTGGTCCCCTCCCCATGGCCGAAGCCGTCGACATTGCCATCCAGATCGGCGAGGGCCTGGCCGCCGCGCATGCCGGCGCAGTTGTGCACCGCGACATCAAGCCTTCCAATGTCATCCTCACCCAGACCGGAGTGGCGAAGATCGTCGACTTCGGCCTCGCGCGCCTCGCGTCGTCGGGTACCAGCACGCAGAGCATGAGCACGGCGGGAACGGTTGGCTACATGTCTCCCGAGCAGACGGTCGGCAAACTAGTCGATCAGCGCACCGATATATGGTCGCTCGGTATTGTGCTGACGGAAATGGTGACCGGGAAGAACCCGTTTTCGCGCGACACACCGGCTGGAACGATCTTCGCCATCCTCAACGACGCGCCGCCGCCGATGGACGAAATCATCCCCATCGATCTCTTGCGGGTGATGTACCGCGCATTGTCGAAGGAACCCGCCACCCGCTATCAGAGTTGTCGCGAGATCGTGGCCGACCTGAAAGAAGTGCGCAGCCATCTCGATCCCACCGCGACGGCGCCCGAAACCGGCAACCGGCCGCCCTCTGGAACGTCGCGCCCGTCTTCTCGTTCATCCTCACGGGCCTCGAATCTGACCGCGTCGGAACTCAGGAAGCAGATTGAACAGGCTTCGCGTCCGGTTTGGAGCACTGCTGCCGTACCCGCGCCCACATGGCATCGCTGGGCGTTCGGAGTGGGCGTCGCCGTCGTGGTGCTGGCCGTGCTTTCGTTTCTGCCTTCAGTCCGCGACCACGTAGCCGGATGGTTTGGCCACGAAGTCGATCACATAGCCGTGTTGCCGTTTGAGAACGTGGGGACTGATCCGGCAAAGAATGACCCCGCGAATCAGGCCGTTTCCGATGGCCTAATGGACAGCCTCTCCAGCCGTCTTACGAACCTCGAGACGGGCAAGCAGTCGCTCTGGGTCGTCCCGGCGCGGGAGGTGAGAGCGCGCAAGGTTGCCGACGCAGGATCGGCGTTGCGCGAACTGGGAGCAACGGTCGTGGTGGAAGGCAGTCTGCGCCGCGACGGCCAGATGATTCATCTGACGGTGAATCTGGTCAATACGAGGAACCTGAGGCAGGTCGGTTCGGTGACGTTGGAAGACCGCGCCGGAGACTTCTCATCGCTCGAAGATGAAGCCGTGGCCCGTATCGCCAAGCTGATGCGCATCGAGGCCACACCCGAGATGCTGCGCGCAACCGGCGGCGCGGTCAATGCCGGAGCGTATGAGCTATATCTGAAGGCGCTCGGCTACACCCAACGTTACGACAAGGCAGGAAACCTCGATCTCGCCATCGTTGCGCTCGACAATGCCGTGAAAGAGGATCCGCATTTTGCCCTGGGATTCGCCCAGCTCGGCGAAGCGTATCGTCTGAAATACCAACTGGACAAGGACAGCAAGTGGATCGAGGAAGCTCTGGCGAATTGCCAGAAAGCGCAGCAATTGGACGATCGCCTGCCCGCGGTCTATGTGTCGCTGGGGCACATCCACCGCAACACGGGAAAATACGAGCTGGCTTTGCAGGAATACCAGCGCGCGCTGCAACTGGACCCGCGCAACGCGGACGCAATTATTGGCCAAGCCAAGTCCTATGACAGCGCCGGACGCACCGCCGACGCCGAAGCCGCCTTCAAGAAGGCGATCGCGCTCCGTTCCGATTCCTGGGATGGTTACAATTATTACGGAGCTTTTCTTGACAACCATGAGCGCTACGATGAAGCCGTGGCGCAATATCGCCATGCCATCCAACTTACTCCCGACAACGCGGCGCTCTATCTTAATTTAGGCGGGGTCTACAGCGACATGGGCGAGAAGCACTACGCCGACGCCGAGCAGATGCTGCGGAAATCGATTGCTCTGGAGCCCAGTTACCCCGCCTACGCCAACCTGGGATATCTCGACAACCAGGAACGGAAGTACGCCGATGCTGCTGCGGCCACGGAGGAGGCCCTGCAACTGAACGACAAGGATTATGTGGTATGGGCTAACCTGGCGGTCGCCTACGAAGGCCTTAAAGACGAGCAAAAGGCGAGCCAGGCACGCGACCACGAAATCCCGTTGCTCGAACAGGCGGCCGTTGATACCCCTCGCGACGCCACGATGCAGTCCAAGCTGGCAGTGCTCTATGCCAAGAAAAAGTTGCGCGAAAAGGCGATTTCTCGCATACAATCAGCGCTCGCCCTTTCCCCGGATGACCCCAACGTCCTGGCGATCGTCGGCATAGCCTATGAGGATTTGGGGGATCGCGCTCAGGCATTACAGTACATCGAAAAGAGCCTGCGGAAAGGTTACGCCCTTGCCGACTTGAAGGATACTCCAGACCTGCAAGGATTGCTCTCGGATCCGAGCTTTAAGCCCAGTGGTAAGTAAGTGAATTCAATTTGAAAGGAGCCAGCCATGGCCGCAGCGCCCAATCTTCCAATGTCCGAAACAGTAATCAGGAACATCACCATCGACGACACCTTCACTCCCACGCCGCAAGGCATCGTCGTCAACCAGGGAGATACCATCAACTTCACCAACAACTCCGGAGTCGACATCGTCATTGAGTTCCAAACCAACAGCCCCGGACAGCCCGTGTATCCTCCCATGAACCTCGAGATTGACGATGGAGATTCGAATGGTTTCACCGCGCCTAACTACGATTGCGCGGCTAACTATTACATCTACAACGGAACCAATCTGGTCGGCCCCTTTGTTATTCAGGTGGGCGCGGGCCCGATGTATGTTGTCGTTACCCAAAGTGGCACCACGGTGACCTATGCACCTCAAACCGTCGCGGTCCCGCTCGGTTCTATTCTCCCGCCGGGGTTGGGGAAGTTGGAAATGCAGGGTCCCAGCACCAGCCTCCCCGTCGCCTGGAAAAACAATAGCGATCCGTTTAATCCACCGATCCAAGCGACCGATGGCGTTTCCCACCCAGTCAATTCCTCGGCCACGGATGGAGGCTACACCTACTTCGCGGGACCGAGCCCGATCGAAAACCCAACTGGCGGCAGGGTGATTGTCCAGGGTTCGTAACGTCGGTCTCCCACCGTACGGCAACGCTGCCGCTGCGACCCAGGTCGACCGAGTCGCAGCGGCCTTATCGCTGTAGCGAGAAGGGGACGTGCCTGCGCATCGAACCATACTAAGTACTTTACCGCTAACCCTAACTCCCTCACTCTGTCGCAAACCATCACTTTGCAGACTAGTTATCAAGTAAAGGAGTCTGCAAGGTTCTCTGCCGTGGGGGCAGAGATGCGATGGAAATCCACTCCGAAAAACAATCGAGGAAAACACAATGAGAAAACTCTCTCTCTCTCTCTCTCTCTCTCTCTCCCTGCTGTTCTTCGCGCTAGTTAGCTCGGCGCACGCTCAATCCGGTACCACGAACGTCTGCGGTGAGACTGACACGACTCCAGGCGGCAGCTTTACCTGGAGCAGCACTTACTCGGTGCCGATCTCAGTCACCCCTTGGACCGGAACCACATGGTTTCTCGGTCAATGGCAGGTCATCATTCCCGCCAACGGTTCAGTGACGGTTAATGTGCCCGCAACCGCCGCGCCGGGGGAGTATGACCTCACTATAACCTTCGATACGAACACTGGCGGATACCCCTGCGGGACTCCAAACCCAACTGGCGGCAGGGTGATCGTGCAGAGCTAGCGACCGTGCGATCGGCCCAAGCCCTCGCTGCGGTCGGCTTCAAAATAAGGCGTAGCCGCCCGGCCGCGCCTTTTTACTTGCTGCGCTCTGCTAAACTTTCCAGTTTCCTGTTACGCAGGCAATCTGTCAGCAAGCGATCCTGGGAGAGAATTATGTCGATCCATGTTGTAGGAGTAATCGGCGCGGGCACCATGGGCAACGGCATAGCCCACGTCTTGGCGCGAAGCGGATTCAACGTCATCCTCTGCGACGTAGAGCAGCGCTTTCTCGATCGCGGCCTGGCCACGATAGCCAAGAATCTCGACCGCGAACTGGCCAAGAACAAAATTACAGCCGACGACAAGACCTCCACCCTGGCCCGCATTACGCCCGTGGTGGAGCGGGCGAAACTAGCCGATTGCGATCTGGTAATCGAAGCCGCGACCGAGAAGTTTGCCATCAAGACAGAGATCTTCCGCGACCTCGATCGCCTCAGCAAGCCCGAGGTGATTCTGGCCACGAATACGTCGTCGATTTCCATCACCAAGCTGGGTGCGCTGACCGGCCGTGCCGACAAAGTAATAGGCATGCACTTCTTCAATCCCGTCCCGGTGATGAAGCTGGTGGAAGTGATTCGCGGCCTGGCGACTTCGCAGGCCACGTTCGACACGGTGCGCGACTTGGCCGTGAAGCTGGACAAGACGCCGGTCGAGGTGAATGACGCGCCGGGCTTCGTGTCGAACCGTGTCCTCATGCCGCTGCTGAACGAGGCCATGTATGCGGTGATGGAGGGCGTGGCCACGCCCGAAGCCGTCGATGAAGTCTTCAAGCTGGGAATGGCGCATCCCATGGGTCCACTGACGCTGGCCGATTTTATCGGATTAGACGTCTGTCTCGACATCATGCGCGTCCTGCAGGATGGCCTTGGCGATCCCAAGTACCGCCCCTGTCCGCTTCTAATTAAGATGGTGGACGCGGGTTGGCTCGGGCGCAAAAGTGGTCGCGGGTTCTACACCTACTCGTAGCGGCCCCGGCGAAACAAAGAGGCCGCAGTCATCTCTCAACCTAGTCCTCCCATCTCGCAATTTTGTCATCACATCTTCTCAATTTTGTCCTCCCATCTTTTCAATCTTGTCATCCCGAGCGAAGCGAGGGATCTGCAGTTCGCCGCCAGACGCAGGTCCCTCGCTTCGCTCCCGACAACAATTCCTGTGTTTTGCCTCAGCCACAGCTCTCCACTTTTGCCGAAACTCATCGCCAGAACTCGCTAAGATAGAAACTATGACCACAGCCTGGGGCGGAATTCTTCCGCAGCGAAAATCTGCCCGCGACGCTTTCTACTATTTGCTGGCGGTATTGGCGGGAGTGTTGGCGGGCTGGTTGGACATTAAGGTAGGCGACTTGCTCCTGACCGCGACCGTCGTGCTCGCGGCCAACATGCTGCTCGGGTTTCTGAGCCCGCGCCGTCCCTGGCGCTGGGTGATCCTGGTGGGAGTGTTTGTGCCGGTGGTGGAGTGGCTCGCCTATTACTTTCTGTCCGAGAAGCCGACCCGAGCGCAGATCTACGAATCCTTTCTCGCCTTCGTGCCCGGAATCGCAGGCGCATTTGGAGGATCGGTGGCGCGAGGCGTGGTCGACAACCTGTTCGGAAAGAAGTGATCAACCTTAACCACAGAGCTCCCAGCTAAGCCCAGCGAGGCATGAGCATTTTTCCCTGTGTTTCTGTGTCTCCGCCCTGGTTGCAGCTCTGGAGTTTCGCCAAGCTTACCAAAGCGGAAGCAGCAGAGCTAAAGAAAGATACCCAATTCGCACCGCGCTGGCCAATTCGCCGGTCGTTTCCTCCCCGGAAACCCGCGATGTTACGTTCGTTATCTTTGCCTGCGCCATCCGGTACCGAACAATCGTAGTGTGATCAGTCCTTTGGCCCAACTCGTGAACGCGGTGCAGAAAAAAAGCCGCACCCTTCTCGGGTTGCTTTGCCTGCTCTCCGTGCCTGGCCTGCTCCAGGCGAAGCAATTGATCATCGTAGCCGACAAGGACAATGCCACCGCCAACCTTACCGCCAGCGAACTGACAGGTATGTTCAATGCCCGCATCCGTACCTGGCCGGATGGCAAGCCGGTCACCGTCGTCATGCGCGATCCCGCTACCGAAGACGCGCAAATGGTTTTGCGCCGCGTCCTGAACATGACACCCGATCAGGCGCGCGCCTTCATCCAGTCCCATCATGGAGTGATCGTGATCGCGGCCAGTGATGACGAGATTGTGCATATCGTATCCATCACCCGCGGAGCGATCGGCGTGATCGACCTCTATTCGCTGACCAAGGATGTCAACGTTTTGAAAATTGACGGCAAACTGCCGCTGCAACCGGGCTATCTCTTAAAAGGGAACTAAGAATGATCAACCGCCGGATTCGCGTCCACACTTTCCTGATCGCGCTCCTCATCGCACTGCTTGCCTTGCCCACCATCGCTGCGGCCAGGAAGTCCGCGCCCAAAAAGACGCAGGCGCCACCGCCGCCCGCTTCTTTGCCCTTCACCACCAGTTCTCCGGAGGCCCGCCAGTTGGTCGAAAAGGCTCAAGTCCTCTACCTCGACAAGGTCGAGCAGACCGAGGCCATCGAGATGCTGCGCAAGGCGGTGAAACTCGATCCAGCCTTCGCCATGGGCCACGAACTTCTCGCGCAGATCAGCCTCGACTCGGCCGAGCAGTTGAGCGAGCAAGCCCTGGCGTTCAAGTACCGTGATGGCGCCAGCACCCCCGAACGCGTGGCCATCGAGTGGTACCAGGATGCCTACGACCACAAGCTGCTCTCCGCCATCACCAAGATGAACGACCTGCTGTCACAGCTCCCCAGCGACAGGACCGTCGTCTGGATGACCACCTGGTGGCTGATGACGCAGCAGCAATATGATCGCGCCCTCGCGGTTTACGAGCGTTCCGGCATTAAGGATTCTCCCGGCTTATTGAACAACATGGCCTACAACTATGCCTATGTCCGCCGCTTCGACAAGGCTTTCGAACTCATGGATCAATATGTCGCCGCTCTGCCTCACGATTCCAATCCACAGGACTCGTACGCGGAAATCCTGCGCCTGGCCGGACGCTTCGATGCAGCCATCGAGCACTACCGCGCCTCGCTGGCCATTGATTCCGAATTCTATTCCTCGCAGTTTGGCCTGGCCGATACTTACGCTCTGAAAGGCGAAGAGGTTCGCGCCCGCCGTGAGTACGAAGCGGGATTCCGCCGATTTCCCCTTCCCGAGCAACAGCGCGTCCTGTGGCGGACTCGCGAAGCGGCCACGTTCGTCCGGGAGGGCGATTTTGAATGGGCCGATCGCGCATTTCAAGCGATTGCCGACGACGCTCATGCTCACCACACCAGCCTTCCCGAAGCGGACACGTACCGGCAAATGGCGATGTATCAGGAAGACTCCACCCAAGCCTTGGAACTGCTGAGCAAAGCCGATGCTGCCGCGGCCGCGGGCGAGAATGCCAACCACACCGCCATCCAGCAGGTCACCGCGCAAATTCTGCGGGCCCGTGTGGAAGTTGCCATAAAAATGGGAAACGCGAAGATCGCGAACTCCAGCCTCGAAGCGCTGGCCAAAATGTCGGAAGATTCCAATGATAAGGTCATCGACCTTGCTTACAACGGAGCGCTCGGAGCGCTGCTCGTTTCCGAGCAGAAATACAGCGAAGCCATTCCCCACCTCGATGAGGACGCCAACAACCCGCTTTCACTGAAACTGCTGGCCCTCGCCTATGGCAAGACCGGCGACACAGCCGCCGCCCAGCGCACGCTTGATGTCCTATCGAACCTCAACGACCCAACCCTCGAACAGGCCTTGGTAGTCCCAGCGCTCCGCCAGTGCGCGCAGGATCCCGCGTGTGCCGGCAAAGTCAGCAGCGCCGCAATCAAGGTGCCGCACACGCTCTGAGGGACATGGGCGCGACCTGCATCACGTCTGCTATGCCAAGCGAAGCCCTCGGGATCGCCTGGCTTTGCCGTCTTTTGATTTACTCCTTTGCCCCCAGCCGCCGAGATTGAGTGCGACCGCCATGCACGCGACGCGGAGTTCGTCCGCTAGAGCGCGGTCGACCATGGTGCGAGCCACGATCATGCCTCCGATGGACAGGGCAGCGATGCCCTGCGCGGTCGCGCGGCGATGCCGGCCCTTCTCGGTCAAACTCCGCTCCAAGACGCTTACCATCGCCTTGAACACGGTCTCGAAAGCGCGCCTCGCACTGGCGCCGCTACGCGCGACATCGGTCGGCAACGCAACCATGGGACACGAGTTCTCAACGTCCTCGTAGTGCTGGCGCGACAGATAGGCTCGGACAACTTGTGCACCCACGTCGGTCGACGACAGATCGACGTGCACACCCTCCCAGCAGTTTTTCCAATCGGGGTCGGTGAAGAAGCAGCCCAACACCTCGACATAGAGGTCGCTCTTGCTTTTGAAGTAGCTGTAAAACCCGCCGTGCGTCAGCCCCACGCCGGCCATAATCTGGTGCAGGGAGACATTTTCGAATCCGTGGCGATTGAAAAGCTTGCGCGCGCTGTCGATGATGTTTTTCTTTACTGCTGCGCGATGACCATCAGGGTAAGGCATGAGGCCTCCGTACTTCCTTGGGCACCGCAGTATGCCTCGAAAAGGGGCCGGACGGCCAGGAAAATATTATCTTGAACATATTTTGCTCCGATGGTCTTATGCGGGGGCAAGTGGAAGGCAAACTTGCAGGAGGATGATGAAGATGAGCGACAAAGCGAATTCGACAGCCCCAGCCAGCGGATCCACGCGGCGACAGGCGATCGCTGGCGTGGCCATGGCAATCGGCGGTTTGGCGCTAGGTTTACCGAAGACTGCGGCGGCCACCGAGGAGGAAATTTCTCGTACAGCGGAAGCAATCCATCAGGAGCCTGTGTTCAAAGCCAGCCGGAAGCGCGTTTACGAAGCGCTCATTGACACCAGGCAGTTCGATGAGGTCGTCCAGCTTAGCGGGGCGATGAAGGATATGGCCCCGGGCAGCAAGCCTACCGAGATCAGTCGCGAAGTGGGCGGCGCGTTCTCGCTGTTCGGCGGATATATCACCGGCCGGCAGATCGAACTCGTGCCGAACGAACGGGTTGTCCAGGCCTGGCGGGTGGGCCGTTGGGATCCGGGAGTCTATTCGATTGCGAAATTTGAGCTGGCGGAGCAGGGAAGCGGGACCAAGATCGTTTTCGACCATACCGGCTTTCCTAAAGGCGAGGCGGAACATCTGGCGTCGGGATGGAAGTCGCACTATTGGGAACCGCTTGGGAAAGTGCTGGCTTGAAAGTTGCGTGCGGCGCGCGACATCAGCTCAGAGGGCGGATGGCAGACGTTTAGACTTTTCCCGCTCTCCGCGGTCGGTATTTCCCCCGACCTCCAACCTCTGACTTTATGTCACGACAGTCCCACCAAAGGTACCACTAATTGAAAAACTGTTGTTCTTTCCACAGCCTATGGGGGTAAGCTTACGCCTATATGGCAGTGTCGGTGTCGGTACTCGCCAGCGGCAGCCGTGGGAACTGCGCGCTGGTGGCGACAACTACAACGCGCATTCTGGTGGATGCCGGTCTTTCCGGCCGTGAGACCTTCAAGCGCCTGCGCGCCATCGCTGATCGTAACGGTGAACGCACTGACGAAATTTCCGCGATCCTGATAACCCACGAACACTCCGACCATGTTGCCGGACTCCAGCGTCTCGCGACCAAGCTGAATGTGCCGGTCTTTTTAACTGCGCCAACGCATCATGCCTGGAGCCGCGCCGTGCGTGATGAACAAGGCGCAATTCCCGAGCTCCCGAAATCCGAACACTTCTCCGCCGGGCGCGGCTTTCGCGTAGGCGATATCGAAGTCATGCCCTTCACCATTCCGCACGACGCCATCGATCCGGTGGGCTTTACGTTCCGCGCGGAAGGCGTCAAAATCGGCTTCGCCACCGATCTCGGCTACATGCCGGCCAACGTGCGGAACCATTTGCGCGGCTGCAGCGTATTAGTCATGGAATCCAATCACGATGTGGAGATGTTGCGCTCCGGTCCCTACCCGTGGTCGGTGAAGCAGCGGGTGATGAGCCGCGTCGGGCATCTCTCGAACGATGCCCTCGCGGAATTTTTCTCCAACGATTATGATGGAGGAGCCGAGTACGTAATTCTGGCACATTTGTCTGAACAGAATAACCATCCCGAAATCGCGCGAGCCGCGGCAGAACAAGCGCTCGGCGCCCGTCAGGGACTGTGGCACAACCGTGTGCTGCTGGCAACCCAGGCGGAAGTTCTCGAATCCATCCGATTATAGATTCTTCGGTTTTAGCCTCTGGTTTTAGCCGCTTATGAGCGAGTGTGTGGAACCGATTGTCGGCAAAATCCTTGCAGGATGGCGCTACGATATTTCCGGCCTCGCTCCCGAGATGCGCGGCGATTACGAATCGCATTTCGCCGATTGCGAACATTGCCGCAGCCGCCAGAAACTGCACCGCATCATCGACATTTCTCTGATTGCGCTGGCCTCGGCCTCAGCCGCTGTGTTTCTGCTGGCATTCGCCGTGATCCGCCATTTTGGGCCGCGCAATGCCGTCTGGTTCGAGGTAGGCGCGCTCGCCGGCTTTGCTTTATCGGCGCTAATCTGGCTGGTAGTGGCCGTAGCAACCCCCGCGCCCACCGCGGTAGTAGACGTAGCCATGATCGGAGCCCGCCACGTCCATGACCGCCTGCCCGCGGAGATTCGCGACCGCCTGCCGGAAGAGATACGGGCGAAGCTAACGGGGTCGTGAGAGTTTGTTAGGTTCTTCCAGGTGATGAAGTACGCATCGAAAGTTCTTGGGCTTCTGCTGACTATAGCCGTCGTGATCGCCCCCTCGGCGACGAGTGCGTTCGTGGAATCTGGTCACGCTTCCGCGCCACTGGCTGGACCCGACGACCCTCCGGCCGGTTGCCACATGCACGCCAGCAATACTCTTCCTCATTCACATCTCCCTCACCCCGGCCCCGCGAGCTACCAGTGTTGTCTGACTGGTCACGATGCGGCGGTGGTGAAGACCTTCTGCTCCCCGCAACTTGCCGCGGAGTGCGCATCGGTCACAGTGCAAGTCGGACCGACGCTGCCAGTGCGCTGGAGCGGCGTTGAGGTTCGGTTGGTTCCCTCCGCCGACCCGCCCGGTACGACTCCACTGCGAATCTAGTCTCCCTCCTTTCTCCACATCAGAACATCCAGAGCAAGAACTTTATTTTGCACGCCTGATTTTTTTGTGCTGAAGGAACGGAAACATGCGCCCGCTGATTTTCAGTTTCCTTGCCCTTGCGTTGTCGGTATCGCTTGCCGGAGCGCAGGACGGGCTTGCGGCCAATGATCCAGCAGAACAAAAGATGGACATGCCCGGCATGGACATGTCGCCGCCTGGGCCGGACTGGATGCCGTCGCCCGACAACGGCTCAGGCACGGCATGGCAGCCGGCTGCGACCGTTGGCCACATGTGGATGAAGTCCCTGGGCGCTTGGGACCTGATGACTCACGGCGTGATCTTTGTGGATTACAACCAGCAAGGCGGCCCGCGCGGCGAAGGTAAGGCCGAGTCCGTGAACTGGTGGATGCTCATGGAGCAGCATAAGCTCGGCCGCGGCCAGATTCTGTTTCGTGAAATGTTTTCCGCCGAGTCCCTAACCTCGCCGCATCCCGGTTTTCCCGAGCTTTTTCAGACGGGCGAAACTTATCACGGTCAGCCCCTGGTCGACCATCAGCATCCGCACAACGTGTTTGCCGAACTCTCGTTGTATTACACCGTTCCGCTCAACAAAAACCTTTCGTGGCTCTTTTATGGAGGCCCCGCAGCCGAGCCGGCGCTTGGCCCGGTCGTCTATCTGCACCGCGCTTCCGCAGCGGAGTTGCCCCTGGCCCCGCTCTCACATCATTTGCAGGATTCCACCCATACCAGCTTTGGAGTGATTACCACCGGACTTGATGTCGACCGGTTCAGGATTGAGGGCTCGGTTTTTAATGGCCGAGAGCCGGACGAAAGGCGTTACACCATTCAGTTCGCGCCGCTCGATTCCTGGTCGGCGCGCATAAGTGTAGCCGCCTCGCCCAACTGGACCGCGCAGTACAGTTACGGACGATTGGAGCGACCAGAGGCATTAGAGCCCGGCAGCCAGCGCCGCCAGACCGCTTCGGTGGAATACGTGCGTCCGTTTGCGAAAGGTTCGTGGGCAACGTCGTTAGTCTGGGGACGGGTCTACAAAGTATTTGATGATCACCATCTGAATGGCTATTTGCTGGAGACGACAGCAAACTTCAAATTGCGTAATTACGCCTTCTCGCGAATCGAACTAGTCGACAAGGACGAATTATTTCCGAACAATCCATCGTTTCCGAGCTTCCGAATCGGCGCGTACACGTTCGGTGGCGCGCGTGACCTCGTCCAGAGCCGGCTCTGGCAGTTGGCGCTGGGCGCGGACTTTACCTTCTACTCGAAGCCCGCCACGCTCGATTCCTCCTACGGCAGAAACCCGGTCTCGTTCCAGATATTCCTGCGGGTGCGGTCGGCCTTGCCCCATCCTGAGCAATAGCCGGCCAGGGATGAGGCCAGCAGGAAACGTCTCCCGAACGTGTACATACACAAATTGTAACTACATAATGTTCCACGTGGAACATTATGTAGTTACATTTGTTGTACATACCAGAATGTATTGCAGTTGGATGGCAATGGAGAACAAAACGCGAACGGCACCGGGCGGCGCAGGGCGTGCAATGAGCGTACAATCGGCGAACAAAATATTGTTTACCATACAAGTGTGTAAGTACATTCCGCGCAGGGACAACATACGAAAGGGGTTCGGCGATTTCTGGAGGCTCAAACGGGGCTTGACAGGGCGTGCTAGACTCGTTGGCTCGGTTTCTCGCCCGTCACGAGAGACTCAGAACCCCTCAAAGAGTGTAAACGCCGGTTTACAGCAGCTACGAGTTCCCGCGCGTTAAACGCTGCAGGCCCTTCTGAGACTTTTCATGCCCCTGCTTCGTAAGACGTATGAGCGGGAGGTATTGGCGATGAAACCCTTTTTGACTTTGCTTGTGGTTGTCCTCCTGGTGCTGGGCGTTCTGGCCGGATGCGCGTCCGGCCCCAACCCGTCAAAAGGAACGGCCAGCGAGCACGGTGGAGTTGCGGGCTTCTGGCTCGGCCTCTGGCAAGGCTTTATTGCGCCCCTTGTGTTCGTGGTCTCGCTGTTCCGGAGAGACCTCAGTATCTACGAGGTC
>Ga0074044_10000011_pt1 | contig 185492 bp, 150 predicted proteins | sample BogForMeECP23OM1_FD_94443 | JGI IMG/M metagenome (GOLD analysis project Ga0074044, IMG submission 94443) | Bog forest soil microbial communities from Calvert Island, British Columbia, Canada - Bog Forest MetaG ECP23OM1 | ecosystem: Environmental > Terrestrial > Soil > Wetlands ...
TCGGAGATTAAGCCATTCGGGAGCTGCGTGGAACCCTGGTAACCCAATCCGACCCCATGGTTCGGCGTCCTCTCCGGGATGACCATCGAGAGGAGGATTACGGCCGTACCCCGGTCGCACCGGAGAAAAAGTAAGATTGGCGCAGGCGTACACGCCCTTTATGAGCGAGTTCTAGTAACATGCCGAGAGAGATGCGCCTACTACGACTCCCCATTCTGCTATTCCTGACCATCCTCCTGATTGTGGTTGCTCTGGCGGGCCAGGCGGCGCGCTTTCTGGTCGTGGACCATCCAGAGAAGTCGGACGCCATTGTGGTGCTGGCCGGGGAAACGAACGTCCGCCCAGGCTATGCCATCGAGCTGTTGCATCAGGGATACGCCGCCCATGTTTTCCTGGATGCCGAAAAGCGAAATCGCATCTACGATACACAACTGATCGATATTGCGCAGAACTATGTGAACAAACTTCCGGACGCCGAACGTGTCTCGGTGTGTCCGGTCTATGGTTTCTCGACCTTCGCGGAGGTCGACGACGTAAACCGATGCCTGCAGCCGCTCGGTATCCATCGCGTGCTCATCGTCACGTCCGACTACCATACTCGTCGCGCCGGAATGATCTTCCGCCATCACCTGCCGCAATACCAGTTCAGCACCGCCGGAGCGAAGAACCCGCAGGAATTCAGCACACCGTGGTGGACCAACCGCGAATGGGCAAAGGTGACGTTCGATGAGTGGATAAAAATGCTGTGGTGGCAACTGGTAGATCGATGGCGTTAATGAGTGCCGATAGAGACATTGAATCATCGGGACATTGAACCATTTGTAAAGAAAGAAGGATTTCATGCGTCAAGACAGGCTACTGGCAAGTTTTCGGCGACTACGTTAGTTTGAAACTACCCATATTCAGGAGGTGCCATGGCGCAAGTCACGATTACGGTGCGCAAGGACGGTCCCTTGCGCGTAGAAGATCCCAACGGCCTTGTTGAAATTGTTGATGCCGAGGGCAACAAGTACGACCTGACCGGTAAGGTCGCGTTCTCTCTGTGCCGCTGCGGAGCTTCGGCGAACCGTCCTTTTTGCGACGGAAGTCACAAGATCGCGTTGCAGGCGCTCGTGGCGCCAATCAAGATTGAGTAAAGACTGGCGGATGGGCGGTGTGGCGCCCTGGCGAATGGGTCTGAATGCAGGTCCAGTCTAGTAATTAGTGCTACGACTAATGGTGCGGATTGCCGCGCCAGTAGCTGCTAGACTTTTGTCAGAGTCCATGCCACGCTTCTTTCATTTTGGAGTCGTGCTCGGCGCAGCGCTGCTGCTCACTGCGCCTGTTGCAGCGCAGGCGGCGGTCAAAACGCAGGATCCGACGGCCGCAGCTCGTGTCGAGCACGTGGTTGTGCACCAGGATGGCAGTGCGTTGACCGTCGAGATTCAGACCTCGGGTGCGGCGGTCGCGCCCGACACGCAGGCGATCGCCGGCCCCGATCGTATCGTGATCGATTTTCCGGGAGCGATGCCAGCCGCCGATCTGCGCGCTCTGCAAGTGAATCGCGGCGGTCTCAAGCGAATTCGCTCCGGATTATTTTTCAGCAATCCTCCGATCACCCGCGTAGTTCTGGATCTCGAGGAGCCGCAGTCGTATCAGATTGCAACGAGCCGGAATGCAATCGTCGTCACGCTGAGCGGAACCAAGCTCAGTCCGGGCCGGCAGGATACCGTCAAGCCCGCTACGTCCTTTGCACGGGCGCAAACCTCCGAGGCAGCCCCTTCGGCAAAGCTGACAAATGCCTCGCTGGCCACGGGATCGAGAGTTGCGCAGACCAAGGTTGCCGCGGCCAGTGTTGGCGGCAGCCGGGTTACCGCAACAAGAATGGCCGCCGCCGCACTTTCTCCGGCAGCATCCCCGGCGACTTCTTCGGCCGCTTTACCATCCTTGCCAGCGCCCATCGTGGCGCCAGTTTTGGCGAAACCGCTCTTGTCGGTAACGTTTGCCAATGGGATGCTGCACATCCGCTCTGACAAAGCCACGCTCGCTCAGGTGTTGTACGAAGTGCAGCGCCAGACGCAGGCCGAGATTGCCATTCCGGCCGGCGCGGAGCAGGAAGAAGTGGCTGCCGATCTCGGGCCCGCCCCGGCGCGCGAGGTGCTCGCGTCGCTTCTTAATGGCTCACCCTACAACTTCATTTTTGTCGGGGGTGAAGCGACCCTGGAGCGCGTGATCCTCACGCGCCGCGACAGCGTTATCCCTTAGCCTTCCAGATCCTCTGAATATCCTGTCATCGAGTTCGTGACTGGGCGGGAGGAGCTCGGTGCGTGAATCTTCAAGTTGGCGGGGAGAGACATCTGGCTATGGCGGCGAAATGAGGCGGACTGCAACTGGAGAGGCACCGTTGCCTAAAATGGGCTGGCCGGTGGCGCTGGTTCCGCATCCGGCCATGTTGATGATGGTCGCGGGGATCTCGTTGGGGCTGGTGGAGCCGTACGGCAAGGCCTGCGTTGCCAGAGGGTTCAGGAACACCTGGAGGAAGCCGATCACTTGCACGGGGTTGGACGGGGAAACGCCGGTTGTTGTATTAATGACCGGGATGGTCACGAGAGAGGGACTCACCATCACATTCTTCCCGACTGCGCCTGCAACCTGGTTCTGGGTGCCGGCCACGAACTGAAGAGGCGGCCGCGTAGTAGCAGTGTCGATGCTATCGCTGGTTCCAGGGGCGTTGGTGTAGTTAATAAGGCACTCGGCGGCTGCGACTGTATCGGCGTCGCGAGTGGTTCCGTAGGCGGTGGTGTCGATGTTGATGGATGAATTCGCGCCACAGGTAATGGGCAGCGGAACGCAGCCAGCGATGGCAAGCTGGTAGGAATTAAATCCCGCGCTGCAGCTTGGCAAAGACTGTGTTGGGGCAGGGAAGTCAGCGGCATCGATAGCGCCCGGATAATAGACTCCGGCTGCTGGCGGCGTGATTCCGCCGCTGCAATCTCCAAAAAGGCAACCGGCATAGAGACCGTCGGAATTAGACGGTCCGGGCCATCCCTGATCGACCAAGCTGGGATTTTGGGTCCAAATGGCGCCAGTCGAAGTAACAAAGATCGGATTCGTGGTGTTTTTCGTGGGGTCGATATTCGGCAGCAGCCATGGTTTTACGCAAATCGGCGCGACCGGGATCGTCGTCCCATTTAAAGCATTGGCATCTGAAGGGTTGTAAGCTTCAGCGGTCGCCGACGCGCCCACCGTGTTTGCCGTGCGTCCCCAGATGCGCGAGAAAAAAGTTGGCAGATCGGTTCGCTGAACTGCCACGGTCACATGGGGATTGGTATCGAATGCAGGGTCTCCCTGATTCGGGAAGGTGACGGTGATTTCGCCGGTGTTCAGCGTTCTTCCTCCCACCACGTTTTGGGAGGCCACCTGGGTCGCGATGGTGGTGGCGAGGGTCCTGGCATTCCTGGTCGTCCTGCGCGACGCGTCTGAAGTCACCCCCGAGTTCGCGAAGACGCGGGCAGCGGCCAGAGCCGCGGCATCGGCGGCGAGTTGCGCTTCGCTGCGCGCGGTGTAGAGGGTGACTACGTCGATCGAAAGCGCGGCCATGGCTCCGACAACGAAGAGCATGACGACGGCGACGAGCACGATCACGATGCCGCGCTCTTTACGGTGCGGGCCGGCGCGCCGTGAACTACTGGTGCGCGAGTTGTGAGCTGGACGCGGTTGCAAGCATCCTCAAATCTGGTTATGAACCGTAGCACTCTCGGACAACTGCGTCATAGCCGCATAATTGGCGCTCGGAACAATCAATTGAATCACGCTATTGAAGCGCCAATGATAGGGATACTGCACGGTGACCATGGTGCCGACGGAGTAAGGCGGTCCGGAAGCACAGGCTAAACCGCACGACCCGCAGACACATCCGCGGTTGATGGTGATGACCAGTTGATCGTTAGTAGCGGACGTGGAACAGCCTGCAATGGTGTACGTCCAGGTGAGTCCGCTTCCCAGTTCCGACACCAATCCTGGGGGCGAACAGTTTCCGCCGGGCACGACTCCGCTGGCGACGAGCGAGTTGAAGACTGCGGTCACGACCGGCAGGAGGGAGGCTGGACTGGCGTTGCCAGATTGTATGTCGCTCATGGGTTGAGCTCCGGCGATGATGGCGCCTTCTTGTGCCGCCTGATCGATCTTCTGCTTCATGTTGAAAGCGCCGCTGAAGTCGAAGATGCCCACGACGAACACAACAAGCAGAGGCAGCGTGATGGCAAATTCCAATAGAGACGAACCCTGAATTGCAGTGACGAGCGCTGTGCGGAGGAACTGATATCTGCTGGAGGAAGAAACGCAGAAACGCCGGGTCAAAGTGAGTTTGCGTTCCGGCGTTTCTGGACGCTCTACCCGCCGAAGCATCTAGTCCTCCATCCTGCTCTGCGCCTGGGCCGTCAAAATAATCTGAGACAAGTTAAGGGACGTAAAAGGCAGGTAGAACTTGAATGGATACTGAAAGCTCACCACGGAGCCACACTGTACGGGCTGGGGTTGTGTACCTCCAGTCGAAGCCGGATTCAGCTGAACATTCTGGCAAACGTAGATCTGGGCAGTCGATGAACATAAGCCCGTAGTAGAGACAGGCGGATAGGGCGGTGATGGGCAGGGGCCGCAAGTTTGTGCCGATTGCCCGGCTTCGCATGAGGGGGGGCTTGACGGCAATTGGATTTGAGTGGGATCGAGGTTGGAAGCCAGCATTACGGCGGTAATCGCTGTGTCCACGGTAGTGGCAGCAGCAGCGGCATCTCCGCAGGTGGCGCAGGCAGCGCGTGCGGCGGTGATCGCTCCCTGCTGCGCCGCTTGCTGAATGGTGGAGTAGATATTGAACACTCGACCAAACCAGACGATTCCCAACAGAAGCATGAAGACCAAAGGCAGCACCAGCGCGGCCTCGGCAATCTCGGCGCCATCAGAGCTTTCGAGCGCGCGCACGACTCGCATGATCTTCATCACAGTGCACGTCCTTCGAACCGTTCGGGACAATCGATCATAACGGAATGACCCATCTCAAACCAAAGATTCGAAACTACAAATTACCAGCGGCCCAGCGCCCGGCCTGCTCCCATGGCGAGCACAGTAATCGCCATGGCCACACCGAATGGAACTTTCGCGGACTGCGGATCGTCAAGCGACAGCTCCGAGCCCGGCATCCGCAGGCTGAACAAAGCTCCCAGTAAACGTGCGATGTTCAAGAGCGTCCGTTTCAGCCGCTTTTTCCAGATCACGAGCACGAGCGCCATCGCGCCTGCCACGAGAATAGTGCCTAAGAGGACGCCGAGCAATTGCCGCGGCCCCAGACAAGCTCCCAGAGCACCCGCCAGTTTCCAGTCTCCCGCGCCCAGACTGCGGAGCAAGACAAAAGGCAAGAGCAGACCAAGTGCCAGCAGTGCGCCTAGCAGGGCCGCTTTAAGTCCAGGCCAGCGATAAAGAACGGAGTTGACCGCGACTCCGGCTCCCACGCCCGACACGGTAAGCCAGTTAGGAATTCGCCGGTAGCGCCAGTCAAGAATGCCTGCGCCGATAGCAATAATGATCGCGGGAATCCAGGGCGCGAAGCTCCGAGCGAGAATCATTTGCTTCCTGTACTTTAGGGCTTTCGGGTGCGCCACTCAAGAGCGAAGTTCTCGGCTTCCAGTTCTCAGCCGGGCAATGCAGCGACCAAAGGAAAAGGCCCGGAAGGGACCGGGCCTCGAACTGCGATTCATGTAGCCCTAGCGAGTAACTGGGGCCGAATTGCGCTCCGCCACTACTTTCCTGGCATTGTCGGCGAGCGCCCGTGCCTGGGGCATGAGGTCCAGAGCCTTCATCACATCCGGATCCGTCTCCGCTCGCACCTTCAGACCTTCTTCCTGGCCAAAGGCATCGACGAAGAGCTCGCTCTTGATGTTGGAGCGCAGCCAGTCGTTGTTCTCGATCATTTCGCCTTCGGTGTAGGGGATTTTCTCGGAGTCGAGAAATTTCCGGAAATCCAGAAGCAGAGCGTCGTCCACTTCAAAATTCTGGGTGATCTTGTGAGTGAGCGCGTAATGCTTTGCGAAGTTAAACAAGGCGTAGTGCTGGAGCAAAGTCTCCTGAAATTTATTCGACTTGTAAGGCACCAGCTTCACATCGGGAGTGATTCCGCCACCACCGTACACGGTGCGGCCACCGTCGGTGAGCTTAACTTCGTGATTGGCGTTATTATCTTCGCCCTCACGGTTGTAGTAGTAATCGTAAAGAGAGAGGTTCGTGTAATCGCGCTGAATTAAGCGCCCGCTGGGGGTGTAGTACTTGGCCGTGGTAAGTGCGAGGCCAGTATTTTCGGCCAGAGGATAAACGGTTTGCACCAGCCCTTTGCCGAAGGTCACTTCGCCGACGATGAGGCCGCGGTCGTGATCCTGAATAGCTCCGGCGACGATTTCAGCCGCTGAAGCGGTTCCGCGATTCACGAGAACGACCAGGGGATAGTCTTTTCCACCGTTGCCGTGAGCCGCTACGTAGCGCTTTTCCGGTGACGACCGGCCGTGATGCGAAACGATGAGCTGGCCCTTTTTCAGGAACTTGTCAGCTACGCCCACGCCTTCACTTAGCAGCCCTCCTGGATTCTGACGCAGATCCAGAACCAGGCCTTTCAGATCGCCCATCTGATCGAGCGCTTCGGCGACTTCGTGCTCGGTAGTTTCCTGGAATCCGGAGATGTGCATGTAGCCGATGCCCGGCTTGATCATGAAGTGCAGGTCGACGCTATAGCGGGGAATTTCGTCGCGGACGACGGCAAATTCGAGTGGATGATCGGACCCCTCGCGCAGCATGGTGATGCGGACGGTGGTGCCTTTCGGTCCCTTCAGCAGATCGGCAACGTCGGAGGTGCTCATGTTGTCGGTGGGTTTGCCGTCGATGGCGGCAATAATGTCGCCCGGGCGGATGCCGGCACGATAGGCAGGCGTCCCGACAAAGGGAGCAATGACGATGACCTTGTTGTTGCGCGGGCCGACCGTCATACCGACGCCGTAATACTTGCCGCGCTGCTCTTCACGCAGGGCGGAGTATGACTTCGGATCGAAAAAATTGGAATGGGGATCGAGCTGGTGCAACATGCTGGGAATCGCCCCGTTATAAATCGCCTTGTCGGCGTTCACCGGGTCGGCATAGTTCTGCTCGATGGTTTCATAGACCTCGGTGAACTGCTTCAGGCTATCGCGAACGTCAGAATCGCTGCTGGGCGCGGTCGCCGGGCTGATTCTTTGGGCGAAAAGCATGCCGAGCAGGCCGAACAGAGCGAGAACGAACACGATCAAGAAGAGAGAACGGAAGTTAGAACGACGACCAGCCATGTTTCGGAAACCTCGGGCAGGGACGTGGAGGGACCCAGCCACCCAATCTGACGCAGTATACCACGCCAAAGCGCCTGCTTAGTTGGATGCGAACAAGCGCCGGCGGTTACATTCGTGCGTCATCTTTTGACAGATTTGGATACACGGCCAAACCTCATATGAGGAGAAGGGGTTGACGATTGTTTGGCAGTTTCTGGCGCAAAACACATGAGGATTGAGCACATTTAGCGATTAAGCGCGGCCAACCTTTCGATCAGTTCTCGATGCTGCGGATAGCGGGCCGCCACCTGTCGACGGTCGGCCAACTCGAAATCGTCGAAGTCGAAGCCGGGGGATACGGTGCAACCCACGAGCGCAAACGCGTCGTCATGGGCAGCGGCCATTTCGGAAGCGAACCAGCATCCCGCCGTGACCACGGCCTGCAACACTTGCCCCGCTTCAGGATCGCCGCCGAGTTGAATTCTGGAATAGCGACCGTCTGGTTGGATGACGTGGACGAGCAAGGCTGCACCCGAGTAGAAGTGCCAGAGTTCATCGGACCGTAAACGGTGAAAGGCGGAAAATTCGCGTTCTTTGAGCAAGAAATAGATAGCGGTTGAGGCCGGCCGAGAACCGGTGAACCCGGGAGGCAGGTGGTCTTTGTTGATAACGACGCTGGCCTTGTAGGTCTGGCGATAATAGCCGCCTTCCGGGTGCGGTAGAAGTTGCAGCTTTTGAATCCAGTAGGCCGCGTCTTTAGCCGGGGTCATTGGTGTTGATTTGTATCTTCCGGTCTTAAAAAATGTGATAGACGAAATGGCCGAGTAGGGCTATTACCAGAACGGCGATGCCAATCGCCCAAAACAGAAAATGCTCGGTGAGCTTTGGGGAGTCGATTTCTTTCTTGTCCATCTTCTTGCTTTCGGGGAGTTCGACCATGAGTGAAGGATACTCCAGTTATAGGTTAGATATCTGTTCCAGGGTTCAAAAAAAACGTGTAATTCCTTCCTCGAGGACGACCACCTTATCCTGCACGCCCGCGGCTTGCGCCTCGTGCTCGAGTAGCTGCAAAGGTTCTTCGATGGGCTCGTGCGAGAGGCGAAAGGTCCCATAGTGCATGGGGATCATCCAACGGGCCTTCAGGTCGAGAAAGGCTTTGGTAGCGTCGGCAGGGCTGGTGTGGACGTTGCGAAACTGCTCGGGATTGTAAGCACCGATGGGCAACAGCGCCAGTTCGGGCGACAAGCGGCGTCCAATTTCGCGAAAGCCGGCAAAGTAGGCGGTATCTCCTGCATGATAAACCGAGTGCTTGCCGCTGCGCAGCACATAGCCACCGTAACCGCGGTGAGAATCTTTAATGATGCGCGCTCCCCAATGTCGCGAAGGGACGTGAGTGATGTCGAGGGAGCCATGGCGATAAGTGTTCCACCATTCCAGTTCGACAATCCGCTCGTAGCCGAGATCGAAGACCAGATCGAACAGGTGATGGGGGACAACGAGCGTCGGCGCGATTCCCGTCTGGTGCCGGGTTTGCCGCGCGATGGTCCGCAAGGACTGGCGATGCAAGTGGTCGAAATGCGCGTGCGTGACCAGGACCACGTCGGTTGGAGGAAGGTCGCGAAGATTCAATCCCGGTTGCCGCAGGCGCTTCAGCACGAAGAGCCAGCGCGCGAAGTTGGGGTCAATCACGACGTTTTGACCGCCGATTTGCAGGAAGAAGCTGGAGTGGCCAATGAAGGTTACGCCCAGTTGCCCGTTAGCGACCAACTTCGGTTTGTGGGTTTTGCCGGTACGAGGCGTGACCGCAGAGTTCCGCACCAGGCGAGTGAACTGCCCTGCACGCTTGCGCAGGGCGGGATTTTTCAAGGACGACTTTAACATCGGTCAAGCCAGTATAAATCGCGCAAATTAAATTCCACCCTTGGTGCGAATTTGAGTGAATCCATCACTGCCAGTACCAATCACAGCGTATTTCAATTATCGGCTTCGCTTACGAAAGTCTCTAGTGAAATTTGATGCTTGGGAGGCCAAATCGACGCGGAGCAGGGCAACCGGTTGCCGTTATCGTAGTGCGTCGGTCGCCGGTGGCTTGCGTCTTTTCCTTGACCGCTACTTCGCTGGTCATATCTAATCCAAATTTGGACTCTTATCCGGGTACCTTGGGGCAAATTATGGAGAGGAACTGAACGCTGATGCGGGTTGCATTCTTAGGCTTGGGAATTATGGGACGGTCGATGGCCGAGAACATGGTCAAAGCCGGACACGAGGTTGTGGTTTGGAACCGAAGTGCGGGCAAGGACGTGGAGGGCGCGGGCAGAGCTGCTTCTCCGGCCGATGCGGCGAGGGGCGTGGAAGTGGTGTGGATGTGCGTCTCCGACACGAAGGCAGTCGAGGAAGTGTTGTTTGGCGCGAACGGCGCTTACCAGGTTTTGAACGAGGGCACGATTATTGCGGATTCGAGCACGATTTCACCCTCAGCCACGGTGCGCTTCGCCGAACGGGTGAAGGCGCGAGGCGTGGAATACGTGGATGCGCCAATGACGGGCTCGAAGATTGCCGCCGCGGGCGGAAGCCTGATTTTTATGGTGGGCGGCAATGAAGCTGCGCTGGCCCGTCTGCAACCGCTTTTTCAGGCGATGGGAAAGCAGGTCTTCCATATGGGCGAAACGGGCAAGGGCCAGGCTACGAAGCTGGTCATGAATCTGCAGATCGCCCTTATCTTCGAAGGCTTCGCTGAAGCGCTCACGCTGGGCGCGAAGCTGGGAGTAGATGTGGAGAAGTTGCTGCCGCTGATTCAGGCTTCCATGGTGCGTTCAGGAGTGGTGGAGTACAAAGCCCCGTTTATTTTGCAGCGCGATTTCTCGCCAAACTTCCCGCTGCGGCTGATGCTGAAAGATATTCGCCTGGCACTGGATGCGGCCAGGGAATCGCGCGTGCGTCTGCCGGGACTGGAGGCAGTAGAAGAGGTCTACGACGTCGCGGCAGAAGAAGGACAACAGGATCTGGACTACGCGGCAACCTTAACGCTGCTGGAGAAATGGGCCGGGGTAGAAGTGAAAGGCGCAACGAAATAGACCCGGCTACTCCTAAGAACGGTTCCCAGATGAAGGTGTCCCAACTTTGACTATGGCTTCGGAGTCATTGACTTCAGATAAGCCACGACCGCCTCGGCATCGCCGCGGTCCATGCGGAACTGCGGCATGGGTAGCCGCAAACGATTGCCGGTGGTCCAGATGCCGGTCATGAGCAACTTGATCATGTCCGCGTCGTCGGCCGGCGGAGTGCCACCAATTCTGGGACACGTGATCGGCCAGTCGGAGTCGGGCCTGGACGGCATATAGGGTACTGACGACCCTTGCAGCCAGCGAGAGTGGTCGGGATTTCCGTTGCTGTCGGCCGGAGTGTGACAGTTTCCGCACATAGCTACGCTTTCAACCAGATATTTCCCGCGAGTAAAGTCCGAGGACATGCCGGCCTTTTCCCGCTGCGCGGCGCTGCTCGGCGGCTTGCTGGCCGCCATGCTATTTTGAGCCCGGGCGGCGGTGAGGCCACCGGACAACAGCGCGACGACCAAGACGGCAGAGTTGGAGAACAAAGTTAGTCGGCGAGACGTTGATCGTTCCTGCATCGAGGATCACCTTTTGAAGGTTTGTGTTTCACGACGCCACTATTCTATCCGGTCGACATTGTACGCTACGAGTAATGATGATCGCGTCAGGTGCAAGCTGACGTTTCTGGTTCTAGTTCGTTGATTCGAAGCTTACTGGGTGAATTATTCGCACACGCTGCGGCGGGCAGGCTGGAAACGATCTATTTGCGCATCATGTTGAGTGCTGAGGCGGCCGTCGCTGGTCTTTCCGTACTGTTCTTCACCGGGACAGTAGTAGAGAGCCGTATGGGGATCAACCCAGACGCTAACGGACGGGTCTCCCTTAAAGTGAACCACGGGCGTTGGTGCTTCGGCGACTCCCACGGCGACGAGGAGCCTTTCCATGGGACTGAGCGCGGCGCGCCGGGGCGGGCTTACCGCTGGCCACAGAAGAGCTACGACGGCCAGGATCACAGCCGCTCCAAGATAGAGGTTGGCGCGATGAAAGCGCAGTGTGACGCGTATATCCGCCAGTCGCAGCTTGGCCTGGGGCGGGGGCATGTCGTTGACCGGCTCGGTTGTTGGCGGGTTAATCGCCTCAGCGTAGGGATCGTTCAAGACCAGATCTGGCATGTCGTAGAGGAGCGAAGAATCGAGAGTTAAAGGGTCATTGGACGCGCGAAAAGAAGATCGGTCGATAAGAACCGAGTCTTCCGGGGCCAAGGTTTCATCGAGCGAGGCTTCGCGGGTGGAATCTGACAGTCTGTCCCGACCGCGTTGGGCAGCGGGTTGTCGAAGCGAGTTGTCGGCTATGGACTCTCGGCGTGATGCCTTGCGCAGCTGCGCAGTTCGTTCTGGCCCGAGATCGTGCTCCGGGCTCATCAGCCACATCGAAGCCAGCTTGCGCTGCAGGCGTTCTCCGGGACGAAACTGGTCGGTCGAGCAATGGATGCAGTCCGAATCGCTGGTTGGCTTGAGAGCGCCGCAGTCCTGGCAAAAACCGAGCGCTTCCGAAAGGGAAGCGGCATCGGAGGCGACTTGAGATGCAATTCCGGGGTGGCCAGCCTGCTTCAGCCAATCGCCGTGCTCCTGAACGGTGAAGGCGGCAGACAACAAGTCTTGAAAGGCTTGCTCATCCAGTATCAGATTGTGCCGGTTCAAGGGCATGGCAGCGGAGGGAGTAACCGTCCAGGCTGGGACCATTGTAATGCAAGTCCTGAGAAATTGAAGACGAAGAAGTGGGGGAAGGGTCCACCGGTTTTGGGAGGCATTCCGGTTGGGGAGAGCCAATATGGGAGAGATTGATGAAGAAGGTCTAAGGATGGGTCGAGGCAAAGCGCCCAGTTGAGGCATAACCCCTTCGCTTTCATAAGGTTCAATTGCGGGCGAATAATTGGCGAATCGCTTGCTTAAGGAAGAGTGTGGGTCGCGACCCCAAGACTGAACCATAAAGGAGTGGACAAAAAGCTAATGATCAACCTCAATGAAATCAAGATAACGCCTCGGGACCGGCAGGTTCTGCGTCTGCTGGTGCAGGGCTGCAGCAACAAGGAAATCGCGAGCCACTTGAACATCAGCCCGCGGACAGTAAAACAGCACCTGCGCACGTTGTTTCTGCGCGCGGGCATTAAAGAAGGCCGGAAGCGAGTGAAGCTCGCCACCGCCATGTTCATTAAGGAGCAGGTGCAACCATGCAACCGCGTGATCGGTTAACCGCCAAGGAAATTCAGGTAGCTACTTTGGTCTGGCAGGGGCTCACCAACAAGGACATTGCCAGGGTCCTTATAACCAGCGAGCAGGTGGTGAAGAACTATCTGCGCACCGCTTTTGACAAGCTGGGCGTCTGGACGCGGCTTGAATTGGCCCTGTACGTTGCCGGACACGGCGGGGCGAACTGGCATCTGCAAATGGGAAATGGGTTGGGAACGGCGGGGGGGTGGGGCAACGCGGTGGGCGACGAGGGTCAGCTTTCGGGGGGTGAGACCAAGGGAAAGGCCGCGGCTGGCGGGGGGTTGTAGGCGCCGGAACCGCGCTGCGCGGACGGGCAACGGGCGGAACGGGCGACGTGGGGAATGGGCGACGTTCGGCTTATACCTGGTTTCGGACTTCTTGATCGTGCTGATGGCTGCGCCGCGTTGAAGGTTGCGGCACGGCCATCGCCGGTCCATCGGCTAACTGCCCGGCTCATTACCGATACCGGGGGCAATTCCCAATCAGAAAACGGGCAAAGGGGGCGCCGAGCCTCGTCGATCTGGCATTCGTTATCTGGCATTGGTTGTTTGACATTGATGTTGGGCTTCGGCAAATGGCGACCTACCAAATGGCGGCCTACCGAGGAAGAGGGGACGGGGATTGAGAGCGGCGCGAGGCGACGAGCTCTAGTGTGACTGTCGTGTGTTCTCTGTCATCGGCCATGTTGAACGTGCGTCGGCTTGACGGGTGACGCGCTAGCGCGAGAAGGCATCGGGTGTCCGCGTGGCGGGTAGCCGGTACTCGGATGAATATGGAAATAGCGGGACAGACGGAGGGGAAAAAAGGCGATGAGTCTGAATCCCCGCTATCTTCGCGGCAAGGAATTTCACATGCATTCGATTGACTCCCGTGTCCGCGATTCAATTCGCGGCGACCCAGATATCATCTAAGCGCTGTGTTTTCAGCAGATGCATAGCTGAATTCCATCCCGTCCAGCGCTCGCGGGAGTCCGGTCGAATGGCGTATTCCCGGTAATCAAATTGCTCAGTGAGTGCTGGACCAGTCTGTCGTGCAGTCCTCGCCGCTTCGCCGGTGTGGGGCGGTAGGCGCGGATTTCGTTCCTGATTGAGGGTCGCGTGACCGTGGGATCGATTGGTTCGGGCGGCGTTACAAGCACTGCAGTGGTTCGCGCGACAGGGATCGCGTTTGACTTCGTTCTTCACGGCTCAGCGCTCGGTTCAGAGCTGAACTAAGGGTAGGTATGGCTCATAAAGACATTTTCTGGATGGCCTGCGATTCAACCGAGCCATTGCGCGCCGAGTACGGTCCGTTTCACACCAAAGAGGAAGCGGAACTGGAAGCTCGCAAACTTCACTTCAACTACCTGCTGCGTTATGAGCACATTCTCAGTGCCGACGATGAGATTGAGGAAGTGCGCTGCATCTTCCTTGAATTGCAGGAAGCGTCAAATGCCGCGAAGCAAGACGCGACCAAGCCGGGCGTCACTTTTCACACACGCTGTGCGAGTTGCGGCGAGGCTGCGGCCCATGATCGGGCGTGGCAAGCGGAAGTATGGGCTGATATCCACGAATTCGAACACGGCCGTCACAAGGTCAGACTCTTCGAGCATGCCCGCGGAGAAGGTCTGAAAGAAATTGCCGACTGGCGCGGGTACGCGGCGTAACCAGGAGAAGCTCTCGGCCATCAGCTTTTCAGCTCTCGGCCAATGCAGAATTGTTGAAGGATAGACTCTCTCAGGTGCGCAAGTGTTAATTCGCACCCCCGTCGGCTGATCGTCCGGCCGATCGTCGGGAATGTGGGACCCGATCCCAGGTCCTCCTCACGACTGCTGGGGGCTCAGTTTCGCGGAAGCAGCCTGGTCCAGCATCCACAATAATTTTCCGTCAGTGGGCTGCACTCTTTGTGAGGGCAGTGGAGGCGTGTTTTTTTCTTCGAGAACCTGGCGCAGGATTTCGGCCTTGTCCGCTCCGCTGGCCATGAAGATCACTTCGGCGGCGTGGTTGAGCACAGGAAAAGTAAGCGTGATGCGGTGAGTATTAAACTTTGCGACCCAATTGGCGACGACCAGCCGCGATTCTTCTCCGAGCGCATCGGACTCCGGAAACAGCGATGCGGTGTGTCCATCCGGACCCATGCCAAGCAGGATCAGATCAAAGCGCGGCAATTCGACGGGCCGAACCCCGGAGCGAAGCCCGAAGAAGCTTCGTAGCTGAGCTTCGTAATCGGCAGCAGCGGCGGCGGCATCAGGATTCTCGGCGTGAACGCGAAACACGTTCTCGGCGGGGATAGAGAGTTTTGAGAGCAAGGTTTCATTCACCATCCGGTAATTGCTTTCAGAATCGGTAGGGGGCACATGACGCTCGTCGCCGAAGAATAGAAAGACGCGATTCCAGGCAAAGGTGGCGTAGTTGGCGGCGAGCAGCGAATAGAGAGCTTTCGGGGTTGAGCCACCGGAGAGGGCGACCGCGAATCGTCCCTGGGCGCCGATGGCACTGCGAGCAGCACGGATGAATTCTTCGGCGGCGGCGTGAAACAGGTCGGAGGGAGTGGCAAAGATCTCGATGGATTGGGCAGACGGCATAGGTTTATGAGGCCCTCAAAAAAGCCGCAGCAGCTAAATTGCGATTTTGCATGGTCACAGGTTTCCCGCCAGAATCGGGTTAATGCCGGCACCCATGTGAGCTCCGTAACAGGCCGCTCCGAGCAGCCCGGTTTTTTCGTTCATGATTACCCGGACGGGAATAGCCTCGAGCACGGGCTGCATTCGTCCCTTACTAAGAAATCCCTGCATAAAGAGCGGTCCGGCGAGCTTGGGCAGAATTCTTGGAGCAATGCCTCCGGCGAGAAACACGCCGCCGGTTGCGAGAACCTTCAGCGCCATGTTGCCCGCTTCGGCGCCATAGATGGAAATCCACAAGTCGAGTGCGAGAACGGCGAGGGAAGCCTGGTTGGAAACGGCGGCGCGAGAGATGGCGGCGGCCGCGTCGCCGGCTGCGATTTCTTCGTGTAACCATCGCGGTTCTTCACCGCGGTGCGTGTCCTTGAGAAACAGATAGACGTTCACTAGTCCGGGGCCGGAGAGGATGCGTTCATAACTGACGTGGCCGAAGCGAGCGAGCAGGTAACGTAGAAGGTCGATTTCCAGTTCGTTGCGCGGAGCGAAATCGGTGTGGCCGCCTTCGCAGGCGAAAATATCGTACTGTTTTCGCTCGCTGTCCCAGATCAGTCCCGCTTCGCCCAGGCCGGTTCCCGCCGCGACCACAGCCTGATTGCCGCCGGGTGCGCTGGCGGCGATCTGATTGAGAGCTACCGTGTCGGCCGGCCCAAGGCATTGGATTCCCCAGGCCTGGGCCTCGAGATCGTTGATCAGGTTGACGGCGCCAAGATGGAGTTCTTGTGCCAGACGAGTGGACTCGACGACCCAGGGCAGATTCGAAGTTTCGACACGTCCCTCGCGAACCGGACCGGCGATGCCAAAGCTCGCGATGGTGGGATGAACACCCGTCTCGGAGACGAATTGCAAAACGATTTCATCGAGCCCGCGAAATTGCCGGCTGGCATAGACTTTTTCGTAGACCGCGGTAAAACGGCCGCTCCTCTCTTGCCTATAGAAGCTGAGGCGAGCGTGCGTGCCTCCGATATCGCCGGCCAGAATCATTTCTCGAAATTTCTCCAGCGGCGGCCATCCCGTTCCATCAATTCATCGGATTCTTTCGGGCCCCAGGTATTGGCGGGATAGTTGGGGAAATTCCGCGGCGGCAGCGCCTTCCAGACGTCGAGCACGGGATTGACGATGGTCCAACCTGCTTCCACCATGTCGGCGCGCTGAAACAGAGTGGCGTCGCCGATCATGCAGTCATGCAGCAAGCGTTCGTAGCCGGTCGAAGGATGGACGCCGAAGTAGTCGGCATACTCGAAATCCATATTGACTTCGCCGAGTTGCATGGCCGGGCCGGGAGTTTTGGCGGCAAAGCGCAGCGAGATGCCTTCTTCCGGCTGGATGTGGAGGACCAGTTGGTTCGGCATCATGTTTTCGACCTGAGTCTCGCGGAAGAGCATGAAGGGAGCGCGCCGGAACTGAATCACGACATGCGTGTTGCGGCCGGGCAAGCGTTTGCCGGTGCGGAGGTAGAAGGGAACTCCCGCCCAGCGCCAGTTGTCGATCATGAGGCGCATGGCGACAAAAGTTTCGGTGCGCGAGTCCGCGGGCACGCCTTCTTCCTGGCGGTAGGCGGGCACGTGTTCGCCGTCCATAATGCCTTCTCCATATTGCCCACGCACAGTTTTGCTGAGCACATCTTCATCACTGTAGGGCTGGATGGCATGAAGGATCTTGGCCTGCTCGTCGCGGACGGCATTGGCCTCAAATGAAATTGGCGGCTCCATGGCGGTCAGGGTGATGAGTTGCATGATGTGATTGGGGACCATATCGCGCAGGGCCCCGGCTCCATCGTAGTAGCCGCCGCGTTGTTCGACGCCGACAGTTTCGGCGACGGAGATCTGCACGTGGTCAATGTAGCGGCGATTCCAAATGGGCTCGAAAATTCCGTTGGCGAAGCGCAGAGCCAAAATATTCTGCACCGTCTCTTTTCCGAGATAATGATCGATGCGGTAGATCTGGTGCTCCGAAGCGACTTTCAAAAGCTGTTGATTCAGAGCTTTGGCGGACTCAAGATCGTGGCCGAAAGGCTTCTCGACAATCACTCGCCGCCAATGGCCATTCTCCTGGTTCATTAAGCCGACTTTCGCAATCCGCTCGACGATGTCGCCGAAGAAGTTGGGCGCGGTGGCGAGATAGAAGAAATAATTGCCGTGCGAATTGTGCTCCTGGTCAACCTTTGCGAGAGTTTCCTTGAGCTTGTCATAAGTCGCGGGATTGTCGAAGTCGCCGCTCACATAACTAATGCGGCGTACGAACCATTCCCACAAATCGGCATCGACGGGGCCAGTGGCAAACTGCTTGAAATCTTCCGTGACCTTCTTCCGCGCATCGTCATCGCTCATCGCGTTGCGGCCGACGCCGATTACGGCAAATTCGCGGGACAGGAGTTGCTGGCTGGCGAGGTTGTAGAGGGCGGGGATCAGCTTTCGGCGGGTCAAGTCGCCAGTAAAGCCAAAAATCACCATGACACAGGGATCGGCGGTACGCCCTACGCGCGGTTTAGCGGGGAGAACTTCTGTTTGAGCCATGAGTTCCTCGGTTAAGACATTGAATCATTGAGGCATTGCGTCGTTGAATCAGTCAATCGTTTTCTTAATGATTCAATCCCTCAGTGATTCAATGTCTTAATGTTTTTTCGGTTCTACGTGTCCGCCAAACTTCTGCCTCATGGCGGAGAGCATTTTCTCGCCGAAGGTATGTTCCTGCCGGGAGCGGAAACGCGCGTAGAGAGATGCGGTGAGCACTTCGGCTGGAACCGCCTCTTCGATTGCCGCCTGAATCGTCCAACGGCCCTCGCCGGAATCCTGCACGAAGCCGCTGTATTCCGAGAGCGTCGGATTCTCCAGCAGCGCCATCGCCGTGAGATCGAGCAACCATGAACTTACCACGCTGCCACGTCGCCAGACTTCGGCGATGTCGGGAAGGTTGAGATCATAGCGAATATCTTCGGGAAGATCTTTGCTGGTCGCGTTCTTGAAAATGTCGAAGCCCTCGGCGTAGGCCTGCATGATGCCGTATTCGATACCGTTGTGCACCATCTTCACGAAGTGTCCGGCACCGGAGGGTCCGCAGTGAATGTAACCGTCTTCGGAGGTGCCGGCGGTAGCGCCCGCCAGCTTTTCTCGTCCCGGAGTGCGGGGGATGTCACCGAGGCCGGGCGCCAGCGTTTTGAAGATGGGATCAAGACGCTGGACGGCCTCGTTGGGGCCGCCGATCATCATGCAGTACCCACGCTCCAGTCCCCAGACGCCGCCGCTGGTGCCGACGTCGATGTAGTGGACTCCCTGGGAAGCGCAGAGTTTGGCGCGGCGAACGTCATCTTTGAAATAGGAGTTGCCGCCATCGATAATCGTGTCGCCGGCCTGCATACTTCCGAGAAGGGTCTGAACCGTCTTTTCCGTGGCGTCTCCCGACGGTACCATGACCCATGCGGCGCGAGGCGCGGTCAGTTTGCTGACCAGATCTTGCAGGGAAGATGATGCCGCGGCGCCTTCGCCAGCCAGCCCCTTGACGGCATCGGCGCTGAGATCGGAAACGACCAACTGATGCCCGCCGCGCATCAGGCGGCGCGTCATGTTGGCACCCATGCGCCCTAAACCCACCATTCCGAGTTGCATTCGCGCTCCTTAGAACCGCTGAATCCCCCACGGGCTCAAGCCCTTGTCTGGTCATCTTGGGGTGGCATGGGTCGAGCCCGGCCCTTCCCAGGATGATTCCTGAGAGGGCTTCACAAAACCTGTTTTACCAATTCGGCTAACTTGCTGAGCCCAGTTTGTACGTCGCTGCCCAAATGTACGCGCAGCGCCCGGCGTTTGCGGTCGGCGAGAACCTGGAAGTCTCCCCGAGCCTGAGCCGCCTTCACGATGCCGAAAGTGTATTTCTGTCCCGGAACCGGCAAGTCCTGTGCGTCGTCGCAGGTGACCTGCAGAAATACCCCGCTGTTGGGACCGCCTTTGTAGGCTTGACCGGTGGAGTGCAGGAACCGCGGGCCGAAGCCGAGAACCGTCGCCACGCGTTGGCGGTTACGAACAGCGGTGCGCAGGGATTGCAACAGGGCTTCGTGTTCCGCGTTCATTTCGACATAAGCGAGCAAGGCGAAATAGTCGCCTTCGCCAAGACGCGCCAGATGCGCGCGCAAGTAATTCTTAAGCGATCGGTCAGAAGTGGTGGCTTTTGCGAGTTCAGCGGCGTTTCTATCGTCGGTAAACAGTTTAAAGCCTGCTTCCTCGACGATCGGTTTTTCGGGAGGAAGCGCGCCCTTGCTTTCGTACTCGGAGGTCAGTTGCTTGGTGACGATTTTGCTGGCCTCGACGTCAGGCTGATTGAAGGCGTTGATCCCGATGATCGAGCCGGCGACTGCGGTAGCGATTTCCCATCGGAAAAATTCCTGTCCCAGACTGTAGATGTTGGACACAGCGATGCGAACGACGGGCTGGCCGGCGCTTTCGAGCGCGGCGACTTTGGCGTCCTGCGCAGCATCGGATGCGCCTTCCAGACGAAGATAGGCGAAGATGCGGTCGCGGCCATATTGTTCAGGAACGCCGAGTTCTTCGCGATCGACTGGAATGATGCCCTTGCCACTCTTGCCCGTCGATTCGGCGATCAACTGTTCAAGCCAGGCGCCGAGGTCGGAAATTCCGGGTGAGGTAACCAGGGTGAGTTTATCGCGGCCGAAGTTTGCCGCCGTTCCCAGGATGACGCCGAGGGTCACTCCCGGATTCTGTTCGACGGGAGTTGCCGGTTTGCAGGCTGCGACCATCTCTTCGGTGAGGTGAAGGAATCGGAGCGTGTCGAGGCCCATGGCTGCGGCTGGCACCATGCCAAAATTCGAGAGCGCGGAGTAGCGCCCTCCTATCGACGGCAGGCCATAGAAGATGTGGCGGAAACGGTCGCGTTCGGCAACCTGCTGCATCTTGGAACCAGGGTCGGTGATGGCAATAAAGTGGCTGCCGGCGTTCTCCGCCCCCACGGTTTGCTGGACGCGCTCAAAGAAATACTGCTTGTAGATGTTCGGTTCGAGAGTGCTGCCTGATTTGCTGGAAACGATGAAAAGCGTTTTCGCAAGGTTAACCTTCTTCTCGACGCTGCGGATTTGCGCGGGATCGGTGGAGTCGAGGATATGAAGTCGAGGGAAGCCTGGAGTTTGCGGGTAGGTGAGGGAAAGGACCTCCGGACAAAGGCTGGACCCTCCCATGCCGAGCAGCAGGATGTCAGAGAAGCCAGTTGCCTTGACCTCGGCAGCCAAGTCGTTCAGCGTAGCGGTGTCGGCGAGTTGTTGGGCTGTGATGTCGAGCCATCCGAGCCACTTGGCCTCGTCGTCATTGGTCCAGAGCGAGGCATCGTGCTGCCACAAGCGCCTTACTTTACCGGCGGCGCGCCAGTCGCTAAGGTTTTTTTTTACCGCGGCGTCAAGGTCGGCGGGCAGGGACGCGCTCTGAGTATCGACCCGGGGCGTGCTCAGTCGCTTCGTATGCTTCTCGACCTCGATCAGCAGGGTATCGAAGGCGTCGGCAAATAGTTTTACCCCATCGACGGTCAGCTTGTCGGTCACTTCCTTCATGCTGATGCCGACCGCCGCGAGATCGGCCATGGTTTTGCGCGCGGCTTCCACATTGTCGGTCAGACTTTGGCGGGGCTTGCCGTGATCGCGGAAGGCATCGAGGGTGGCCGGTGGAACGGTATTGACCGTGTCGGGGCCGATCAACTCCTCGACATAAAGTACGTCGCGGTAATTCTTATTTTTTGTGCTGGTGCTGGCCCACAGCACGCGCTGGGTCTGAGCGCCCCTGGCAGCGAGAGCTTTCCAGCGCGCAGAAGAAAAGATGCGCTGGTAGGCTTCGTAGGTCAGTTTGCCGTTGGCGATCGCCACTTTTCCAAGGATCCCTTGTAATTTTGTCTTTCGAGTCGTGTCTGTCTCGTTTGCAAGCTGCCCGTCAACAAGTTTGTCGACCAGCACATCAATCCGGCTAATGAAGAAGCTGGCCACGCTCGCGACTTTACTGACGTCGCCTCCGCTGGCAGAGAACTTTTCTACTCCCCCGATGAATGCCGCGGCCACTTCCTCATAGACCGGTTGCGCGAAAAGCAGCGTGACATTCACGTTGATGCCTTCACTGATCAGTTGTCGAAACGCGGGAATGCCCTCCGCGGTGCCGGGCACCTTGATCATCACGTTTTCACGGGCGACGCTCTTCCACAGGCGGCGCGCTTCGTCCAACGTTCCGTTGGTATCATTCGCGAGGTAGGGAGAGACTTCGAGACTGACATAGCCGTCGCGTTTTTTTGTGCTCTGGTAGACAGGGGCAAGAATGTCGGCGGCATCCTGAATATCGCGAATGGCTAGTAATTCGTAACGCCCCTTGGCATCAAGGTCGTCGCGATCGGCAAGCGAGTCGAGAAAATCCTGGTACTGTCCGCCGGCGATTGATTTCTCAAAGATCGACGGGTTGGATGTCATTCCGCATAAGCCGTCTTCCGTGATCAGACGCTGCAATTCGCCCGTTTTCATCAGGTCGCGCCGGATGTAATCGAGCCAGATCGATTGGCCAAACGCATGCAGTTGGATGAGAGGATTGGTGGCCTTGGCGGTATCGAGAGTGCCTACGGGATTCATAACCATCTCCTGAAACTCTTGTCGAGAAGCGGCTTGCCGCACCTCGGTGGTCGCGCCTAAAGAGACGGGGCAAGACCGGCTTAACGGATTTTCATTTCCCGAGTTGTTCGTGCGCCGCCTTGATTATGGCTTCGGCAGTGAAGCCGAATTTCTTCTGCAAATCCTTCAGCGGCGCGGAGGCTCCAAAAGTGTGCATTGCTATGATGTGTCCTCTGGCTCCCGTGTATTGCGCCCAGCCCATGCCCGATGCCTGTTCAACGGCAACTCGCGAAGTGACGTCGGGCGGAAGCACCTGATCACGATAACCCTGATCCTGATGTTCAAACAATTCCCATGACGGCATGCTCACGACGCGCGCTCTGATGCCCTCGGCCTTCAGCTTTTCGTAAGCGTCTATGCAGAGGTAAACTTCGCTGCCGGTAGCCATCAAAATGACCTGTAGCTTTCCCCCTTCGGCTTCGGCGAGGATGTAGGCGCCGCGTGACACGCCGGCGGCGGGAGCATACTTTGTGCGATCGAAGGTGGGCAGCGCCTGCCGCGTCAACACTAACGCTACAGGCTCCTTTTTTAGCGACATGATTACCTTCCACGCTTCGACAACCTCGTTGGCATCGGCTGGACGCAGAGTGATCAGGCCAGGAACCGCACGCAGCGTGACCAGTTGTTCGATGGGTTGATGAGTCGGCCCATCTTCGCCGACGCCGATGGAATCATGGGTAAAGATCCAGATCGAGGGAACCTCCATAATGGCCGAAAGGCGGATCGGCATCTTCATGTAGTCGCTGAAAATAAGAAAAGTCGAACCATAGGCGCGGATTTTCGACAGGACCATGCCGTTGACGATTGCGCCCATCGAGTGTTCGCGAATGCCGAAGTGGAAGTTACGGGCGTTGTAATGGTCGGCTTCGAAATCGGCTGCGCCCTCGAAGGTGAGACGCGTTTTCGTCGAGGGATAAAGGTCAGCCGAGCCGCCCATGAGCCATGGATCGTTCTTGGCAATCGCATTCAGCACTTTGCTGGAGGAGTCGCGGGTTGCGAGCCCCTTGGCATCGGGCGCAAACGCAGGCAGTTCCTTATCCCACCCGTCGGCAGGCTGGTGCTGCCGCATATGTTCGTACTGCGCCGCTAAATCGGGATATTGCGCACTGTACTTTGCGAACAGAACTTTCCACTGTCCATGCAGTTGCTCCCCGCGCTTACCCATCACTTCGTGGAAATTTTCGCGCACTCCATCGGGAACGAGGAATTTGGCATCTTCAGGCCATCCATAGAAACGCTTCGTCAATTTCACTTCTTCCTCGCCCAGCGCTTCGCCGTGCGCTTCTTTTGTATCCTGGCGGTGGGGCGAGCCGTAACCGATGTGACTCTTTACGATGATGAGCTTGGGACGATCCTTTACGTTGAGAGCGTGCTGGTAGGCGTTGGTCAGTGCCACAAGATCGTTAGCATCGCTTACGCGCGAGACGTCCCATCCATAGCTGGCGAACCTGGCGGCGACGTCTTCGTTGTAAGTGAGATCGGTATTGCCTTCGATGGTGATGTTATTGCTGTCGTAAATCCAGCAGAGGTTCGAAAGTTTCAGGTGTCCGGCGATGGAAGCGGCTTCCGAGGAGATCCCTTCCATCATGTCGCCATCGCCGCAGAAGGCCCACATGTTGTAGTCGAACAGGTCGAATCCGGGACGATTGAAGTAGGCCGCGAGCCAGCGTTCGGCGATGGCCATGCCTACGCTATTGGCGACACCCTGGCCGAGCGGACCGGTGGTGGTTTCGACGCCCGAGGTCAGTCCATATTCCGGATGGCCGGGAGTTTTACTTCCCAGTTGGCGAAACCTCTTGATTTCATCGAGCGACACGGCGGGAGTGGAAAGCACTTTGCCGTCGGGCGTGACTTCCCGCACGCCGGCGAGATACAAGAGGGAGTACAGAAGCATGGACGCGTGTCCGTTGGAGAGCACGAACCGGTCGCGATTCGGCCAGAGAGGATCTTCCGGATCGTAGCGCAGGAAATTCTGCCACAAGATGTAGGCGACCGGAGCCAGCGCCATCGGTGCGCCGGGATGACCGGAATTCGCCTTCTGCACCGCGTCAATCGATAACGTTCGGATTGTGTTGATACACAATTGATCGAGCTTGGTACCGGTGGTGGCAACCGACTGGTCACTGACTGCCATCAATGCTCTCCTCGTAGATCGTCTTTACCACTCCACCCGAAGTTAGATGAATCCGGTGGCCAATGGGATACAAACCCGCCGAAGGCCTCAAGTGTACATCGGGACTAGCAAACCAGACGAGTCCCATGAAGACGAAGATAGTTCTTCGCAGGAATTCTTGTTGACAGGGAATAGCTGTTGTTCCGGGAGATTGATGAATCTCAGGTTAAATAAAGTTTGTCGTGGCTGATGCGGTGTTGCAGGGTGGATGCCAGCACATCGACATCGACCGCCGAGAGGTTGATAGCCTCGGGGGCGAAGACGGGAAGGTGATTGGTTCCGATCGCATCCCGTCGTACCTGGATGAGCAACGCCTGGAGTGCGTTGGGGTCATATCTTTGCGGAGTAAGCCGGATCAATTCCTGGAGGGCAACGCCGACCGACATGCGTTCCCGATAAGGACGATCGTTGGTCATGGCGTCGAAGGTGTCGGCGAGAGCGACAATGCGCACGGCTTGGGGAATTTCGTTCGCGTGCAGCCCATCGGGATAACCGGACGCGTCAGCGCGTTCGTGATGCCAGCGTACGATCTCCGGAATTTGCGGCCAGGGAAATTGCACCTGGCTGACGATTTCATGCCCAATGATCGTGTGTTGCCGCATTTCCTGGTTCTCGTCGGCATCCAGCTTCGCCGCTTTTCCGAACAGCCGCTTGTCGATGGCGACCATGCCGATATCGTGCAGATAAGCAGCCGAACGCAATGATGCGACGTCATTAGGTTCCATACCGAGCGCCTCGCCGATGGCCTGCGCATAGCGGCCCACGCGGAGCGAGTGACCGTGGATGTTGACGTGTTTCACGTCAATGGCGATGGCGAAGGCTTCCAGCGCGTTGTCATAAAAACCGTGCAGGGAAGCCAGCAGCCGCAAGTTTTCCGAAACCCGCTGCGCCAGCGTCTGGCTGAGCGTGTGGTTCTGAATGGCCAACGCCACGTAGTGGCTCAAGAGATGAAATGCGGCCATCGTATCTTCATCGTATGGGGCATCGCCGGGGCGACGTCCAAGGGCGATCAGTCCGACGAGCTTGCCGCGAACTTGCAGTGGACAAATACACTTGAACAATTCGGGTGCGACATTCCCATTCGAACTCACGAAGGTATCGTAGGTGGAACTGTTGAGCTGGACCGGGCCGGACGCGGCGGTGAGCGCCTGGACGTGGCGGGGAAGAACAGGAATGAGGGACGGCTCGGGCAGCAGTGCGAAGCCCTGGGCATCGACCGAAGTCAGCAAAGACGGCCGTTCGCTGAAAGAAAAAAGAGCAGCCTCTCTCGCCCCGGCTGTCTCCATGATGGCCGAGAGCATGACTCGAGCGGTTTGGCGGAAGTCGCGGTCCGCGGTCAATTCGGGCCCTAAGTCCGTCAACGCTTCGAAAGTTCTGATCAATCTTTTAAGATTGGGTCCCTGCAATGCCTCTTGCGGAGTGCATGCGTGAAACCAGAGCACCCCAAGGTTAGCATTGCCCCCGCCATACCATTATTGGTTAGTTTGATTCATTGTGGCGCTGAATCGTTCTGAGCAAGTCGCTTGGTCTTCTACACACCGACGGGGAATGGCTTGGTGTGGGTTTCCGATCCGACCGAGAGTCCGGCGAAGCGCCCCTGCAGCAATGACATCAGTCCTGTGACCCAGTAGCCCACCACGAATAGAAGCAGGAAGGGAACGGTGAAGTAGTTCTCGTTATCAATCGCGTAGAGGATGGCGAGCGCGAAATAGGTTCCAATGAGAAGCTCAATCCACGGAACCCATCCCAAACGCTTGCGGTATTTCGCGCCCAGGACTTTGTCTTTTTTCGAGGCGACGCGGTACTTGGGGGTGCGGACGAAAGAAGTTTGCTTGCCGACCAGCGCTTCGAGCACCGCGCGCGTGTTGGTGATGGTCAGGCCGATTCCGAGCGCCATGAGTAAAGGCAGGTACAACAGCGACCGAAACCAGCTCTTTGGAAAAAGTTCTTTCTGCGAAACCAGATAGAAGCTGGAAATCGAAAACGTCGAAGCCATGAAGAGGGGAAGGTCGATATACAGCATCTGGAACCATCCCTGGTAAAAACGAATGATCATGGCAGGCATGAGCAAAACCGAGAGCACGATCATCAGCGGATAGCTGAGGTTGGCCGTCAGGTGATACCAGGCTTCGATTTTCTGGTGGCGCGAAGCGTCGCTCTTCAAGACTCGCGGGAGTATCTTCTTCGAGACCTGAATCAAGCCCTTTGCCCAGCGCGCCTGCTGGGTTTTGAAGGCCGTCATCTCTACCGGCAGTTCCGCCGGACATTCGACATCCTGAAGATAAACAAACCTCCATCCCTTGAGTTGGGAGCGATAGGAAAGGTCGGTGTCTTCGGTGAGGGTATCGTGCTCCCAGCCCCCGGCCTCGTCAATGGCGGCGCGCCGCCACATTCCGGCGGTTCCGTTGAAGTTGAAATAAACGCCGCTACGTGCCCGGCCGGAGTGTTCCAGCACGAAATGTCCGTCGAGAAGAATGGCTTCGACCTCGGTGAGAAATGAGTAGTGACGATTGATGTGGGTCCAGCGCGTCTGCACCATACCCACTTTGGGATCGGTGAAGTGGTGTATGCATTTCAACAGAAAGTCGGGAGGTGGAACAAAGTCGGCGTCAAAGATGGCAACGAATTCTCCCTTGGAGGTTTTCAATCCTTCCGCCAGGGCGCCAGCTTTGAAGCCCTCACGATTGTCGCGGTGAAGGTACTTGACGGGATGTCCGAGGGCCGCGTAGCGGTCCACCAGGATGCGGGCCACGTCTACGGTTTCGTCAGTCGAGTCATCGAGTAACTGAATGTCGAGTTTGTCCTTGGGATAGTCCAGACGGCAGACGGCGTCGAGGAGCCGATCTACGACGTATTGCTCGTTAAAGATCGGTAGTTGCACCGTCACGCGGGGAAGGTCCGCGAAATAAGCGGGCGGGTCGGTGGTCTTGTTCTTTTTGTTCTTGTAATACAGATAAACCATCCAGTAGCGATGACCGCCGTATGCCGCCAGAATGATCAGCACGATGAAGTAGGGAATGAGCAGGGCCAAATCAAAAGCGTTGACCTGGTAGAGACCTTGAAAGGTCTTGTCGAGAAAATGATGGCGGAGATACGATCCCAGGCCCTTGCTCTCCAGCAGCAGAGCCATAGCCAGTTGGGAAGTCAGCGTTAGATGCATGAAGTCAGCAGAACCTTGAAGCCAGCAGGATCATGAAGCAACAGCGACGACAGCAGCCTAGGAATTGTACCCGATTGGGCCATGCGGATTGAGACACTGCATCGCTGAGGCATTGGAAACACTGGCATGGGAAAGCAAATGCTTCCTTACATTCGAAGGCAAAACCAAAGAATGCGCATCCTTTTATTGCCATTCAGCCGCGACCGGACTAAGTTGCAATTCAACTTTCTGATTCGAACCCTCCTCCATTGTGACCGCGATGGCATTGGCTTCCTGCGATCGCAGGAAGTCGGCGTCATACCAGAGTCCGTCCTCCAGGTCCTGCCACGCATAGAGCGAATAGCTGCCGGGCGCCAGCCCGCGAATCGTAAAACTTCCGAACTGATCGGTTGAGCCTGTAGCGAAGCGACTGGGAAGCCTGCGGTATTTTTCTTCCGGCACGGCCACGACCGTGGCGTTAGCTACCGGCCGGGCGACGTCCGCTCCCTGTTTTTTTTCCGTGACGAGCCCTTCGATCGTGCCTCCCTTGGGACTGACCGTTAGGTCAAGAATGAGGGGTCCGCTGACCGGGAATCCAGTGGTTACATCTCTTCCCCCGATGGTTACCGACTTGAGGTAGAAGTTTCTGCGTGCGTCAGCGCCGTACAACTGCACGATGAACTCTCCGGGATTGATGTTTTTCCAGTTAAAGTTGCCCTGCCGGTCCACACTGGCATTGGGGCCAAAAAAATCCTGGGACATGAAGAAGCCAGCATCCTCCGGCACGTCAGCAAGGCGGAGGTTCACTACGAACTGGGTAAGGTCTCCCAAGGCGCTATCCGAATGGAGATGTCCTGAGATGGCGAAAGAGGGTGCGACCACCAGTTTCAGGCCCTGGACATCGGCCGAAACGACGTTGACATCCTGGTGGGCAGTCAGCGACTGAGCTTCGGCGCCAGATGACACCTTGAGCTGATAGGTTCCGGGAGCGACCCCACGCACTTCAAACTGGCCGTCAGGGCCGATTTCATCGGCATTCACACGGTAGGAATCGCCGCCTTTTGAAAATAACTCGACGGCCGCCTTTTGATCTGCGGCGACGCCGGTGACAACGCCGCGGACGCGATACGTTCGCGCTGGAACCAGTGTGAGGTTAACCGGCATTTCATCGCCTGCCTTCAACACTACGGCTGAGGCTTGCGTCGCATCGTATGTGCCCGGATAGTAGGTATTCATGTAGCGGGTGTCGGGTTGATTGTCGCCCGGGGGCGATTTCTGCTGTCGTTCGTAATCCCGAAAATCGGGAGGTGGCATGGCCAGAATCCAGTACTGGCCGGGAAACAGGCCGGCAAGCCGGTATTCGCCGAGATCGTTGGTTGCCGCCGTGCCGATGCCTTCCCGGGCCGACTTTCCGGACTTTTTTCTTAGCGCGAGAACTCTGACGCCTGACATCGGGTCGCCGTCCTCGTCGGTCACGCGGCCGCTGACAATCGCGGTCGGAGACATGTGAAAAACCAGGTCTTCCACGGACCGGCCGGCTTGGATGGCTACCACGTTGACGTCAGACTTGACGCCACGCGCATTAACTCCGGCGAATCCTGATCGCTCGATGAAGACCCGGTAATGCCCGGGCGTGACATTGTCGATGCGGAAATGGCCGTCGGAGTCGGTGGCAGCGGTGTAGCTGTCCCCCTGCCCTTCGGCGACGACCTGCACTAGCGCTTTCTTGAGTGGCTCGCTCCCAGGTTCCTTGACCACGATGCCGGCAATCGAGGATGATTTGGCGGCGGTTGCAGGATCCTGAGCTCTCGCCGGAGATAATGCGGCAAGAAGGAATACTGCCAGGGCGAGAGGGCGTTTCATCGGAGATCGAGTCATTTGAGTCATTGATGCATTTCGTCATGAATGCTGGTAGTCATCGAAAATGCCGAAATGAGTCAAAGGCTCGACGATTCAACGGGTCCTGATCAGTTCAGAAAATATTGCCTGTACAAAGTGTCGCGCTGCGCCGGACGGAAGCCGGCATCGCGTATGATCAGCCGCAATTCCTCTTCAGTGGTGCAGTTGGTTACACCCGCGGCGCGGACCACGTTTTCTTCCAGCATCACCGAGCCCACATCGTTGCCACCGAAACGCAACCCCATCTGGCAGACCTTCAATCCCTGCGTCACCCAGCTGGACTGCACGTTCACGAAATTGGAAAGATAGAGCCGCGAAATGGCCAGAACTTTCAAGTACTCAACCGCCGTAGCCTCATCCCAGTGGCGTCCGCCGAGGGCGGTGTGAGCGGGCTGAAAGCTCCACGGGATAAACGCCGTAAATCCGCCCGTTTCCTGCTGCAGATCGTAGAGAACCTGGAAATGATTGATGCGATGCTCGATCGACTCGCCGACGCCAAACATCATGGTGGCAGTGGTTCTCATGCCGAGCTGGTGGGCGGTGCGATGCACCTCCAGCCAATCGGCGGTCAGGCATTTCAGGCGCGCGATTTTGTAGCGGACCTCATCGTCAAGAATTTCAGCGCCGCCGCCCGGAATGGAATCGAGTCCGGAGTCACGCAGGCGCGCGATCGTATCGCGCACGCTCAGGCTGCTATACTCGGCAATCGCCAGAATTTCCGAAGCCGAGTAGCAGTGCAGATGAACCTTCGGAAAGCGCTGCTTGATACCTCTCAGCATCTTTTCATGCCAGTCGATCTTGAGATCGGGATGCAATCCTCCCTGCATCAGCACGCCGGTGCCGCCGAGTTCAACGGTCTCGCGAATCTTGTCGTAGATCGTATCGAAGTCGAGGATGTAGCCTTCCTTCGCGGCCGGTCCTTTCAGCGGACGATAAAATGCGCAGAAGGTGCAATATTCCGTGCAGAAGTTGGTGTAATTAATGTTGCGGTCGATGATGTAGGTCACGGTGCCTTCGGGATGCAACTTGCGGCGGAGGGCGTCCGCCTCCATGCCGATCCCGATCAGGTCATCGGACCGAAACATCTCTAACGCTTGGCGTTTAGTCAGGGACATTTGCTCATTCACCCCATGGTCCTACTTATTTTAGCTGGTCGGAGGGCTAGATACGAGTTCAGGAGCCCGGCACATGCGTGGGGCATCGGTCATGATCGAAGTTGAGAACCAAGTTTGTGTTATGACGAGAACAGGTCGGTCAGATGAGTGATGCGCAGCAACTCCAAGACGCCGGGTGTCATGTTGGCGAGATCCAGGTTACATAGATCCTGCTTGCTGGCGGAGGCTTTGAGGCCAACTAAGGCTCCGAGGCCCGCGCTATCGAGATGTTTCACATCACCCAGATCGATAATGATGCGACCGCCAAGCGGAATGAGGGGCCTCACCAGTTCTTTGATTTCACCGGCTGTGTCACTGACCAGTTCGCCATGACACTTGATCCTCGTAACGGGAGTCCCGTCTTTATCATTCGACTGTTCGAGCTCACAGTGGAACGAACCGTCTCGTGCCATGGCTCTGACGTCTCCTTGAACTGATCGATCTTCCCGGGGGTAATGACGGGTTCAAAGTCGAAGCGCTTCTTGATGTAGCAAGACTCGCGACCTAAACGTGTTCTGTCACGCCGGGCAGTCAACGATCTCGATCTTCGATTCTGGTATCCAATCTACTACTCTTTTTAATAGGATACATGCCGCGCAGATACAGGATTCTGAAGGAGAACTGGTTACGATCCAAAGCTCCCGCGATGTTTCCGGAGCCATGCTTGCCCGGGGATGAAATCAAGGCGTCGGCCACTAACGAAAGAAGCGGTTCGATGCGCGTCTGGGTAGTTGCGAAAGGAATGCTCGCTCAAAGGTCGCAGACACTGACAGAGTACGGTTAACGCCAACCCGGCGTCATGGTAACCAAGGTCATCGATCGAGGCGACTCTCTCTCGGCCTAAGCGGTCCGCCGACGAATTTGCGGGCGCGCGCGGGGACGTTCACCCTTCTGCCGCCGTCTGTACTCGTACAGGCCGTACAGTCCTCCGGCTGCAGAGAATACGATCAGTGCAATCAGTACCGGCCAGTAATACTGCGAAAAAAACTTCACAATGCTCCGTCCGTAGTGGTAGCCGAGATAGGCAAGAATGGTGTACCGAAGGCCGCGCCCCACCGCCAGAGCCGTCAGAAACTTTCTCGTGGGATATTGCATGGCGCCCGCGGCCAATAGCATGGGAACGATGGGAAATGGCGGCGGCAGCATAGCTGGGATGGCGACCGCCGCGAATCCCCAGCGCTCGAAAATGGCATAGACCTTTTTCACTTTCCTGGCCGGGAACCTTTTCTCCAGAGTTTCCTTGCCGCCCTTGCGAGCCATGCGGTAGGTGAGGTAGCCGCCCAAAACCGATCCCGCAGTTGCCATCAGCGCGTAGTAGATCCACGGTTCACGATGGTGTGCCGCCAGAAGGATGGTGACGACGTCCGTGCTGCCAGGCAGAGGGATAACCGAATTGTCGATAAGGCCGAGCAAGATCAGACTGGGGCCCCCGAGGTGCATGAGCCATCGCAGGGTGCTTTTTGTGGAGCTCCCTTTCGCGGCAAATAATAGTAGGGAAAGCAGGGGCATCGTCATTCTTGCTATTGGAGCTGAATTGTAGCCCAGAGGATGCAAGGTAGATGAATCATGCCGCCTGACGAGGCCAGCATCGAGGCGAGGTCCGATCATGGCAGTCGGATCATGGCAGGCGGATCAGGCAGGTGGCTGCAGAATCGGCGACTGACGCCGATTCTGTTCCACAACATTATTAGTTTTGCACCGCCCGGACGAGATCAAGCGGGTGTAAAATGGCTGCCGTTTTTCGAATCCAAACAAGATTTCAGTTTTTCTCGCCGCACGAGGGCAGGAAGAACACAACCTCAAAGGAGGTTATTATGCGACGAAAGAGCAGTTTTCACTTTTGCGCTCTGCTGGGACTTTTGGTTTGCCTGGTGACGCCAGCAGTTTGCGGCGTGGAGAGGAGTGAGGCGCCGGTTGGAGGCAATCTTCTGCCAGACGGCTTCTACATTACTCCAACCGCTGCTCCGGGCTCCATTTTCCAGGGCCTGCCTACAGGACTTCGCGCCGACGGCTCGGCCGACGCAAATGGCGCGGTGACCACGGCGCTCAGTCCCGACGGCACCGCCTTGCTGATCTTGACTACGGGCTACAACACAGGCTTCTACACCCAAGGAGCGGACGGCACTGCCATTTTGTGGCCCGCGCTCTACCCACTGACTGGGTTGCCCTCGTCGACGTTGACACCAAATGCAGAGTGGGTGTTCCTTTACGACGTGCGGGGCTCGCAGCCGGTGCAGAAGCAGATGATCAACATTCCCAACACCTATGGCGGCTTGATTTGGGATCCTTCGGGCGCAACTTTTTATGTTGCGGGGGGCATCGACGACCGGGTTGAGATTTTCTCATCGTCCGGCGGCGGAGCCAGCGCCGACGGGACCTACACTCCGAATGCTCCGTTCGTGCTCTTGAATCACAACCTGCCAGCCAACGTGCCGATTCAGGAGTACCCGACCGGCGGCTTGTTCAGCACAACGCCGATCAACAACAACCCGATTGCTCAGTATATGTATATGCCATTCAGCGCACTGGCTGCTGGGTTGGCGATCAGTCCGGATGGTACGACACTGTACGTGGCCAACTACCAGAACGATTCGCTCTCCATCATCAATATGTCGACTCGGCTGGTGACCAATGAAATTGTGTTCTTCGCTCCGGGACAATCCACTGCGGTCGGCGAAATGCCTTACTGGCCGGTGGTGGTATCGAATTCCCAGGGAGCGCCGTTGAAGACCTATGTGAGCAGTCAGCGTGACGGTCAAGTGCTCGACGTAAGTGCATCGGGATCAGTCAGTGTGATCAAGGTTGGAGGCGAACCGAACCGGATGGTTCTCTCCGCCGATCAGCAAAGGCTCTATGTGGCAAATGGAGATATCGATGAGATCGAGGTCATCAGCACCGCGACCGACAAGGTCACTGGCCGGATTTCCGTAGCTCGTCCCGGCTACAAATACAAGGGCTCCAGCCCGAACTCGCTGACGCTCAGCCCGAACGGACGAAGCCTTTACGTGACACTGGGTGGCGAAAATGCGGTGGCTGTAATCGACGTGGCCTCGCAACAAGTGCTTGGGCGCATTCCCACCGGATGGTATCCCAGTTCGGTCACGGTGAGCGCCGACGGGAGCACTTTGTACGTAGTGAACATGAAATCCAACGCGGGTCCGAACCTGGAGTACCGGTCCGACTGCCCGGGCATGGGCATTCCGCCGGAGTATTCGGAGCTCCTGTGCCCGCCGCCGAATCCAACTTCCCGCAACGAATACATCCTGGCGTTGCTGAAAGCGGGGCTGTCGACCATTCCCGTGCCGGACGCCAATACGCTGAGCTACCTGTCGCAGCTGGTGGATGCCAACAACGGTTTCAACAATCCAAAGCATGATTCGATGATGGAGTTTCTCCACAACCATATCAAACACGTGATCTACATTCAGAAAGAAAACCGGACCTACGATCAGGTGCTGGGCGATCTGCCGCAGGGTAATGGCGATCCTACGCGGGTGCAGTTTCCGCAGCCGATCTCTCCCAACGAACACTTGCTCGCGACACAGTTCGCGTTGCTCGACAACTACTACGACGCTGGGGATGTAAGCGGCGACGGATGGAACTGGGATACGCAGGGCCATGCCAACGATGTCACGACCAAGAACGTGCTCGTCGGCTATGGCAATGCGGATTACAACGTTCCGTTCGACTGGAATGGCAATCCGCGCAATATTGGAATTGCCTTGCCTGACACGACAAACGGAACGCCCAGCCCGAGCACGGTGCGTATTACCACTTTGTTCGATCCGACGGGCGGATCTTCGATTGAACCGGGGACAAAGGACATTACCGCCGATGAAGGCGCGGATGACCTGAAGCCCGATGCGCTCGGTGGCTACATCTGGGACAGCGTACTGCGCGCCGGCCTGACGGTTCGCCACTACGGCCTCTATGCCGACGAGAATTATTATGTCGACCCGTATGCCGGTGCGCCGTTCTACATTCCCATTGTCCGCAATGCATTCGCACAGAAGGTGGTGCAGGCGGTACCGGTGCGCAAGTCTCTCCTCGGCAAGACCGATGTTTACTATCGCGGATGGGATCTCAATACTCCCGATCAATACCGCTTTGAGGAATGGAATCGAGAGTTCAACGAGTATGTGAAAAAAGACGATCTGCCCAACTTCGAGATGGTCGATTTCATGGAAGACCACTTCGGCAATTTTGGGTCGAACGCTGCGAGCCTGGAAAACCCACTGGCGCAGATGGCCAGCAACGACTACGCGGTCGGACGTTTGGTCGAAGCGGTAACGAATTCTCCGTTCTGGAAAGATACCGCTATCTTTGTCGTTGAAGATGACGCGCAGAACGGACCCGATCACGTGGACGCGCATCGCTCGACCGTCTTCGTAATTTCTCCCTACACGAAGAGCGGATCGGTGGTGCACACCATGTACAACTCAACCAACGTCCTTCGAACCATCGAGGACATACTGGGAATCGAACATCTCGGTCTCAACGATGCGAACGCGCTTCCGATGTCTGACGTGTTCATCAAGCAACCGAATCTACAGCCCTATACGGCGCCGATCCCAGGCATTCTGTGCGAACCGCCCGTGGACCCGAGCCTGGTACCCGAATGCAGCAACCCCGGAAATCGTCCGATCACCGCCGGCGTCAAATCCCTGCACGATGGCCAGTGGTGGGCGGCTGCAACGAAAGGGTTCAACTTCAGCCATCCCGACATGGTCAATGCGGATTTATTCAATCGCATTCTGTGGAAGGGAATCATGGGTGACGACAAACCATATCCTGGAGCCGGCGTTAATCCGGCCCTGAAAGTGACAGAGGTCGTTGATCGGGATTAGCCAATAGGAGCTGGAAGTAAACCATAGAAGGGCTGACGGTATCATGCCGCCAGCCTTTTTAATTGCGGGTTGGGTAACTCGCGAAATCGTGGCGCAGATTATTTCGGCAGGGGAAATCCCTTCATGCAGACGACCGTGCGGTCTGCTTCCTCAGGTTTTGCATGGGTGAAGCCGAGGTTGGCGGTACAAAGAACATCCCCTTTCAAAACCAGACTGGTGTTATTGTCCAGCGGCGCGTTCAGTTGGTTGGCTATGAGGATGCGCTGCGAACCATCGGGCGAGAGCACCCAGATTTGGTTGAGCATGATCTCGGACACGTAGATGTTGCCTTTCCCGTCCAATTCGATCCCATCGAACGCCGAAAATCCGTTAGGCAGTGGCACAGGCTCACCAGCCGTCCCGTCGTCCTTAATGGGAATTCTGAGTACCATCGGATCGCCATCGGTAACGGCATAGATGTTCTTTTGCTGTTTATCGAGGACGAGATCATTGACGCCCAGGGGATATCCCGAATAGGGATGGGCCGACCAATTAAGCAAGGGGTGGGCCGACCACAGATCCACTTTCTTGCCGTCCGGCGAAATCCTCCAGATTCCCGAGTACGTGAGGTCCGTCATGTACACGCTGCCACGGGAGTCGATGGCAACATCGTCCGGATAGCAGAATGGCCAACCCTCCGCTTTGGTCGCGAGGGGCGTCACCTTTCGGGTTGTCGCGTCAATCTTGTAGACGCCAGATGTGGTGACGGTCGCGTCCCGGCAAGCCGGATGGAATGGATCAGCCAAGTCTTTTCGGAAGTCGCGTTTCGAGTGGCCCGTATAGGCGACGTAGATGTTGTCAGACTGGTCGAGGTCGAGACCGATCAGGTCTCCCTTTCCGCTTTCTTCCTTCGAGGGCACCCATGCGATGTGATCGTAGCCGCCACCGTCTTTCAGCATCACAACCTCGCCCGTGTGCATCAGGGTTGCATAGATGTTGCCCTTCGAATCAATTCCCAGGCCCTCAGGCGTGTCGGGTAGTTTGGCCATGACCCAGGCCTTAAACTGTGCCGGGCAAGGAGGAGCAGCGGCGGCGAAAAACAATGCACAGCCAATCAGACAGAAGAGAATCCTCAGATGTTTATCCTTCAGCAATCCCGACTGGGCCAAGTTTATTCCTCCTCATGGATCATCAGATTGTCGTCTTGATTTCTGTTTCGTTATTTTCCAGAACTACGACCATGTCTCTGAATTCAGAGCTAGAGGATGTCATATTCAGCATTCCATAGTGAGTGCTAGACGAAACGCAGCTCTGGTGCTGGCGGCAGGGCGCCAATCTCGGCTGCAAGGTGGTAGTAGAGCGCGAGCCCGTCGAGACACGGCGGATCGAGATAATAATGGATGTGATGCGTCAGATAGACGCGAACTGGTTCGATGGACAGGCCGAGACGCGGCGCCCACTCTTGCGCGATGGCTTCTAGATTCTTAGGCGATAGTCCGTGGTCGCGCGACTTCTTGAATATCTCCGAGATGGCGGCTCCATTTCGTCGAGCCAGCGACTGCCTGCGGATCGCCCAGAAAGCGAAGACGAATGACTTGCCGGTGCGCGCCTTCCACTCTTCCGCCAGGTCGAGCGTAAGGTAACGTGTGCGATCGACTTGTAACGCCGGATCTCCGATGAGCAATGCCGCATCGCACGCGTTGAGCATCTCGTCAAGATTTGGCGCCATCGCTTTATAGTCGCGTGCGCCGCCCAGCCAATTGGCAAATAAAATCTTTGCCAGCGCGGCGGAGGTCATGGAAGAAGTATCGAGTGCTACCGTGCGAATCCCGTCCCGCCAGCGCTCTGGCATAGAGCGGGGCGCGGAATGGGGTGGACGTTTGCCGACCAACAGAATCGACCGCACCGCGCGGCGTGCCGCAATCGCCACGTCCGGAACGATGAGCAGATCGGGAACCGTGGTATAAGCAGCGGACGGAATGATGCCGACATCGGACCTTCCAGCGCGCAAGTCTTCGGCGCATGCCGAAGGTAAAGTGTAGGAGACATCAAAATCGGAGCGGCTGGTTTCGCCGTGCTCAAAATCCCACATGAGGGGCGCCGTATTGAGGTAGGAAATCGCCGAAATCTTTAGCCGGCTCTTCAAGTTATGAATTCTACCAAAAGTGATGTGCGCACCATCCTTGACAGCCAATTCCCGGAAGCCTAGGGTCACGCGGTATGTCCACCAACGTCGAGTTGTCGGCAGCCATCCATGCGAGTGGCAACCCCGCCTCTCATCAGGGCACTTACTGGCTGGCGCTGGCTTTGACTCCGGGTCTGGGTCCGGCACGTATCAAGAGACTGATCGAGCACTTTGGCACTGCCGAACGTGTTTTTCATGCCAGCCTGACCGAGCTCGAAGCTTCGGGCATTCTCGCGATTTCCGCGCAATCGATGGCCACGGGAAAGTCGCTCGAACTGGCGGAGCAGGAATGCGCCAGAGCGGGCGAAGCGCGCGCCAGAATTATTTCCCTGAGCGACCCAGAATATCCGGCGCGCCTGAAAGAGATATATGACCCGCCCGTAATCCTCTTCGTAAAAGGGAGCGTGGAGGTGCTCGCGCAACCCGGCATTGCGATGGTAGGAACGCGTCATCCCACACCCTACGGGAGCGGAATGGCCGAACGGCTCTCCACCGACCTGGCGGCTCGCGGATTGGTGATTATCAGTGGATTGGCGCGCGGCATCGATACCGCTTCGCATCGCGGGGCCATCGCCGCCAAAGGGAAAACCTTAGCCGTGCTGGGCACGGGAATTGACGTCATGTACCCCAAGGAAAACACGCGGCTCACGGAACAAATCGTAGCTCTGGGAGGAGCGCTCATTTCCGAGTTTCCGGTTGGGACTTCTCCCGCGCCGCAGAACTTCCCCATTCGCAATCGGATCATCAGCGGCCTGTCCGTAGGGGTGCTGGTCGTCGAAGCCGCCGAATATAGCGGCACGCGCATTACTTCGCGGCTGGCCCTGGAACAAAACCGCGATGTTTATGCGGTCCCGGGCAACGTGACCAACAAGAGTTCCTGGGGACCAAACACGCTGATCAAACAGGGAGCGAAGCTGGTGGCCACCTGGGAAGACGTATGGGAGGAGTTGCCATCGGAAATCCAAACCACCCTCGGTTCCGCGCGAAATGAATCCCTCGAGCCGGAAACCGCATCTCTATTCCCGGACGAGGTAAAGTCGCCGCACGAACAAAAGATCCTCAAGTTGCTGAAGCCCGATGAAGCGACCCACATCGATCAATTGGTGGAGTCGCTGGAAGACGAAATCTCAGCCTCAGAAATCTTTGCCGCCCTGTTCGAGCTGGAACTGAATGGGAAGATCCGACAGTTGCCGGGTAAGAATTTTGTAAAAAGCTTTTAGGAGCTGGTTTCTGGCTACTAGGTTTTGATTGCCAGCAGCTAGAAACCAGGAACCATTAGCCCTGCAGTTCACGCAGTTGTTGCATTCTGCCAATTCGTGCTAGCTTCAATTCCATTAACGCCATACTGAGGAACCATTGTCCAAAGGCCTAGTCATCGTCGAATCGCCCGCTAAGGCGAAAACTATCCAGAAATATCTGGGCAAGGGATTTACGGTCGATGCCTCTTTCGGCCACGTGAAAGACTTGCCCAAGAGCAGCCTCGGGGTCGATCTCGAAAACGATTTCGAAACCGAATACGTGGTCATTCCCGGCAAGGAAAAAGTGCTGGCCAAGCTGAAGAAGCTGGCACTCTCGGCCGACCATATCTATCTTGCGCCTGATCCTGATCGCGAAGGCGAAGCCATCGCCGCACATCTTGCCGACGAACTGGGGGAAGACTCCAGCAAGAAAAAGAAGGGAAAGAAGGCCAAGCCGAAAACCGACGACATTGGGGATGGTGCACGTATCCGCCGCGTGACCTTTAATGAAATTACGCAACGCGCGGTGAAGGCAGCGTTCGAGCATCCTCGCGACATCGACCGCAACCTGGTCGATGCGCAGCAGACCAGACGCGTGCTGGATCGGCTCGTGGGCTATCAGGTTTCTCCTCTTTTATGGGATAAGGTACGCCGCGGCCTTTCCGCTGGGCGGGTGCAGACGGTGGCTCTGCGGTTGATTGTCGATCGCGAACGCGAAATCAAAGCCTTCGAGAAAAAGGAATACTGGACGATCGACGCCAATCTCTCCGCTGCTAAGCCTCCCGCCTTCGACGCCCGGTTTTTGGGCAAGGGCGACGAGAAAATTGAAATCACCAACGGTGATGACGCGGAGAAAATCCGCCTCGCTCTGGAAAACGCGGACTGGGTGGTCCGTTCAGCGGAGAAGAAAGAGCGCCGCCGCAACGCCACTCCGCCGTTTACTACCAGCAAGCTGCAGCAGGATTCCTCGCGCAAGCTTCGCTTCAGCGTAAAGCGAACCATGATGATTGCTCAGCGTCTCTACGAAGGCATTGAACTCGGGGATGAAGGCCTGGTTGGCCTGATCACGTACATGCGCACCGATTCGACCCGGGTGGCCCCCGAGGCGATCACCGAAGTGCGAGAATACATTTCCGAGACCTATGGCGCAGCGTACTTGCCCGATTCTCCCAACGCTTATAAGGAGAAAAAAGAGGCGCAAGCCGCGCACGAAGCCATTCGCCCGACTGCGGCGATGCGCCATCCCGACCAGGTCAAGCAATATCTGCAGGAAGATGAATTCAAGGTTTACAAACTGATCTGGCAGCGCTTCGTGGCGTCGCAGATGAATCCGGCCGTTTTCGATCAAACGTCGGTCGACATCGATGCGAAATCCGGTAGCGATGTTTTCTGGTTCCGCGTGACCGGATCGGTGATGAAGTTTGACGGCTTCCTCAAAGTTTATGAGGAGTCGAAAGACAGCAAGGACGAAGAAGACGAAGAACTGAAGCACAAGCTTCCGCCGCTCGAAGCGGGGCAGAAGCTGACGCTCAAGGCGCTGCTCCCGGAGCAACATTTCACCGAGCCGCCGCCGCGATTCAACGAAGCTTCGCTGGTGAAAGAACTTGAAGAACGGGGTATTGGACGGCCGTCCACCTACGCCACCATTCTCAGCACCATTCAGGAGCGGATGTACGCGCAGAAAATTGGCGGCAAATTCGTGCCCACCGAAATCGGTTTGGTGGTTACCGACCTGTTAGTCGAAAATTTCAAGGACATTTTCGACTTTCAGTACACCGCTCGCCTGGAAGAAGAACTCGACGAAATCGAAGAAGGAAAGCAGACTGGCAACGACGCGCTCACCGAGTTTTACAAGAAATTCGCGAAGGATCTCCGCTATGCCGAGAAGCACATGGAAAACATCAAGCGTATGGAGAAACCGACCGACGAGAAGTGCGAACTTTGCGGAGCGCCGCTGGTCATCAAGTGGGGAAAGCACGGGTCGTTTTACGCCTGCAGCACCTACGATAAGGAAAATCCCGAGACTTGCAAGTTCACGAAAGAAAATCCGATCAATCTGCCTGACCTCGACTCGGCCGATATTCAGGAGACGGCGCAAGAGGAGTACTGCGAAAATTGCGGACGCGTCATGGTGCTGAAACGCGGTCGCTTCGGGCAATTCATGGCCTGCACCGGCTATCCCGACTGCAAAACTACGCGGCGGCTTGATCAGGGCAAAAAAGTTCCCGACATTCCGCTCGATGAGAAGTGCCCGCAATGCGGCCGGAACATGATCGTGCGGCATGGCCGTTACGGTGAATTCACTTCTTGCAGCGGATATCCAGAATGCAAGTATGTGAAACAGAACTTCATCGGGGTAAAATGTCCGGAGTGCAAAGAGGGTGAGCTCGTCGAAAAACGCGCACGCAAGGGCAACACTTTCTATGGCTGCGGAAATTATCCCAAGTGTAAATTCACTTCCGCGGCGAAGCCGGTGCCCGAAAAATGTCCGGATTGCGGACATGAGTACCTGGTGGAAAGAATCCGCAAAGACGGCATGGTGATCGCGTGTCCGAATAAGGAATGCGATTACGAGCGTGCTTTGGAAGGCCCAGCGGGGGACGCGTCCAAAGCCTGACCACGCAAGTTGCGGGGAAGAAAAGTCAGGAAGACCAAGTAAAGACTATCGACCACGAGGCGAACCATATGGCAAAAAAAGCGACTTCCCACGACGCGCTATTGATTATGAAACTCTACGATCTCCGCCGCGAGCCGGAGATGCGCAAGGCAAGAAATTGGTTCGTGGCCGAATTCTGGCCGCTGAACGCCGATGATTTCATTAAAGTGGTGAACGCGTTTCCCAGCCAGGAAAACGCCTGGGTACGCCAGGTGGGCAGCTATTGGGATATGGCGGCGTCATTCGTGTTGCACGGTGCGCTCAATGAAGAGCTTTTTGTGCAGCCCGGCTGCAGTGGCGAAATGTTTTTCATTTTTGCGAAGATACACCCATTCCTGAAAGAAATCCGGGCGAAATTGGCCAATCCTGAGCTGTTCCTTCATGTCGAGCAGGTAGCCACCGGGTCGAAGACTGCGCGCAAGCGTCTCGAGCGTGTCTCGAAGACGGTTGAGAATCGTCGCAAGACTTTAGCCAAGCCAGTGAAGAAAGGCTGAGTTGCGGCGAGGCGATTCTCAATGTTTGTGATCCAGGACACATCGGCCGCCGTCCATCTGCTATCCTAGCTGTTTGTGTGGATGCTATGGTGGTTTGTCATTCTGGCAGTTAGCGTGGTGGTCGTCGTGTCAGTGGCGCTTACGATCTATATGCGGGTGCGGCGGCAAATGAAGCTCTCTGCGGCCCACAAAGCGGAATCTGACGCCATCGACCATTCGTCGCCCGAAAGCTGATTCCCGCCCCGGCTTCCAGCATGAAGGTATTCCACGGGACGTTCCACGAAGGCGTCCATTACGAAAGAGAGGAAAGCATGTCCAGAGCAGATAGGCAGGTTCTCGGCCACGAGACTGGCGCCATCAGCCCGGAGAAGGTTCGCGCCAGGGAGTATACGAAGCAGGCGGCGATCGTGATCTCGGCCAGCCTCTTTGTCGCCCTGTGCGCGCAAGTGACCTTGCCGCTACCCTTCACTCCGGTTCCGCTGACGCTGCAAAACTTTGGAGTTCTTGCGGTGGGCTTGCTCCTCGGCTCGCGTCGTGGTTTCGCCGCGCTTGCGCTGTACTTGGTCGAAGGCGCAGTCGGATTGCCGGTGTTCAGCCCGTCCCTGGTTTTAGGCGTTGGAATCGCCCGGATCCTGGGGCCGACCGGCGGATTCCTGTTGGCCTATCCCTTGGTGGCATTCATAGCCGGCTACATTTACGAGCACAGTTCACGCCGGTTCGCCTGGGCGTTGGTCTCAGCCGTCGTTGCCGAGTTGCTGCTCTTCGCGAGTGGTCTCGGATGGCTAGCCGTGTTGACGCACTCTATCTCTCTGGCGCTAAAGTTTGGTCTTTATTGGTTCGTTTTCGCGGAAGTGATCAAGGTGCTAATGGCTGCGGGAGTAGCTGCTCGCTGGCACCAGCGGACCTCCGATTAGTTGGCGTCTTGGTGGTCATGGTTCGTGCTGAATCTTCAAATGTAATGATTGTTATAGACAGGAATATGGAATTTTATGAGTACAGTATCTTCGCCAGTTCGCGAAATCACCGTGGCGCACAGCCCCGATTCCGACGATGCTTTCATGTTTTACGGCTTGGCTACGAACAAGGTTCGCGTCCCTGGACTTAAATTCAGCCATACTCTTTGTGACATCGAAACGCTCAATCGCCAGGCGCAGGATGGCGTTTATGACGTGACGGCGATTTCATTCCACGCTTTTCCCTATATTCAGGACAAATATTCTCTGATGTCGTGTGGCGGCAGCGTGGGTGAGGGCTATGGGCCCATGATCGTATCCACCCGGCCTTTCACGCAGGATGAAATCAAGCACAAGAAAATCGCGGTGCCGGGAAAGCTGACTACCGCCTACCTGGCGCTCGAACTATTCGCGCCCGGTATTGAGGTGGAAGTTGTTCCCTTCGATCAAATCATCCCACAGATTCTCGAAGGGAAGCACGAAGCCGGCCTGATCATCCATGAAGGGCAGCTCACGTTCGACAAGTCCGGGCTGCACCGCGTGATCGACCTCGGCCGATGGTGGCAGAAGGTCACCGGATTGCCGCTGCCGCTCGGCGGAAATGCCATCCGTCGTGCCCTCGGTCCCGAAACCATGGCCAGCGTCACGCAGGCGCTGCGTGAGAGCATTCAATACGCCATCGATCATCGGGAAGAGGCTTTGGCCTATGCTATGCAATTTGCCCGCGATCTCGATACGCAACTCGCGGATAAATTCGTAGGCATGTACGTCAACGAGCGCACGCTCGACTATGGAGATGACGGCAGAGAAGCGGTTAAGCGACTGCTCGACATGGGGCACAAGGCAGGAATTATTCCGAAGAAACCGCGCGTTGAGTGGGTATGACCAAGCTGGTGACGGTTGGTTCCCAGCTCGATCATGATGCTACTCAAGGTGAATTTGCTGGCAGCCAACGGCTAACCTTTGACAGCAGCATTCACTCACTGCACCCTCTGCGGAAACGAAAACACCGGATCAATATCCACCGGAACATCCACCACCGATTTCAGCGATGTCTTCAGTTCTTCCGGCATTGCTTGATACTTGGCGAGCAAGGTTTCGCCCCGCGCGCGGTCGCCGGCGGCCTCAATTTCCAGCAGTTCCCTGGTCAGATCCGATAAGGCGACAGGCATTTTTTCATAGTCAATCGCATACTTACCGCTGGCATTGCGATTCAGCGCGCCGCGCTCGGATAGGTAATTGAACTCCATCATTTCGGCTTGACCGTGCGCTTCATCCGTCCCAAATCGTACGGCGCGAAACAAGTCGCCGACGTAGGACGCGTAATACTCTTCCATTTTTTGCTCTGGGAGAACGCTGTGATTCACCAGCCATTGCAGGGCGAACATGCCGGTCACATCCGCCTTCGCTTCTTCGAGGCCGTTGAAGGCCGGACCGATCGCCTCCCCAATATCGACCTTGCCCGCAGCGGCCCGAGCATACGCCGGACCCAAGCCGTGGCACATCTCGTGCATCACTGTCACCAGCAGATAACCTTCGCTCGTAACTTTTGCCGCCTGTTCCGGTTCCATCAACTTGCGGGCAATTGGCAGACTGACGTAACGGACGCGCGCATCCATGAAATTCCTGAAGAAAAGGTGCTTGCTCCCTCTTTGTTCATGCACCCGCGGATCATTGGGAAGATTATCGGCGACCGCCTGATAGCCGTGAGTGAGGTCCCCGGCCCGAAACGGCGTATCCACCACTTCCATCGGCGTCTTGAGGCCCTTCTTCGACGGACGATCTTCAGCCGGCAGCGGCAGCGCATCCTGAATTTGCGGCACATATTGTTGAAACAACTCCAATTTCTTGCTCTCGCTCGGGTTGCTCACCATCACTGCGGCTCCGTACGAAGCTTTGACCCCGAGCAAACCGTCCATGTACGTTTCATAGGGCGCGAAGACGATATCGAATTTCGAGTTCTTCAGATCCAGCCACGCGAGGTCGCTGGGAAAGTAATCGTCGCTGAGCAGCGCATCGGCTCGGAGCCGGAGAAACTTCGCGAAAAACGGATCATCGCTAAGCCTGGCTGCATCCCGCAAAGCCTTTGCCGCCGGTTCAAGAAAGGCGCGAAAGGCAATGTGGTAGGGAACTGCGTCTAAGCTTTGTTGATTCCAACGCACAATGGTCAAGGGATTACCGAGCACGGCCTTCTGTTCGGGATGAGCCTGGAGGTACTGCTGCAGTTGATCGGCCGTCAAGTTCGCCGGATAAAACCCGCGGCCTGGCGGCATGGTCTCACTCCCGACAAAAGGACGATTCTGATCCAGCGGATCGAAACGGGAAGCGTTAATCCATAGGTAACGACGCAGTTCGACATCGCGCCGGTTCCGGCTGGAGGCGAGGGACTGATAAAGGGTCAATGCCTGAGGATCGCTCTGCCGCCAGTAGATGCTATCGAGGTAACCGCAGGCCTGCACCAGCTTGCGGATGAGTTGCTGTTCGCGAACGCTGAGCCCCGCCGTGCTGAAAGGCATGGCAACGCGTTGATACCGGGCGACGCGCTCGTGCAGGTCCGGGACGACCTGCAGATTGGCCGGGGCGCCGCTCTTGGCTGCCGAACCGGTCATCGTGCGGCTCTTCTCGGGCGCCGCAGCGCCGGAGTTTGCAACCCAGAGAAGGCAAAAAAGGAACAGACAAGCGGAAGCGAAAAAGCGCGCAAAAAACGATTTAGTAAGGCTAATTGTCATCTCAAGGAGTGTATCAAATCCGCAAACGGGCGCGAGCCATTATCATACAAAAATGCGGGCTCAGGACGGCGCCCAGACCTTGCTCATCGATGCCGATGACACGCTCTGGGAAAATAATATTTATTTCGAACGGGCGATCGCAAATTTCATTTCTTTTCTCGACCATCGCGACCACTCGCCCGAGATGGTTCGCTTGGTGTTGAACGACGTGGAGCGGGAATCGATCGTCAAGCATGGCTATGGTCTGCATAGCTTTTCGCAATCGCTAGTGGCAACGTTTGAAAGACTCTCGGTGGACCCGGTGACCCCGGAGTTGCACGAACGCATTCGCAGCTTCGTCCATCACATCGCCGATCATCCCATTGAAGTTCTTCCCAGCGTTCCCGAAACACTGCAGTATCTGGGCGAACGGCACCACCTCATTCTGATGACGAAAGGAAATCCCGCCGAGCAGTCGGGTAAAGTCGAGCGCTCAGGTCTCAAGGAATATTTTTCGGCCGTCGAGATCGTAGCCGAGAAGGATGTGGCAACGTACCGCTCGGTAATCGCCAAATACGCGCTTCCGGCCGACGCGACGTGGATGGTGGGCAACAGCCCCAAGTCCGATATCAATCCAGCGCTGGCAGCAGGCCTCCATGCCGTCTTCATACCCCACGACAACACCTGGATTCTTGAGCACGAGGAGGTCGCACCGGCTCCTCTTTTGCAATGCCTGCTGGTGATCGATCGTTTCGGCGAGCTTCGAGAGCACTTCTAGCAGGCCTGAGAGCCCAGAGAAAGAGGGGGCGTCTCGCCAGTCCCACGATCCGGCGCAATCGGTGCCCGGCGCGTTTGGCGCAGAACTCAGGCAAACAAAAAACTGCCCTTGTATCTCCCATCTAAGGGCGACGCAAGGGCGGTTAGCAGGCCGGAGCAACCCTTACTGAACTGTAATGCTGACGGCGTCCGACGGTATCCCATTGGCGACAACGACCAATGAACTCGCGCCGGTTTCGATCGTCGTGGGCACATCGAAGTTCGTCGAGACAATTGTTGAGCCAGTGGCCACTCCCATGCTGCTGTGGTCGTGGGTTCGAGCGTAAAAAACATGGTTCGTGCTGTTATTCGTAATCCGCACAAGAGGGTAATTGGTAGCGAACTGGAACTCGTCACCGAAGGCACCGGCTTGCGACAATCCATTGAATTGCGTTCCGGAAATTGGATAAGTCGAGCCAGGAGTTACGGTGGAGGGAAAACTCGAAATGGCCGGTTGCCACGAGCTCTCGTAGGTTCCCAAAGAGGTATAAACTTCAGTCGTTCCGCCACCGACCAACACTTGTCCGTTGGGTAATATCATCAGGCTTCCCGGCGTGTACGGACCAGCCGTAAGGGTCGTCCCATTGAACACATAGGCGGTTCCAGAGTCGCCTTCGACCAGCACGTTGCCATTGGTGAGAAGGACGGCGAACGAATCACCTGCGTTATCGCCATTTGGAAAATCGGGACCCTGCGTCCACGTGCCCGTTACGCTGTCATAGATAGCGGTATTTCCTGGGCCACTGTTCTGCGTGTAAGAACCGGTAGCGAATACCGTGCCATCGGGACGCAAGATAGCCGGACCGATCTCTCCCGGGGGGTAATAGCACAGATCGCCGTTGGGACCATACTGAATGCAGCCGTAGGGAGAAGGCGAATGTAAATCGACGATCGTGCTGCCCGCAGTCACCCACTCCTTCGCCGACGGCGAATAGATTTCGGAGTTGGGGGCATCTTTCACGTCGGCCGTGAAGATCGAGCCGTCGGGCAATAGGGTCCAGCCTTCTTCAGCATCGAAATCTTTCTTGCCCTTGGAACTGATAGAAATCCACTTCATAGTCTTGGGATTCAGTTCCCGCATCTGTTTGGTAAGCTTGTTTCCAATGACGTAGTCGCCGTTAGGCAGCACAAGCGACGGCGAATCCCCGATATAGTCCCAGCCTTTGGGCGGGGTTACGCTGGCCCAGGTGTTGGTGGTGGGCTCGTAGATGGCACCCTGGTTGGTAAGCGTAAAGGTGTTGCCGCATTCGGAGTACTCACCGCCCTCGATGAGCAGGCGTCCATCGGCTAAGACTGCTGAAGCCGAGGCGTAGGGCGCGTATCCGGCGGGAAGACTGGCGAGTTGCGTCCAGGTGCCGTTGACGTAGCTGCCGTTGATGTCAGGCGTGAGCTTCCAAAAATCGGAACAGCTGCCGCCTTGTGCCATCACGGTGCCATCAGTCAACTGGAAAGTGTAGATAATTCCGTCGGGAGGCTGATGCTTAAGTGCGGTTAGCGTCTGTCCCAGCAAGGTGCCGGACAGGGCAAGCAAAAAGACAAAGCCCGTGAGAAGAAGTTTTCTGGACAAGATACACGACCTTTCTTGAAAGCTGCCGCCGGCAGCAAGCGCAGAAATATCCCGCTGAGTTACCCCATTGATCATTTGCAACCCTCCTGGAGGCGAGAAGAAAACGCGGGGAAACCATAGTAGCAAAGGCGGGAAGGTTTGAATAGCGCGCGTCAGCCGGGGGGATTGGGACAGGTCCGAGCAGTTTCAGCAGAACGGAGGCCCCCGGGGTTTCCTAATCCTGCGCCCCTCAATAGACACAAGCCGGGAGCCCGGAATTTCTTCCGGTCCCGGCCTGCGCTTCTTTCAACTTGTTGTGTAGCTGTATGTCCGGTTCAGTTAGCGGGAGGCCTGGCTGGCGGTTGCCGTAGTTGCCGTCGAGTCCGTCGCCGCTGCGGTGGTGGCCGCGGGAGCGCTCGCAGCGCTGTAGCGGGTAAGCCGCGGGTAGAATGGAGTCACTTCGAACGGCATTTTGTCGCGCGCCGAAGTGATCGCCACCGGTTGCGCCTTCACGATCTCGACTTTGTCATCCCATGGATTCAGCTTGACGCGTCCGCCGAGCGGCAGCGCGGCGATCTGGTCCAGCTTGTTCCAATCGAGCGCCGGAGCTCCCGTGGCCAGCTGAGCCATGCGAGTCACCGTGCCGTTTTCCGTGATGTTATTGCCGAGATGCGCCTGCAGCAGAGCCGCCAGTTGCGGACTACGAGCCTGTAGAGCCTTGATGAAGAGCCCGGCCGAGTCGAGTTTCTGTGCATAAGGCGACGCCTTCAGCATCTCGATCGCTTTTTTGTCGGCGGCCGTTTCTTCTTCGGGAATGTGTTTGAACCCGAAGTTCTTGTAGGTGGCTTCGTCGGAGAACAGCATGCGGTCATTGAATGCATACTGGCTTCCCAGGTTATGTCCAAGAACGATGTGCGCCAGTTCGTGCGAAAGCACCATGGCCAGGCTGCCCTCGTCGGGAAGCACGTCGATCAGACCACGACTGACTACAATCGTGTTGCCCACGCTGAAGGTTTCCAGCGGAGAGGTGGTCAGCACCCGTGTCCGGACCGGACGCGGCAGCTCGATGTTGTTGGTGATCTCGATGTTGTTGACCACGGTTTGCAAAATCTTGTCTACGTCGCCTTCCGGCGCCAGTAATCCGGCGCGTTCCAGGCGTTCGACTACGTTGTCTTCCGCCTGCTGCTGCCATTCACGTTCGGCGGCCAGCGGACTGGCATCCTGCGCGGTCGGCGTATCATCCTTCACGCTGTCGACGCGGATATTGGTAAGCTCGTCGTTCGCCGCTGACGTCTTCAGGTTATAGCCCCACATACGGGTCTGTGCCTTGAAAGCGATTCTGTTCCTGGCCCCGGCCGTGAAGTCACCTTCTTCGCTGTAGATATAAGCCGGGATCCAATAGCCCGGAATCAGGTTTAACCGCCAGCTATCCATGTGGAAATAATAGTTGTTGCGCTGCGGGTGGGCATAGGTTCCGTTCAAGCGAACAATGCTGAAGTCCTGATCTTCAACCCAGATGCGTCCGAGAAAGCGTCCGCGGCCGGCATCCTTCTTAGGCGTAAGATCGAACACCAGGCAGCGTACGTCGCCCAGAAACTCGCGCCGCGCGTAGTGGAAGTCGTAGTGCTGCCGGTCAAAGTCGCTGCGGTCGGCGAAGATCATCCAGGAAAAGCCCAGCGGCTGGTACTGGAACTTGAACTTGCTCGTGAAGCCGCCCAGCAGGCGCTGCTCCATGCCTTCTTCTTTATCTCGATCCTTATGCTTGCCTTTGCCCTTGGTTTTGCCGTCGTCCTGAAGATAGTCGCTGCGATCGATCGATTCGCTCAGATCCATGCGCCCGAGAAAATAATGATCGTCCTGCGGAATCGGCCCCAGTTGCGGATCTTGCGTCAGGTTCTGCAGGTAAGTCTCGACTACGGGTGTGCGCGGCGACAGGAATTTAATAAGCTCCTGCTCCCGCAGAATTACCCGGTCGACAACCTGATCCATCGTGGTCGGGGGCGCCAGATTCTGCGACGCCTGGGGGGCGGCGCTCGATTGAGCTGCACCCGGTTGCACCGCAACCGCCTGTGGGTTCTGCGGCGCGGCCGCCGACTGTTGAGCCACTGCCGCCAGTGAGATCGTCAGCAGCGCCAGGACCGTCCATTGCATATTGCTCATTAACTTCCGCATAACGCTTATCTCCAAAGTTTCAGTACGCCAGTTGAAATACCACGTGCACAACTGCTGTCGAATCCACCGGCTGCCCGTTTTTCGTAGCCGGCTTAAAGCGCATCTTGTTAGCGGCAGCCACCGCCGCTTCATCCAGTCCATGTCCCAGACCCCGGACCACTCGGTTAACATGCAGTTGCCCATTTGCGGCGAACTGTACTTCCAACAGCACTTCGCCTTCCAGTTTCAGATTTCTGGCTTCGCTGGTGTAAGTCGGATTCGGCTTGAATGTGATCTCCACGCCCGTGGCCGCGGGCCCGCTCTCCACGCGTTGAACGTGAGGAGTATTCTGGGCGACCTCTTGCGCGCCAAAACCCGAGGTCTGAACATTCCCGCGTCCGTTGCCGCGCCCGTCGCCATGTCCGGGAGTGGCCACGCCATCGCCAAAATCAGCGCTCGCTACCGTTCCCTTTAACCCTTTCGCGCCGCCGGACCCGTTCCCTTGTCCCGCTCCGATGGGCATATCGAAAGAGCCGGCCGCGGAGGCGATCAACTTGCCGTTCGGCTTGCCGTTGTCACTCGGCTTCAGTCCGTTGGGATCGCCGAAGCCGCCCGTCTGCACCTTCGAAATCGGAGCATTCAGCGTCGGCGCTGCCGAACTCCCCTGGAAATCACCGGTATGAATCAGCACCGGACGCGCTCCACTGGTCGTTTTCAACACCGCGGGAGCGAAAGTATTGATCGCCACCTTGGGGGGCTCGATCTCCTGAGGCTGAGGTTTGGGCACGCGCACCTCGCGCGGCACCACCAGCTTCGGCGTCTGGAATACCGGCTCCGGCGGCAGCAACTTCGTTTTCACCGGATGCGGGTGGAATCGTTTTTCCGGGCGCAGCGCCGGACGAGCCACCAGTTCCGTCACCCGATAGTTCGTCATGGTCAGCGTCCCCGGCATGATGATTCCGAATGAAATCAGAAACAGAATCAGGGCCGTGACCATGCCATAGCTGGTGGCAAAGGTCCGCCAGTTCCACTTCTTTTCGGGCAACAGGCCGAGTTGAAAGCTGCGATCGTACGTAGGCATCCAATGACTCCAAAAAATGGGGACCCAGGCTGGGGAGAGCGCTTGGGACTTGGAGTCTTCACCTTAGGGGAGAATGGGCAGTGGGTAAACGTGTCCACTGCGCCTGTCCTTTGGTAACAATCTTTGGTCCACGGACTCATGCCTGTTGCCGGGATTGCGGACCAAGGTTAGGCGAAAAAGGCACGAATCCGAGCGTTGCTGAGCCCGAAAAAGGAAGCCCTTGTCCCAATTCAGGGAATAAGGACGCTAAGCACGGCAGAGATTGGATGAGGTTAAAATGCGGTATGAACTGCGCAGATGATTGCTCAGGAAGTTTTTCCTGAAAGCTGACAGCGGATCGTCCTACCCGCCTTGTTTCAACTCAGTCAGCACTTGCCGCACAATTTCTTTGAGGGTTTCAAACACGCCCACGCCCTGGAAAGCTACCGCTTCCACGACCGCTTCGTTTTTCTTGCGCAGTTCTTTCGACAGGGCATCGACCGGCAGCACATTCGGAAGGTCGCGCTTGTTCAGTTGGAGTACGTAGGGAATCTTGTTGAAGTCGTAGCCGTGTTCCTTGAGGTTGGTCAGCAGGTTGTCGAGGGCTTCGACATTGGCGTCCATGCGCTCCTGCTGCGAATCGGCGACGAACACCACGCCGTCGACGCCGCGCAGAATCAGCTTGCGGCTGGCATCGTAAAATACCTGTCCCGGAACGGTGTAGAGGTGGATGCGGGTCTTGAAGCCGCGCACCGAACCGAGATCGAGCGGCAGGAAATCGAAGAACAACGTTCGATCGGTTTCCGTGGCAAGCGAAATCATCTTGCCCTTCTGCTGCTCGGCTGTTTTCTGAAAAATAAACTGCAGATTCGTCGTCTTCCCGCCCAATCCGGCGCCGTAATAGACGATCTTGCAGTTGATTTCCCGCGCTGCGAAGTTGATGAAACTCAAAAGGTTTCCTCAGACACTTCTGTGAAAAAGACGCTCGCGAACTCCGCCTTCCAGGCGCCAGCGTCTCGCCACAAATCTACTGAATGCAGTATCGGTTCCTGCTGGTTTTTATACCACAACGTAAGGCTAAGGCGCAGGTTACTCAGGTCAGTACCGGTTCCCCAACGTCTGAATCAGCGAATTTACCGCCAATTTGGAAAGTCAACGTATGTTTACTGAGTACTGGTGGTCACGGGCAATTGGTGCGGCGTCGGCAGCGGGTAATAGCCGCGCTTCGCGTAGACTTTCACGTGCGCGCGCTTGACCTGAACCTCGATCTCGCGATAGCCGCCAATGCCGGGCTTGCTCTGATAGCCCAGCGTGTACTGGTTGCGTGCGTCTCCGATGGACTGCGCGTAAGCCCGCTCGACGTCCGCTTCGGTCAACGCGCCGCGCACCGTGCCCCCACCCGTCGCGTTAACGTATTTCGGCAGAATGTCGCTGTAACCCATCAACTTGGTGGTTTTCGGGAGGTGGACCCTCTGCAACCGGTCATAGACGGGGATCGCCGCACCTTCCACTCCCACGGCGTAGACGGTGATGTTCTGGGTCAGCAACACTTTGAGCGTATCCGCGTAACTCGCGGCCGATCCCAGCTCGAATCCATCGCTGATCACGAAGATAATCTTCCGCCGATTGCGTTCGCGTTTGGAAAGATCGCGCGCCGCAAACAGAATCGCGTCATTGAGCACGTGCGAAACCCTCGGCGGCGTGCTGATCGGGGTTGCCGGAGTATCGATCGGCAAGCCATTAATCATCGGCCCGCCGGGACCGAGCGGCCCGCTGGTCACGGGAGGCCCGTTATTGACGCCGCTGTACGCCTTGACCTCGTCCAAAGCGACCGTCACCTGTTTGCTTAAGCCGGTGGAATAATCCGACACCCTGCCTACCGTAGTGCTGTAGGTGTACACCGAAACTTCATCGAACTGGCTAAATGCGCCCTGCAACGCCGACAACGACTGCTGGACCTTTTTCAAACCTACATCAGGCATCCCCGTGTCGATGACGACCGCCGCCGATAAGGGAAAAGGATCGCTGGTAAAAAATCTCAACCTCTGCGGCTGCCCGTTTTCCAACACACTAAAGTCTTTGGACTGCAACCCGCCGACCAACCGACCGTCGGCATCGGTGACCATCACCGGCACAAGTACGTAATTGACTGTGACCGGAAGTGTGAAGCCCGTTTCTGAGTCCTTAGGAACGCTGCCCGCCGGCACGGTTTTCACGGGAGGCATCGGTGGTGGTGCTGGCTGCGAGGTCGTCGTATCCGGAGCCGACCGTGGCATCTCTTTCGATCCGGGGTTCACGCTGGAATCGGGATTGTCGGTTGAGCTAGAACTGGAAGAAGGCGACGATGCATCCGGCGCGGTCGTGTCGTCGGCGCCGGGACGGGGGCTGACGGGCTCGGGCGGCGGCAGGGGACGCGTGGCTGAGGGAGCATCCGGAATTTCGTCGGGCTTCTGTTGTGCCGCCAGTGTGCCCGCCACCAGCATAGGAAGCAATCCCGCAAGCAATAATGAAAGCCCCAGCCTATGCAGTTCGCCGATCTTCGTGGCCATCCCGGAACCCTCTATCTTTCTAAATCGATCTTTCTCGCGACCTTCGTCCACTGGCAACGCCGTAGCCCGCCGCTTTTTAACTCATTCAGATGCCAGCCGCTGGCTTTGCGTGCATCTAACCGTTACAGCCGTTTACAGGATAGACTAGCAAAGTCTTGGAAAAATAACGCGATGCTTAAACTATATTGCATATCGGGCCTGATCACGAGTATCTTCGTCCTCGCCATCCTATCGCTTCCCGGGGCTGCGCAAAGCCAGTCCGGTCCTGCCAGCCAGAACGCTTCTTCCTCGGCGCAGGCTCCTTCTTCGAACGACCAGGGCATGGACACCCTTAAAGTTAACGTTGAAGTCGTCCAGCTCTTCTTTAACGTGAAAGATAAACACGGGGCGCTGATTCCCAACCTCACGAAAGACAGCTTCGACCTTTTCGAAGATGGTAAGCCCCAGACGATCAAGTATTTCAAGGCGGAATCCGATCTTCCGCTGACCCTTGGCATCCTCATCGATTCCAGCGGCAGCCAGATGCGCGTCCTCGATATGGAAAAGGAAGTAGGCGCGTCCTTCCTGGAAAACACGCTGCGTCCCAAAGATGAAGCCTTTGTCATCAGCTTTGACGTCGATATCACCCTCTTGCAGGATTTCACCAACTCCGTAAGCCGCCTGCGGCGCGCGCTCAACGAGGCTAAAATCAATACCGGCGGAGTGGGCTGCGCCGGCGGCCCCATTGGCCCACAGGGCCCGATACCATGCTCCTCCACAGGGCAGCGCGGCACCGCCCTCTACGATGCTGTCTACCTCGCCTCGCACGACGAACTAAGCCACGAAGTGGGACGCAAGGCGATGATCCTGCTGACTGACGGAGAGGACGAAGGCAGCCGCCTGAAGATTAAAGATGCCATCGAAGCTGCCCAGAAAGCAGATGCGATCTGTTACGTGCTGCTCATCGCTGACCGCGGCTTCTATGGTTTCGGCGGCTATTCCGGCGACTTCGAGATGAAGAAGCTGACGCAAGAAACCGGCGGACGCGTCATCGAAGTCGGCAACAAGATCGAAAAACTTCGCCAGGCCTTTGACCAGATTTCCCAGGAACTCCGCAGTCAGTACAACATTGGCTACACCCCTACCAATACCGCTCGCGACGGCTCATTCCGCAAAGTCGAGATCAAGCCCAAGCAAGGGGACTATAAGATCCAGGCGCGCAGCGGCTACTACGCAACTGCACGTCACGAAGACTAACCGAAGCCTCTAAAGCCGTCGCTCCGAAGAGGATATTCCTTGCTCTTGGCGGATTAGCCCCTCTATACTTGCCACTCTCATTCTGCGGTCCCGCTGAGAGGTAAGCCGGATTCACCAACCAACTCATGAAAATCGAATCGGTAACTTTGCGCGAAATTCACATGCCGCTGGTACATTTTTTTGAAACCAGCTTTGGGCGCGTCTATGGCCGCCGTATCCTTCTGGCTAGCGTCGAGACCGAAGGCGTGCGCGGCTGGGGCGAATGCGTCGCGGGAGAAGATCCCTACTACAGCCCGGAATGGACCGAAAGTGTGTGGCCGACGATCAAGAACTATCTAGCGCCGCTGCTACTGCAGGGCGAGTTGGATTCCGGAAGGGATTGTGCCGCTCGATTCGCCCGGGTTCGCGGACACCGCATGGCCAAGGCAGCGCTCGAAAATGCCGTGTGGGATGCGGACGCTCGCCAGAGAAAGCAGCCGCTCTGGAAGCTATTGGGAGGAACGCGGCGCGAGATTGGCTGTGGCGTATCGATCGGCATTCAAGACTCTCCGGACGAGCTTCTGCAGAAGATCGAAACCGAACTCGCCGCCGGATACCGCCGCATCAAGATCAAGGTGAAGCCGGGATGGGACGTTAACGTGCTGGAAAAGATTCGCGCCCGCTGGTCCGATATTGCGCTCAGCGTTGATGCAAACTCCGCCTATACACTGGATCAGGTGGAGCACTTGCGCGGCTTTGATGCTTTCAACTTGCTCATGATCGAGCAGCCTCTGTGGAACGACGAAATTTATCTCCACGCGCGTCTGCAGAAATCTCTACGCACAGCAATTTGTCTCGATGAATCGATCCTGAATGTCCGCGACGCCAATTTTGCCCTGGAAATCGGAGCCGCCCGCATTCTCAATATCAAGGTTGGCCGCGTCGGTGGCTTCAGCGAGGCGAAGAAAATCCATGATGTCGCCCTGCAGCACAACCTTCCGGTGTGGTGCGGCGGCATGCTCGAATCAGGAATAGGACGCTCCCACAACATCGCGTTATCGACGCTGGAAAATTTCCGCTTGCCCGGGGATGTGTCGGCCTCCAGGCGCTACTGGAAGGAGGACATCATTGAACCTGAAGTGAAAGTGCGACCTGATGGGACCATAGTCGTCAGCGACGCGCCCGGAACGGGATATGAGGTCCGCGAAGACCTAGTACGCAAGTTCACGGTAAGGGAGGAACGGTTTAGTGGCACACGTTCAGTGCCACACAATGACCTGACGTAGAGGCGGGGATGGCCGCGTCTTCTCAGTTCGCATCGGGACGTGCCCGGCCCGTCCAGTCTTAGCGGCGAAACACTGGCGCAAGGATGACTAATGCGCAAGTCCGGCCGGATTTCCCGCGTCCGCCGCTTCCTGCTTGAGCAGTTCGATGCCCTGGTCAAACGTCATGTCCGAAGGAACTCTTCTGAATCCGCTGAAGACTTCCGTGGAGTTGATGTTGAGAGTTTTCACCAACAAGATCTTTCCCGTGAAACGCAGGCTCATGCTGGAAATTTCCCAGACATTGTTGCCCACCTCTTGCTGCTGAATCATGAAGTGTCCGCCGCGATCGAGGTGCCCTAGAATGCCCCATCCGAAACTGACTTCCTTGTAAAGCGTGCTATCAATGCTCGCGATGCGGTAGTGATCGGCGTCCAGCAGCACAAAGCCCTGCATGCCGGTCAGGACCTCTTCGACGTGCGAGGGCGGTTGGTAGTGCGGATTGGGCCGAAACTTTAGCTTCACCAGACGTGCCCCTGGCCGCCCCACGCTTCCCGTCGCCGTTTCTTCTCCCGCATATTCAAACAAGAACGCGTCGGGTATCGCTCTAATGATGCGCAGCGTTCGTTCGGTATTCTCATGCTCCTGTTCGCGCTTCTTCTTCATCTCGTCAGGGTTCTTGAAGCGGGCCACGCGCGCCTCTTCCCCTTGGTGCTGTGCGGCGGTCAGAGGTTGGCCGTTGTAGGCGACGACCAGCCCAGCGGTAACATCCTTGGCTTCGACATAGATTCTGGTGGTCGATCCCTGCGGAGTCGTCTTGACGCCGCGGAAAAGAAAATGAGCGTTCTCGGCAGCCGCTCTAATTTCGTTATTCACCGCCTTGCGTACGAGATCAGCCGGGTCTTGAAACGAAGAAACACTCGCAGACTGCGCTGAAAAACCGACCGATGCGAGGAACACAATCCAAACCCCCACAGGCAAGAAACGTCGAAACTGGCACCGGTGCGAAATGGCGGGAGCAATGGCCATGAGGGCGGGAAGTTCAGCCGCTGATCGTTAAAACGGAATGCTAGAACGATGGTAGCAAACGGGCAGCCAGTGCCGCGATGGGCCCGACACTGCCTTGTAACTGGGTTCGTAAGTTCCAGCAACAGAATGCTTTCTCCGCGCGCGGGCACGCCGTCGCCCGGGAATGATTTACAATCGGTTGATTCGCGGCGAACCGAGCGCGAGCACTGGAGGCAACAAGCATGGACGTTTCGCAGACCGGAAACGGCGCCCACATCGGCAAGTCGGTGGTCATTAAAGGAGAGCTCTCGGGCTCGGAAGACTTGTACGTGGATGGCAACGTCGATGGAAAAATTGAGCTGCGCAATCACAGCCTGACTATCGGGCCCAACGGAAACGTCAAGGCCGACATCAGCGCCAAGTCGGTGGTGATCCAAGGAAAGTTGGATGGCAGTATCAACGCCTCCGAGCGCGTCGAGTTGCGCAAGTCAGCTCTGGTTACGGGCGACGTGACGACGCAGCGCATCGCCATCGAAGAAGGCGCTTTTCTTAAGGGGAAGGTTGATGTTCTAATAGAGGCCTCCAAAGCGGCTGCGCCGGGCTCATAATCAAGCAGGTCGGCCGCGCCGTTGTCAATACAGAGACAGCGGCTTTCGCCGCTGCGGTCTAATGGCATCTATTTCCGACAATTTAATGAGATTCTTCAAAAGCTCTTCCAATCAGACTGCGGGCCCGGCCATCCCACAGAAGCTAAGCCGCCGGTCGAGCGGCATGGGAGAGATTTCACGGCTGCTCAACTCGCAGGAGGGCCTGTGCATTCTCGACATGGGTTCGACGTCTGCGAACAACATCCGGTATTTCACCGGCAAGGGACACAAGAATTACAGCGAGGATCTGCTGCGTTCCTCCCTGGATCCGGGTCTCCGCATACAGGATGGTTCGGGGAGTCTGGCGATCGACAGCAAGAAGTTTCTCGAAGAAAACCTGGTCTATCCGAATGCTCATTTCGACGTAGTGCTGTGCTGGAATCTTCCCGATTACATGGAAGAGAGCCTGGTGAAGCCCACGATCGATCGTTTGTGGTCGGTGATGAAGCCGGGCGGGTTTCTGCTCGCCTTTTTCCACACCCGCGACGCCGGGCCAGACTCGACCTGCTACCGCTATCACGTTACCGATAGCGACATGCTCGACATGCAGGAAGTAAAGTTCGCCATGCCCGGCCGTCCCGGCTCAGAGAGGCAATCTCCCAGGCTGCAGCGGGTGTTCAACAACCGCCATATAGAAAACCTGTTCCGCGATTTTGTCTCCATCAAATTTTTTCTCGCGCGCGATTCCATGCGCGAAGTGCTGGTAGTTCGGTAAGATCGTGGCGGGTCGTCCGCCGAGGTCCCCTTCTTTGGTGGAACCAGCATGCCATCCTGAGCGAAGCGAAGGACCTGTGGACTTGACCGTTGCAATGTTCACGGGTTGCCCCGGCACGTCGGACAAGTCTTAGCATGAGCCAATCGTGCCTTGTGCGCCCGCTGATAAGCCTCCATTTCTTCCTTCTGATGTTTCCGCTTAGCCTTTTCCGAAAGCCGAGGCTTAACTTCGTTGCGGTACAGGAACGAAGTCCAGGCCGCGTGAGCACGGGTCTCACGATCCTTCAACTCCTTGAACCTAGGGCATTCGGATTCGGACATAGCGTGGCCTGCAGTGACACCTGATGATAGTCGAAAAGTCCAAGCGTCTTTTCCTGTTTTCCGCGATCTCTTGCTAAGATAGAGAGTCAGGCATCGGTTCCGCGCGACGTTTTCCCGCCAACCCCGCCAGGTCCGGAAGGAAGCAACGGTAACGGGCTCTTTCGTGTGCAGTGGACCGCCGGTGCCTGGCTTTTGTTTTTCTATGGAATCGCCCAGGTTAGCGCCCAAAGGGCTGGGCGCGAACCTTGGGCACCAGGCCTATCATTCGTGACTCGGCGATCATGACAAAGCGTCTCTACTACGACAGTTCTGAGATTAACGAATTCGATTCGGTTGTCGAAGACGCCGCGCCGACGTCGTCCGAACCATCGCGCCCGGCCATCATCCTGCGCGAAACCGCGTTCTATCCCACGAGTGGCGGACAGGTTCATGACACCGGTTGGCTCACCATAACCGCGAACGATCAAGACGGCCAGCGTCTGCGCGTATCCGAAGTCGCAGACACGGAAGATGGCCGAATCGTTCATTATCTGGAAGCGCCGTTGAAGATGCCCGCTAAGGGCACGGCGGTTCATGGAATCATCGATCGCGAGCGGCGGCAGGACCATATGCAGCAGCACACAGGGCAGCATGTGCTGTCGGCCGCCTTTCTTCGGCTTTATCAGATGCCTACGGTCTCTTTCCACATGGGCGAAGACTATTGCTCGATCGATCTAGCCACGGCGTCGGTCGCTGCAAACCAGATCGTTGAAGCGGAAAAGCGGGCGAATCAGATTATTTTTGAGAACCGGCCGGTTTGTGTTCGCTACGTTTCGCGTGCGGAGGCTGAAAAGCTTGGCCTGCGCAAGCTTCCGCCTGCAGAGCGCGATGAACTGCGACTGATCGAGGTAGCGGATTTCGATCTTTCGGCCTGCGGAGGAACGCACGTGACCGCCAGCGGACAAATTGGATCGATTATTCTTCGCAAAACCGAAAAGGTGCGGCAGGGGACCCGCGTGGAGTTTGTCTGCGGGCAGCGGGCGGTTCGGATGGCGAGGCGCGACTACAGCGCGCTCACTGAAGCAGCAGGGCTTTTCTCGGCTCAGCTCTGGGATGTGCCGGAGCAGATTCGCAAGAGCGTCGATGAGAGCAAGCTGTTCCGTAAACAGAAAGACGAGGCGCTCGACGAACTTGCCGGGCTGATGGCCGCCGCCGATCTTCAGTCGCAGCCGGAGACGAATGGACGAAAAATCGTTGTGCGAACCTTTTCCGATCGCGACATGGGTTTCGCTAAACTCTACGCCCAAAAAGTTACGCGAACTGGAATGCCGGCCACAGCGTTGGTGGCGAGCACGCTTGATCCTCCGGGTCTGGTCTTTGCGCAGACCTCTGCCAAAACGGCAGCCCAGGACTCGGTACCGGCACCGGCCGACATGGGGGCGCTGCTCAAGCAAGTTCTTTCCTCGATAGGAGGCCGTGGTGGTGGTAGCCGCGATTTTGCCCAGGGCGGAGTCCCCGCCGGCTCGAATGCCGATGTAGAGCAGCTTTTGCGCCAGACGGCGGTTACAATCGGAGCCTGATCCCGCGCTACTCGCGGAAGGAATTTTTCTTAAATGCTCGAACCATGGCTGATACTCGTACACCTTCTGCTCAAGTTAGGCGTGGCCGTGGCTGTGTCGAGCGCGCTGGTGCGCTCCAAGGAATTCAAGAATCTGCTGTTTAGCGAGCAGCGGGATACGCGGCACAAAATCTATCTGGCGCTGGCGATGGGGATTCCGATTGCGATTGGCGTTTGGATCAGGTTGAACGTCAAGAGTTTTCTCTCCGGCGACCTGTCGCTTGAGACCGCGATTTTGATTGGCGTGATTGGCGGGCGGCTTTCAGGAGGCGTCGGCGGCGCGGTCATGTCCATCCCTTCGGCGCTCCATGGCGAGTGGGCGGCGATGCCGCTGAATGTATTTGCCGGGATCATTGCCGGCTGGCTGCGGCGAGCGGCTCCGGAGCAGGAAGATATCTGGTCGTTTTCTCCCTTCATCGATCTCACCCTTTATCGCATGATTCGGCGCAACCTGCCGCGACCGCGCGTGTTCGACTGGCAGATCGCTTTTTTCGTGGCGATTGTAGGGTTGCGTTTTCTGCAGACGGAAATCTGGCGCTTCTGGCCCAAATCTATTTTTGTGCTGGAAAGCCCGGGGCTTTGGATGGGCTCAAACGGGACGCTGAACGGCTATCTGGTAGAGAGCGCGATCTATCTGACGGTCGTCATGGTGGTGGGCACGGAACTGAAGATCTTTAACAGCGTGCGCATCCAGATCAAACTTGAAGAGCAGGAGCGTTTGCTGCTGCAGGCGCGCATGGCGGCGTTGCAGAACCAGATCAATCCGCACTTTTTGTTCAACACGCTCAATTCCATCTCGTCGCTGGTGCGCTTCGATCCGGACACAGCCCGGGAAATGATCATCAAGCTGGCCACGATTCTGCGCCGTCTGCTGCACAGTTCCGAATCCTTTGTAACGCTGCGCGAGGAGGTCGAATTTGTCGACAATTATCTTGATATCGAAGTGGTGCGCTTCGGTCGCGACAAGCTCAGGGTAGTGAAGGACCTCGATCCCGCGTCGCTCGAGGCGATGGTTCCCAGCATGCTCCTGCAACCCCTGGTGGAAAATTGCATCAAGCACGGTCTCGCTCCCAAGGTGGAGGGCGGCAGCATTACGTTGCGCGGCCGTGTGATCAAATCGCGCCTGGTGGTGGAGGTGGAAGACGACGGGGTGGGCATGGGTGCCGCGCAACTGCTGGAGCAACCCGACGGCTTCGGAGCCGGCGGCATCGGCATGGCGAACGTAGCCGAACGTCTGAAAGTGCTCTACGGCGACGCCGCCAAGATGATGATCGAAAACCGCGAAAGTGGAGGCACGCTCATCCGACTACGGTTGCCGATTCTGCCCAATCCTGAGGAGCTCATGACTTCGGCTGCTGCTCCAGTACCTTTTGGTAAAAGTCTTCGTAAAGGGGAATAATCCGGCTGGAACAGAACCTCGCCTGTGCCGCGGCCCGCGCCCGTTTTCCCATGGCCCGGAGTTCCGATTCGTCGCTCAGCAGCGCGATCGCGTAACGCGCCATGGTATCCACGTCTCCCACGTCCGCCAGGAATCCGCTGACCCCATGCTCGATCACCTCCGGAACTCCTCCCGTGCGTGTGGCAATCGGAACGACTTCGCAAGCCATCCCTTCGAGTGCCGCCAGCCCGAAGGTTTCGAGTTCGCTCGGCATCAGCATCACATCCGAGATGGCCAGCTTCTCGCGGATCTGGTCCTGTTTCCCAAGAAATAGAACATGCTCGTGAATGCCTTTCTGCACCGCCAGCCACTCCGCCTGGGAACGGTCAGGGCCGTCGCCAATCAGCAGCAGTTTCGAAGGTATCTCTTTCCGGACGCGATCAAAAATCTCGACCACATCGAGCACACGCTTCACGGGACGGAAATTCGAAAGATGCACCAGCAACCGCTCGTCGCTCGACGCATACTCGCTGCGCTTTGCCGTCCACTCCGGCTTGCGCAGGTAGTCATCGCAATTCACGAAATTAGGAATGACTTCGATATGATTCTTGATGTCGAAGATTTTGAGCGTGCGATTGCGCAAATACTGCGAGATGGCGGTAACCCCGTCGCTCTGTTCGATGGAAAACCGCGTAATCGGAAGATACGATCGATCAAGGCCCACCAAAGTGATGTCGGTTCCATGCAGCGTGGTAACAAAAGGCAAATTGCGCCGCGGCGGAGTTGCTGCCAGCATTTGCTTGGCCAGCATGGCGCTGACGGAATGCGGGATCGCATAATGCACGTGCAGCAAGTCGAGCTCGTAAAGCTGCGAGACCTCGGCCATGCGTGTAGCTAGCGCCAGATCGTAGGGAGGATATTCAAACAACGGATAGCGCGTGACTTCGACCTCGTGATAATGAATGTTGGGTTCGGGTCCCGTCAGACGAATGGGCTGCGAATAAGAGATGAAATGAATTTCATGTCCCCGGCGCGCCAGCTCCAGCCCCAATTCAGTGGCCACAACGCCACTGCCGCCATACGTTGGGTAACAAGTGATGCCGAGCTTCATGCGCCCCCAGATTCCTGTTTCGTGTCCCAGATTTCCTGCCAAACGATATCATCATTGGATTCCACAGGCAGCAGGAGGATGCAGCCGTATCCAGCCACGTGTGGTGACGGGGTCTCGCCGCCAAGGTTGAAGAGTCCGCGTCCCTCTTGAGTTTCCGAAGGTTCGGGTGGGAAGGTGCTTCCTGCGTGCGTCCGGCCTATGCCTATGACGAACTCGTAATCCAGTCGTCCAAACCCTATGTGCAGAACCGTCGTCATCCTCATGCTCACCATTACCGCCGCAGCCCAGCAATTGCCGCGCGAGGACGCTATCCGCATTGCCGAGTTCTATCGCTTGGCGGCTCAAATCCAGGACCAGATCTGGCCCAACTGGAGCAACACTCCAGCGCCGCTGCTTCTGGTGACCGATAAAATGGAATTTCTCACCCATGATCCCAAGCCGCCCAAAGACTTCACCAAAGTTGCCGACGACCTCTTCGCCCGCCCGCGCCAGTTCGATACCCATTTGCTGGCCACCTTCCCAGCTTTCGGGCCACCCCCCGTCATCGTGATCGGCCAGGCTCAGAACACCGATGCCAAGACCAGCACACCCTGGGTGATCACTCTCATGCACGAGCACTTTCACCAACTCCAGGACGATCAACCCGGATACGCCGCCGCCGTCAACCACCTGAACCTGAGTGGCGCCGATACCACGGGCATGTGGATGCTGAATTATCCATTCCCCTACGAGCGGAAGGACGTGGTGCAATCGTTCGCCAACCTTCGCGATCTCCTGCTCAATGCACTCGCGCAGACGAATCGCACAAAATTCGAGAGAAGCGCGGCGCACTATGTCTCACAGCGCAGGCAAGCCCTTGCGCGCCTCTCACAGGACGATCACAAATATTTGAGCTTTCAGCTGTGGCAGGAGGGAATTGCCCGCTATACCGAAATTAGAGTGGCCGAGGCGGCGGCCGGCTATCGGCCGACCCCCGATTATGCGACGCTTCCAGACTATGAAACCTTCGCCGCGTATGCCGGCCGTGTGAGAGAGAAAACCCTCAAAGAACTCAGGGAAGCTGACATCCGAGAAATGAAAAGAACGTTCGTATATCCATTCGGAGCCGCGGAAGGCCTGTTGCTCGATCGTCTGAATCCCGAATGGAAGACCGAGTACTTCCAACATCTGCTCTCGACCGATGCGCTATTCGAGGTAAAACAATAAAGAGGGCTGCGATCTACTTACCGAGCCGAACAACAATTCCTGCTCCAATCCGCAAGTTGTTCTGGCGGTTGTTGAGACCGTCCGGAATTTTTGTCATGAAATACTCGGCTTGCACCGGACGCACGGAGAGGTGCCTCGACACAGTGACATCCAGTCCGCCACCCGCCGTCATGGCAAAACTATTTTCGGATCCGGATTGGCCAATGCCGTCGCTGGTGAGAATGCCTCCGAAGAGGGTCTGTGCGAAGGGTGTAAGTTTACCGTGTCGGAAGTTGAGTCTGGGACCAAAAAGGTAGGTAAACGCTCCACCCACCAATGCGCCGTTTGTGGTGCTGGTTGCCCCATAACCCGCCAGATCTGCCACCACGCCGAGCCATCGATTCACGTTGTATTCGACCTGGCCGCCACCACCGTTTCCGTTGAAGGTCTCCGAGGCGGCGCCCCCGGCGGCGCTGGCATTTACATTAAAGCGTGCGTAGTAATATCCTCCGTAGGCCTCGACTTTTGCGGATTCCTCCTGCGCTCTAACAAAGGGTGCGGACGCGACGACCCCGAGCAACAGAAACACGGCACGCGAAGCCGTCCCGGTTTGCTTCATCGGCTGTTAGTTTAATCCTTACGAGGCTTTTTCGGAGTCAAGTCGCACGCCTGCTTGACCCGTCCTAAGTCCAGCCCAGCGGGGGAAAACTCCGCAATCTCGCGTCCGGTCCGGTTGGGAACCGCGATGTTGAAAATCTGCGCTCCCATCATCCCGCGGACGGTGCCCTTGTCCATGGAAAGATAATGCCCGCGCAGCCAGTTCCATCCCTTGAAGTAGTTCACATCGTCGATGCGCACCTGCACCGACAATTGCGGCTGTCCCCAGAAGCCTGGCCGGTTCGGAGGAGGCAGTCGAACGCCGGGATTGAAGTCAGCCAACTGCAGCTTGCCGTTATTGCAAATCAGATTGACCCTCGGCTTGTAGTCTGGATCTTCCTTGAAATAGTTATTCGACTGGAGTTCAAACCGCACCTTCTTCCCGCCCGTCATCTTGTCCGTCGAGGAAAACTCCAGCCACTGGCCCCCGGCGCTGACGCCATCCGATTCGCCCTGGTTCGGACTCATGGCGCCAGTCTGCGCGCTGGCAGACATTGTCGCGCCCAACAAGAAAACTGCAGCCGCAAGTGACGAAAAAGCGGCCCGAGCCGCCAATCCAGAACCAATCGTTTTACCCAACCAGCGCAATGCTTTCAAGATCTCCTCCTCACAGTCACACATCTACATACTATTGAACCCGGAAAGCGCAAAAAAGTTGTATTGGAGGTTCTGAAGATGCGGAGGTGCATAGGAAGTGGCGCACAATATACTGTTTGCTGATACTGTCCGTGGGCATTCGCCAGGAACGCTTTACCGACCGATGAGCAACGAAATCTTCGATTCGCATGCGCCGAAGGAGCCTCCTCTATGAGTGCAAACGAGCAGCACTGGCCCGCCTTACCGTTAAAAGAATGGGAAGCCACCTATCGAACCCTCCACATGTGGACCCAGATCGTTGGGAAGATTCGCTTCGCGCTGACCCCGCTGCAGAACCATTTTTGGAATGTTGCTCTCTACGTGAATACGAGAGGTTTGACGACTTCGCCGATCCCGTATCGGGGAAGTTTCTTTGAAATCCAATTTGACTTTGTCGGCCATCGTCTCGAACTTCGAACGCCCGATGCGGACCGGGTCCTGCCGCTTGCGCCGAAGTCAGTCGCCGTTTTCTATCGTGAGCTGTTTTCGATGCTGCGAGAGGCGGGCATTGATGTCCAGATCAATCCCAAGCCCCAGGAGATTCCGAACCCGATTCTTTTCCCCGAGGATGAGACTCACGGATCGTACGACCCTGAGTATGTCAACCGCTTGTGGCGCATCCTGGTCTCAACCGCCACGGTGTTGCAGGAATTCCGCAGCGGATTTATTGGCAAATCCAGTCCAGTCCACTTTTTCTGGGGCAGCTTCGATTTGTGCGTCACACGGTTCAGCGGCCGCCGGGCTCCGGCGCGCAAGGGAATTATTACCTCCGAGGCCTATTCGCATGAATGTAGCAGCATCGGTTGGTGGCCGGGCGGAGGTGGCGTGTCGGGACCGGCATTTTACGCCTATTCGGCTCCGGAACCTCCGGGCTTGAGCGAGCAACGTCCGGCGCGCGGGGCATATAAGAGCGAGCTGCACGAATTCCTTCTGGCGTACGACGACGTTCGCCGCGCCGCATCTCCCCGTGACGAGATTCTGAAGTTTGCGGAGAGTACTTACGAGGCGGGAGCTCAATTAGCCGGCTGGGACCGGGCATCGTTGGAGCGATAACGCCTAGCCATAGCGGACGAACGTTGGCCGGGTGAGCTATAACCGCCGAGGTGAGTAGCGCACTTCTGCTAACATCTCTCCTTCATGATGAAGAATGTGGGTGAGAACGTCGTGCGCATCGAGGCCGAAGCCCTGCGGGCCCTGGCTGATCGACTGGCCGGTCCCATGGCCAAAGACTTCAGCCGCGCTGAGGAGTTGATGTTCCTCTGTCGCGGCAGGGTGGTGGTCACGGGAATGGGCAAGAGCGGGCTCATCGGGCGCAAGATTGCGGCTACGTTAAACTCCACCGGTTCGCCAGCACTTTACCTGCATCCTGTGGAAGCCTTGCATGGCGACCTCGGAATGATCATGCGCGGCGACATCGTGCTGGCGCTCTCAGCCAGTGGTGAGACGGAAGAAATTCTGCAACTGCTGGCCACCATCAAGCGCCTGCAGGTTCCCTTGATCGTCATGACCTGCGATGGCAGCTCTCGCCCTTCGACGCTGGCATCGGCCGCCGACGTCGCTCTCGACTGCTCCATCTCCCAAGAAGCGTGCTCGCTAGGCCTCGCTCCCACCGCGTCTACAACCACCATGCTCGCCCTGGGAGATGCGCTTGCAGTTGCCCTTTCGGAGAAGCGCGGCTTCAAAGAGGAAGACTTTGCCAGCCTCCACCCCGGCGGCAAGCTGGGAAAAAGACTGGCGCGAGTGGAGTCTCTAATGCACACGGGCGACGCGATTCCGCGAGTGACCGCCGCAACGAAAATGCCCGCCGTGATCTACGAAATGTCTCGCAAGAAGCTCGGAATGACGGCCGTGGTTGAGGGTGATCGCCTGCTGGGAGTCATCAGCGACGGCGACTTGCGGCGCTTGCTGGAGCAGCGTGGCAAAGACGCGCTGGATCTGACCGCGGGCGATTGCATGACACGAACTCCCAAAACCATAAGCCCGCAAGAGTTCGCTGCCACAGCCCTGGCGCGCATGGAGGAAATGAAAATTACCTCACTCGTAGTGGTGGATGCCAATGCGGAAAGCGACCGGCTACTTCGTGGCATCGTGCATCTACACGATCTCTGGGGAACTGAGATGGTATAGCAAGTTTGAATTGAGCCGGAGGTTGAGTTGTGGGGCGGGTGGGTGCATCTCCGGTCGAGGGGTGGCGAAGACGGGCAAGCCCTATCTCTGTGGACCGCGGGATCTCTGCTAATGGCAGAAGCGCTGCAGTTGCGGCGGTGGAGGAGTGGGAAAATCGTCGAACTCCCCTTCCCAGCCTGAGCAACCGCGGGCGGAGATGGCGCGGATGACAACCTGTTCCAGTTCGCGTACCTTGGTTTTCGCGGTAGCGACTTCGTCCATTGTGAAATAGCCGCCCCGGTCAAGTTCATTGAGGTCGGGGCTAGCTGCCGCGTATCCCGCGTCAACCGCGATGCTGTACCAGATATAAGCGGTGAGCCGGTCCTGCGGAACGCCTCGTCCCTCTTTCAGTGCTTTTGCGTAGAAATACTGTGCCTGGGGAAGTCCCTGGTCGGCGGCGATCTTGTAGAGCGCCGGAGACTTGGTGTAATCACCCTTGGCATAATCAGGATCGGCCATCAGACGCCCCAGATAGTAAGCGCCAAATGCGTTGCTCCTGTCGGCCGACACCTTAAGCCATTTCCGCGCCGCGTCGGGATCATGGGATGCGCTGGCGGGGAGGAAGTAAAGTCGTCCGGCTAACCAACCTGCCAGCGGATCACCCTGCTGGGCTGCCTTGCGATAAAGATCGAGCGCCTGTTGCGGGTCGCGCGGGAAGTAAGTTCCCGTTTCGTAGTAGTATGCCAGCGCGATCTGCGCTGGTCCATAGCCGACCGCAGCGGAACGCTTAAAGTAGTCCGCTCCCAGAGCATCGTTGCGCGATGCTCCTATGCCGGTGATCGCATCCATCCCACGCTCGTAAAGAGCATCGGGAGAGCTGCTTTGCCCGAAAGCGAGGGCGCTCCACAAAGCGAGGTTGATGATCAGAAGGATTCGAGGCATAACAAATTTTCTGGGTGCTTCAGAACGATTATAGGAACATGATGTGTCGGTGTAGAGTTACGAAAGTTCGCTAGGATTGTACGAACGGTAGAGACGGTTCGAACGGTGTTTGGGAGAGCAATGGAGGAAAAGGTTGGCGATCGGAGAAATGTCGAATCTAGCCCAAACCGTAGCGTCGGACGCGGTGATCGCTTGCTGGTTCGTGTTTCTCGCGTCGTTTGGCTTGAGAAAGCGTACCGCCCGCCCACAGTCGTTGAAGCGCGACCCAACCGCCATTTTCGGCATGGTGATGGAAGGCTCAGGTTACTTCCTGGTCTGGTATCAGCGTCTGCATCGGGCACGGTTCGTGCCGGTGATGGCCGGTTCGCGAGCGCTGGAATGGGGTTTAACCGCGTTGATTGTGGCGATGGCAGTTGGTTCGACGTGGTTAGTAGATGCCGCTTCACGCCGCCTGGGGAAGCAATGGGCTCTAGCGGCCCAGGTCGTCGAGGGCCACACTCTGATCGAGGATGGGCCCTATAGCTTCGTAAGAAATCCCATCTACCTTGGCATGTTCGGATTGCTGGTAGCCACCGGTCTGGTAAAGACGCAGTGGGGGTGGCTGATCATAGCCAGCCTGCTATTTGTCGTCGGAACCTGGATACGCATCAGCAGAGAGGAGCGCTTGCTGGGTGAAGCCTTTGGTGAGAAGTTTGAAGCCTACAAGAAGAGAGTACCAACCCTACTGCCGGGGTTCTACTAAATAACCAGTACGGCACGCGCACGAAAGAGGAATTTCCGTAGAGACGCGGCTCGCCGCGTCTCTCGTGGCGCCGAAGGCGGAACAGATCCTCTCCACTTCACGCAATTGCTACGCGTACCGCTCACGCATAAAATCGGCAATCGCCGAGTACGCGGCAGTCAGTGTCTTTTCGTCGGGCAGGAAGACGATGCGGAAGTGTTTTGTTCCTGGACGCTGCCCAAAGCCGGAGCCGTGCACGACCGTTACATGTTTCTGGCGAATCAGTTCGGTGACGAAGACGTCGTCGCCTTCCGGGATGTCGATGCTGGGATAGGCATAGAAAGCTCCGCGAGGCGCCACGCAGCTGACGCGCGAAGTTTCCCAGCACCATTTCATCGTTAGATCGCGACGGCTGCGCAGCTTGCGTTTGACTTCGACCAAATGATCCTGCGGACCTTCCAACGCAGGCTTGATCGCGTACTGTTCCGGATGGTTGGCGCAAAGCCGCGCCCGCAAATGCTTGTTGACCCCCTCCAGATACGGCTGAATCGCGGCAGCTTCGCCGCTGGCAATGCCCCATCCGATGCGCCATCCGGGCGCGAGGTAATTTTTCGAGAGTCCGCCGAAAGTTATGACCGGTACGTCGGGCGCAACCGAGGCCATCGCGACGTGGGGATCGTCATCGATGATCAGCTTGTCGTAAATCTCGTCAGAAAAAATGATCAGGTTGTGGCGGCGCGCCAGTTCGGCAATCTCCTCGAGCATTTTTCTTGTGCATACCGAGCCGGTCGGATTGTTGGGATTGATCAGCACAATGCCGCGCGTCCGGGGCGTGATCTTTTTCTTGATGTCGTTGAGATCGGGCTGCCAGCCGTCCGCTTCGTTCAGGTAATACGTGTTCAGTCCAATTTCGAGCTTCGCCAGAACGGCCGAGTAGAGCGGATAGTCGGGGCAGGGAGTCAGCAGATTGTCCCCCGGGTTGAGCAGCGCGGTCAGGCAGACATCCACCGTCTCGCTGACGCCGGAGGTGACGAAGACATCCTGAATGTTGACGATCCCCTTACGGGCTGCCTCGCCGCGAATCGCTTCGAGCGCTTCCTTGATCCCTGAGGACGGGGAATATCCATTCTTGCCATCGCGCATGGCCTTATAGACTGCTTCAATCATGTGGGGCGGCGTCTGGAAGTCGAAGTTGAGCGGGTCGCCGATGTTGAGAGGAAGAATTGTGTGTCCCTGCCGTGCGACCTCGTCGGCGATGCAAGCCAGGTCGCGGATGGCGTAACGCACGTTTTCAAGGCGGGCGGCGGGGGTGATTTCGCGAGCTTGCGTCACGGGTATTGTGCGCTCCAAAGGTTTCGAACTGCAGAGTGCGCAGAGTTTTATTTTCTTGCTTTTCTTCGCGTGCTCCGCGTTCTCCGCGGTTAAGGTTTTTCTTTACTCCGGCCGATCAATCTGCGCCTTCTGTAGCGTGTCGGAGTAATCGACGTAAACCGCCTTCCACTCGGTGTAGAAATCAATCGCGCCGATGCCGCCCTCGCGGTGTCCGTTGCCGGTAGCCTTGGTACCGCCAAAGGGCAGATGTACCTCCGCGCCGATGGTAGGAGCGTTGATGTAAGTGATGCCCGCCTCCAGGTCGCGAACCGCGGCGAAGGCCTTATTCACATCTCTCGTGTAAAGCGAAGACGATAGTCCGTACTCGATGTTATTGGCAATGGCGATGGCATCTTCGAGATCCTCGCAGGGAATAATCGCAACCACCGGCCCAAAGATTTCTTCTTGAGCGATCCTCATCTTGGGATCAACATCGGTGAACACTGTCGGCTGGAGGAACCACCCGTGCGCGTATTCACCCTGGTCAAGCCGATTACCGCCCGTTACCAGCTTCGCGCCCTCATCTCGGCCAATCTCGATGTACTTGAGATCGGTCTTGAGCTGATTCTCATTGACCGCCGGCCCCATCTCCACCGTCTCATCCAACCCATTGCCGACTTTGATCTTCCTGGCGCGGGCTGCGAACTCCTCAACAAACTTGCCGTAAACGCCCTTCTGCACGATGATACGACTGGTAGCCGTGCAGCGCTGGCCAGTGGTTCCAAAAGCGCCCCACAGTCCTCCTTCAACCGCTAACTCAAGATTTGCATCGTCGAGCACGATCATCGGGTTCTTGCCGCCCAGCTCCAGCGAACAGTGCTTGAAACTCTTAGCGGCGGTAGCGCCCACGATCCTGCCGACTGCGGACGATCCAGTCAGTGAAATCGCCCGGACCACGGGATGCTCCGTGAGCGGCGTGCCCACTTCCGATCCAAAGCCGGTCACGATGTTGATCACACCCTTAGGGATCCCAGCTTCCGTCAGTGCCTGGACAAGGTTGAAGGTGGAGAGCGGAGTATCCTGGGCGGGCTTGATCACGCAAGTATTGCCGCAGACCACCGCGGGGAGTAGCTTCCACGAAGAAATTGCCATGGGAAAATTCCAGGGCGTGATCATGCCGCAGACGCCGATCGGCTGGCGGATGGCCATGGCGAACTTGTTAGGCAATTCCGAAGGCACTGTCGGACCAAAGAGTCGTCGTCCTTCGCCGGCGTTGTAGTATGCGGCGTCGATCGCCTCCTGCACATCGCCACGAGTCTCTTTCAGTACTTTACCCATCTCGCGAGTCATGTCCCGGGCATATTCTTCTTTCCGCTCCAACAGGATTTCAGCCGCCCGAAACACCATTTCCGCGCGCCGCGGAGCGGGCACCAGCCGCCACTTCGCAAACGCCTGCCTGGCCGCCTCCACCGCCGTGTCGACATCTTCTTTGTTCGAGCGCTGAAAGATAGCGACGACTTCCCTGGTGTCAGCGGGATTTCGGTCTTCGAAAGTCTGACCGCTGGCCGATTCGACCCATTCGCCGTCAATGAAATTCTTGAAAACTTTGGTCTTGGTTGTGCTTCCATCAGTCACCGGCTTGGTCATCGTATCGGTCGCCATAGATCCTCCTGCCCCTGAGAAGATCCTCCTGAACGGATCCCCATGAATGAGTGGCCATTTCCATGCTAACGCCTCACGAACAAAATCTCTACCACCTTGGACGTGAAGGAACGCAATGCTCCAAGAACCCCCGTGCCCTCTGTGCCACTCCGTGGTAAAGACTTTGGCCCGTCGATCCAACCGCCAGCAAGCGAGCTCCCAGCCGGGATACGTATTTCATTCCCTGCGATGATGTGTGACAATCTCTCGGTTGCGATACGCTGTCGCTCGCAACTCCTTCGAGACAAGGCCAACTGAATGTCGAACCCCGCAGCCGCGAGCCACCTGACGCTGGATGTTGACCGTACCGGCAATCCCACCATCGTGCGCTGCACCGGGAAATTGGTATCCGGCGTCAACGATCTTCTCTATTGTGAGGTGAGTCAACTGATTCGAGACTCCCAACGAATCATTCTCGACTTAACCGACCTCACCCACATGGACAGCTCGGGCCTGGGCACGATAGTACGACTTTACGTTTCAGCCAAGTCGGCAGGCTGCCGTTTAGAACTCATCCATCTGGCGCCCAGGATTCGACAGCTTCTCGGCCTCACCCATCTTCTGTCCGTATTCACCATCATCGGAGAAAACGACATCAGGATGCGATGAAATGAAAGTGCCAGCCCGCGAAGGCCCTCCCATGATGTCCCGCAGCTCCGCGCAGATCACCCTCCGCGACCTCAAGACCATTGAGGACCTCAAGCAGTTAAAGGCGGTCGAGAAAGAAGTCTGGGGCGTGTCCGATAATGACACCCTGCCGCTGATGCTGGCCATAGCCTGCAGAGCCGCTGGTAATATTTTTATAGGAGCCTTCGACAAGGAGAGAGATGGGGAAAAGCTGGTGGGTTTCGCCTTCGGCTTTCTAGGCTGCGAACACGGACACACCACCATCCACTCCCACATGCTCGCTGTTCTCGACGCCTACCGGCATCTCGATCTGGGCGCGCGCCTGAAGCAGGCGCAGCGCGAGCGCGCCATGGCCATGGGTGTCCGCGAAATGACCTGGACCTTCGATCCGCTGCACAGCCGCAACGCCCACTTCAACTTCTCCAAGCTGGGAGTAGTTTCCAATGCCTACAAGGTCGATTTCTACGGGCTGGAAACTCCTAGCCTGTTGCATCGCAACGGAACCGACCGCCTCTGGGTGCGCTGGATCCTGCCTTCGCGCCGGGTGCGCGATCGACTGGCGGGGCGGAATCATCGGGTGGAAACACTCGATGCTCTTAAACTCCTGGCGCCTTTGGTGCGCTTCGATCCCAGCGGACTGCCCGGCCGCGCCGACCTCGCCGAATCGCTGGCCCGGCAGCGGGTAAGCATTGAAATCCCGGGAGACATTCTGGAGGTAGAGCGCGCCGACATGGGATTGGCGCGAGAATGGCGCGAGGCCGCGCGCTGGGCCTTCCGGGAAGCGATGAAGGCAGGGTTTTTTGTAGCCGAGTTCTGTCGTTCTATCCGCGGCCAGCAAGGGCCGGGAGCCTACCTGCTCCAAAGTGGAGCCGTGAGCGATCTGATTCCCGAGGAAACCACGTAATGGCAGCGGCTCTCGGCTGTCCGAGTGAGGCTCCGCAACCAAAAGGGAGTGGATTACCGAGCGGTGGCCGCCCTGGGACTTTCGCGTTGCTCCCGAAGTTGTTTCAGAAAGGTTTCAACCGACACTTGAAATTTATTTCGGAACAGCTCAACCAGATCGTCTTTAGCGCCAGCAGCAGCCGATGTAGAGATCAGCTGGCTCGACTCTGGCGACGTCTCCAATCCCTCCGGGTCCACCTGCACCTCGGGAGATGCATCTTCGATGGAGTTCAGAGCTTCCACCAGGCGCTGGGCCTGTTCTGTTTGCTCAGGGGTGTTCTGCAGGAACTCCGCCCCCATGCCAAATTCCGGATGCGCCACCAGTACGAAAGCCTTGGCCCGAGCCTCACCCTGCGCCGTCTTCAGGGCGATGGTGACGCGCGTACCTCTCGGAAAGGGCGAACTGGTTGCGAGATAACAACCTCCACAGCTGAGGTCTGTTACCCGGCAGACCACGGGCGGGTCGTCCTGCTCGAAATCGGGAATCTGACTCTTTAGCCATGCGCGAAGTAGGTTGCGCTGTTCATCGCTGGCGTTGTTAAAGCGCACGCCCGCGTGATCATTAGTGCCTTCCCATGCCACCTCGCCATAAATTTCCAGGGTCTGGTTCGTTCCCGGCAATTCGAGCGCGAAACGAAGCAGGGTTTCTTTCGGCACGCGGGCGCTGAACTGGATCGCCATGCCCCCTTCGCATAGGTCCAAAGTCTTGGCCCGGTAACGATCCGCCCCGTAGCATTCCACGGGAACCTGCACCGGAACTCGCATCTGCACGCGGCGTTCCCGCTTCATCAGAGCTCGAACTGCCCGAAAGCTGGCTTTCGCCCGCTCTACCGTAAACGGCTTGTGCAGGACGAAGTGGGCCCCCATCCCGAACCCACCTTTCATTCCCAGTGCCGACTCCACCAGCACGATCGCCAGCGCCCGCTTGTTGACTGGCGCCGCCTTGGCCGCCTGCAATACGCCGGACGCCTCCTCGTGATTCAAGACATCTACAATGATGCCTTCAAACCGCTGGCGGGTGATTTGCCGTATAGCCTCCGTGGCGGTTAAACAATGCTCAATCTCAACTTCCAGGTCGCTGAGCACCCGGCGTAAGACGCGCACGGTCTTCTCATCGGAGCTAAATAGTAGTGATTTTAAGTTCATGGGCCCAATTCCAACTCGAAGCAAGCTCTTCCCGCACTCTAAGTGCTTGAGACTCCAAGGTCAACGCCATGCCGGGTCAATGGGTTACGATCGTCACCCTACATGAAACAACCCTCACAGTAGCCCATCGGCGCCCCCGCTTAAGTGCTTCACTTCCGGGGCAATCTGTTTGGGCGAGCCCGTTTGGGTGAATCTCTTGAACGAGTCACCATGGGTTAACGAGCATGGGTTAATCAGTTGGGAACAGGAGCGCCCCTTGCCAACTGCAAGTAATTGTGCACAAAGGGGATGCTCATCAGGTTCGGTCAAAGTCATTTTTCTATTGACTTTGGTAGAAAAACCTATTATTATCAATAGCTTCCATAGGTGCCATGGGATTGAGCTCTACTGTACTCGATTTAGTTTTTGTCGATGAATCCCTTGCAGCCCAGGTGGAATCAAAGTAGCTTAGCAGGCCTAGAACGTCCTTATTCTTCGAGAGGGTATATTTTTCATGGCAAAGCGACGAGGAAATCCGAACTGGGGTAAGCCGGAGCCGATCGGCCCGGTCACCCCCACTATTACCGAGTTTGAGCAGGTCGTCCACGAGTACAAGCTCTCCCCGGACCAGTATTTACGGTCCACGAGGTTGCGAGAGTGGGCGCGCCGGAACAAGAACTCCAAGTACATCCCCGAGCCTCTGCTCGAAGCTTGGGGTTTTGAAATCGAATCCACCCTGTAACCGGAGCAATCGCAGGGGTTGGCAGGGATCAACCGGGATAGAAAACAGGGTCGCCAAAAGGCGGCCCTTTTTGTTGCACCGGAGGAGCCGCCAGGTAAGGGGCTATTCGTAAGGGCTGAGAGCTGACAATGACTCCTAACTTCACCGACGTGCCGACCGCCATCGAAGAGATTCGCGCCGGCCGGATGATTATCGTTGTCGACGATGAAGATCGCGAAAACGAAGGCGATTTGACCCTGGCCGCCGAAAAAGTCACTCCCGAGGCCATTAACTTCATGGCCAAGTATGGACGGGGCCTGGTCTGCCTGGCCATGACCGAGGAACGGCTCGAGCACCTGCGCATCGGTCCGATGACGAATGAGAATACCTCGCAATACGGCACTGCTTTCTGCGAGGCCATCGACGCCCGTGACGGCGTGACCACCGGAATCTCGGCTCACGATCGCGCCCACACCATTAAAGTAGCCATCAATCCGGCCACGAGACCGTCCGATCTCGCCCGGCCCGGCCACATGTTCCCGCTGCGAGCCCGTAAAGGCGGGGTGCTCGTCCGCGCCGGACAGACTGAAGCGTCAGTCGATCTGGCGAGACTTGCCGGTATGGTCCCCGCAGGAATCATCTGCGAAATCATGAAGGACGACGGCAGTATGGCTCGGGTCCCTGACCTGATCGAGTTCTGCCGCATCCACAACATGAAAATGCTGACCGTAGCCGAGTTGATTCGCTACCGCATGCAGCATGAGCGCTACGTGCATCGCGTGGGCGAAGCGATGGTGGACACGAAGTACGGAGAGTTCCGCTTAATCGCCTATGAAAGCGAAGTGGACGGAGGCGCGTCCCATATGGCCCTGATCAGGGGCGACATCAGCAACTCGGAGACGCCGGTCCTCGTCCGCATGCACGCCCATTGCCTTCTGGGAGACGTCTTCGGAGCCACAGGCTGCGACTGCAAGCAGACGCTGGAAGGTTCGCTAAAGATCATTGCCGAAGCGGGCCGGGGAGCCCTGATCTATCTGCACCAAACCTCAAAGGGCTTCTCGGCGGAAAAGATCGGCGACCAATCCTTTTTGACTTTTCACCGGGAACGCCGTTTGCCGTCGCTGCCGGAAAGCGAAAGAAAGATTCATCGCGAAATCGGTCTGGGAGCCCAGATCCTCTCCGACCTGAACCTGAAGCGAATCCGCCTGCTGACCAATCATCCGAGAAGGGTAGCTGCGCTCGAAGGCTTTGACATCGAGATAGTGGAACAGGTTCCAGTGACACTGCCGGTTCCGCAAAAAATCTCGCTGTAGGAGGGGCAAACCGCCGAGTTTCGCGGCTAAGCAGGTGAGGGAACTGCCCCCCACGCAAATCTGCGCAAAATCAACCCAGCCAGAAGCGTTACGCGGTGAGGGTTTTTGGCTAGAACGGCTTCCGCGGTGTAATCTCTTCATCCTTGATAAAAAACTGCGCCGAGCATATCGCCGATCCGCAGATCGTCGGCAGCAACCCGGCCATCTGCTTGCGCGTAATCAAGCCGAGCGTTCCGCACGAAGGGCAGGACAGCACGGCCCAGTAGGGATCTTCTTTCTCCCCTACCTCGCCCGCGTTCTCCAGCACAAACACGGTGCCCGGTTCCATTTGTTCGGGAATCCACTCGCTGATAATGCTCAATTCGCCGATCATCATGTCCCCTCCGCCTTCCGTTGTCGCCCTTCTCTTAGTACGCCCGGTTCAGACCGTGCGGACTTGCGCGCCGCTGACCTTTTGCGACTGACCCCGCAGTCGTTCCGCTCCTGCAACTTTCTTGCGCTGAATCTCTCCTCGCACCCGCCGAACTTCGTCGCTCAGGCAGATATCGAACAGCGGCTGGCGGGAGTTCTTTAGCAGGTCCACCACCTGCCGCGCCGAAGTCCGCAGATAAAGATGAGTGCCGTCCGTAAGCAGGTGATACTCCGAGGATGCGCTAACCGTGGCTGCCAGGCTGGTGCCAAACTCCTGCTGCAGGAACCGGATCACCTTGCGCATGCGCTGCAGCGAGAACCCGCGCCGCCGCAACTGGCGAATCACCGCCACCGTGACCAGTTCGTCCCAGTTGTAAACGCGCCGGTGCCCGGCGCGAGCCGGAGCCACAATGCCGCGCTCATCCCACCATTGCAATTGGCGCGCGGTGATTCCTGTCAATGCGATGACGTCGTTGGATGTGAACTGTTGTTGCATCCTGAGCCCATTCTGTTTGAAACAAAAAAACCAATAAATGTTTGAAACATTCTAGGCGGCAAGGGGCCAGAAACAATCAAGGTTTCGTGTCCGGCCATGTTAACTAGAAGGATACGTAGGGCAGAGGCATGGTGAGCTCGAATCCTTGGTATTGAGACATTGAACCGTGACATTGCAGGATCGATGGAATGATGCAATGGATCAATGATTCAATGTCTCAGTGAATCAACGCCCTAAATTTGTGCGATTCCAGCGTCTGGCAGTAACATGGAGGGCAGCAAAATTCTTCTCTCAGGGGCCACTGCATTGATGATCGAAAAAGTGAGTATGCGCACGGTCGCGCTACTGGGTTTTCTTCTGCTGCCGGTGCCATTGATTTTCTCCCAGCAAAGAGAGGGCTATCGTAAGACCGACGCCACGCAGAAAAACGCGTCCAAGTCCGCCACGAACGCATCCAGCAACGACGCTGATGCCGACAAAGACAAAGACGAGAAGAACGAAGACCCGCTCTTCCGCGGCATGAAGTACCGGCTGGTGGGGCCCTTTCGCGGTGGCCGCTCGCTGACTGCCGCTGGAATTCCGGGCGATCCCTCCACCTACTATTTCGGCGCGACCGGCGGCGGCGTCTGGAAATCGACCGATGGCGCGAACACATGGTCTTCGGTCTTCGATAAAGACGGGGCGCCCTCGATCGGCAGCATCGCCGTATCCGACTCCGATCCGAACGTGCTTTACGTAGGCACGGGAGAAGCGTGCATTCGCGGCAACATCTCGAATGGCGACGGCGTCTGGAAGTCGCTCGACGCGGGAAAATCCTGGAAGTTTGTCGGCCTGAAAGATACGCGCGCGATCGGCCGCGTGATCGTGAATCCGCACAATTCCGACATCGCCTTCGTGGCCGCGCTGGGCCATCCTTTTGGACCGAACACTGAGCGTGGCGTCTTCCGCACCACCGACGGCGGCAAGACATGGGACAAAGTTCTCTACAAGAACGAAAATACGGGAGCCATCGACGTAGCCTTTGATCCTCTGAATCCCAACATTCTATTTGCGTCGCTCTGGGAGGCGCGCCGCACCCCGTGGTCGCTCTCCAGCGGAGGCCCGGGCAGCGGCATCTACCGCTCGGCCGACGGGGGCACGACTTGGAAGCGCCTCGAAGAGCATGGCCTTCCCAACGGACCCTATGGGCGCATTGGTCTGGCCGTCGGAGCCGACTCCGACCGCGTCTACGCCATCATCGAGGCTAAAGTAGGCGGAGGATTTTACCGCTCGGATGACGGCGGCGACAGTTGGGACTTGGTCAACGACAGCCACGCCCTCCTGCAGCGGCCGTGGTACTACATGCACGTGATTGCGGATCCGAAGGATCCGAACACGGTTTACGTCGCCGATGTCGAGTTCTTTAAATCGACCGATGGCGGACGCAACTTCAACAAGGTGAAGGTGCCCCACGGCGACAATCACGGGTTGTGGATCGATCCGAAAAACACGAAGCGGATGATCGCCTCGAACGACGGAGGGGTGACGGTTAGCCTCGATGGCGGCAAGTCGTGGACGCGCGAAGATAACCAGCCTACGGCGCAGTTTTACCATGTCGTCGCTGACAATCGCAGTCCCTATTACGTCTACGGTTCGCAGCAGGATAATTCGAGCGTGGCCATTGCCAGCCGCAGCGATGACGGCGTCATCGGCCGCGACAACTGGTATTCGGTTGGGGGCGGGGAAGCGGGCTACATTGCGCCCGATCCCAGAGATTTCAACATCGTCTACGCCGGCGACTATCAGGGCAACCTGACGCGCTTCGACCGCCGCACCAACCAGGTTCAGAACATCGCCGTCTCGCCCGAACTTTCCGACGGCGGCGGCGCCGCATCTGTCGAGCATCGATTTCAGTGGACCGCGCCGATCGTGACCTCGCCCCAGGACCCGAACACTGTCTACTACGGAGGCGAAGCGATCTTTAAGACCATTGACGGTGGAACCCACTGGCAGGCCATCAGCGGCGACCTGACGCGCAACGATAAATCGAAGCAGCAGCCCTCGGGCGGTCCGATCACGATTGACGATACCGGCACGGAATACTACGACACCGTTTTTTCCATTGCTCCGTCGCCGGTGGCGAAGGGGCAGATCTGGGCTGGAACCGACGACGGCTTGATCCAGATGACGCGCGATGAAGGCGAATCGTGGACCAACGTTACGCCGAAAGGCTTACCCGAGTGGAGCCGCATCAGCCTGATCGAGGCGTCTCCGCACGACGCGGGCACAGCGTACGCGGCGGTCGATCGGCACCAGAACGACGATCTTGCGCCTTATATCTATAAGACTACCGATTACGGAGTAACCTGGACCCGCATCACCACGGGTATTCCCGATGGAAGTTTCGTGCGCGCCGTGAGGGAAGATCCAAAGAGGAAAGGATTGCTCTACGCCGGCACGGAGCGCGGTGTCTTCGTTTCGTTCGATGATGGAGCCCACTGGCGGTCGCTGCAGATCAACCTGCCGATCGTTCCCGTTCACGACCTCGTGATCAAGAACGACGATCTGGTGCTGGCTACGCACGGGCGCTCGTTCTGGATTCTCGACGATGTTTCGCCATTGCGCCAATTAACCGACTCGGGCGCCGATGCGGTGGCCGCCGAGGACATGCATCTTTACAAGCCCGCCACCGCGCTTCGCGTCCATGCCGGAGACGGGCCCGCGCATTCGTATTTTGCAGGGAAGAATCCGCCGATCGGCGCGCTGATTTACTACTACTTCAAGAAAGCGCCTAAGGTGGAAGAGAACAAGGAAGCAGCAAACAAGGCGGACGCGGCGAAAAATGAAGTCAAAATCGAAATCCTCGATGCTTCGGGCAAAGTCGTCCGCCGATATTCCAGTCTGAAGAACGAACCTCTGGACGAGCCGCTTGACCCCGACGACAAGAAGCCGGAAAAGCAGATTAAGCCGGAAGACGGTCTCAATCGTTTTGTGTGGGATTTACATTACGACGATGCCAACCGCGTTCCGAATTATTACTTATGGGAATACGGCGACGGGGCGAAAGGGCCGCTGGCGCTACCGGGCAACTATCAGGTGCGCCTCACCGCGAACGGTAAGAGCCAGACGGCTCCGTTTGAAGTGAAGATCGATCCGCGAGTCACCATCTCCCAGAGCGATCTGGAAAAGCAGTTTGAACTCGAGTTGGACCTGCGCGATCAATTGAATCGCGTCTACGACGCGGTGAACCAGATTCAGGATGTGCGCGAGCAATTGGAGGGACTGGAGAAACGCCTCGTGCCCAGCGATTCGACAAAGACGTTGTTCGAGGGAGCGACGGCACTCGATGCGAAGCTGATTGCGGTGCGCGATCCGCTGATCAATTTCAAAATCAGCGCCAGCGAGGATTCTCTAGCCTACGCTCCGGGAATTGACGCGAAGCTCGCCTTTCTTTCGATCGCAGTGTCGGGATTCGCCGATGCCGCTCCAACTGATGCCGAGTACCGGCAATTCGATAAGCTGAAAAAACAGACAGACGAATTACTTGCGCGATGGGAGCAGGTCCGTAATCGGGATATTGCCAGCTTTCAGAAATTGGCCGCGGAGCAGAACATCCATCCCATCTACGTGCCGGATGTCAGAAGCGAGCGAGTGCAGGGTGGGGGAGAAAAATAGCGTGAAGGAAGGTTGGTTCTTGCTTGGGTGTCGGAGGGCCTTGCTGGCTTGAACGGGGCAGAGCTCCGTCCAAGCATAGAGTCTTATCGCCAGACAGAAGAATCTAGATGAACATCTCGTCCTGCGGCACACCGTCCCCGTTCCTGGGATGACGCTTCTTATGGCCCAGGAAAACTTCCACGCCAGTGCTGATCGCCGCCATCATTCCATTGACCTGCCGTAGAGGAGACACCACCGTTTTGTGGACTATCTCGGTTGTGTCTTCCACTTTGTCCATGGTGCGATTGAGCAGTTCATCGGCGCGGATTACCTGCAGTCGCGTGCGGTCGAGCAGATCTGTGAGGGTGGCATCGATGCGGCTCAATTGATTGCGCACGATGGTACTGCTCTCGGAGACATTGGTAGTCAGCACTTCAATCTTGGGGCGCAGTTCAACCACCAGACTATTCACCGAATCGATTGCAGGCACGGCTTTGTCTCTGACTTCGGTGACGATCGCTTCCATCTTCGCCGAGCTCTTGCGGACGGCGAGATAGAGCGCCACCATAATTCCCGCCTGCAAGAGAACGGCAAAAGCGGTTACGGCAATAAAAATTGTGAGGAGGTTGTCATTCATAACTGCTCCCATTACGAACGCTGCTTTCAGCCGACGATGGTCGGCGGCTGTCGCCGCTGATTTTCGCTCGGCACGCTAGAGATTCTTGACCGGTTCGGTCCCTGCGGTCGTCTCGTTGTTATAAGCCTGCCGGCCGGCTTCATAGGCCGAGCGGAAGCGCTCTTTTTGCTGATTGAGCATATCGCCGCCGCGATCCACCCACTCGCCCGCCTGCTCGCGCGCTCGCCGCGCCTGTTGCTTGGCCTTCTCGGTGCCTTCCTGCGCCTTGGAGCGGATCACATCCCGCATTTCGTCGCCCGAGCGGGGCGCGTAGAGCACGCCCACTACCGCTCCGACTCCAAGCCCCGCCAGAAACCACAAGAACCCGCCACCGTCACGATCCGCCATAACCGCCTCCTGAAAATTTGCTATATCTATTCGGATGGTAGCACCCTGATATGGTAAAGACAATTCACCCCATCGCGTCGTTGCATGCAGCTATTGGAGAAGATTCTTCCGTTCAGGGTTGCCTCCATAAAGACGGGAGCTATTCTTTCCGGCGATGGCCGCGAGAAACATTGGAAGAGCGATGTCGAAAGAAACTCTTGTGCCGGGCTCGCCAATGGCGGACAATGAACGCACTCCGAGAATGCGATTTCCTGAGGGGACCAACGAGGGATTTGTAGGAGGAACTATTGTCCGATCGTAAGTATCGGCAACGCGGCTACCAGGATTCCGGCGGGTCCGCGAAAAAAGAGTTTGAGAAGCCAGCGGCCGGACCCAAACGAGAAAACACTTTCGGCCCGCGCCCGCTCAATATGCCCGGTACGCGCACCGTCTCACGCTGCGCCGAATGCGGAGCCTTGCTCCAGAATCCAGCCGCTCCGGTAGGCGAATGCCCGAAATGCGGTTTCGCCTTGCACGCCTGCAAACAGTGTGAACACTTCGATCCCTCCAGCCGCTTCGAATGCAATCAGCCGATTCCCGTGCGCATCTCTCCCAAAGATAAGCGCAACGACTGCCCGGTCTACTCCATCAGGGTGATGATCGAAAAAGAAACCTCAAGTAAATCCAGCCAGCGCCCGAACGACGCCAGAGCAGCGTTCGACAATCTTTTCAAAGACTGAGAACGAGGGAGGTCTGACCTGGCAGCTCTCAGTCGTGAGTGAGAGCTGCGGCTTCGCGAAGAACCGAAAGCTGCCCGCTGGTTTACGGTTTCTCGGTCGGGCGCAGCAGAATTTCACTGGCGAAGGATTGTCTGGTTTGCGTTACCAGCATCGCTACCACATGGGATACGTCGGTGGCTTGCAGCATCTTGTCTACCTTTCTTCCGGGATGCAGGCTGAAGTCCGTGTGCACCGAGCCAGGGCAAATTACAGAGACGCGAATGTGGTGGGCGCGTAACTCGTCGGCCACGGAGTAGGTCAATCCCTGCAGGCCCCATTTTGAAGCGGCATAGGCGGCGCCATTGGGCAGCGGGTTCTTGCCGGCAAGCGATGAGATATTGATGATGTGCCCGCCGCGTGGATTCGGTTCAGATTGGAAAGCAGATTGGGAGGCCGATCGCATCATCAACGGGACCAGGCTGTGGATGCAATAGTAAGCGCCGCGCAGGTTCGTATTAATGAGATCGTCCCAATCGCTGGGGCTCAGTTGGTGCAGGGGGCCGGATGGTCCGGCGATACCGGCATTATTGACCAGAATGTCCAGGCGGTGGAAGGCGCTCTCGACCTGATGTGAGAGGGATTCCACCGAGGCGAGATTCGTGACATCGCATTCGACGATGGTGGGCTCGGCGACGGCAGTTTTTCCGGTCAGTCTGACTGGTCCGGTTGCACCGCTCTTGATGAGCGCTGCGGTTTCGGCGAGGGCGCCACGGGAGCGCCCACACAAGACAGCATGCGCGCCAAGTTCGGCCACGTTTAGGGCGATGGCCCGGCCTATACCGCGTCCGGCGCCGGTAATGACGGCGACTTGGCCCTGGAGGGGAAGCTTCGAGGCGGGTGCTGATTTCATGGGCATGGCTTGCTCCCGAGAGACATTATTGCCGACTACGTAGCGATTCTATTTTGCATCAAAGTATTGGGTTCGAAGGACAAGTCTTGACTGTTCGTTCCAAGGTGGCGCAGAGAGCGCCATGACATTGAGCTTTTCGTAAGGACTGAGGGCCGAGAGCTAGAACTGAAAATTTGAAGTTGAGAACGGATGGAATGGAACAGACCACGGAGGACAAGACGAGCAAGTCGCTTGCCTTCGCGGAGTTACATCCTTATAATCCGCTCACCGGAATATATGCCGAGCCTTCTTCTTCGGGCGAGGTGTGCATTTTGGGACCCGCCAATGTCAATGGCAAAAGTACCAGTTGTATCGTGCACGCCCGGCATCAAGAATCAGGTGATATCGGGTGAGAAGTCTACTCCAGCTTCCCCAAGATTTAAGGAGCCACAGGACAATGAAGAAAATTGCTCTCGCGATGTTGCTGGTAGCCGCGATTACCGCCGTCGCTCAAACCAACCCCGCGCCGGTGCCGCAAGGTACAGCGCCAGTGCCGCAAGGCGCTGCTCCGCCCGCGCCCCAGAAACCGGCCCAGAAGAAAGAAATCAAGGATCCGGCGGAATATAACGCCTATGTGGGCGCGGTGCAGCAGACCGATCCGGCGGCCAAGATCAGCGGTCTGGAAGCCTTTCTTACGCAGTATCCCAGCAGCGTGATGAAGGAAGATGCACTGGAACTGCTGATGATTGCCTACCAGCAGGCCAGCAATCCAGCCAAGATGATCGAGACCGCGCAGAAGGTTTTGCAGGTAAACCCCTGCAACATCCGCGCGCTTGCCTTGCTCGCCTACTCGAAGCAGGCAATGGCCACGGCAGGCCAGAACGCGGCGCAGAATTATGCCGAGGCCTCGCAGGCGGCCGAGAAAGGTTTGCAGTGCCTGCAGACCGCGACGAAGCCGGATGGAACCTCGGATGCCGATTGGGAAAAACTGAAATCCCAAACCGGTGGAATTTTTAATGGAGCGGCCGGAATCGGCGCCTACCAGGCCGCGATCGCCGCCGCTCAGGCGAAGGATACGGCAACTGCGAGCAAGGATTACGCCAAGGCCCAGCCGGGTCTGCGCGCTGCGGTGCAGGCCGATCCGACCAACCTGCTTGAGGTTTATGACCTGGCGCTGGCAGATTTGGCATCGGGCGATGCCGAGAACGATCCGGAAGGACTGTTCTATATCGCGCGCGCTTCGAATCTGGCTCAGGGGGCGGGTAAAGAACAGATCGCGAAGTTTGGCAAGAGCCGCTATGTGAAGTATCACGGCAGCGACCAGGGGTGGACCGAACTGCTGGCAATGGCCGCGACTACGCCCTTGCCTCCGGCCGGTTTCACGATCACGAAGTATGTTCCGCCGACTCCCGCCGAGCAGGCAGCGGCGCTCGTCAAAACCAAGAAAGTTGAGGAGATGAGTTTCGCCGAATGGCAGATGGTTCTTTCCGAAGGAACGCCGGAAGACGCCGAAAAGGTGTGGACTGCGCTCAAGGGAAAGCCGCTGCAGATGGTGGCGCATGTGATTACGATTGAGTCGCCCAGTAAGCTGCAACTGGCGGGCAGCTCCGACGATATCGACGCCAAGCGCTCCGATATTGACTTGACCATGTCGGCAGCGATCCCCAAGAAGGATATGCCGAAGGAAGATACGGATTTCCAGTTCCAGGGAACGCCGGTATCGTACGCGGCCAAGCCATTTGTGATGACCATGAACGATGGCGCACTGCTGGTGGCGGCCAAGCCGAAGCCGGCGGTCCACAAGAAGACGTCGCAATAAGACTTCTTTGGGATGCAAACGAAGAACATGGGCGATCCCGATCGGGATCGCCTTTTGATTGTGTGCAGGCCAATCCGTGTGGAGATAGGCTTGGAGGGAAGGACTTATGCCGGAAGATTTCCTGCCGAAGATTTTCGGGCCAACGCCGCCGCTATTTGGCGAAGCGGCTCTTCTCCAGCGTGGCCGGACGAGCGCTTCTTGGCGGGCGCTTGGCGCCTGCTCGTAGCGGACGAACATCGATCTTGAGTTCCTGCATGGTGCGGCTGAGAGTGTTGCGGTGCATGCCCAATTGCCGCGCCGCCTTGCACTGGTTGCCCCGGTTTTCTTCCAGCACGGTTATGATGAAACGCTTTTTAAATTCGCGTACCGCTTCGGAATAGAGAATGTTGCTCTTGTACATCTGAAGAATGAGTGCTTCCAACTGATCTTTCACGGCTGCCTCGTTTCCGCACGCCCAAATTCTAATTTTCACTGCGAGCCATAACCTTCCACGGGAGCCGGGGCAAGTCCCGGCTCCACGAAAGAGTCTTGCCAGGCCGGTCACTATGACAAGTCGGTTAGCGCTCGGGTCCAACTATTTCGGCTTTGCGACTGGCGGATGCAATGCATCGCCTGCAGCATGCATCTGCCGCATGTAATCCAAGCCCTGGTAGAAGCGGTGGCGCAATTCCGGCGGTGCGAGCCAGATGGCTGCCCTTCCGCCTACCAGAAAATACGGTGCCAACTGCGATTCCGACAGCCAGTTCGCGGCGGGCGAGAAGGCAGCCATGGCGGTCAGTACAATCGCCACCACCAGAACGCCTTTCACCAGACCCAGAACGGCTCCCAGGAACCGATCGATACTACTCAGTCCCGCTTTCCTCATGACTGAGCGCGCGATCCTACCGGCAATGCCGGCAACGATCTGGACCGCGAACAAAATGAGCAGGAAAGCAATAATCTCGCCCAGCCAGGGCGACTTCAAATGAGGCGCGAACCAGTCTGCCAGGCGCTGATATTGCCAGGCGGCCAAAAGGTACCCCACCACCAGGCCAGCCAGTTTGCAGGCTTCCCGAAAGAAGCCTGCGATGGCCGCGCCGATGACGGACAATACCAGAAAGCCGAGGATGATCCAATCCGCAATGCTCATGGCTCAAGAAATACGAAATGACCGGAAATGCAGTGACCGAAGCTCACGTCAAGCTCAGCGCGAGCTCCTGCGATTCCGATCCGACGATCGAATTCAATGACGCCAGCGCACGCGGGCTAAATCTCCAACTCGCGTCCCGTTAATTGACGATACGCCCCGAGATACTTTTCGCTCGTCCGCCGCGCAACTTCTGGGGGAAGGGCGGGCGCGGGCGGTTGTTTATTCCAGCGAATTTCTTCGAGGTAATCCCGAACATACTGCTTGTCGTAGGAGTCCTGCGCTTTACCCGGTTGATACGTGTCGGCCGGCCAGAAGCGAGAGGAATCCGGTGTGAGCACTTCATCCGCCAGGGTGATGCCTTTGGCGGTTTGTCCAAATTCGAACTTGGTGTCGGCGATGATGATACCGCGCTGCCGCGCGTAATCAGCGGCCATCTTGTATATGCGCAAAGTTAAGTCGCGGAGCTGGCGGCATAATTCTGGGTCGACCAGCTTGCACATTTCATCGAAGGAAATATTGATGTCGTGGCCGGTGGTCGCTTTGGTTGCGGGAGTGAAGATCGGCTCGGGAAGCTTGCCGGATTCCTTCATCCCGGTGGGCAGCTTGATGCCGCAGACGGTGCCTGTGGATTTATATTCTTTCCAGCCGGAGCCGGACAGGTAACCCCGGGCTACGCACTCGACGGGAAACATCTCGGCGCGCATGACCATCATGGAGCGTCCGCGGAGTTCGTCGGCGTGGCTGCGTACGGCGGCCGGATAACGGTTCACGTCGGCGGTGACGAAATGGTTGGGGACGATATCCTTGAGGAAGTCGAACCAGAAAAGCGAAATCTGCGTCAGCACCCGGCCTTTGTGCGGAATGCCGGTCGCGAGAACATAGTCGAACGCCGAGATGCGGTCGGTGGCCACGAACAGCAGGTGGTCGCGGTCGAGGTTATAGACGTCGCGAACCTTCCCGCTGGCGTGCAACTCCAGTTCCGGGTAATCGGTCTTGAGAAGGACGGGATCTAAAATTTGGGGGCTCATCGCTAAATTCACCGGTAGAAAACTTTGCGTATTCTAACTTTCGTGAAGGATTTGTCAACGCTTTCAATCACAGGCGCCAGTTTGCGCCGGCCGCTCGTCGAGAAAAAGAGTTGACAGTTCCAGTGTAAGCGAGAAGGCCTGTCTGGCGCAGGTTGTCGAGGAATGGCAATGTGGAAAAGCTGAGGAAGGCTCTGGAAAAAAAGGACCGCGATTCTCTGCGGTTGCAAGCAGGAAAGCACATGCTTCGTCAAGTGAGAAGCGCAGAAAAGTCAGATTTTGCTCTCAAAACTGGCTAGGCCATTTGCGCGGCATGGAAGACACGGATCACCTGCACAACGTCGCAGCGCACACAATAAGGAACCAGGTACGGCGTACCCGAGACGACTAATTTGCGAGCTCCGCAGATCCGACCGGGATGACCTGAAGATGGGAACCGCTCGAGATCTTCTACGGCACTCCGAATTACCGCCACGCTGCCGATCGCCGACTTCCAGTTACGCCGCCCCGAACCGCACCGACACCAGCTTCGACACACCCGGCTCCTGCATGGTCACGCCATAGAGCACGGGCGCGATGCTCATCGTCCGCTTGCTGTGCGTGATCAGAATGAACTGGGTCTGGACGCTCATCTCACGCACCAGGTCGGTGAAGCGCGCGATGTTCGATTCGTCGAGCGGAGCGTCGACTTCGTCGAGTATGCAGAACGGGCTGGGCGTGTATTGGAAGATGCCGACGAGCAGAGCGAGCGCGGTGAGCGCCTTTTCGCCGCCGGAGAGCAGCAGCACATTCTGTAATTTCTTTCCCGGAGGCGAAGCCACCACGTCGATGCCGCTTTCGGCGCTGTTTTCGAGGTCGGTCAGGCGCATGAAGCCGTGTCCGCCACCAAACAGTTTGCGGAACGTGGCCTGAAAGTTTTCGTTAATCCGGTTGAACGCTTCTTCGAATTTCTGCCGCGAAACCTGATCGATCTCCTTGATGGTGGCCGCCGTGTCGGAGATGGCATCGAGCAGATCCTTTCTCTGCGCGCCGAGAAATTCATGCCGTTCCGCCGTCTCTTTGTACTCTTCGAGAGCCATCATGTTGACTGGGCCCATGGCGTCGAGCCGGGCTTTCATCTCGCGATGAGCCTGATCTTCGATGGCGAGTTCGTCGCCGGTAATCCGCGGAATCAGCGCTCCCTCCGGAGCTCCGTCTATGGTTTCGGCCAGGAGCGCCTCGCGTTCGATGCCGAGTTCGTTGAGGCAGGTATCGGCGAGGTGCTGCAGGTCCGATTGCAATCGGGCTGCGGTGGCCGATAGTTCGCCGCGGCGGTCGCGGGCCAGATCGAGCTGCTGGCGCGTCGTGCGCAGCAGTTCGTCGATTTCGATCAGGCGGCCGCGGACTTGCTCGGATTCCAGTTGGAGCAGGCCGTCGCGAGCTTCTCCGGCGTTGCGTTCGGCTTCGAACTCGACCAACTGCTCGGCCAGTTGCACGTTTTCATTTTGGCGCTGCGCGATTTCGGCGCTTGCCGATTCCATCTGATTCTGCAGAACAGTGGCGCGCTGGCGCATTTCGGCGACGAGGCTCTGGATGCGCTGCAGCAAAGTGTTGGCGGAACGGTGGCGCTCTTCGAGCGTGGCGACGCGCGCGGCCCGCTGCGAGGTAGTCGCGGCGGCGTTGTCGCGATCGTTGCGCAGGGCTGCGAGGCGATCCTGTCCGGCGGCGAGGTGCGCTTCGAGTTGCATGCGGGTTTGCTCCACCGACGCGAGCTCCGCTTGCCGCGATGCCATCAGGCTTTCCTGCTCCTGACGTTCGGCAGCCAGGCGTTGCAGTTCGCGTTCGCTGATGACGATGCGCTCGCGCACGCGCGACATCTCGGCTTCCAGTTGTTTTAGCAAATGGCCGGATGTCATGGCCTGCTTTTCCGCCTCGCGCTTTTCATCTTCGAGGCGATCGAGCAGCGAAGTGTGCTCTCCGATCTCGCGGCCCAAAGTGACGGCGAGCATTTCCTTCTCGCGGAGGGCTCGCTCCAACTCTTCGAGCAGGCGCAACACGTCACGCAACTCGCGCTTCATGGAAAGCGGTCCCTCGCTGCGCTGCTTGCCTCCGGTGACGGTGACGTTGTGGAAACATTCGCCCGTATTCGAAGAGAGGAAGAACGCGTCGGGACTGGAGAGCGCGAGTTCTCGCGCCACTGCCGGATCGGGCACGATGTAACCGTTGCCCAGCTTCGGCAGAATCACTTCGAGCGACTTGCCGAATCCGTCGAGCACGCGGATGGAATTCTTCAGCGGAAGCACGGTGTCGTTGAGCGGAGCGTAGTGATGACTCTCATCTGCGACGAAAGAAAACTTTGCCTGCGAATCCTCGGGATGCACAAGGAACGTCGCGCGACCGTTGACGTCGGAGCGGAGCAGGCGCAGGCCCTCGTCGGCCGCTCCCCATGACTTGACGACCACGAAATTCAGTTCGTCGCGGAGGAAATCCTCTACGACGCGCTCGTAGCGCGGTTCGACTTCGAGGAAATCGGCGAGCACCCCCGCGGGAGTGTTGCCTCCCTGCATTGCTCCCGATTGAAACAGGCGGCGCACCGACTCGGTCGAGTAGCCGTGCTCGGCGATCACCGCTTCGAGCGATCCTTTCTTGCCAAGCGCGGTCGCGTATTCGGAGCGGATGGAATCAAGATGCTTCTTGTTTTCATTTTCGGCCGAGCGCTTGGTTTCGACAGTCTCGCGCAGGCTTGCGATTTCGGCCGCGAGGCTGCTGGCTCGCTGCGAAACGCTCTCGAATTCGAGAGCAATCTGGCCGCGCTCGCCTCCGAAGGTTTCGGATTGCGACGAGGCGGTTGCCATCTCGGTGCGCAAACGGTGCTCTTCGCGGCCGATGCCGGACAGCCGTTCTTCGGATTGCGTGAGCTGATTGCGCAGGTTCGACGCTCCGCCGACTGCTTCGAGAATCGCCGCGCGATGCGATTCCTGCTCTTGTTCGAGCATGGCGAGGTTGGCGGCGGCGCAGATTGTTTCCTGCTGGCTCTGCGATAACTCCTGTTGAGCCGCGGCAAGATCGGCGGCCGCGGAGTCGAGTACCTGCTGGTGGCCGTTGCGTTCTTCTTCGAGCGCCGCGAGGCGGGTTTGAGCCTGCGCCAGTTCTGCTTCGGCGGCGGCGGCGCGGACGATCAATTCGGCGCAGCGCTCTTCATTGGTGTGGTTGCGGGCTTTGCCGCGATCCCCTTCGAGGGCGATCTGGTTGAGGCGGTCGCGATTTTGCCGGGTCTCGGTTTCGATTGCGTATCCGCGCTGCGTGCGCTCGGCGTGGTCCTTTTCCGATTCGTGAACGTTCTCGGTCTGGCGGGTAATTTCCTCGCCCAATTCGCGGATTTGGCTATCGAGGGTCAGAGTTTCCCGATCCATCTGGGTGAACTTGCTGGCCAGCACCACGCGGAGTTTGGCGCGCATCTCGTCGCGCAGTTTGGCATAGCGTTCGGCCTTGCTGGCCTGCCGCTTGAGCGAGTTCATCTGACGCGTGACTTCTTCGAAAATGTCGTTCACGCGGTTCAGATTTGTCTTCGCGTCTTCTAATCGCGCCTCGGCCAGGCGTTTTTTGGTTTTGAATTTTGTAATGCCGGCGGCCTCTTCGATGATGGAGCGGCGATCGGTGGGGCGGCTGCTCAGGATCTGGCCGATGCGTCCCTGCTCAATTAGCGCGTACGATTCGGGGCCGAGGCCGGTGCCCATGAAGAGTTCCTGGATGTCGCGCAACCGGCAGAGCTTTCCGTTGAGCAGATATTCGCTGTCTCCGCTGCGGAAGAGGCGGCGGGTGACGTGAATTTCGCCGGAGCGATGTTGCTGCTGATTGAATTTGCGGCGGCGGATTTTCAGTACCACCTGTGGACCGGCCACGGCGGCGGCATCGTTCGCGGTCGATTCCGCGGCTGCTTCACCAGTCGATGCGTCACCTGCTGGCCCAGCGGCTGCGACTTCGCCTTCCACCTCTTCGGTCTTGCCCGGCTGAGCTTCCTCGACCGCACGCTCGGTTTCAGCGGCGGCTTTGGACCGCACTTCGGCTTCATCCCAATTTTCGTCGTAGGTCGTGCCCGGCAAATCGTCTTGAATTTCGATCTCGGTGGGGGCATTGGTGTCAGGACCGCCGTAAATTTCGGGGTCGATCAAGGTGAGGGACACCTCTGCCATGCCGGTGGGGTTGCGGTCGCGCGTGCCGGAAAAAATTACGTCTTCCATGCGCGAGCCGCGCAGCGACTTGGCCGACTGTTCGCCGAGCACCCAGGAGATGGCGTCGGCGATGTTCGATTTTCCGCAGCCGTTAGGGCCGATGATGGCCGCAATGCCTTCACCGTGAAATTTCAGCTCGGTGCGGTCGCAGAACGACTTGAATCCCAGAATTTGCAGCTTCTTGAGTTTAAGCAAAGTAACTCCTTCGTGAGCGGACAGGAAAAAATGCGGTCCGCAGACCCGGTTTGCGCTGGCTGGAGTGCGCTGCAAATTGCGGGGATTCCAGTGGCTAGTCCGCTGTTAACGGATCTGGTTCCCCGCTGTCGCATCGTTTGGATGCCGCCCGATGGAATCCGGAACGCCACCCATGCTTTTGAGACACTCTAACGGCGAATACGGGGACGGGTCAAGTAATAAAACACCACCTATTGTGGTACCCATCCTAGCACCGCCTTTAGTTGCACAGACACTGCAGCAATTACGCGTACGTTGCTGGTGGGGTAGAAGAAGGTGGGAGAGCGCGAGAGCAAGGATACTGTACCCCTGGGCGGGGGGAGATTCAAGGGTCGTTTGTGCAAGTCGGCGGGAAAGACTCGGTTCGCAGCGGAGTCGTCCGGGTTCTCGCCCAAATGGCGCGAGCCTGGGGCACCGATTTCTTGATGGACGGGGTTGCCCCTGGAAGTGTCGATGGCGAAGACGACGGCCACCTCTATCAATAACTCCCGGCGCCGGGCGAGTTGGCTACGGCAAAGTAGCCCTTGCGCGCATAGACCCGCAATCGGTGGCCGTCTTTTGCTGCCGTGATGTCGATGGCGTGATACTGACCGTCGCGCTTGAAAAGAGCAGGTTTATAGGAAACCAGATAACGGCTGCGGATTACCTGCTGCAGATCGGCGAGACTGCTGTTGAGACGATGAGCCGAGCCTGGAGTGAAGGCCGCTCCACCGGTGAGTTCGGCCAAGGTATTAAGGGCATGTTCGCCGACCAGAGAATGAACAGCAAGGTTGACATCTTCCCGTGTACTTACGGTGTAGACGGCAACTTCGCCGTGTTCGGCGCGCTCGATCGCCTGTTTAAACGTGACGCTGCTGGAATTGTCTTCGCCATCGCTAAGGACTACAAGAACTCTGGCCACAGGCTGGGTCTCGGGCTGGTTGCCGAGTTTTTCAGCGGCAAAGGCCACGGCGTCCCAGAGAGCGGTCCCACCGGAGGGCACAAGTTCGCCGATGGCGCGGGAGATGAGTTGCTGGTCGCCAGTAAAATCCTGCACGAGGAGGACGGAGTTGGCAAAGCCGATCACGAAGGCTTGATCACGCTGGCCCGTCATAACCTTGCGGACGAAGTTCGCGGCTGCGTCCTGCTCAAACTTGAAGCGCGCGGAGATGGATGCGCTGGTATCGATGACCAGGCCAAGCCGCAGGGGTAACTGCGCTTCATTGCGGAAGCCTGTGATCGCTGCGGGTGCCTTGCGATCATCCTGGATGCCGACATCTTTGCCGGTAAGGTCAATCACCGATTTTCCGTGATCGGTGGCTGCGAAAAAGAGCGCGACTTCATCGGTTGCCGTGCGGAAGGTGTAGCCGGTGCGCATTGTGCCGGACGGCTCGGAGCTAGGAAGCGAGCCGGCGGCGACGTTGAGATTGGCCTCAGCGGGAGGGGAGGATTCGGCGCTCGCGCAGGTTGGACAATTTGCCGCCGCTTCGGCTTCGGCAATCTCCGCACTCTCCTTCGAAGCCTGCATCATCTGTTGGATCTTGGCTGGTATTCGCGCCGAGCCCGTCGGAGCATCATCGCTCGGAACCTGAGTAAACGTAACTTTTTCGATTGTTGTAGGAGCAGGATGTTTCTGTTGCTCGTGAATCTCCTGCATCATCTGCCGGGCCTGCGCCGCCGCCGTGGAGTTAGGGTCTTCGCGCAAGAAAGTTGTCAACTCAGATTCCGCTTCCGGCAGCTTGTTCTGAACCTGCCATGCGGCTGCGGCATAAAGATGAACCATGGCCGCACCCTCGTGCTTGCGCTCATGAACTTTCTGAGCGGTTGCGATCGTCGCTGGATAATCGTGATTCATGAACTGGCCATAGGCGAGAGCGGTGAGTAGCTGAAGATCGAGAGGCGCAAGCGATGAAGCTTTTTCAATCGATTTTTGCGCGGCGGGGTAATCCTTGAGAGCGATTTGCGCGCAACCCAGATTCAGATAAGAATTGGGCAGGTGATCGTCGAGTGAGATCGCATGGGCAAATTCTCCGCGAGCTTGATCGTTCTGGCCCAGCGTGAGATAGGCGTTGCCGAGCGCATTATGCGCGGCCACGAAGTCGGGGTAGATCAGGGTGGCTACGGTCAGCTGTTTCACCGCGCCCGGCATATCCTTTTTCATCAGCAGTTCGTAGCCCTTGTCATAGGCCCGTCGCGCCTTCCCCGGAGCTTTAAGGTCAAGTTTGGAGACGGTTCCACCCGGCGTAGCGAGCGGACTGCTGCCGCCGCTGTGACTATTAATCTGCCAGAGGTTGAAGTCCATTACCGAGGCCTGTACCGCATTCATGGCCATGTCCGCCATATTGGTCATGCCGATGGAATTGGCTGGCGCGGTGGGGAAACTAAACACCTGCGCTGCTGCAATGCAGGAGAGCGAAAGAAGGGGAAGCGCGAGTTTCAGTATGCGAGCGGTCACGGCAGGAGCCCCCTTGCGGAGCAATTTGGATGAAGTTTAATCCAATGTGGGATGGCTGACAACAGATAAGCTCAACAGACAAGGGCAGGCGTTGGGCGGCGCTGATGGGCTGCTTTTCTTTGGGGCTTAGATCGTTCTTTTCGAATGCGACCTTCCCCTGGCTTGCGCATTTGCCGAACCTCCCCCTCGTTGGACAGCCGCGGGCGCTTGTCCCTACGCGAGACGCGGCGAGCAGCGCGACGGTTTTCAAGCAGATGTGGGACGGGCGAGACGCCCGTCGCTCCACCATCAAAGCGATTATTTTTTGCGTTCGGCCAGGTAGTGGGCCAGCTCTATTAGCGTCGATGCGGCTTTGCCGTAGGGACTAAGTTCCGCGCAGGCTCGCTCTATCAGGGCGTCGGCTTTGAGAATGGATTCGTCGATTCCGTATAACGCGGGGTAGGTTGCTTTTTCGGCGGCGGCATCTTTGCCGGCGGTTTTTCCCAGCTGCTCGCTGGTCTGCGTCAGATCCAGTACATCGTCTACGATTTGGAAGGCCAAGCCGATCGACTGGCCGTAGGTTCTCAGGCGGGCGATGTCTTCGGCAGTCGCTCCGGCATAGATGCCTCCCGTGACGACGCTGGCCGTAATCAGCGCGGCAGTCTTCGAGCGGTGAATGTATTCGAGCGTGGCCAGGTCGGGCTTTTTGTGTTCGGCTTCGAGATCGATGACCTGGCCTCCGATCATGCCATCGATGGTGCCGGTGGCGTGGGCGATCTCCTGGATGATGGCCACTCTGGCTTCGGGCGGGCACGGGAGTTGGGCCAACACTTCATAAGCCTGGGTTTGCAGGGCATCTCCGGCAAGGATGGCGATAGCTTCTCCGAAGGCTTTGTGGCAGGTGGGGCGTCCGCGGCGGAGGTCGTCGTTATCAAGGGCCGGGAGATCGTCATGGATCAGGGAATAAGTGTGGAGCATTTCGAGCGCGGCGCCGACCTGCTCGATGCCAGGAGGGAGCGATTGATTTTGCGCGGCGGCTTGCAAAGTGACTTGCGAGTTGACGGCCGACGAGGCTTGGATCATGCGTCCCGACTCCACGCAGAGGATCGGACGCAGGCGTTTGCCTCCGGCGAACACGCTGTGGCGCATGGCTTGATGGATGGAAGTAGGATGCTGGGTCGGGGGCGGCAGCAGTTGTTCGAGCGCGGCATCGGCGGCGGCGCGTCCCTGCTCCAGAATTTGTTTCAGCATGGCATCGCAGTATAACAAGCCGGAAGGCCAGACTCTTGCCGGCCAACCCAGGTTAGCGCCCCAAGAACGGGCACGAACCTGGGGCACCAAGAGTTTTTCTGAGACCTGATACCTGTGGTTGACCTGGTCGATCAGGCTGCGGCTTGATGAGCTCGCTTGTTTAACAAGGAGCGAACGAGTTGGTCTTTGCGCGGCTCGCAGATATCGGATGCGCCCAGACTCATAGCCTCGGCCCAGAGTTTGTCGTCAGCAAGGCGGTGAGTGCCGACTATGCAGAGGCTTGGAAATTCATGATGCAGGCGCGCGACTTCGCCTGGTCCCGAGGTTTCCAGATCGAGCACCACCGCATCGGCGCCCCTCTTCCCGATTGCGGGGCTGAGTTCCTCGTAGCTTCGGACTAAATAGACAGAATCAAAGTGTTGAGAAAGGCCGGACGCCAGATTTTGAGCAGTTCTGGGGTCGTTCTGATAGAGGACTACGCTGAGTGATTGCATGCATTCCCCCTGACATTACCGCGAATCGCGGTGGTGTTGGCTGCGACAGCAACGGGGCTGGCACAGGCGTTTGTCAGTTCCGAGCGCGACAGCGTTGCTTCATTGGCTACTTGCGCAACGCTTTCTCGGCCGGGGGCTCGAACGGTTCAGTTTGGAGCTTTCCGTTCTGTTTCAACAGAATCTCTACTTTTCCCTCCGCCTCCTCCAGTTGCTTCCTGCAGTTTGCGGAAAGTTGCATGCCCTCTTCAAACAGCGTCAGAGATTTTTCCAGAGGAACCTCCCCTTTTTCCAGTTCCTGCACGATCTTCTCAAGACGCTCGAGGCATTCTTCAAACTTTACCAATCCATTTGCTCCTACGCTCTATTGTAATGCCGCTTGCGGGGAAAAATGTCCAGTGAAATTGTGAAATTCTGTAAATAATTTGAACTGTGCCTGTTTCAAATCCACACAGAAACAGATCGTCTCTAGCCGAGAGCCTCGAGGACATCTACGGCGGAGGTATATCGACCTTGGGGAGCGCTGATTTGCGCCCCTTGGACGCGTTCGCGAACGGCTCGCAGCATTTCGCGCGCGATGGCGACGCCTTCCTCGCGAGCCGCTTCGGGACTGGCGGCACGGGTCATGCGGTTGAGAATCTCGTCGGGCACGGAAACGCGCAGCTCGTTCTTCATGAACTCGGCGTTGCGGGCGCTGACCAGCGGCCAGATTCCGGCGACGACGGGAATGCGGCAGTGTTGGATACGTTGCAGAAACTTCTCCAGCAGCGAAATGTCGAACACGGGCTGGGTTACGACGTATTCCGCCCCGGCTTGAACTTTGTATTCGAAGCGCTTGATTTCCTCGTCGAGGTTGGGTAGGCCGGGGTTGGCGCCTACGCCGATCACGAAGCTAGTTCCGGTGCCAATGGAATTGCCGCCGAGGTCGAGCCCCCGGTTGAGATTGTGAACGATGTTCACCAGTCCGATGGCGTCGACATCGAAGACGGCGGTGGCGTCGGGATAGTTGCCCATCTTGGGCGGGTCGCCCGTAATGCAGATCAGGTTTCGAATTCCGGTGGCCGCGGCTCCCAGTAGATCGGATTGAATGCCGAGGACATTTCTATCGCGACAGGTGTAGTGGAGGATGGCTTCGATGCCGACTGTCTGCTGCATGAGAAGCGACAGGGCCTGGTTGCTCATACGGGCCGAGGCGCGGGGGCTGTCAGGAATATTGATGGCGTCCACGCCGACGGATTTGACGAACTTTGCACCCTCGATTTCTTTGCGGATGTCGATGCCCTTGGGCGGAACGATCTCAACCATGGTGATAAAGTGACCGGCGGCAATCTTGGCTCCCAGTTTGGAACGCTCGGCGATAGGAATACTGGCCGGGGCTACGGTCGCGGCTCCGGAATGAATCGCCTCCGAGATCGCAGTTTTGCTGCGAGCTTCGCGAACCCGCAAAGCGGACTTCATGGCGCGGATGTGATCGGGCGTGGTGCCGCAACACCCGCCGATGAGCTGAACTCCGGCGGCCACAAACTTGCGAGTGTAACTCGCCATGTATTCCGGCGAGCAGAGATAAATGTTGCGGCCTTCCACCGAGCGGGGCATGCCGGCGTTCGGTTGCGCGGCCAGGGGCAGGGAGGTGACAGCGCGGACACGCTCGATGGCATCGAGCATGGCTACAGGGCCGACGCTACAATTGATGCCGAGGACGTCGACGTTCCACTCGGTGAGGCGGGCGGCGAACGCCTCAGGATCGGAGCCGTCGAGACAATTGCCATCCTCGTCGATAGTGACCTGGGCGACAATCGGAATTTTGGGGTTGACATCGCGGCAGGCGAGCACCGCCTGGTGCAATTCTTCCACGTAGCCAAAGGTTTCGAGCATCAGGATATCGACCCCGCCTTCGATGAGGGCTTCGATCTGTTCGCGAAAGGCGGCGCGGGCTTCGTCAAACGAAGTCTTGCCCAGCGGTTCGATACGAACGCCGAGAGGACCGATGGATCCAGCGACCCAGACGTCGAAACTCTTGGCCGCTTCGTGGGCCACGGATGCGCCAGCCAGATTGATGTCGCGCACCCGATCAGACATGCTGTGCCGTGCCAGCCGAAAGCTGTTGGCGCCGAAAGTGTTGGTTTCGATAATCTCCGCACCCGCGTGGAGATAATCGTAATGGACGCTGCTAATCATCTCCGGCTGCGACAGGTTCAGCTCGTCATAGCACCGGTTGATGAAAATGCCCTTCGCATAAAGAAGCGTGCCCATGGCCCCGTCGCAGAGCACAGGCGACAGTTTCAGACGTTCGATGAGATTTTGCGGCATTCTCCTGAGAATACTAGAAGGGAAGGCATAATTGAACCACTGAGCCGGCCAGGTCTCCCTCGTCGATCAGAGCGAGACGCTAAAATGTCTCAATGACTCAACGTCTTCCCAAGGATTCGATGCCTCAATGCCCCCATTCTTCAATGTCTCAATTCCCAGGTTCTGAGCCTGGCGGCCAACGCCAATTTTTTACTTTGTTATAATTCTTTCCTTGCATCCAAGTGATTATCCGGCATGAGGTTGGAGTTCCAGGTTTGAGAAAAGCCCTGTTTTTTGTGTTCTTTCTGCTGCCCGCGAGTTTGGTGTTGCTGAGCTGCGGCGGCAGCAGCGCGCCTCCTTCCACCCGCACCAGCGGTATTCCTTACCGCGCCTTCATCACAAACAATGTTTCGGCTGGAACAGCGTCGGCAGGCATCTTTATTGTTAACGCCCAAACCGACGTGCGAGTGTTCACTGCTCCCATATCCGCGGGCCAGAACCCGGGTATGATGGTGCTCACACCCAATCACTCGCAAACCTTGGTCTTCAGCGGTAATGGATTGCTCGGCTCCGACAATCAGTTCAGCATCATCAACAACGCCGGGGAATCGAATGCTTTCCAGATACCGTTAGGCGGGATGACGGAAAGCTTTCTCGCTTCCCCCGACAGCAGTACAGCCTATGTCGCGGTGCCGACCGGCTCGGTCGTGAATGGGCCGCAGGGAGTAGTGGACGCCATTGCGATCGGTAACGGTTCTGTCATAGGACAGGTCGCCGTGCCATCGGCTCACTATCTGGCGCTCGACAACAGTGGCAACCGGCTGCTGGCGTTCAGCGATAATTCGGATTCGATCGCCGTGATTACGCCGTCAAATATCGGGATCATAGGCGCGCCGGTAGTGACCTATGTGGGTGGTCCCGGGATTTTCGACCGTCCGGTGCAGGCGTTCTTCACGAGTGACGACAGCACCGCTTATATTGTGAGCTGCGGAGCCGAGTGCGGCGGCACTCAGGCTAGCGTGCAGGAATTTAATTTCATTACGAATACTCTGATCGCCTCCATTCCATCCTGTGTTTCTGTTCCTAACACCAATCCGGTGCAGTGTTCCGGTCCAGCGGCTGGGAGCTTCGCGCTGGTGAGCGGCTCGACGATGTATCTGGCGGGCACGCCGCCGTATGTCGGCGGAGTTCCGCAACAAGCCTGCACGGGCCAGAAGACGGCGGCGACTTCGTGCGGGCTACTCAATATCATTAACCTGTCCACCCCGATGTCGGTCACGAACACGGCGCCCATCGTTATCACGGACGGATATCACAACCGCATGGCGATCGGGCCCAACGGGCAACTTTTCATCGGAGCGCGTACCTGTACTGAGATCACTGAGCCCGTGCCGACGCCGCCCGGGGCAGAGGTGCGTGGTTGCCTTTCGATTTACAACTTGCTGATGACGGCGGTGGGAAGCGCTCCTCCGGGCGGAGTGTTGATACCTCCCGCGAATGGGGATGTGACCGGCCTGCAGCCGATTGGGCGACGCGGTAGCGGAATGGCACAGCAGGTTATTTACGTGGTGCAGGGCGGATCGGTGAATATCTACGACACCACCATCGATGCCCTGGAGTACAACCCGAACGATGACAAAAATCCGGGGCAAATCAGCAACTTCGTTGGACAGTTCTACGACGTCAAGACGGTTGATTTTTAGAGGGGTCAGGTTTATGTGCTGCAGCGATCCTGGGGCGGCCGCTGTCCCTGAGCGATTGCTTTAGACCTGTAGCCGGGACCGGCAGGTCGATCCGCTCTTTCCACAGCTTCTCCCAATTCCAGATACCGGACGCCACCGACACTCAGTAAGTCGGAACGTGGTTGTGTCCGCTGGCTAGCATCAAGGAGTCTTTGGCGTTAGCGGTTGAGTTCAGCCTGCCAATTTACAACCAGGTTCAGCCCGGTTGCATTTTGCTGCGGAGGGATAGCCATCAAGAAGCGCTGGCCGTCACCGGAGACGTGGAAGACATTGCCGCTGTCGAGCGGAAGCTGCTTCTGTACCTGCGGCTGGCCCAATTCCAGACTGTCTCCTCGCGCGGTCACATCCACCTGTACAATCCGGTTGCTCGAATCAATGTAGTAGATTTCCTTGCCATCGTGTCTCCACGCCGGATTGGTCCCGTCGCCCACCATAAACTTCCCCCCCGGCTTAGGAAAAGAGGTGATATAAATCTGCCACTTCCCGTATTCATTGGAATAGTAGGCCACCCACTTCCCATCCGGTGAAAGCACCGGCGAGCGCGTCGCGTACTTTTCTTCCAGCACGGGAAAAGGCTTGTGTTCACCGGTCATCGCTATAGCCCAAATATGTATGTCCTGCCCGCTCAGGTCTTCATAGGCCACATACTTGCCATCTCCCGACCAGCTGGTTGGATACTTATCGGTTTGATCGGTATAGAAGAGTTGCTCCTGCTGGCTGCCGTCGGCAGGCCGCTCATAGATGTCGGTGTTCTTGCCGCTGCGCGAGGAATCGAAAACAATCTTGCTGCCATCCGGCGACCACACAGGATCATCGTCCCGTGATTGTGCAAATGTGAACTGGGTCTTGGTGGAGCGCACGAGATCGTAAATCATGATCTCCATGCCACGGCCAGGATTGTTCCGGCTTGCGGCAACCTTCTTGCCGTCGGGAGAAAAATAACCGGTGACAAAGGTGCCCGTGTCGACGGCCGCAACCTGTTTACCAGTGCGATCAAAGATGCCGAGAATGGAAGCAGATCCTCCTCCGCCGATGAACACCATCTTGCCGTCACCGGAAAGCGAAAACGCCCCCGCTCCCCGGTCGTCCGTCGCCACCTGCTCCGCAATGGAAACCGGCTCGCCTACCAGCGCAACTTTCTTTAAGTCGATTGTCTGTGCCAGCAGGTTGCCGTCGCGAATGTAGACCAAGCGCCCATTAAGATATTGGGCGCGCGCCGGACACTGCGTTATCTGCGTGGTTACCGGAGAATCGAGCGAGCCCAGGTAGAGCGCTCCATTGCTTATCGTGAGTGCCCAGAAAATAAAATGGCGCCCATCGGGCAAGAAATAAGGCCAGCGTTGAGAGATTGGCGTGCTCTTGTCGGGAGTCGTTGCCTGCCGCGGTGTTCCTCCACTTTGCGGAATGCGAAAAATGGAGGACGAGGCCGCCGGTGCGTACAGGATCGTACCGTCTGGTCCCCAGCTTCCGCCCCGGCCGAGGGGAGCATCGGCCAGCGTGAGGACCGCTCCTCCGCCGGCGTCCACGGTTTTCAATTTGCCTGCCGCAAAAAAACCGATGAATCGGCTGTCCGGCGACCAGAAGGGAAAGTCGGCGTCTTCCGTTCCGGCCAGCGGCTGAGCCGTAGCGGAACTCAGCGAACGGACCCATAACTGCGCACCCTCCTCGGAGTTGGAGGCGACAAACGCCAGCTTGGCCCCATCGGGCGAAAGGGCAAAGCTGAACGGCTCAAAAGAGCGCTTGTCCGGAGCCGCGATGGTGGCTCTGAGCACTCGGGCAGGCGCGGGTGCGCGACGGATAAAACCAATCGCCAGCACAACGGCGGCAATCGCCATCACCGCCATCGCGATCCAGGCGAGCTGCTCTCGTCTGTATGGTCGCGCGACCGCCGCGACGGGAGCGTCTGCCGGAGTACCATTCTCGGCGATCCACTTCAATTCTCCGCGAATGTCGGCCACGCTCTGCCACCGGTCTTCAGGGTTCTTTTCCATCGCGCGCTGGATTACATGCTCGAGTGCGCGGGGCGTCAAGGGGTGTGAGACGCGGATGGGTTCAGGGTCCTTTTCGAGAATCGCCGCCAACAGACCGACCTGCGACTTGCCATCGAAGGCGCGCCTTCCGGTTGTCATCTCGTACAGGACGCACCCAAAACTGAAAATGTCGGAGCGCGCATCCGCCTCGGCTCCCTGCAATACTTCAGGCGCCATGTATTGAAATGTGCCCACGATCATGCCTTTTTGTGTGAGGGGCGACACCGGCGAGGTCGGCGAAAACACGTTCATGGTGGGCATGGAGGGCGTCAGCGGCCCGCCCGCGGTCCCTGTTCCGATCGTTGCGGAAGCCCCTTGCCCCTTGGCCAACCCGAAATCCATCAGCTTGGCGCCGGACTTGGTCAGCATGATATTGCCGGGCTTCAGGTCGCGATGAATAATGCCATGCCGGTGCGCCTTCTCGAGGGCGTCGGCGATCTCAATGGCAATCTTGAGGACTTGATCCGGAGGAAGCGGCCCCTTGAGCAGGCGGGCAGCCAAGGTTTCGCCTTCCAGATATTCCATCACCAGGTACTCGATGCCGTCCTGATTGCCAACATCGAAGAGAGTGCAGATATGCGCATGCTGCAGCGAGGAAATGGCGCGGGCTTCGCGTTCGAAACGCACTTTCAGATCCGCGTCAGATTGGAAATGTTTTGGAAGAACTTTGATGGCTACGATCCGGTCAAGCCGCATGTCGCGAGCGCGATACACTTCGCCCATGCCGCCAGCGCCCAGGGGCGACTGGATTTCATAGGGGCCTAGTTTTGTGCCAGAGGCCAGAGACATGCGTGGGCGTCATTATAGCCTGCGGCTGCCGAGGACGCGACGATTCCGGACATTTTGCCGGTCGGTCAAGGAAAACTCGACAAACCGAACGAGAGGTTTCAGGGTCGTGGCCTTGAGATCGGTTGCAGCGTCATCTCGTGCGAACGGTGCTGTTCGACGGCGGCATGCGAAAAGGGAAACACAAAAGTAGATCCCTGGTACCAGGCTGTCCATTGATCGAGGTAGTAGGGGCTTAGGAAGATTCCGCTCTCTCCGGTCACGAGATTCAACTTGCTTTCGTCGAAGTTGGCGAAGTTCCAGGTGGCGCGTTCCGAGGGACCGAAGTTGCGTCCGACTTGTTTGACCGTGTTCTTGCTGCCATTCAAAGGATGCAATCCGGGACCCGTGAAACGCCCGACGAGCGGAACGCGGCTGAGCACGGGGTGTTCGATTTCAACGGGGTAATACTTTCCCCACTTCCATTGATTGAGGTCGGCGGGAGCCGGCGAGCTAAATCTCGATGGGTCACCCAGGCTTAGTTTTTCTTGCTTGACCACATTCTCAACCGCAGCCGTTAGGAGCGTCTGATAGTCAGAATATCCTGGCGGAAGCCAGCGGACCGGTTGGCGGGTAAGAACATTTTCCAGCCAGACGGACGACATCTCCCATCGATACGTCTTCCAGCTTAGCTCGCCGCGATTGGGCCCGTATGCGGCAGCGCCGAGCTTTGGCGCGAGCAGCATGCGCTCCAGTTCCTCACGCGCTTTTGTCTCGATTGTGGGAGCGGCGGCATCGGCGGACATGCGGCCATCCCAGTCGCGCAGAATTTCGGCGGCACGTTTGGCGCGCTCCGAGGGGTTAGTGGCGTGATCGATGGCGTAGACGAACTTGTCGGCGCAGAACCGGTCGTAAGTGGAGGAGACATCCATTTGCAGCGCGAGCATATCGGCGGGGGCGAATTTCTTGCCCGATTCGAGCACGCGATAGATGCGATCGGTGCGCCACGGGTCAGCCCACTCGGTGCTAATGGAATATTTGTAGCCGGTGGGAGTGATGCGTCCGTTGGCGGTGGCGATGATTCCATCGGGCGGATCGTAGACCCGCGGCATCTCGTCGAAGGGAATCCATCCCGTCCACTCGTGGGCATCGTCGGAGCCGCTGACGGGCAGGCTGCCATCGCCGGCGGCGCGGATCGGCACTCGGCCGGTAGCCTGATAGCCGATGTGGCCCTCGACGTCGGCGTAGACGACATTCTGCCCCGGGGCGAATAAATTTGAGAACGCCTTGCGAAACTCCTCCCAGTTTTGCGCCGAGTTCACGTCGAAGAAGACGAGGCCCTCGCCGTCCTGGAGCGTCCAGCGCAGGGCAATCTTACGCGTCTCGCCTGGAATCAGGTCGGTGATGATCGGTCCATGGCGCGTGCTTATAACGTCGAGGGTAATGTCCGACTTGTCTTTGACGTGAATCGTCTCCTGCCGGTGCTGTGGCTCAGCCCAACCCGTGGAAGTTTTGTACTGCCCCTGCGCGTTGAACTCTTCGATGAAGTCATCTTCGACAGTGGGGCCGACGTTGGTGAATCCCCAGCCGATGCGCTGATTGTGGCCGACGATGACGAAGGGAATTCCCGGGAGGGTAACGCCGGCGACGTCGTAATCCGCATCTGCCGTTTTGAGATGCGCTGCATACCACAGGTTCGGCATCTGGTGGTTAAGGTGCATGTCGTTCGAGAGCAGAGGTTTTCCCGAAACTGTGTGTCGCCCCGAGACGACCCAGTTGTTCGATCCTGAGCGGAGGGTGGCTTCTTCGCCAGCGAACTCCGATGGCAATACGAACGAGGCGGGCGTCCAGGGAAGCTCTGACGAAAGCGCTGAGGTACGCCCGTTGCCTCCGTCGGGATCAACCTCTTCGTCATCATCGTCGTCGTCCTTGTCGCCGGGGTGTAATGCCGGATCTTCATCCATCCGCCGGGACTCGGTTGGAGGCCGGTCGCGCCACGATGAATTCACATAGAGATCGGCGGTGAGGTCGGGGCCGAGCTTGGCCAGTATTTTTTCGCGGTCGAGGGCGCGGGCGTAGCTGTAATGATTCAAATCCTCGATCAAGCGTGCGCCTATCAGCAGGGAATCGGTGACGGTCCAGGGACGCGGCGTGTAATTCAGAAAAGGGCGGCGAAATTCCAGGGAAAGATGATCGCGATGCGAATCAATGAACGCGTTGACGCCGCGGGCATAGGCATCGAAGAAGACGCGATCACGCGGAGAGATTGTTTTCTCGGATGCTTCGGCCGCCTGGCGCAACCCGAGAATGCGCTGCTGACGGTCGATCTCAACAGTGGCAGGGCCGATCAGCTCGGAAAGTTCCCCGGCGGCAGCGCGCCGCATGATATCCATTTGCCATAAGCGGTCTTGTGCGGTGACGTAACCCTGGGCGAAAAACAAATCTTCGAGCGTTGTCGCTTCGATCGTAGGCAGTCCGCGCTCATCCCGCAGCACTCGAACTTTGGAGGAAATTCCTGGCACCGCGACACTGCCATCCAATTGCGGCAGAGGAGAGCGCGCGATCCAGTAAAGCCACCACAGGCCTGCGATCATTGCCGCTAGCAGAAGGCAAACGGAGTAATAAAGAAAGCGGAGAATGGGATTGCGCAGGCGAATTTCGGAACTGGAAGCTGGGTGCGGGAAAGCGGTAGCAGACATTACTGAAAGATTGTAGCGCGTGGCGTGGTGCGCGTGGCCACGCGCTATGTTTCTTGTGGCCAGTATGCCGGGTGGACAGGAATGTTATTCGGAATCGTAGGATTTCGCCGGCAGCAGAAATTGCAGTCCGAAATAACCGATGAAATAAGATTGATTGGGGCGGGTTGCTTCTAAGCTGCGGCCGCTCATGAGCAGAAGAATGACGGGCTTATGGATTTTGTAGCGTGCTCCCAAGCCCAGCGTGGGCTGGTAATTGGAGGGATGGAAGGCGCCCTGGGAATAGAACTCCGCATCCATTTCGAATTTCTTAGTGAAATCGTGGCCGAGAACTAATCCCATCAGCCAGGTATCCGGGCCTTTGTGGGTGAATTGATAGCCAATTTCGTAATTCACGCCGACGGGCCCAAACTTCTTGGAGAACTCGAAAGGCAGCAGGAAGCCCTGGCTGGGAGGCACAATGCCGCGGCGAACGGCATCGTTAGGATTGTTGAGGAAGAGTTGGGGGAAGGTTGAGATCGAGAGGCCGGATTCTCCTGCATCGTAGAAGCGCCATTTGACGCCTAGATTGGATTGACCGAGACCGAACTTGGTCGGAGAAGAAGGATTCTGTACGCGCAGCCAGGCGTTTTCGTAGGTGAGTTGAATGCGAGGTCCGACTCCAAAATTGAGGTCGAGGTCCGGAGTGTGGGAGACGGACTGATTGCTGTAGAAAAAAGGCATGTAGCCGAGATTGATTTCCCAGTTGAGATTGCCGGGTGTGCCCGGATCATTGGTGTAATAGGGTGGGCCGCCTTGTGCCAAGGCACACGCGGCAGCATAGAAAAGAAATGAGGCTAGGATTAAGCTCCGCAAAGTCGCTTTAGCAGAGCATAACGCGTACCAATTGACCAAGCGTAACCCCACTCGTTTCAGATATTGTCAATCGCAACAACTTAGAATCCAGCCAGTCCTAGTGGCCGCCCTCGATCACGATCACCACGAATGAACCGGGCTCCATTTTTCTCTCTGGACGCGGGCCCACGTTCGCCGCGACGGTGAAAAGCTTATGCGTCTTGGTGTCGACGGCCATGGTGCGGGCCGACTTCTGCGTCGTCACGGTCTGTACGACGCTGAATTTGTCTTTGTCGTCTTCTTTGATCACGGTGATTGTGCCGTCTCCCGCCGATGCAAAGGCCAGGCCGCGATCGGGATCGAACCCGGTGGCATCGCATCCTTCTCCGATATCGGGATTCGCTAGCACCTTGCCACTGTCGGCATCCACGATGGCCATCTTCTTATTGCCACCGCAGCCGGCGAATAGACGGCGGTTCTTGCGGTCAATCGCGAGGCCGGTGGGTTCTTCGCAGCCGGTCAACTTCCAGCGCGACTTTACCATCAGATTCTGCGGATCGAAGGCGACGATTTCCGACTTGTCTTCGATGTTGACGAACACCGTGCCATTCCCGTCGGTCGCGGCAAATTCCGGCTTTCCGCCGAGCTCGACCTTGCCGACCACTTCGCCTTTGGAGGCATCCACGGCGGTCGCTGACTGCTCAGTGCCTTTTCCGTTGAAAGTAAAGACGCGCTTCGAGAACGGATCATAAAGAATCGCATCCGGTCCGCTGCCCACCTTGATCTTCTTTTCAACCGCGAGCGACTTCAGATTGAACATGGTCACCGTATCCTCGCGGCCGTTGCTGGTGAATCCGCGTCCCGTGTCTGGGTCGAGCGCCACACCGTGCACGCCGGGCGTATCTGGAATCTCGCCTATCTGCTTGCCCGATTCTGTGTCAATCACCATCACGCGAGTGCCGCGCGCAATGAACAAGCGATGACCATCGCTGTCCGCGGTCAGGTAATCCCATCCGCCATCGCCGCCAACCTTCCACGTCTGGACGACCTTGTAATCCGCGCCCGCAGCTACCGCTGCCAGCGTGAGCGTGGTAGCTAACAAGATTAAAGAGATTCGCATTGCTGTTCGTATTCTCATGTTCTTTCCTCTCACTACTAATCTAACGGAAAAACATGAGCCCGGAGGATTGAGTTGATTTTTGAAGTTATCGGGGTAGGTTAGGGCACCTGACCGTTCGTGAGAGTTTTCTGGGTTAGCAGGATATCGCCGCCGACCGGAGACTCTATTTGGAGCGCGGCGCCAGCCAGTTGTCGATGGTGGGCCAGGTGCGCTTATTGGCTCCGCTTCCGGCCATGATTCCGATGTGGCCGCCGGGAACGCTATAGAGTTCTTTGTCGGTGCTGCTCACTTTCGACAGAATTGCTCTCGACTGGCAGGGGGGCGTAATGTGGTCGCCCTCGGCGATCACGGTGAGCAAATTGGCGCGCAAGCGGCTCAGATCGACGCGCTCGCCCCGGATGATCATTTCTCCGCGCATCAGTCGGTCATGGCGGTACAGGTCGACAATGAGCTGCCGGAACACTCCGCCAGCCAGCGGAATGTTGTCAGTGACCCAGGTGTTCATGGCTTGCCAGGCTTCAATAACGTGAGGATTGTCGAGGTTATCCCAGAGCTTGAGATAGTTGACGATATAATTTTCGACCGGCTTCAATGCTTTGGCGCCGTAGTCGATCATCTCTCCAGGCATGTTGCCAAAGGTGGCCAGCACTTTGTCGACATCGAAGTAGCGCTCGTCGGTCCATTTGGCGAAGGTGATTGCTTCTTTGTTCGAGAAGTCGAGTGGAGCGGTGAGAAGAATCAGGTTGCGCAATCCGTCGTCGGGCCGGAGTGAGGCATAGATTGTGGTGAGGATGGCGCCGATGCACCAGCCGAGCATGCTGAACTCTTCCACGCCGGCGAAGGATTTCAATTTGCGAATCGCGCGCGGCATGTATTCGAGCGTGTAATCGTCGAACTTCAGGTTCTTGTCTTCAGGTCCAGGAGTTCCCCAGTCGAGCAAGTAGAGGTCGTAACCGCTCTTGACCATGAACTCGACAAAGCTGTGACCGGGACGCAGATCGAGAATGTAAGGTCGGTTCATGAGCGCAAACACGAGCAGAAGCGGAACAGGATGACGTTGCTCTTTGGGCACCACGGGAATGTAGTGATACAGCTTCGCCTTATTCAGCGTCCAGATCAGTTCTTTGGGAGTTTGCGCGATGGTGGTGCGGGTGGTTACTGCCTTGTTGAACGCAGTCAGCTTTTCCACTAGGTCGGTCAATGGGTCGGTGATAACCGCGGCGTCTGCCATTGCTACTTTACTCCCCCGGTCTTCTGCTTGCTCGTCTTTTGCTTATTTTGAAAACTTGGTGCTGCAGCTCTTTTAGTCTGGCTGCGTGGTATCTGGGTGCGTGGGGCGGCTGCGGGCCTGGTGATCGTCTTCACAATTCGATCAAGTTTGGCATCCATGTCATCGAGTCGCATTTCGATATGGGTGGCCCGTTCGGCCAATGCAATGAAGTCGGCTCGGGATGGCATGCTCAACTGCTCGAGCACGTGCAGCATCGCTTTCTCGATCGCCTCTCGAAAGGGAGAAGACGCAGAGAGATAGGTGTCAAGCACCGTGCCGGTGGTTTTGGCGTAGGATTCCGTGTTGACCGTCTCGACCATCGCTTTCGCCCAGGCGTCGAGATAGGTATCCCGTACGTCCCGGAAAGCGTTCATCGGATCATACGGCTTGTTGTTTTGCGCCGATTGTTCGTCGCCCATGTGCAGCTCCCTTTCCAGGCTGCGATCAAGACCAGGGAACTAGAGCGTTCCCCGCAAGCGCACCGCAGCCAGAAAGGCTGCGGCGGGCTCTTTGCCAAATCGCAGTATAACAACTGATGTACTAGCTTGCGACGCTCTTGAACGGCTTGGAAACGATGTCGAGCATCGTCTTCTGGGTCTGGATCAGGGCATCGATGCCAGACTGGAAGGCGTCGGCGGCAGGATTGTTGACGATCCGAAACTGTTTCTTGGCAGTTTCGTAGGCCGTCTTGTGCTGCTCCGAATAATAGTCGAGAGCTTTCTTTTGCGCTGCAACAGAATATTCAACGGACTGCTTGAACAGCGAAGTAACGCCTTCGGCAACCTTGGTGGCGGAACCGGTCGGCTCTTTGGCAAGTCCGGCTACGACGTGGCTCTGCTCAACGGCGAGGTCAATGGCGCCTTTCTGGGTTTCTACGAAACGCTCGAAGGTCTGGCCTACGAGATCGAACAAGAACAGACCGGGTGTCTCGGGAATGTAGTTGAAAGCCTTCTTGCAGGCGGCAATCAATTCGGCATTCTGTTCAGCGGCGCTGTCCAGGGTCTTCTTCTGGATCTCAGCGAGACGTTCGACGTTCTTGGTGTACAGCGGGATGAAGGCTTCTACGACTTCGTTTTTCTTGGCTGTGCCGTTAACACTTTTAGCGGCTTTCTTGGGGGTGCTCATACTGTGCTCCTTCTGAAATAATCTCTGGTGTAGCGGATGATGCTGCAATGCAGCATAAGCTAATCATAGCTCACGGGCGGCCAATGTCAAGGGAAAAATAACGCGGATCTGCGCAAGGTTACGTCGATGTCAGTCGCTACCGGGTCGGGCGCCACCGGGCTGGCCCAAGCTGCCCGACCGACTTCATCCCGCTTGATCAAACATGATCTTAATCGAACAGGATCTTATTCAATCAAACATGATCTTATCGAAAGGATCATCCGATGGCGCGGAACTTCGTACGGTTGAAGTCCTGTTTTGCTCGTCTCTCAGTACTTCTTGCAGTTTACCCACCAGGGTTTGCAACTTTTTCCGATCGTCAACGTGGTTGATATCCCGGCAAAGCCGCCGGATGTTCCCATCAATTTGAGCATCCGTCTTCTTCATATTTCACCCCTTCGGCGGAACGGAACTTGGCCTTTTTCACACGGTAGCCCTTCCCAGACGTTTTGTGAAATTCAAAATGAAGATGACTGCTATCGATAAAACCCTCAATTAGCTGGGTTTAGTGTGCGGCAGCGACCCTTGAATTTGGGGTTAATCCCAGTCACGAAAGCATGGATTGTCTAAGGCCTCAGAAGTGGAAACCCCCGCCGCAAATCAGCACCTCTCCGGTCACATAATCGGAGAGAGGGGAGCAGAAAAAGAGGACCGCGCCGGCCGCTTCGTCCCGCGTGCCGAGCCGCCCCAGCGGGCAGGCCTGTTTCACGGAATCGAGCATGCTCTGCTGCACGCCGATTTTGATGTTATGTCCCTTCATTTCAATGTTGGACTCGCCCGCGAGTTGCTGCGTGAGGCGGGTTTCGATGAGGCCAAAACCGACCGCATTCACGTTGACGTTATAGCGGCCCCATTCTTTGGAGAGGGTCTTCGTGAGGCCGATGACTCCAGATTTTCCTGAGGAATATCCCGCCTGTCCGGGGTTGCCGTCGGTGCCGGCAATGGAGGTAATGTTGACGACCTTCCGCATAATTCTTTTGCCGGATGCGGTCTCGCTTTTTGCGGTTTCCCGCAAGTAGGTCGAGGCCGCCCGCAATATGCGGAAGGGAACAACGATGTGAATATCGAGCATCGCCTGGAACTGCTCGTCCGTGGTCTTCTGAATGACGCCATCCCAACTGTAGCCGGCATTATTCACGATGATGTCTACGGACCCGAAGGCCCCAAGTGTGGCATCGATGATTTTGGCGGGGAAATTGGGATCGGTGAGATCTCCGGCAATGTATTCGGCACGATGTCCGTTGGAACGCAGAGAAGTTGTGGTCTCCGATACGGCCGCTTCGTCGAGATCGTTCACCATGACCGCGGCACCCGCCCCGGCAAGCTTCTCTGCTACCGCGCGGCCGATGCCCCGGCCGGAACCCGTAACCAGAGCTGTTTTGCCTTCAAGAGTAAAAGACATTCGTTCTAGCTTTCCCTTCAGCATGCGGGATCGCCGGGTCTGGCGCGGCGTTCCTTTTTGCGTCCCTCGGAGACCGGGTAAGTCCGGTTTCTACGGGGGGTTCAATCATTGCGCGGTCCATGCTGCACTGCGGCAATACTTGCAGTTTAGTCGCTCCTAGTTCTTTGTCAAGGAGGTCAAGCCCCTTGGTTTATGACTAAAGGTAAGGGATCTTCGGCGGAAAGCGCAGTAGAACCTCGCAATACGATTACAGTTCCATGCCAACTTTTCTCAGGCCATCCAGCGCGGCCAGTTGGTACGCTTCCGCCAGGGTAGGATGGTTGAAAACCGCGTCACGGAAATACTCGATGGTTGCTCCAAAACTTATGGCGGTCTGACCTATGTGCACGATTTCGGCTGCGCCCTCGCCGATAATATGAACTCCCAAAACCTTAAGCGAGTCCGCATGGAATAAGAGCTTCAGAAATCCCTGTTTAGCGCCGAGAATTTGTGCTTTGGTGAGGTCGCCATAACGCGCAATGCCGACTTCGTAGGGGGTCCGGGCGATCAGATCCTGCTCACTCTGCCCCACCATGGAAATCTCAGGGATGCCATAGAGGGCATAGGGAAATAAGTGGGGCCGGCTGACGGCCGGGAAGCCGAAGATGTTGCAACTGGCCAGGCGCCCCTGCTCCATGGAAATACTGCCGTAATACAAACCTTCAATCGGGAAGCCGATCACATCTCCGGCTCCGTAGATATTCGGGACCGAAGTTCGGAATTGTTCGTCAACCACCAATTTGCCGGACTCCGCGGACTTGAGTCCGACGGCTGCCAGGTTGAGCTGGTCGGTGTTGCCCTGACGGCCTATGGTGTAGAGGAGCGATTCGCCATGAATCGTTTCGCCCTTTGCGAGTTTGGCGAAGACACGATGATCGGAGCCGATGCCGCACTCTACAACCTCTTGGCCGAGCCTGAAGCTAACTCCCAACTGAGCGAGATGCGAGGTGAAGTTGTCCACAATCTCGCGGTCAACAAAGCTCAGGAGCTCTGGGCGCTGATCGATGAGAGTAACCTTCACGCCCAGCGCCGCCAGCAACGATGCATACTCGATTCCGACCAAACCGGCGCCCACAATGATGAGGTCATGAGGCAGGCTTCGGAGGGACAGGAACTGATCCGAGTTGTAAATATGCTCGCCATCGAGTGGAACGTGATTATTACTCGCGGGGCGGGTGCCGACCGCAATCAGGAAATTCTCGGCGGTAACCAGCCGCGAACCCTGTCCAGCCGAAACCTTGACCGTGTGGGCATCCACGAAGGTGGCCTCGCCCTCGATCCTTGCGACATGATGATGATCGAGTTGAGACTTAATCAATTCTGTTTCGCCGCGGATCACAGCTTCGACCCGGGAGTTTAGGTCAGCCATGCTGATGGTGCCATCTTGTTTAGCGGTGCAACTTGGGAATGTCCGTTGGCGAAGACCGTTGAGAACCGCTTCGCGCAGCGTCTTGCTGGCAATGGTCCCATTGGCGAAAGACGATTTGCCAGCTGGCCATTTGCGATCGACGATGGCCACCCGCTTCCGCAGCTTGGACGCGCCGAGGGCTCCGGTTTGGCCCGCCGGACCGCTTCCAATCACCAGCAGATCGTAGTCGTAAATCTGGGCTGTCATGTGTGATTTACCTGAACAGTGCTCAGCTTTCTAGTTCCGGGTTTACCGCCAGACTGGGCAAGCCCTGTCTCTCTGCCACGCCGGTTACATGTGGTATCCGCCATTAACGTTCAACTCCTGCCCGGTGATGTAGTCGGCGTCGGCTGCTAGGAAGCCGGCGGCCTTCGCAATTTCCTCGGTCGTGGCAAACCGCCCCAAAGGAATTTTGGCCTTGATCTGGGCGGCGATTTCTTCCGGAATAGCCTCGACCATCTCAGTGGCAGTGAATCCCGGTGCGATGGCGTTGGCGGTGATGTTGAACTTTGCCATTTCGAGAGCCAGGGTCTTGGTGAAGGCGATGATGCCGCCTTTGCTGGCGGAATAATTGGCCTGTCCGAAAGCGCCCATCTGCCCGACGACCGAGCTGATATTGATGATGCGCCCGAAGCGCTGGTTAATCATTGCGGGCAGGGCGGCGCTGGTGCAGTAGAAAGTACCGTTGAGGTTGACGTTGATGACTTCGGCCCAGTCGTCCTCAGTCATTTTGCGCATGGAACGGTCGCGCGTAATGCCGGCGTTGTTGACGAGAATATCGAGGCGTTGCCACTTGTCGAGCACTTCCTTTACGATGCGGTGGGCCTCACCTTTTTTGGCGACGTCACCCTGGATAATGACGCACTCCACGCCCGTCTGCCGAATTTCGGCAGCCGCAGTCTCGGCGTGGGTTGCATCTGACCTGTAGTTCAGCGCCACGTTGGCGCCGCGCTGGGCGAATTCCAGGGCGATGGCGCGTCCAATGCCGCGCGAGGCGCCCGTAACCAGGGCGACCTTCCCCTTCAATGAGCCCGTTCCATTACTTCCGGTGCTGTTTTCCATCGGCGTATTCCTCTCTTGAGAGTTCAAATGCACGACTGCCGGATCCACTCGCATGACCACATAGCCGCCTACTGCGCCCGCGCCAAAGCCAGGCGCGAAGACGCGCATCGGACGGTCGATTCGTCCCTCCCGCACGGCATCATGAATGGCCAGCATGATACTGGCGGAGGAGGTGTTGCCAACGCGTTCGATATTGAAGTAAAGATGTTCGGAAGAAACGCCGGCCGCCCGGGCCAGATCGAGCACCATGTTCTTGTTGGCCTGGTGTGGAACCACCAGGTCCAGCGCGTCCATCAGCGAGCCCTCCCCACCGTCAGTGCGAGGCAGCGTCTTGAGTTCGTTGATCATCTGGACCAGGTAGCGCTTGGCCAGCGATTTAACTTCGGGTCCGTAGACGGTGATGTTGTTATCGAACTCCGGATTTGGCCATATGATCGAATTCACCTCGGACCAGGGTCCGCTGGCATAGGTCTGGAAGACCTCGATGTCGGTCGGGGCTCCCTCAGGCGCGGGCGCGATGACCATGGCAGCGGCTCCGTCTCCGAAGATCATGCGAGAGGTTCGCACGGTGCCGATTTTGTCGGAGAACTTTTCCGCACACACGACGATGATGGGGCGCTTGACCTCCTGCAACAGACGTATGGCTTCAGAGAGGCCGTAGGACATGCCGGCGCACGCGGCTACAATGTCGCTCGAATTATGAGTCTGGCGAAGCCCCAGCTCTCCCGACAACCAGGTCGCAACCGACGGGATGAGGCGGGTGCTGGTGCAACTGCAGAATAAGACAGCGCCGATCTCGGCGGGTTTTCGACCTGACTTCGTCAAAGCCGCGCGCACGGCGAGCAGCGACATTTCTTCGAGACTCAACTCGGTGTAACAGCGCGATTGGATTCCCGTCTTGGAAGAGATGTCGTCTTCGGTCATCCGCGACCAGCAGTAAGCATGGTTGCTGATGAGGTCTTTATTGGTGCAGAGCCGTTCGCCCTCATAAACCGCAATTGCCTCGATGTGGGGCAAGACGGCGAAGCTGTCACGCACGATGATGGGTGCGTACGGTTTTTCAGGCTCGCTAATGGCGAGGGTCAGGGGCATGGATGGCCGTGTGCCATTTGCCGGATGATGTTCCGCCTTTGCGTTCTGCTTGATCCGCCGGATGAAGTCGGTCACCTCGCTGCTGCGCGGGTAGAAAGCTACAACGTAATCGTCGTCTTGCAGTTCACCGACTTCGACGCTGGTGCTCGTCGCCGGATCCCAGCGATACTGGTTGTGCAGAATCATGGACTGGCGCATGAGGGCTTCGAGTTCCGGCACCGAATGCACGCAATCGATTACATCGTCGTGGTCGTAACCGGGATAATCGGGGTCATGACGTAAGAGACGATAGGTAAGATTCTTGGGATCGGCCAGAATCTCTTCTACGGTCGGCCGAAGAGCGCGAAACTCTCCCCCCGAGCCAACTTTGTTGCGCGACACGGAGAGCAGGATGCGGAAGGCCTTGTCCTCGGTCTCTTCGTCCCACATGGGCGGCAGGCTGAGGTAACCGGCTTCGATGGCCGCGGTTGGACGGGCCGCGTCGCGGGGCTTGTACGATCCAAGGAAGATATCGTTGCGGTGGCGGGGCAGGTCACCCCATCGAGTCGGACGTTTCTCGTACATGGTCAAGACGTAGCGCTGCGACCAGAAAAGATTCAGCGCCAGATCGCGGCAGACTTCGTAGCGGTTTTTATATTCCCCGGCTTGCACTCGGGCCACGATTTCGGCTTCCGATGGCGCTTTCTCGCCGAAATCTCGCCGGATGACCGCATTGAACTGGTTCAGCGTCTCGAAGACGGAGAAGTTCAATTCCGGAAAAAAGTTACAGGGAAAGACCATGCGGCCGTAACGATTGATGACGAAAGGTTTGAGTAACATAAAACTTCTCTCTCTTAATCCTTATTTCTCTCTAAGACTTTCTTCTCTTTTGATATTGGATTGCAAGTCGAAAGCAATTCGCTATTCGAATTCGATCAATACCTGGTTTAGTTTGACGGCGTCTCCCGGCGCTACCTTTACGGACTTTACTTTCCCCGCGATCGGAGCGGTGACGCTGGTTTCCATCTTCATGGCCTCCAGAACCACGAGTAAATCATCCAACTGGAATGGTTGCGCGGGCTGCACGCAAACTCGTACGACGATTCCAGCCACCGGACTGCGGCAAACTCTGGATTCATCGGCAGCGTCCTTCGAATCAGACTTCGGTCGAGGGGCCGTGGGCACCAACTTGGACTGGAGTGGCGCCGCCTCGTGTCGAAGCGAGTCCGGCATGCCGGGCTGACGTTCTTCGCCTTCGACATCGACCTCAACCTCGTATGCCTTCCCGGCAATCACAATCTGAATCTTCAAGGCGTGCTCCTCCGCAGATTGCCATGGAACGCGAAGTCATCGACTTCACCCGAAGGCCAGGTCATAGTTCGTGCCCTCGTTGGGCGAGATTGTGTGAAGCTTGCACCACAACGCGCCCCTGCTGTGCCCAGGAGTTGGCGCTTGGGTCGGGCGTCTGCAATATCTTCACCGACCGAACGCGAACTTTTTTGCCCAGTAAAGCTGTGATGGTTTCGGTGATACTTTGTAAGACTTCGGGAGTGATCTCGTCGCCTGCGGGCATGGCCGGCGCTTGCGCGGCGATGTGGTCGTAGGCGGCATGGCGCAGTTCGATGGCTCGAACACTTTCATACAGCGCCTCGATCTGCCCCTGCAACTCAGTGCGGAACTGGGCGCAACTTTGTTCGCAGGCGCGCCTCAGCGTCCGCTGTGAAACGATGTAGAGCGCCACCCAGCCGGCAATCACGGCGAGCGCGATCATCAGAATGTATGCGGGTGCCATCAAGAGTTCCTAGAGTGGAATCAATCCGTGTTTCTTCGGCGGCCGGAATTCCCGCTTCGAGTTTACCGATGCCAGAGCCTGCGCCAGATATTTCGGGGTATCGGCGGGCTCGATAACGTCATCCACCAGCCGCCGGCCGGCCGATACGTAGGGATTGGCGAAGGTTGAACGATACCGTTCGATCAGCTCTTTGCGACGATGGTTCTTATCTTCCGCGGCGTCGATGTCATGGCGGAAGACGATCTCCGTGGCGCCTTCAGCGCCCATGACGGCGATTTCAGCGGTGGGCCAGGCGACCACGCGGTCCGCTCCCAGGTCCTTGCAGCACATCGCAATGTACGCGCCGCCGTAGGCCTTGCGCAATACGATGGTCAGTTTCGGAACGGTGGCAGCCGAGTAGGCGAAGAGTATTTTCGCTCCGTGGCGAATGATGCCTCCGTACTCCTGCTCCACTCCCGGGAGGAATCCGGGCGTATCCACGAACGTGATCAAGGGCGTATTAAAGGCGTTGCAGAAGCGTACGAAGCGCGCCACTTTGTCGGACGCGTCAATGTTCAGCACTCCCGCCAGAACCTTGGGCTGGTTTGCCACAATGCCTACGGCTCGACCCTGGACGCGGCCGAAGCCAATGACGACGTTGGCGGCGAAACCGGGTTGGATTTCGAAAAAGTCATGGTCATCCAATACGCGAGTGATTACGGTACGCACGTCGTAGGCTATTTTCGGATCTACCGGAACAACATCATTCAGCTCAGGATCGGTTGCCGGCGCGAGGCTGTAAGGTAGCCGGGGAGCTTCTTCCAGGTTATTCGAGGGCAGAAAACTCAACAAACGGCGGCACAAAGATATTGCGCCGGCGTCATCGTCGGCGATCAGGTGAACCACGCCCGATCGATTCATCTGTGCCGCGGGACCACCCAGATCTTCGGCCGTAACCACTTCTCCCGTGACTTGCTTGATGACAGAGGGCCCGGTGATGAACATTCGGCCTCGCGTCGTCTGGATAATGAAATCGGTGAGCGCCGGACTGTAGGCTGCTCCGCCAGCACACGGGCCGCAGATGATGGAGATCTGCGGAACCGTCCCCGATAGCAAGGTGTTGTTGTAAAAGACGGAGGCATACCCAGCGAGGCTGTCGATTCCTTCCTGGACTCGCGCACCCCCGGAATCATTGATAAAGATGAAGGGGCTGCCGGTTTTGAGGGAAAGCTGCATCATGTCGGTGATCTTGGCGCAGTGCACCTCGCCGGCTGCTCCACCCGCGACGGTGAAGTCCTGGCTGGCTAGATGAACCAGACGGCCATCGACAGTCGCGCATCCGGTGACGACTCCATCCGCCGGAAGATCCTTTTCAGCCATTCCGAAGTAGGTGGAGCGATGTTTGGCAAAAGCGCCGATTTCCTGGAAGCTTTCGCGATCGACGAGGTTTTCTACGCGTTCGCGGGCGGTAAGCTTGCCCTCGGCATGCTGCTTCTCGATCCGCTGTTTGCCGCCTCCCATCTTGATTTTTGAGCGCTTTTGGCGAAGTTCGGCAATCTTGTCTCCGATCGTCGGCTTTGGCTCGGCAGCTAGTTGCAATTCTGGCTTGGATAGCGGATTCGCGGCCATACCAGGCCTCCTGGGAATTGAATTTGTTTGGAAGTCTTTCCGGGGAAAATCTGGCAATGCCTGGGCTTCGCCAAAACCTGTCCCGATGAGACACTCCATTGTCACCGACGGTCGCCGGAGTCTGTGTGACGTAGCGCACAGCGGGTTGTGACCTAGCTACAAGAGAGCCCGGATTTGAAGGCGGGTTAGAGGGGCAGACGTTCGACTGCAAGCGCAAAAATCCACAGCCGAAGGCTCTTACCTCTATCACCTGACGTCGAATCTCGGTAATTCAACCTCGGCAAACTCACCTCCGACGGAGACGATATAATCGCGAAAGAACTCCTCCTCCGAGACTTAAGGAGCCACTTCGTGAGTCGTACAATTCTAGCCAAGCCTTTAACCCGCCGGCAAATGCTTGCCAGGCTGGGTAAGACGATGCTTACATCCCCACTGCTGAACGCGGCCTGGCTGAATATGGCCTTGATGGGGGCGTCCTGCGGCGGCTCGAGCCCGGCGAACCCTGTTCCGCCAACTCTAACCGATGATCAATTCTTGGATGAGATCCAACGCGCCATTTTTCTCTACTTCTGGGAGCAGGCCAGTCCGACCGCCGGTCTGGTCAAAGACCGAGCGTTTGCCGCCGGAAATGACACGCGTACTCTCGCCAGCATTTCGGCGACTGGCTTTGGGTTAACCTCGTTGTGCATCGCCGACCAGCGCGGCTATATGGCGAGTGCCAGCATCGTAACGCGGGTTCAGGCAACGTTGAGCTTTTTGCTGAACCAGATGACGAACGAAAATGGCTTTTTCTACCACTTCGTGGATATGAATACCGGGCAGAGAGCCAATGGCTCCGAGGTATCTTCGATCGACACCGCCATTCTGATGTGCGGCATACTTACTTGCCGGCAACACTTTCAGGACCCGCAGATTCAAAGCATGGCCACACAGCTCTACCAGCAGGTCAACTGGCCCTGGATGCTCAATGGAGGCAGCACATTTTCGATGGGCTGGACGCCGGAAAATGGGTTCATCACGACGCGCTGGGATACTTACTCGGAGCTGATGATGCTCTATCTGCTGGCGATTGGCGCGACCGTCAACCCGATTCCCGCGAGTTCATGGGAGGCTTTTGCGCGTCCCACGCTGACTTATCAGGGGTTGACCTACATCACGAATCTGAGTGCTCCCCTGTTCATTCACCAGTTTTCCCACGCCTGGTTCGACTTTCGCAACAAGCAGGATGCTTATGCCAATTATTTCAATAATTCCATTACCGCAACCCAAGCGCATAAGTCATTTTGCGTGTCGCTGGCCAGCCAATTTTCGGATTACTCCAGCAACCTGTGGGGAATCACGGCGTCGGACTCGGTCAACGGCTATGTGGTTTGGGGAGGGCCCCCGTCGATAGGCCCGATTGACGGTTCCATTGTTCCCTGCGCCGCGGGCGGATCGATTCCCTTTGTCTCCGCCGATTGCATAGCGGCGCTGCGCAATATTCAGAGCGTTTATCCGAAGACGTGGCAGAGATACAGTTTCGTCGACGCTTTTAATCCGCTCACTGGATGGTACGACACCGATGTGGTCGGCATCGATTTAGGAATCATGATGCTGATGGCGGAGAACCAGCGCTCCGCCTTCGTGTGGAATACATTTATGCAGAATCCGGAGGCCGCGGCCGCCATGGCGGCGGTAGGCTTCCACTAGCGAAGTCCCGTAGAGCTTGCATAGAGACGACGCTCGCTTCGTCTCCTTCGGCCCGCGCCCAATGTTATCTTTATGCAGGAATGCCAGATGCCAGAATGCCAGCGCTGGAACTCACGCCCATGGTAGTTCTAAAAAGACTCTTTGAGCAGCACTTCCACTCGCCGGTGGAGCGGGCGGAGCCGCTGCGGGGCCAACTAGGCGGTTCGGGCCGGAAGATCATTCGACTTTCCGGCAGCGGCCAAAGCGCCATCGGCATTCTCTACGACGTGCGCGAAGAGAATGTCGCATTCCTGGAATTCTCGCGGCATTTTCGCCGCCACGGTTTGCCCGTGCCGGAGATCTACGCCGAAGATTTAAGTCAGGGCGCGTATCTCGAGGAAGACCTGGGCGGCACCACTCTTTTTGAGTTTCTCTCGGAACATCGCGACGGCGCGACGATCGCTCCCGAGGCCATCGCCGTGTATCGAAAAGTTGTAGCCGTGCTGCCACGCTTCCAAGTCGACGCTGGACGCGATTTGAATTACAAGGTGTGTTATCCACGCGCCAGCTTCGATCGGCAGTCGATCGCATGGGATCTCAATTATTTCAAGTATTACTTTCTTCGGCTGGCCGGTGTTCCTTTCAATGAGCAGGCCCTGGAGCATGACTTCAGCCGTCTGACAAAATTTCTGTTGAGCGCCAGCCGCGACTATTTTCTTTATCGCGATTTTCAATCCCGCAATATCATGTTGCGTAAGATTGTGAACGAAGGCCTCAAGAACGAAGTCCTGGAAGGGGGCCAGCCATTTTTTCTCGACTATCAGGGCGGCCGTAAAGGGGCGCTGCAATACGATATCGCTTCGCTCTTATTTGATGCCAAGGCCGATCTGCCGCCCGACCTGCGTCAGCAATTGCTCGATCATTATCTCGACAGCCTGGGCGGCTTCCTCGATCTTGATCGCGCGGTATTCCTGCAGTTTTACTATGCGTACGTTTACGTCCGCATCATGCAGGCTCTGGGAGCTTATGGCTTTCGCGGCTTTTACGAACGCAAAGCGCATTTCCTGCAAAGTGTTCCCTACGCGCTGAAAAACCTGCGCTGGCTGCTTCACAACGTGGAGTTGCCCATCGCGTTGCCCACGCTGATGGAAGCCTTCAAAAATATGGTGGCCTCCGACAAATTGCAGGGCCTGACCTCCGACGCCGCTAAGACAAGAAAATTAACGGTGCGAATTCTTAGCTTTTCCTTTCATCGCGGCCTGCCGCAGGACGATACCGGCAACGGTGGCGGCTTCGTTTTCGATGGCCGCAGTCTTCCCAACCCAGGGCGCGAAGAGCGCTTCCAATCTCTTACCGGCAAGGACGCGCCGGTCATTGAGTATCTCAAGCAGCAGGAGAGCGTGCACCAGTTCCTGGCCAGCGTCACCGCGCTCGTCGACTCCAGCGTGAGCACCTATCAACGCCGCGGGTTCAGGAATTTGATGGTGTCATTTGGCTGCACCGGCGGCCAGCACCGCTCCGTTTATCTGGCGGAGGCGCTGGCGATGCACGTGCGCGGCAAAGATGGAGTAGAAGTAGTGGTGCATCATTGCGAGCAGGAGCAACTGAACCTGGGGGGCGCGAAATCCGCGAAGGCGATCAGCCGATGAAGGCCATGATTCTGGCCGCTGGCCTGGGCACGCGGCTGCGGCCGCTTACCGATGATCGTCCGAAAGCGCTGGTCGAAATCGACGGCCGCACGCTGCTTGAAATCACATTGGCGCGCCTGCGCAAATTTGGCGTGAGCCAGGTTATCGTTAATGTCCATCATTTCGCCGATAAGGTGGTCGCGTACCTGGAAGCGAATGGCAATTTTGGTATGCACGTTGAGATTTCGTGCGAGGATATCCTGCTCGACACCGGCGGCGGCCTGAAAAAAGCTTCCTGGTTTCTCAAAGATCCGCGGGGACATTCGAAAGATGCGGCGTTTATTTTGCACAACGTCGACGTCCTCAGCACGATCGACCTTGAGCGCATGCGGCAACGTCACCAGGAAACTCAGGCCCTTGCGACCCTCGCCGTGCAAGATCGCCAAACCTCGCGCTATCTTTTATTCGACGATCGGCGCCAGCTCTGTGGCCGGCGCGCCGGAAACAATCAGCCGCCTGAATTGATTCGCCCGGTCGAAAATCCGAAGGCATGTGCGTTTTCCGGCATCCACATCATCTCGCCTCGCATTTTTTCGCTCATGACCTGGGACGGCGCTTTTTCCATCATTGATTCTTATCTGCGACTCGCGGCGCAGGGCGAGAAAATTGTCTCCTTCCCCGCCGATGAGTATTACTGGCGCGATCTCGGTCGCCCGGAGAATATTGCCCAGGCTGCTCACGATTTGCAGCAGAAAACACTCGCTTTGTAGCCGCCGGCTTCTACTCCCGGTCACCAGCCGCTCTCACCTGATAATCTCAAGCAGAACGTAAATATTTCGGAGATCGCACAGCATTGCCGCCCCTATCGTCGCCCATCGTCAACGCACAGGAGATTACCAAGGCCTTCGGAGCGAATCCGCTCTTCCAGAAGGTCTCGTTCACCATTTCTGATGGCGATCGCATCGGGCTGATCGGTCCGAATGGCTCCGGCAAATCGACGCTGCTGCGAATTCTGGCGGGCGAAGTTACTCCCGACAGCGGAGACGTCTCGTTCCGCAAACGTACCCGCCTCGCCTGCGTCGAGCAGGATTCGCGATTTGAATCTGGAGCCACGGTGCGCTCCGTTATCGAAGCTGCCCTTGATCGCAGCGGAGTCGCCGGCACCGAGCGCGGCGCGCGCTTTGCCGAGACCCTCGGCCGCGCCGGATTTGAAGATGTAGAAGCCCACGCCGCCGAACTCTCCGGCGGATGGCAGAAGCGTCTCGCCATTGTCGAAGCCCTGGTGCAGCATCCCGACATTCTTCTGCTTGACGAACCGACCAATCATCTTGATCTTCCCGGCATCACCTGGCTCGAGGATCTGCTGGAACAGGCGGCGTTTGCCAGCGTCATCGTCAGCCACGACCGCTACTTTCTGGAAAATGTCACCACCGACATGGTCGAACTCAATCGCATTTATCCCGACGGATCGCTCCGCGTGCATGGCAACTACAGCACGTTTCTCGAGAAGAAAGAAGAATTCCTGCATGCGCAGGCGCGGCGTCAGGAGGCGCTCGAAAATCTGGTCCACGGAGAAATCGAGTGGCTGCGCCGCGGCGCAAAGGCGCGCACCCGCAAATCCAAAGCCCGCATCAGCAAGGCCGGCGAGCTCATGGGAGAACTCGCCGACCTGAATCACAGAACCCGCACCACCACGGCGCAGATCGATTTCTCCGCCACCGACCGCAAGACCAAAAGGCTGATCGAACTGCAGGATGTTAGTTGCACGATGGGCAATCGCGCCCTCTTCGAAGGCCTCAACTTCATCCTCGCCGCAGGGATGCGCGTCGGCCTCGTGGGACCGAACGGCAGCGGCAAGACGACCTTGCTCCGCATGTTGCAGGGAGAAGTAACCCCGACCGCCGGCGAGATCCAACGCGCCGATTGGCTGCGCATCGTTTACTTCGATCAGACCCGCACGCTTGATCCCGATGTGACATTGCGCCGGGCCCTGGCCCCCGATGGCGATTCCGTTGTCTATCGCGATCGCGTAATTCACGTGGCCGGGTGGGCGGCCAGATTCCTCTTTACCGGCGAGCAGCTCAGCCAGCCGATCGGACGCCTCTCCGGAGGCGAACGCGCCCGCGTCCTGATCGCGCAACTCATGCTTCAGCCCGCCGATATTCTTTTGCTCGATGAACCCACCAACGACCTCGACATTCCAACGCTGGAGATTCTCGAAGAGAGCCTGATCGATTTTCCGGGATCTCTAGTGCTGGTGACACACGACCGCTACATGCTCGACCGCGTCTCCAGCATCGTCCTCGGGCTGAACGGCAAAGGCGGAGCCGAAACCTTCGCGGACTACGCGCAGTGGGAAGCGTGGCAAGCACAAAGCGCGAAGTCAGACGCGGTGACGACGGCTCGTGTGGTGGCCGGGCTTAGCCCCGCCCCGGCGTCCACACCAACCAGGAAGAAACTCTCCTACCTCGAGGCGCGAGAATATTCGACCATCGAGCAGCGAGTGGAAGAAGCCGAGCAGTTGGTCCAGGCGAAGCGCGCGGAGTTGGAAGACCCCGCCAACGCCATGGACGCTCCGTGGCTCGTAAGCGCTCAAGCCGCGCTGGACATGGCTCAACAGGCGCTCGATGCGCTCTACAAGCGCTGGGCTGAGTTGGAAAAGAAGAGCGGCTAAGCCTTCCACCGGGCAACAAGCCTTACTGACGTGATGGCAATTGTGCCCTGACAATCTAGTCTGACTTGTTGCCTTCATCCAGAATGTCGTGCGCCCAACTCACAGCTATTGCGAAAGATAGCGCAGGACATAGCCATTTTCGAAATCGAAATCAAATACGGAAATGCCTGACGCCACGATCTTGCCATCACTCTGGATCGCCAGAGCGGTTAGCGAGGAAGCCGGGCTGCTGGTCTTGTTGACCGGAGTAATGACGATCCCGCCTGTACCGAAGCCAGCGTCCAACACTCCAGCACTCGTGTAGCGGGACAAGCCAAAAACAAATGTAAATGTACCGGCTGTTGTAATTCCCGCGGCTCCGCCGGCGACGATCTCGCCGTTCGATTGAATTGCCAGCGCGAAGGCGCCGGAATCCGTGGCGGTGGCGCCGAAGTCCGTCGCCACAACTCCTCCTGTGCCGAAGGTCTTGTCGAGGACGCCATTGGAGTTGTAACGGATAATCCCGAAACCGATGTCGCCCGCCGTCAGAGGCGCATTCACCTTGCTGGTGACGGCGCCGGCCGCGACGATCTTGCCATCACTCTGCAAAACCAAGGCCGACGCGGAGAGCACGCTCGCCACAGTTCCCGCCGCGCCGAAGGTCGTGTCGACGCCGCCGTTGGAGTTATAGCGGGTGATCTCGCCTGCCTGTGCCGAGGGCGGAAAAGCCGGAGAAAGAAGACCAAATCCGAGTATTGCGGACGCGCCCGAAGCCACCAGAATCTTCCCGTTTTTCTGCACGGCCACTTGGGTCGGACTGGCATACTGCAGGTTGACCATTCCGCCGGTGCCGAAGCTCGAATCCAGCTGACCGGCGCTCGTGTAGCGGACCATCAGGCTAGGGTTACCGGAACCTTCGACCACTAAAATGTCCCCGTTCGATTGCAACACCAAGCTCCCGGAGGTTGGGGCGCCTTGGCCCCCATCCGGCCCGCCAACCACGATGAAGGGCGTGAGTCCACCATTGCCAAATGACGGATCGAGGGTGCCGTTGGATAGGAACCGGACGACCTGAAAGCCACCGCTTTCCGTTCCGACGGTAACGATCGAACCATCGGACTGAATGGCCAGACCGAAGAATCCGAAGCCCGGAGCGTTGGCAACACCGCCCGAGCCGAAGCTGCTATCAAGCGTGCCATCGGTATTCAGACGGAAAAGCATGTCAGCAAACTCGGGGGGATTGTTGACCGGGCCAGTGCCGGCGACGACTATCTTGCCGTCGCTTTGAATGGCCGCGGAATTCGCTAAAGTCTTGCCTGTAGGGGCGAGAACAATGCCTCCGGTGCCGAAATTGGGGTCGAGCGTGCCAGCTTGCGCCGTAGCGTATGAGGACGCCAACAGTAGAATGGCGATGTTCAACGGCAACAGCAGAAGAATCGGCTTGGGTCGCATACCACCCTCCGTCATATTTCTATTAGCCTGGCGGCTCCAACTGGCGGAAGGATACGTGGGTCAGGGCAAGCACATGTCTCGCAGTTGTAAAGAAATTGTCAATTCCGGCGCAGACGCGGAGAGTCAACTTCAATCGCATCCCGCGTTTGACACCCGGGAAGGGTGAGCGATAGCGACCTACGCCCGAGCAAAATCAATAAACCCACGCAGCACATCCGTCCGCGTCAGCTTCGCCCGAATCTTGTCACCCACATGCAGCCCTGGTGCGCCCAGCGCCAGCAACCCATCTATGTGTGGCTGCAGCACGCGAACAAACGTCCCCTTAGGAGTAACTCCGGTGACGATGGCATCGAAGGTTTCGCCGACGCGATGGCTCATGGCTACGGCGGCCAGTCGCTTTGACATTTCGCGCTCCACTTTGCGCGCCGCGTCCCCTTTCTCCGTGCAATTCGCCGCAATCGCGGTTAGCTCGGCGTCGGAATAAGGGTTGGGCTTTCCGTCCAGCAACGCCTTGATCAGCCTTTGCGTGACGATGTCGGCAAAGCGCCGGTTGGGCGCAGTCGAGTGCGTGTAATCCTGCACCGCCAGCCCGAAGTGCCCCTGTTCGGGATCGCCCGGCCGCTCCAGCACATATTCGCCCGGCCCAATCAGCTTGATGACCGCAAGCGAGAGGTCGGCGAAGTGGTCGGGATCGGCCGCTTTGCGTTGCAAAAGAAAATCGTTGAGCGCCTTCGAATCGGCCTGTGCGGGCAGCGTCACACGCTGCGCCGCCGCGAGCCGCACAATCCCGTCCCAATGCTCGGGAGTCTTTACAATGCGGCGCAAAGAGGAAACTTTTTCCAGCAGACGCGCTACGATGCCATTGGCGGCGATCATGAAGTCTTCGATTAACTCGGTGGCGCGATTCTTTTGCTGCCTCGCAATATCCGCGACCTGATCGTTCTGCCAGACCAGTTGTACTTCACTGGTGTCGATGTTCAGCGCTCCATTCTCGAAGCGGAGCTTCTTGAGCGCCTGAGCCACCTGATCCTGCAATTGGAGTTGGGCTTGCAACTCCGGAGACACCGCCACTTTGGGCGGTGCCGCTGCCTTGCCCTCGAGCCATGCTCCGACGGCGTTGTAGGTAAGTTGTGCCCGGTTGCGCACAATGGCGCGATATACATTACTGGAGCTTAGAGCGCCGCTCGAACTGACTACAAACTCGGTGACCACCGCTGGCCTGTCCACGTCGGGCAGCAGTGATGACGCGCCGGTCGAGAGATCCTCCGGCAGCATAGGAAAGATGCTGACGCCGGTGTAAACGCTGGTCGTCTCGCGGGCGGCGTGTTGGTCGATAGGCGAATCTTTCGCGACAAAGGCATCCACGTCGGCGATTCCGATCATGACCCTCACGTCGCCATTGGGTAAGCGTTCGGCGACTTCGATCTGGTCGAGATCTTTGGAGGTGTCGTTGTCGATCGAAGACCAGAGCAGGCCGCGCAAGTCGCGAACCTTGTCGGAGGGCGTCAGTTGCGGAGGATGGGCGGCGATGTCGGCGAGTTGTTTTTGCGTTTCCGGCGGAAAATTCGGTTCGAAACCACGCGCCATCATGACCTGCCGCGCGATTGCCTGAAGATTGACGGAAGAGGGCTGAGGGTCGGGCTTTGGATCGCTCATAACGTTTCGCTCTCCGGAAGTAGAACTGTGAAGGCTAACATGAACGGGGATGTTTCCTGGGAGCTTCCCTGCGCACGCCTTTGCTCCCTGTGGTGAAGATGTAAACTCTGGCCAAACTGCCCGCAAAGAGTAATTCAGCCCTGAGCTCGTGATATTCTAGTTACAGTAGCTGCGTTTTCCTCCGAGGCGATATAGGACCGATTCCCGCAGTTCCCTAGATATGATTTCAGTCAGCAATGTGTCCATGCGCTACGGCGCTAAAGTCCTGTTTGACGAAGTATCCACCGGATTTATTCCGGGAAAACGTTATGGCCTCACCGGCCCCAACGGCGCGGGCAAATCTACGTTTATGAAGCTTCTGACGGGCGAACTTGAACCGCAGAAGGGAACTGTCGTTCGTCCCCGGAAACTCGGCGTTCTAAGCCAGGATCAATTCGCTTTTGACAAGTATCGTGTCATCGACGCCGTCATCATGGGCAACCGGCGTTTGTGGGCCGCTCTTGAAGAACGCGAACTGATCTACGCGAAGCACGAGATGACGGACGCCGACGGCATGAAGCTCGGCGAACTCGAGGGTATCGTCGGCGAGGAAGACGGCTACACTGCCGAGACCGATGCGGCGATTCTATTGCAAGGGCTCGACATTCCCGACGAGATGCACGAGCGCAAAATGTCGGAAATTCCCGGCGGACAAAAAATGCGGGTGTTGCTGGCGCAGGCGCTTTTTGGAGATCCGCAGGCGCTGCTGCTCGACGAACCTACGAACCATCTCGATCTCGATTCGATCCACTGGCTCAAGAATTTTCTCAATCAATACGAAGGTGTGCTGATCGTGATATCGCACGACCGTCATTTTCTGAACGGGATTTGCACGCACATTGCCGACATCGATTACGAGGCCATCATCACGTACACGGGCACGTATGACGATATGGTGATCGCAAAGACGCAAGTACGCTCCCAGATCGAAGGGCAGAACGCGCAGCGAGAAAAGAAAATTGCCCAGTTGAATGAGTTCATCGCCCGCTTCGCCGCCGGAACCCGCTCCAGCCAAGTGCAGTCGCGGCGCAAGGAAGTGGAGCGGTTGCAGGTCACCGAACTGGCGAAATCGAATATTCAGCGTCCCTATCTGAAGTTCGAGTTGAAGCGACCCTCAGGCAAGCACATTCTGGAAATCGAAGACCTTGCGAAGTCTTACGGAGACGCGAAGGTCATTTCCGGTTTTACCGCGAGCGTCCTCCGCGGAGAAAAAATCGCGCTGATGGGCCGCAACGGCTCCGGCAAGACGACGCTGGTGAACGCGCTGCTCGCAAATTCACCCACCATTCCAGAGTCTGAACTGCGCAAAACCAGTGGTTATGATGGTCCATTCGTCGATAGCGGGAAAGCTATCTGGGGGCACGAAGCTGCCGTGGGGTATTTCGCCCAGGATCACAAGGCGCTCATCGAGCCCGGCGTCAAGGTTTTGGAGTGGCTGCACCAGTGGGATCCTGCAGCCTCAACCGAAGAAATCCGGGGCATTCTGGGCCAGATGCTGTTTCCGCGCGATGATGCGGATAAGCGCACCGATGTCCTCTCCGGCGGCGAAGCGGCGCGCCTCCTCTTCTGCAAACTGATGCTGCAGAAACCGAATGTGCTCGTCCTTGACGAACCGACGAACCATCTCGATCTCGAATCGATCAACGCCCTCAATATCTCCCTGCAACGCTACCAGGGGACGGTGCTGCTGGCGACGCATGACGAGGATCTGATTGATGAAGTCGCGACCCGGATATGGCACTTCGAGGGCACCCATGAAATTACCGATTTCAAGGGCGCCTATGGTGAGTACGAATCGGTTCTCGCCTGAGCGGCAAGCCGTGTCTCCACGGGGAAGATAAACTACTTACTGTTCGCATCTTTCAGAACCGTCGCCGACGCAGACCCTTTCTTCCCCTTCTTCGCCCGTGAATTCGGCCGCGGTTTACTGGATTTCGAGCCATCGCCGACGATATCGGCGACAGAGGTGCTTTCGAGTATGCGGGCGGCGGCGTCCCGTACTTCCAAAAACACGCTGTACAGTGCGCGATGATCGGGATCGGTGGTGATCAGTCCCCTGAGTTGGTCGGCATCGCCGAAAGGCGCGAGAGGGCCGTCAATCAGGCGAATGATCTCGCTGAGCTTGATCTCCGCCGGCGCTCGCCGCAGACGGTAGCCGCCTTTCGCGCCGCGCACGCTTTCCACAATGCGAGCGTTCTTGAGTTCGAGCAGAATCAACTCCAGGAACTTTTCCGGCAGGTCGCTGTCGAGGGCGATGTCGCGAATCTTTACCGTTTCAGTTCCATAGCGGCGGCCGAGAGTCATCAAGGCCTGGAGTGCGTAGAGACCTTTTTGCGAGATCTTCAAAGGCTTGTCCTTTCCAATTCGTTCGCTGGATTGCCGCTTGTAAACACCGGCTCATCACGTAACATCCACGCTCTCCGACGCACTGTAGTGGCCCCGCGACCGCTCTGCAACCGATTTTGCTTCGCTGATCGCGAATTCCCCGTCTGTTCGTTGCTCATGGCTCGTGGCTCACGGCGTCGATACCATCTTCATCGTCGGCTCTCCCACTTCGGCATGCGACTGGCCCTCCAGGCAGACCCGGTGCCACAGCTCAAGATTGAGCAAGCGCCAGATGCGATCGTAATTGTCGCGTTGTGCGAGGTGCTCGTCGAATAGTTTTTCGATTGCTTCGCGCCGAAAGTATCCGCGATCGAGGCTGCGCGGTTCGAGCAGCAACTGTCGAATCGATTGCAGACGCTGACCCGCCAGCCAGCCGCCCCATGGCGTGGGGAATCCAAGCTTCCGCCGGTACAGAATGGAAGGTGGCAGCAGATCCTGAACCGCCTTTTTAAGAATGCCTTTGCCGGCGAGTCCCCGGATCTGCACTTCGCGCGGAATCCGCGTCGCGAATTCAACCAGCACGTGGTCGAGGAATGGCACCCGGCTTTCGATGGAAGCGGCCATGCTCATGTTGTCCTGCTTCATCAGCAGCTCCACAAGGTACGTCTTGATGTCGGTGTAGAGCAATCGTTGCAGAATTTCGCCGGAAGAATGTTCCCAGTAATCGAGCACATTCTTGTAGGCCGTGGCGGGCACGGCTTCTTTCGCAAACTCGCCAGTCAGCAGTCCCTTTTGTTCGGCTTCATTGAAGGCAGAAAAGAAATTGTCGAAGTAAAAGGAAGCCCACGACCCGCCATCCTTCGCGAGGAATGTATGTTCGAGTTTTCGGCGGAGGGTGGATCCCAGCAGGGAAGAGTTGGCGATCGAATTGCGCAGGCCGCGGCGGACAATGCTCGGGATCACGCTGCGATAGCCGCGATCCATGGCCGCATTCTTCAGAGTGAAGGCGTAGCGTGTGTAGCCGGCCAGAGTTTCGTCCGCGCCCTCTCCGGTGAGCACCACAGTGACACTCTCACGGGCGAGCCGGGCGACAAAATAAAGAGAGACGCTCGACGGCCACACGATCGGTTCGTCTTCATGCCAGATCAAATGCGGCAGAGCACCGAAAAAATCCGCCTCGCTGACCAGCACTTCATGATGATGCGAATGGATGTGATCCGATACGGTGCGAGCAAATGGAAGTTCACTATAGGACTGTTCGGTGTAGCCGACGGAAAAAGTTTCGACTGGCTCACGCCGCAGCTTTGTCATCAATGCTGCCACCGCGCTGGAATCGACGCCTCCGCTGAGAAACACGCCGAGGGGAACGTCACTCATCAGGTGGCTCTGTACTGCGCCTTCGAGCAGCTCGCGGTAACTCCTAACATAGTAGCTTTCATCCCGAGATTCGTGAGGCTTGGATGCGTCAAGATCCCAATATTGCCTGATATCCGCCTTGCCATCCGGAGTTACGGTCATGGTGTGTCCCGGCAACAGCTTGAGGATTCCCTTGTAAAAGCTCTCCTCGGCCGATAAATATCCGAATGCCAGATACTCCGGAAGGGACGCTCGATTGAATTCTGGGCGAGCGCCGCCATGTGCCAGCAAGGCTTTGATTTCCGATCCGAAAAGAAGACGCTCAGGCGTCAAGTTGTAGTAGAGCGGCTTAATGCCCAGGCGGTCGCGAGCAATGAAAAGTGTTCTTGTATTGCGATTCCAGATGGCGAAGGCGAACATGCCGCGCAGGTGTTCCACGGAGTCAGCGCCGTACTCTTCGAAGAGATGGATGACGGTTTCGGTATCGCTATGGGTGCGATAGCGGTGACCGCGGGCAAGGAGCTGCTTGCGCAACTCCAGATGGTTATAGATCTCTCCGTTGAAAACAATCCAGAGAGAGCCATCCTCGTTCGAAATTGGCTGATGTCCGCCGGCCACATCAACGATGCTCAGCCGCCGCATGCCGATGCCCAGCGCGGCGTCGGTGTAGAAGCCTTCGTCATCCGGTCCGCGGTGCGTGATCGCGCCGCACATTTCGCGCAGAGCTGCGGCGCTGGCCCGCGCGTCGCGTCCGAATTCAAAAATTCCGGCAATGCCGCACATCTAATGTTTCTCCGCGAAGGGCGCCGAGGGCCTGGCGTTCTTATCCGGACTCGGACGCGAAGTCGGATTCAATTCCGCCGCGAGTGAACGCGAGCCGTCTGCCAGTTCCTCGAACAAAGCCGTGACCGAGACTTCGCCCGACGCCGACTTCATCGCTTCGTCCCGGGCGCGCCATTCGAAGAATTCAAATTTCTTTCCGGTCCTCAAAAGCGCCTGTCCCCGCCACTCGACCTGGGTCGCGCCGATTGCGATCATCTGCCTGAGCGCGTTGCCCCCGATCCGGCAATAGAGCATGCGCGCATCCGAAGACCACGGACCGAAACCCCACCCTGTCTCGCCCAGAGCGAAAAAGAAACTATGGCTCTCGTTATGATAATTCAGTTCGTAGGCCTGCACCGAGGCCTCGGCGATGCTGACCAGGTGCGCCTCAGCGAGAGCCTCGTTATCTTGGCGGACCCTGACCTCGCGAGTGACCAGAACCGTCGCGGTTTCGGCGGGAAGCAAGACCCTGGCATGGCGCCGAACCAGCGGAGCGGCTTGCAACGCCCCGTAGGCTGGCGACAGCCTGGTAATTTCTGTCGATGTGGCCCAGGGCAGGTCTTCCGGCATGAGGAAGCACAGCGACGATTCACCGGGGGAAGCGTCAATTTTCGCCATTTCCACCAGTCCGCGGTCGCGCCGGTCATTTCGAAATTCCAGGTCGGGCGCGAAGTGCCAGAGCAGATCGAGTTCATGTTCCGCTCGCCCTATCGCGATGTCGCGCACCAGCAAAGGGCCGCCTGTGAGCTTCAGAATGTGCCGCCGATGGATCACGGGGTCATCCAGGCGAGCATAGCCGTTATGACTGCCAACGAAATAACTGAAACTTTTACCGACGACCCACGATTCAGTTTGCGTGGTCGGAATGTGACTCCATGAAAAGGGTCCCTCGGGAACCGCCTGATCCACTCCGTCAACGCGCAGAGTGTTGTGCGCGCCCGTACCGCGAAACGAGTTGCGATCGGCCGAATCTTGAGCAATGTAGACGCCAGTTCCGGGATCGACCAGCCAGCGCTGGCCAGTCATCGTGAGCCGGACGCCAAGCGCGTCGGCATGTCCATGACCGGAGCGGCCTTCGCCTTGCGGACCCGCGTCGACTACCAATGCCTGCCGGTACGATTCGGGGTCGGCAAGAACATACAGCCCGCCGTCGGGAAACGCCATCGAATGCGGCGGCGCGCCGGCCGCAAACCGAGGTAGTTCTTCGACCGCTTGTTTTCCAAACAGCCAGATTGCTTCTTCCGTTAGTTGTGTGGCAGGAAACTGCTTCGAGTACGTCAACGCACCCAGCGCCAGCGGGTCGGTCATGTGCTCGGTCCGGTTCCTCCGCGGATTGAAGACGCGACCTCCGTCGTCATCTCCGAACCCTTCGGCTGGCCCGGACTGAGCGAGCGCCGCGATGACGTCGAGCATGCGTTCCAGCACAGCGTCGTACGACGCGGGAACCTGAATGTCATTTCGCACCGACAGTAGCCGCGCATACAGGAAGAAGTCGAGCGCGTACACGTGGTAATAGAGTGACTGCTCGAAGTACACGCCATCCGGACGGATTTGCCGCTCGGCCTCATGCAACACGATTTTCCAGGCAGATCGCTTCGAAATCGCTGCCCTTGGAAATTGCGGATACAACGTGCCGAGAAAAAACAGTACTACCGCTTCTCCCAGGAGGTGAGTGTTGGGAGAAAAATAGGCAGAGAGATAGCGCTCGATGTAACGCGCGTGAAAGGCGAGCGCCGGCAGCAGCTCGCTGCGGAAATCTGCATACGCAGTTGTTCCCGCTAGCAGCTGGTCAATCCAGATCCACGACAAACTTCGGAAAGCGACTTCGAGAGTGCTTGCCCAATTGATGCCCAGCGGGTAGGGATTGGCCTTCATCCAGCTGCGCCATTGCGTCATCAGCTCGCGGAGGTACTGGTCGTCTCCAGTTAGGAGCTGCGCCTTGGCCAGGGTTACAAGGTGCTGATGACGGTTCAATTCCCAGATTACTTTGTGGTCGCCGACCGCTCCGAAATCGAGAAAAGGAATTTTGAACCACGGAGCACGCGGGGCGCGCTTGCCGTGCACAGGATCGAGGTGCCAGTCGATTTCATCGTCGCCCTTCCCGCCTTCAAGAGAGAACCTGAGAGGCTCGTAACCCAGCAGGCGAAAACGATGGTTCGAGATCTCATCCGCCTCGCGCACAATGGCAGAAGCTTCGTCGGGCAAATGCGTGCGAAGCAAGGCCGCGCGGGCTGAACTTTCATTGCCGGCGCCATGAAAAAGGAATCGTCCAGGTGGTGTCCCGTGGCCCGCATCGAGCCGGAGAGCACTTTGAGTGACGCCGATGCGGTGCATCAGGAGGTCGCGATGCTTGTTAAATTCCTGGTCTGCGCGCGCGCGAATTTCTCCCCAGTCCATGCGGGAGATGCGCGCCAGCTTGCATTGCCATCCAGAAGCCACAGGTTCATTTATCTTACATGCTGGAAACGCCGGTCTTGGCGCGGTCGTTACCCTTGTAACACCCCCAATCTTTGTCTCCAACGGAGATCGACCATGCCGCAGTACGATTAAAGTCGCGTTAACTTGGAAGGCGCGCAGCGGGAATTCAGCGATACCTTCAGGGATGGACGCAGGAGCCAGGAGATTTCTGTTAAGTTTGCGTAAGTTACTCAAACCATGATGGTTGTTGAGTCAGTCAAGGTCAGGAATAGGGCGATACCCGAGAGTCATTGATTAGGGTTTCGTACCAGTTGCTATAGTTCATTCAGGATCAACGTCATTCATCCGATTTTCGATTGTCAGGAGAATTCGCTTGGGATTGTCGGTTAGTGTTTTTGGATTAGGTTATGTCGGTTCTGTGTCGGCGGCTTGCTTTGCTTCCATGGGCCACAAAGTCATCGGCGTGGACGTGAGCGGGGCCAAAGTTGAGACGATGGGAGCGGGACGCACTCCGATCATTGAAGCGCGCATGAGTGAAATGGTGGCCGAAGCACATCGCGCAGGCCTGTTGCATGCGACGACCGATGCCACTGCGGCGGTACTGAATTCGGAGGTATCGTTTGTCTGCGTCGGAACGCCCAGCCTGAAAAATGGCAAGCTCGATCTTAGCCACATCGAGCACGTGGCGCGGGAGATTGGCGCGGCCATCCGGCAAAAGAAGTCGCCACACGTGTTTGTCCTGCGCAGCACGGTTTTGGCTGGAACCACCGAAACGGTGGTGCTCCCGATCCTGGAAAGAGAAAGCGGCAAGAGGTGCGGAGAGGGCTTCACGGTTTGTTATAACCCGGAGTTCATGCGTGAAGGCAGTGCCGTGGCCGACTTTCTTAACCCGCCGTACACTATTCTGGGAGCGAGCGATTCGAATCATCTGGCGCCGTTACGCGAGCTCTACAAAAATACTCCCGGCACCCTTTATGAGACGAGCATTCCTGTGGCGGAGATGGTGAAGTATTTTTCGAATTGCTACCACGCGCTGAAAGTCGGGTTCGCCAATGAAATGGGGACAATGTGCAAACACCTTGGCGTTGACGCGGACGACGTCACAAAAATTTTCCTGTCCGATTCTAAGCTGAATATTTCTGCTGTCTATCTTTCTCCCGGATTTGCATTCGGCGGGTCGTGTCTTCCGAAGGATCTGCGCGCTATCACTTATAAAGCCAAGGAGCTCGATCTTAAACTGCCGTTGCTCGAATCAATCATGCCGAGCAATTCGGAGCATGTGGATCGTGCTGTGGAAATGGTGTTGAGCACCGGCAAGAAAAAGATTGCGCAACTCGGGCTTAGCTTTAAGGCTGGAACTGACGATTTGCGCGAGAGCCCGCAGGTGCAACTGATCAAACGCCTGATGGGCGAGGGATTGGAAGTGAAAATCTGGGATGAAGACGTCTCCCTGGGGCGCCTTGCGGGTTCCAATCGCCAGTACATCGAAGAGGTCATCCCGCACATCGGGTCTGTGCTATCGGCCGACCTCGCAAGCGTGGTGAGCGCCGCCGAGGTTGTGATCCTGGGGAATAAATCGGCCAGCAAAGACCAGTTGGCCAAGTATCTTCGCCGGGAGCAGATCGTGATTGACCTCATCCATCTGGATAAGACGCGGCGCCCGGAAGGCGCGGGAAGTTATGAGGGGATTTGCTGGTAACGAGATGCTAGGTCGTCTCCAATTTATCCACGAATTCCGCTATGGCGCCGACACTTTTCATCTGCTCGATTTCGTCGGGATCGAACTGAACGCCAAACCTCTCTTCGACGGCCAGGACCAGGTTGAGATGCTGCATGGAATCCCAGTTGGCGATGGTTGCGGGCGAAGATTCTGCGTTGATCTGATCTGCAGGAATTCCAAAAACGTCGCTCGCGATGCTCCGCACTTGCTCCAAGGTACTGGCCGCCAATTCAACCCTCCGGTTTGAAACGCCTAGTTTACCTTGAGCTTAATCCAATCCGGGCAGCGTAGCGTTGAACCCTCGAGATCGAGCGTCCAGCGGCTGCCCAGGTCGCTGGTCTCCTGCTCGTGGAAGCCGTGCTGCTGGTAGAAATCGCGCGCGGGCGCATTCTTCTTTGTCGGAAGAAAACGACCTAGTAGACGCTTACGGCCGCGCTCAGCGGCACTTGTGGCGAGATACGCAAGAAACGCGGTTTCTATCGTTCTTCCAATGACGCGGCAGCTCAGCAGGAACGTATCGATGTCGCACTGATCGCCCGTGTCGTGGGTGATGGCCACGCCGACTACTCCGTGATCTCCAAAACGATCGCGCACCGCGATGGAAAATATATGCCAGCCGGGCCGCTTCACCATCTCTGCCATTTGGACCTCGGTGTAACGCCGCGAGGTGAGGTTGAACTGGTTGGTTTTTTGCGTAAGCTGCGCTGCCCGCGCCAGAGTCAGCTCGGTTACGGGATCAATCTCGACTTCCTGTTCAAGATGACGAAAAAAATCGGTCTTCGATTGAAAAGTCTGCTCGGAATTCGAGCGCTGCATCTGCGCAGAGTACATTTCGGTGCGGTGCCGGTCCTCCTTTGATAATGCAAGACGCTCGAAAACGGCACAGCCTCTGACTGCAGCCGAAAAATTCAGAGGATTTTTCGGCAGATCGATCACCGTCACCTCGGGCAGCGCAGCCCGGACCTGCTCGCGCTCAAACGGATTGTCGTCGAGAAAGGCTAGCGCATCGATGCCGACGTTCAGTTCCTGTGCGATCTCGCGGAGATTCTGTTCCTTGTCGGTCCAGTTCATACGCAGCGCCGCGAAATCTTTGGCACGCAGCAACATCCCGGGATGCGTTTCGATGGCGGTCATGGCGTCGTCACGATTGTTTTTGCTGCACACGGCGAGCAGTATTCCTCTGCGAGAAAGATCAAGCAGAGCGCGTTGCAATGATTGAAAGGCCGCTCCCGGAAATTCCGGTCCCAGTTGTATCCCGGTAACCCCGTCTTCTCCGATTACTCCACCCCACAGCGTGTTATCCAGGTCCACGGCCAGAACCTTGGCAGTGCGCCCGCTAAGCGGCACGATGAAACGTATCCACTCGCGCGCCATGGCAAGCAGATAATCAGCAGCGATGGGGAGGCGCGCCATTAGCCATTTGCGTTCGTCGTTCCAACGCTCCCTACCATGACGAGCGACCAGCGCATCGTAGTCGAGAATGTACACGCCGGGAAACTCAGCGGCGATGCGCCGCAACTTACGATTGATCTGGCGGATGAGTCCGGATTGTCCAGTGTCGGATTGATTGTCGAGAACTCCTAGACTTGGCCATGACGGGCACTCGAGGCTGTGAAGAATCAGCGCTGCCTGGCTGTATTTGCGAAACGTGGCGATGCATTGCTCATAGTTGTTCACTATGTTGCCAACAATACCGGGAGTTGCGCGCTCGGCCGTCGCTGGCGCCAAGTCGGCGAAATCACGCCACAGTTCAGGCGCGGCCTGATCCGTGCGCACCGCCAGCACGACCGCGTCCGGGGCAAACAGGTAGAGAGAGCTCCGGCTGTCGAGGATGTCTTGCACGTAAGTGTTGAAATCGCCGATCTGCACCTCAAGGTCGATACCGTAGCGAAAGGCTTCGGCCCGCAGAAGGGGAACTAGCGGCTCGACAGTGAAGGAGCGCGAAATCGCCAGCTTGAATTTCGTGAGAGAGAACTCATCGCGTATTTCGTCGAGTCGCAAAGTCACAAAGCACGAGGTGGCCGGCGAGGGGTCGCGCCTCCACAACTCGACCAGTCGTCGCGAGGCTGGATTGAAGGCCCGGTCGGCAATCAACCCGTCGATTTCCGCGCGCAGATTGGAGGGAGTCCGTTCGGACGGTTTCGGATTAGAATGCGAATTGGACATCGATTCTGGAACGAATTTTGTAAGTGGCGTCCGGGGCCGATTCTACAACACGCGATGTTGCGTGACCGACTGTGTTCGCCCGTCTGCTTTGTGCCCGAAAATTTTGGTTCCGAGTGGCTTCCAGGAGAGGTGGAAACTGGAAATGCGCTATCAGTATGCAAGAAGTTGCACATCTGCCAAAATCTGGCAGGTGGCTTCCAGCCTACTCGCAGGAGTACTGCGGTATCCGCTAACTCATTACTTTTCTTGCTCTTCTACCGAGTGCTTTTTGGGGTTGAGGGGTTTAACATAACTAGAATAAGAGCACTGAATGGCGGGTTGCGTGCATCTATTCAAGTAGACTCGAAGGCAAAAAGAGGTCTTCGCGTGGGAGATTGAATCAAAAATGAGATTTTCTTTGGCGATTGCGGTCGTTTTGGCGGGTTTGAGCGTGAGCGCACTGGCGCAACAGAGCAATGAGTTCAAGGTAAAGCCTTCGACCGAAAAGCAGAAAAAGGCTGCACCGCTGCCCACCCCGAAAACCGCTGGAGCGGGCACAGCGGCGTCTGCGAACAGCAAGGAATTGCAGGCGGTAGAGCATCAAAGCGCGAAGACCCCCCATTCCGCTCAGGCGACGGGAAAGAAGACTGGGCCCGCGCTGAAGCCGGTAAAAGATAAGCCCAATCCGCCGATCAACTTCAATTCGAGCGGAGCCGCCAAAGGCACCCCCGGCGCGAATAGCCATTCGGATCCCTACAAAGGGCGGGTTCGACAGAAGGGTGCTCATCAGTAGGCTGACCCGAGCACTGCGGGCGACGCACAGTCGTTCGCCAGAAAAGATTGAAATCCTATCTTGCAACGCTGGAGCGACTTGTTTCCGGAACTGCTTCCTGAACCGGAGTCGCTTTAGGCTCTTTCCACGAGTACTTCAATAGGCAATACAAGGCTCGCACGCCATCTTTCCATCCGATTTTCTTGCCTTCTTCGTAAGTGCGGCCCCAGTAACTGATTCCCACTTCATAAATGCGCAGGTTGCGGCGCGCGACCTTCACCGTGATTTCGGGCTCGAATCCGAAGCGGTTTTCTTCGATCGGGATCGCCTGAATGATTTCGCGGCGGAAAACCTTGTAGCAGGTTTCCATATCGGAAAGATTGACGTTGGTGAGGCAATTCGAGAGCAGTGTAAGAATGTGATTGCCGACGGAATGCCAGAAGTACAGCACGCGATGTGGCGCGCCACCCAGGAAACGCGAACCAAAAACCACATCTGCCTTACCCTGAACCAGGGGCTCGATCATCAACGGATACTCCGCCGGATCGTATTCGAGGTCGGCGTCCTGGATAATCACGAAGTCGCCGGTGGCTTCGTGAATGCCGCGGCGGAGCGCTGCTCCCTTACCCATATTCTGCGGCTGAAGAACGACGCGGATTTGTGGATGCTCGGACTTGAGTTGAGCCAGGATTTCTCGCGAGCCGTCACGGGACCCGTCATCGACGCAGATCAGTTCGATCTCCAAAGGGACGGCAAGAACCTTTAGCACCACCTCTTGCAGCGTGGCGCGTTCGTTATAAACCGGCATTACGACGGAAAGCTTCATAGCTTGACGGGTTGAAGACAAGCCGTCTTCAATCTATTCACGATTGTAAACGGTGTGTTTGCGTCTGGGAATTATCAGGTCCGGCTCTGGTTGATCTTCACAGATGGGTGCCCAATGTATTAAGGAACCAGTGCCGGCCGGCTCTGAGTAGAGTCGGTCGGTGGCCGCTGGGTAACCCATGAAATCTTGGCGTTGGAAGCCGATGCATTCACAGGCCCTCTCGGCTGCTGACCAAGGAGTTGCTGCAGAAGCACAAGGTCACTTTCAATATCGCCACGGGCGGTCTTGCGAGCGGCGGTAGATTTTAGCTCCTCGCGCAAGCGCGCCTGGACCAGAGCGGCGGCGAACGCGTAACCATCCGGAATACTAAGAATGTTGCTTCGAGTAATGCCCACAGACTTGACCTCATGATTTACGCGCAACTGCACTGCAGGATGTCCGGAGGCGTCGATTGCAGGCTCTGCCTCAGCCTGCAGGGCAGTGAAGAGGCGTCCGTCCTCGAGAGCGGACGCAGGCTCGGCGGAGGATTTGGTTTGAATCGATTCGACTTGGACGAGTTCCTGCAGGCGACTCTGAAACCTGCGCCGGTCATCGCGTGAGAGGGGGGTGTCGAGGCGATCGGTGGCATCGAGCACCATCGCATTCCTTGCGGGATCGAAGCGCCAGTGCCCCCAGTACCCGGCGATGAGGCTGGCGGCAACGATGGGATGCAATGCAAAGAGTGGCACCATATATTTTTTCGCAGTGACCGCACATTCGAGAACGCCGTGGACGGGCTTAGAGCGCGGCAGCGTTCCAGGCACCTGAGGGATGATAAAGTGCGCGGACTCCAACTCAGGATGATGATGGCTGTAACTGGAAAGTGTTCTTGCCATCTGCTTTGGGGTGGTGACGCCCAGGTCGGCAAGGATGCTGCGATGGACGGCGTGCGGATGGTAGAAATTGATAATTCCTCGGGCAAAATCCGCACAGTTCGCCGTGACCAGGTCGAAGCGGTCGTGGTTAGGTCCACTGTTGAGTTTGCGGATCAGCGCTGCATCCTGCTTGGGCGTTGTTTCAATCTCAAAAGCGTAGAAGGTTCGAAGGTAAGAAGCGCCGACCAGTTCGTACCAGTCTCCCTCAGGAGTTCCGCCATCGGGAAGATCGGGAATGAGTGACTCGAGGTGATTGCGTCGGTAGCGGTCACGCAGAAAAGTGACAACTTTCTTGTCGGCAAAAAGCGGGGTGTCCTCTTGCTTCTCAACCGCGTAGAGATAAGGGACGAGGGGGATTGCGATCCAGTCATAACCCGCCACTCGGTGGTATCGGCTGATAACAATTCCGCTTTCGCCCGGCGCGCAGAGGCGGAGCTTGACGGGGCCTTCCGCGCACACGCCGCTTAGGTATACGGCAGCATGTCCGGTCCCGGCCAGAGCGCCATCGTAGCTGTAAGGCTCTCCCAGGAACAGCGTGGCCGCTCCCCGGGCCATGGAAACAGGCCCGAGGCAGAGCAATAACAGTATTAGTAACCGACTTAGTTTCAATAGCTTAGACCTTAGCCTCGCGCTCAGCTATGGAGATGCTCATCCTGGTTAGATGTCGCTTCCGGGGTTTCTGGTTTTACATCTTCCGGACAGGTTCTTAGATCAGGATGCAGCAATTTTATCAGGGTCCGGAACATCTTCACTTTGTAACGGTGGTACCAGAAGTTCACTGGTCCCGATGTACTGTAGCGGGAGAAAAGGCAGGGAAGCAGACCGCGACATATTCGGCGCCGCCGGGGAGTGGCGTCGAATAACGAACCCATTCCCCACGATGTGCGATAAAAGCGCGCCCTTCAGCAACATCCATTTCACCTGATTGATGCTGCACCCGCAACGTGCCGCGCAACACCAGGGTGTATTCGTCAAACTCGGGAGTCTGGCCAGGTTCCTCCCAGCCCTCGGGGCTGCGCATGCGGGCGATACTGAGATCGTTGCTAGCGGTGTTGACGCGGCCGATATATTCATCGATGATCTTCGGCTTGTTCCCAGCCGATTGGATGCGCGTGGGATTTGGGATGAGAGTAGGCATCGGGAAGTATCCTAACAACGCCTCGGGGCGGTCCACAAGCGGGCGTCACTGCGCTTGGAAACGGTCGGGGCTATACTCGGCTGTCGCGCGGGAACTTGTTCGTATCCCGCTCGCAAAGCAGCGCTTTATTTTCGTATCGTCAAAAGCATGAACACATGAGGACCTCCCGCAATCTCAAGTTCCTGGCGGCCGCATTGGCCTTTGTCATCGGCCTCGGCACGCTCGGCTTTCACCTGATCGAGGGATGGCCGTGGTTCGATGGTTTCTACATGGTCATTACTACGCTGACGACGATCGGATATCAGGAAGTTCATCCTCTGTCGCATGCCGGGCGCGTGTTCAACGTGATCCTCATCTTGAGCGGAGTTTCGCTCCTGTTTCTTGTCATCGGATCGCTCACCCAGGCTTTGCTAGAATTCGAGTTACAGAGCTTCTTCGGAAGGCGCCGCATGGAGCGCGACATAGGCCGTCTCAAGGGTCACTACATCATGTGCGGCGCCGGGCGCGTCGGCCGCAGTGCCGCTCGCGAACTGGCGCGCCGTCCCGCGCAGTTCGTCATCATTGAAAATAACGAGGCCAAGGCGCAGCAGTTTGCCGGCGAAAACTGGCTGATGCGCATTGGAGATGCTACGCAAGAGCAGGTTTTGCGCGACGCACAGATCGAGCGCGCCGACGGTCTGGTAGCGGCCACCACCACCGACGCCACCAATCTTTATATCGTGCTGACGGCGCGCAGCCTGAACCCAAACCTGCGCATCATCGCGCGTGCCAGCGAAGAGATGGCAGAGAAGCATTTGCGCAGCGCCGGCGCCGACGCTGTTGTTTGTCCCTATATTTTTGCCGGACAGCGTATCGCGCATTCGTTTCTGCGTCCGAACGTGGTGAGTTTTCTGGACACGGCCACCACGCATCTGGGTATGGACCTCGAAATCGACGAAGTCCCAATTGCGGCGCGCAGTCTGTTTGCCGGTCAAACGATCGAGAGTTCGCGCATTCGACAGGATCGCGGCGTGATTGTTCTGGCCATCAAACGCGAGTCGGGCATGCGCTTCAATCCCGCATCCGACGATCGCATCGAAGCTGGCGACTTCTTGATCGCCATGGGCGAGCCGCAACAGCTTCGTGGACTGGAGCTGGCGGCAACATCGCAGGGTTCCGGGTCACGATCATGAAGATCGTCAGCGTGGCGGAAATGCGCGAGATCGATCGTGAGAGCTCCGAACGCTTCGGAGTACCCTCTCTCACTCTGATGGAAAAGGCGGGCTCGTCGGTCGCGCGTTTCGTCGTCTGCGCATATCCGCAAGCGGAGCGCGTTGGCGTTGTATGCGGCAAGGGCAACAATGGCGGCGACGGATTCGTCGCAGCCCGTAAACTCCTAGCGGCGGGACGTGCCGTCCGCGTATTGCTGTTGTCGGACCCAGCCGAGCTTCGCGGCGATGCGGCTCTGATGTTTCAGAGCATGATGAAGTCGCTCCAACCGTCAAATATCTCGTCGAATGCCGCGCCTGTGATCGTGCATGAGGTTGGCGAACTCGATTCATCCGAGGCGGCAGAGATTTTTGCCGCTGACGTAATCGTGGATGCCATTCTGGGCACCGGCTTTCGTCCGCCGGTCAGCGATCTCTACGCGGCGGCAATCAGCAAGATCAACGCGGCCAGGGCTCCGATCGTTGCAGTGGACATTCCTTCGGGCGCGGATGCTGACGCTATGCAGCCGGTAGGCTCGACAGACGGAAATGCTAGGAAGGCCCGGGCCGATGCCATCGTGACCTTCACCGCGCCGCGCCCGGCTCACGTTTTTGGGGCGTTAACTAGCGGATCGACAGTGATCGCGCCCATCGGTTCGCCGCCGGAAGCCGTCATTTCGAAGCTTGGACTTCATCTCACCACGCCTGCCGATTTGAGTTCGCTTCTCTCGCCCCGTGAGCGTGAGGGTAACAAGGGCAGTTATGGACACGTACTGGTCATCGGTGGATCGCTCGGCAAAGCGGGTGCCGCGGCGATGGCGGGATTCGCGGCGCTGCGCGCAGGCGCCGGGCTGTCGACCATTGCTACTCCGAAATCCGTACTCCCGACCATTGCGGGCTTTCATCCTGAATTAATGACCGAACCTCTGGCGGAAACGGCCCAGGGCACGATTTCATTGCTGGCGCTCGAATCAGGACTGAATACAATACTTGAACACAAGACGCTCGCGATTGGTCCAGGTATCTCGCGTAATCCGGAGACAGCCGAGTTCGTGCGCGCAATCGTGGCGCGCGAGGGCAAGTTCATAGTGGTGGATGCGGACGGTTTGAACGCATTTGAAGGAGCGGTCGACAAGCTCGATGGCCGCGGCCGGACCGTTGTCATTACTCCGCACCCAGGAGAAATGGCGCGCTTGACGGGCTTGAGCATTGCGGAAATTCAAGCGAACCGCATTGAGATCGCGCGAAAATTTGCCCGCGAGCATGCGTTAATTGTCGTGCTCAAGGGACACCGCACATTAATCGCTGCGCCCGATAGCACAGTGTGGGTGAATCCAACTGGCAATCCGGGAATGGCCACGGGTGGCACGGGAGACATTCTGACGGGAATCGTCGCTGGAATGCTGGCGCAGCATCCGCAGCACCCGCTCGAAGCCACCGCCTTGGCCGTTTATCTGCATGGACTGGCTGGAGACCTGGCCAGCGAGTCGGTCGGCGAAGGTTCTCTGGTGGCGACGGATCTGATTCGCTTCCTGCCGCAGGCGTTCGCCGCAACGCGCGATTGGAAGTCGGAGGAGATTCGGATTCACGCCTAGTCAGGCGTCCGACAATGACCGTCCTGCCTTACGTGTATCGCTCCAGAATCAGCGCGGGATGTAATGATCGAGTAGAGGAATGATTTGCGATCCCAGCTTCATCACGCGCGCTTGGGCGGCATCGGCAGACTCGCCGTCGAGCATCGGGGTCATCAGGCGCACCAGGGCGCCGTCGCTGCGATTCATACGGATGGAATCGGACACCAGATAATACTTGGCCTGGTATTCGCTCGCGACCTCGCGGCCGTGAGCCTGAAACCAGTACAACACCAGTTGGCGATCGCCTGATTTTGAGACCACGTAACGATTGACGGGAAACGATGTACCGTCGGGCCGAGCCAGCTGAATTTTCTCGCGCGAAGTGGGAACCCAGCCGGCGCCCGGCAGGCAATGATTGGGCGAATGGGGGGTGTCGGCCGTCCTTTGCGAGGAATAGTACGCGATGTAAAGATTGATCCAGGGCTGCGGCTGTGCTTGGTTCAGGTTTTCGTAATAACGATGCAGATAATCGCCCGGCCCGAGGATATTGAGCGTCTGCTGATCGAGCGGATCATTCGTTCCAGACCAGTCGTCGATCTGCAAGGGCAGGGAATCGAGAGGTGCGCGCGGCGGGAAGATCTCGCCCCGCGAGTGCGCTTGCAAGACGAGTGCAGTGGCCAACATAAGCACGGCTGCCATCCCGAAGCGAAGCGATCCGGAATTCATGCCGGTCTTACCTCGGGGTTCTTCCAGATGAGTGAGATAAGCTTGTGAACGGCGAAGAACATAAATAGGGCCACCACGAAAATCAGCCAACCTCCCATTTGATGGTAAAACCCTTCGGCTTTTTCGGGATCCCAGTACTGGACCAAAAGACCGGTGCCGAAAATGCGAAAGCTGTTAGCCGCCACTGCGATCGGCGCGGCGGAACACACCAGCGCCACTCGCACCCAGATCCGCGTTTCCATCAAATAGCCATAAATGATCGCCAGCGTCACCAGAGTCAGGAGGGAGCGTATGCCGCTGCAAGCTTCGGCTACATCGAGCGGCATCGAGGCGAGTTGAATCACGTTACCCTGGCGCAAGACCGGAACCTGGACAAGTTCCAGCAATGCCGACGCGGTTGAGGCTGCGCGAATTTGCAGCGGGAACGTTATTTGTTGCAGGATCAGTGCCGGAATCGGGATCATCAGAATCAAGAAAGCCCAAGGGAACAGGACGGCGCGAAAAAACGTCCAGCCCTCAAACAGAACGATCAGCCCCGCCAGCAGGATGAGGAGTGATACCCGCGATAGAAAATTTTCTGCGCCCAGAACACCTAAAATCAGTAAAGCCAGGGCCAATGCGACCAACGGCAGACCGCTCCACGAGGGTGCGGGCGGAATGGCCTGCAGGCGCTTGCGGTCCTGCCAGAGCACAAACAAAGCAAAGAACGGAACAAAGATACCGTGTTCGAAATTCGGATCGTGAGCGGGTCCCACCCATTGCAACACGAGGCGGGTGAGAATTTCAGCGTAGAGCCATACAATGAGCAGCAGCAGAGCCACTCCCTGCCAGCGGGTCTGATTAGACATAGAGCTAGTTTCTCGCGTCGAAAAGAACCGAGCCGCCTGTGCAGGATTACCCATACCTCACTCACCTTTCAGCATATGCGAAATTCGGGTTCCTGGCCAAGTGAAACGAACAAGCGCCGCCGTCACTTCAGTCCGTATCTCTAGTAAATGGTTGAATCCGGGCTCTTGTCTTTCCCGGCAAATGGACTCCTCGCAGCGGGGCACGGGGGGTAAACGGAAATAGCCACTGCGGTTTGCCTGCCTAGCCACAACTCGGTCTGCGCCAGCAGGTCATACATGGCAGGAAATCGGCAAGCCAGGGGGTGCAATAAATGGAAAACAATTTCCTACACTTCTCCATCGCGCAACCGACCTCCCTCCCGGTGAAACAGGTCCAGCTTTGGCGAATGCTTGCAGAGGGTTAGGAGTTTGTCTTCGACGCTTGTGGAAAGTAACCCCAGAAGATTACCTAAGGTGTGGGCAATTATTTTCCCATTTGTCCGCAATGTGATACCGTGGTAGCCGGTCCCCCAGAGAGCTTTGTTTGCAAGTCATTGAAAAAACGGCAAGTATAGTTGCTGTCGCGCGTGCCTGTTCCGGCGCGATTGGCAGTGAGTGTGCTCTAGAGTGTCCAAGCCCTTTGTCCAAGACGACTCCCCCCTCAATCTTGGCCTAGACACAGCGAAGTGGCATAGAAATAAAATGGACCTGGAAAATAACCCAATTCTGGCAAATGCTGGAGCGTCGTCGAACGGGAACGCTCGCGTCTGGGTAGAGAGCATCAGCGCCGGCATGCGGACGGTCGAAGCGGTGATCCGCGAATTGTCGCAAAATGATGTTCCGGTGCTGGTCGTGGCTGAGCACGGTTCCGGCAAGGCCGCGGCTGCGGCGCGCATCCACGCTCTTTCCGGTCGCACAGACGAACCGTTTCAGGTTTATCAGGCGCGCGAAGCTGGCGAAGGGATCCTGGCGAGCTGCGTCGATCAGGGTGGAACCATCTATCTGCAGGAAGTTGGAGATTTGACGGCGGCGGCCCAGAAGGAACTGATTCGGCAGATTGGTTTGAATGGCGACGCCCACCGGCGCGTGCCCCGCTTCATTTGTGGAACTTCGCGCGAGTTGGAGCCCGAGGTCAAGGCGGGCAAGTTCCGCGAGGACCTCTATTACGGGATCAGTGGCGTTTGTTTGCGTTTGCCCCCGTTGCGGCAGCGTAAAGAAGATGTTCCGGTGCTGCGGGATTGGTTTCTATCCCTGGCGGCTCACGATTTCTGTCGGGCGGTGCCGGTGCTCAGTCCCGAAACCCAGAGTTTTTTCCTCGAGTACAACTGGCCGGGAAACATTCGGGAGTTGAAGGATGCGGCTCGGGCCATTGTGGCGCTCGGCGATGAGGCGCTGGCCATGGGAGGATTGCGATCGCTGCTACGGCGCGTCGGCGGAAACGGCGAGAAAATTTCACTGAAAGACGCGGCCCGCGCCGCGTCACGCGAAGCCGAGCGAGAGATCATTTTGCAGGTGTTGACGCGCACGCGCTGGAACCGGCGCCGGGCGGCGCAGGAATTACAGATCAGTTACAAGGCGCTTCTCTATAAGCTCAAACAAATCGGATATGAAGAGTACGGCGCCTGAAAGTTTGAAAAGTTGGCAGTTTCAAGGTTTCAAGGTTTAAAGACCTTGCAACCTGAGAGGAAACAGAAGATATGAACTTGCTATGGAGAGTGGTGGTTGCGGCATTGATCCTGGTCGGCATTGCCCAGGCGCAGGACGCGCCCGCCCAGTCTGCCGCCGGTTCCGATTCCGATAAGGCCGTTGCCAACAAGATGGTCTCTGACAAAACGGGGCCCGATGCGGCAGCTCCCGATAAGACAACCAGTGCCGTCCCCGCCAGCCAAGGCGGGCCCGAATATGTGATCGGCGCCGAGGATGTGCTTCACATCGCAGTATGGAAAGAGGCCGATCTGACGGCAACCTTACCGGTGCGCCCCGACGGCAAGATTTCACTTCCTCTGCTCAACGATGTGCAGGCCGCGGGCTTGACGCCGCAACAGCTGGCCAGCTCAGTGACCGAGAAACTCAAGAAATACATTGCCGACCCGCATGTCACCGTCGTGGTTACGCAGATCAACAGCAAGCGGATTTACCTGATTGGAGAGGTATTGCGCGCGGGAGCGACGCCGATGTTGCCGAATATGACGGTCATGCAGGCGCTTTCGAGCGCCGGACTCAACCAGTTTGCGAAGACCAAAGGCATCTATGTTCTGCGCACCGAGAATGGCAAGCAGGAGAAGCTGCCCGTGAATTACCGCAAGCTGGTCAAGGGCCAGGACATCGAACAGAATTATCTGCTGAAGCCCGGAGATACGATTGTCGTCCCGTAGGGAAATTGACTGGCTGAAAAGCATGGGAAGAACTCACGAAATCGGGCTGGTGGTGCTGATCCTTGGCATGAGCGTCGCTATGGCTGCACAGGACAATCCGCCGTCTTCACCGTCCAACACTCCGGCTCCTGCGCCGACGTTCGGCCAGACGGCGCCCATCCTGAGCCCGGAGAATCCTCCAGTAACCGGCCTGGACGAACCTGGACTCGATCTGCATCCGGCCAGTCGAAGCTTCATCTCGCCGGCCGTGCAGGTTAGCGAATCCGCGGATACGAATGGGGGCAACGCGCTCGGAGGCAGCCAACTGCAATCGGTGAGCCGGGTTCTCGGAGCCTTTGACCTGCAGCAATTCTGGCCGAAAAGCGATCTGTTTCTCGAGTACCTCGGCGGGGGAGCGTTTTATAACAATCCGTACGAGGTGAGGCAGTTGGAAGCCTTCGGTTTTGAGGGCATTACGCGGTGGCGCACTGGCCAGGTGACGCTGCGGGACGCCTTCAGCTATCTTCCCGATGGTGCTTTCGAGCTCGGTTTCGGCGGCAATCCAGGATTGGGAATCGCGACCGGCGGCGCTATGGGCACGGGAATTCCCGGCATACACGCGTTCGGCGCCGGTCAATTCGGTTCGGTGGGAGACATTCCGCGGCTTACCAATACTGCGATTCTCGACGCGGTTCAAGCCATCAATCCGGTTTCCGCGTTCACTGTGGCGGGCGCATTCAGCAATGCTCATTTCTATGACACTCCTCTCAGCCCGCTGAATCCCGATCCTCTGCTCAATAGCGATCAGCTAACGGTGGAAGGCGGATACAGCCATCTGATTAATCGCCATGATCAGATCGGATTCGTCTACGCTTTCCAGCTCTTTCAATTTCCGCAACTGAGCGGTGGCGAGTTGTACCTGAACATTGTCAATCTGCGCTACAGCCATACGGTCTCGGGAAAGTTGAGTTTCCTGGTGTCGGTCGGTCCGCAGCACACCCAAGTGCAGGACAATGGCCAGGCTTCGTATTGGTCGCTGAGCGCACGGGTTCAACTGCGTTACAAGTTAGGCCATGCTTCCCTGGTCGCCTCCTATGAGAAATTCACTTCGCCGGGGTCGGGCATTTTTGCCGGTGCGAACGTGCAGGCGGCCCGGCTCGGATACACGCGCCCCCTGGGCCGAACCTGGGAGTTTTATGGCGATCTGAATTACTCCCATAACTCGCAAGTCCAGAATGTGCCGGGTTTCGGTGCGAACGCCAGCTACTACAACGAAGGCTCCTTCGGAGGCATTGCGCGCCGGCACCTGGGACGTAAGTGGGAATTTTTTGCTGCCTATCGATTCAATGAACTTGGCTTCAACGATACGGTTGTCTTTGCCGGCTCGCGCGGCAACATTGAGCAGCGGCAGGTAGGGACGGTGGGGCTGGAATGGCATCCCCGTCCGACACGTATTGAATAATTTTTGGCCGCTCGATGCGGCCGGATTGGTGAACACTCTATGGCTGATCGCGAACTGACGATGGACGATTACCTGGCGATGCTGCGGCGGCGCCTCAAGGTTATTTTGATCCCAACCCTGGTGGCTCCGGTGGCGGGCTTCCTGGTTTCCTATAGTCTTCCGCCGAGGTATACCACGCAGGCGACGGTGCTGGTGGAAGGCCAGAAGGTGCCGGACAACTACGTCCTGCCGGTCATCACTTCCGATTTCGCGCAGCGCGTCCAAACCCTCAGCCAGGAAGTCTTGGCCCCGAGCCGCCTGCGTCCGGTGCTGCAAAGTCTTGGATACAACAATCCTCAAGAGCAGACCAAACTGATCAACCAGATCCAGCAGAACATGCAGGTCGAGCCGGTGATCACCACCATGAGTACGGCTGCGGCAGCTTCTCCGACGGCCAAGACGAAGCGGCCCTCGGCCAGCAACGAACCGCTGCCGGGGTTCAACGTGATTTATACCGACACGGATGGTGCCCGCGCGCAGAAGATCTGCAATGCCATGACCTCGATGATCGTGGATGAAAACTTGCGCTCCCGGTCCGAAGTGGCGCAGAGCACCACCGATTTTCTCGGCCGGCAACTCGAAGACGCCAAGGCCGCGCTGGATGCTCAGGATGCCAAGCTGGCCGCCTTCAAGAAACAATACATGGGCCAGTTGCCCACCGACATCGACAACAATATGCGCATGCTGGTGTCTCTGAACTCGCAGCTCGACGCTACCACGCAGACTCTGAGCCGCGCGCAGCAGGATAAAACCTACACCGAAAGCATGCTGGCGCAGCAGATTGCCGCGTGGAAGAGTTCGCTCTCGAGTTCCAATCCGCAGACGCTGCAGCAGGAATTGACCCAACTGCAGGGGCAATTGCTGCAACTTCAGGCCCGCTATACCGACGATTATCCGGACGTTATCAAGACCAAAGCCGATATCGCAGAGGTCCAGAAGAAGTTGAAAGAAATCAACGCCGCCGCCAGCGACGGCAGCGAAAAGCCTGGTGAAAGTGCGGCCAACAGCTCCGAACCGCCGGAAATCCGGCAGCTTCGTTTGCAGATCCATCAGTATCAGGCGGTGATCGAACAGGCGACACTCGACCAGAAGAAGTTGCAGAACGGAATCAACCTGTACCAAAGCCGGACTGCAATGAGTCCGGCCATCGAGGAGCAATACAACGAGCTGACGCGCGACAACGGTACCGCACAGGCCTTCTACCGGGACCTACTGGCTAAGAAAAGCTCGGCGGGACTGGGCACCAGCATGGAGAACCAGCAGGAAGGCGAGCAGATGCATATTGCGACGACCGCCAGCTTGCCAGACTCTCCCAGTTTCCCAGTGCGGCCGATCCTGGCTGCAGGCGGATTGGGTTTGGGATTGGCGCTTGGCGCTCTGATTGCGATCTTTCTGGAATTCAGCGACAAATCGATTCGCACAGAAAAAGATGCTGCCGCGATCATGGATCTGCCGTTGCTGATCTCCGTGCCGTGGCTGGGCGACGACGAGGACGGAGCCGCCGGTGGTAACGGCAAAGGAAGGCGCCGCTTCTGGGGCCGGGGCGATGCCGCTCCACCCAAAGAGAACGAACACGTTCAGGTTTAACGGCCGAAGTTTAACGAGTGAGGGCGAAGGCCTGCGGTTCAGGCCTGAGGTTTAACGCAAGCTTATGTACAAAGAATTCTTTGGACTACGGGCCAATCCGTTCAACGTCAATCCGGACCCGCGTTACTTATATCTGACGCGGCATACGGAAGAGGCGCTGGCCTGCCTGACCTATGGCATACAAAGCCGGAAAGGTTTTGTCTTGCTTACCGGCGAGGTGGGTACGGGGAAGACGACGCTGATCAACAAGCTGTTGGAGTGGTTACGCCTGCAACAGGTGGCTACCGCTTTTATTTTCAACTCGCGCATGGACGTGCCGCAACTGCTCGACTTCATGATGGCGGATTTCGGTATTCCTTGCGACACGAAGGCGAAAAGCCAGGTGCTGCAGCGTCTCTATAACTGGTTGCTCGATCGCTACCGAGCCGGGGAAACGGCGGTGCTGATCATCGATGAGGCGCAGAATCTTTCCGACGAAGCGCTGGAAGAGATTCGTATGCTGACGAATCTTGAAACCTTCACCGAGAAGCTGCTCCAGATCGTCCTGGTCGGACAACCGGAACTGGAACAGCGCCTTAAGCAGCCGCAGCTGCGGCAGTTGCGGCAGCGCCTGTCGCTGCGCGCCAAGACCCATCCCTTCAATCTTGAGGAGACGAAGTCTTATATCACCCAGCGTCTTCGCATTGCGGGGTCGAACGGCGATCCGATTTTCGACGCCGAGGCTACGGTCGCGATTTTCCGCTATTCGCTGGGCATTCCGCGCATCATCAATTTACTCTGCGAGCACTGCCTGGTGAGCGCATTCGTCGATCAGAAAAAGACGGTTGCGGCTGGAGTTGTCGATTCTGTCGCTCGCGATTTCGATCTGGCCGACGGCACCGCCGCGGCCGCTATGACGGCGCCGGTCCCATCGTCGGAAAAGTTTGATCTGGTCGAGGCCTTGCGTACACTGGCAACCCTGGCCGACCGGCTGCGTCAATCTGAGCAACAAGATCTCCCCAAGGAAAGGAAACTATGAGCCGCATCCATGACGCATTAAAACGCGCCGAGCAGGAACGAGCAACCTCCACGGGGACGCATGTCGAGCCCGCTTTGGACCAAAACCAGTTTCAAAACCCGTTCCCATCGGAAGCGCAAGCTGACACCGCGCCCTTGCCGCTGCCGATGGCAGCCGCTCCGATGCCAACCCTGGCTTCGAGCAACTCCGGGCTGAATTACGAATCGCTGCTCGCCCGCTGCCAGCAGAGTGCCTGGACTCCGGATCCGCGCACCATGCTGTTCTTTCAGGCGGACGATACTCGGGTGGGCGCGGAAGAATTCCGCACCCTGCGTTCCCGGCTCTACCAGATCCGCGAGAAGATTGCGCTCAAGCGTTTGCTGGTGACCAGCGCGCTTCCGAAAGAAGGAAAGTCGTTCGTGGCCGCCAACCTGGCGCAGGTGATGGTGCGGCAACACGGACGCCGGGCTCTGCTGATCGACGCCGATCTCCGAAACCCCGGCATGCATCGCCATCTCGGGGCGCCGCAATCGCCCGGCTTGAGCGATTACCTAATGGGAGAATGCGACGAGTTCGCCGCTCTGCAGCGTGGGCCCATGGATAACCTGTTCTTTCTTCCCGCTGGCCGTGCCGTTCCGAGTGCTCCTGAGTTGCTGGCCAACGGACGTCTGAAAATGTTCCTGCAGCGCGTTGAGCCGCTTTTTGACTGGATCATCATCGATTCGTCGCCAGTGATTCCGGTATCAGATGCAACCTTGGTGGCGGGAGTCTGCGACGGCATTTTGATGGTGGTGCGTTCGGCGGTCACGCCTTCAGACCTTGCGAAACGGGCGCGGGAAGAGTTTCCCGACAAACTGCTGCTGGGAGTGGTGCTGAACGGCGCTCCGGCGGGGAAACTGGCACAGTCGAAGTACTACTACGGCGAGGCGATGAGCAGTCACGCCTGAGAGGAACCGAGGTCAAATTGATTCGGCTCTTTCATGTCTATTATCCGATTCGGACGCTGATCCTGCTGCTGGGAGAGGCCCTGATTGTCTGGACCTCGTTCCTGGCGGCGGCGGTGCTCGCTCTTCGGGAAGACAGTTACCTGGTGCTCCGCTATGAGGGCGGCTACATCAAGCTCTTCATCTTCACCGCCGTCGTGTTGCTATGCTCGCATTGGTTTGATCTTTACGATACCGCTCGTTTGAACACTCCGGGAGACCTTTATTTTCGCCTCTTCATGGTGCTGGGTGTACTGGCCTTTGTGACGGCGGGTGTCAGCTTTTTCCGGCCCGATTATCTCCTGGCGGGCAACTCGACCGTGCTGGGCCTGGTGATCCTGACGGTTGCCCTTTTTGGATGGCGTCTCGGTTACGGATGGCTGGTGCAGTTGCCACTGCTGGTGGAACGTGTTTACGTTTTGGGCACGGCTGATCGCGCCCAGCGCCTGGTGCAGGGCCTGCGCAAGAATCCGGAAATAGGTGTGGAGATCGCCAGTTGGACGGGGAAACTCGAAGGAGAGGTGACGCGCGAATCGGTGGCGGCTCATTTGATGGAGGTGGTCAAGAAGCAGAAAGTCCATCGCGTCATCGTTGCCATGCATGACCGTCGCGGCACCATTCCCATGGAGGAACTCCTCGAACTGCGCATGGAAGGGGTGAAGGTCGAAGAAGCAACCTCCTGGCTCGAAAGGATCTCGGGCAAAATCGAGATCGAAAACCTGAATCCCAGCTGGCTCGTGTTTAACGAAGGCTTTCGTCGCGGCTCCGCCTTTATCATGGTTCGCCGCGTGCTTTCCGTCATCATCTCGCTGCTCGGTCTCATTCTCACTCTGCCCTTGTTTCCCTTGATCATGCTTGCCATCAGCCTCGATTCCAAGGGACCTGTGTTCTATACCCAGACGCGCATGGGCAAGGCCGGACGCCTCTTTAAGGTGGTGAAGTTCCGCACCATGCGCCACGATGCGGAAGCCGCTAACGGCCCGCAATGGGCGGGCAATCATGACCCGCGAGTTACGCGCGTGGGCAAGTTCCTGCGGACTACGCGCCTCGATGAGATTCCGCAATTGTGGTGCGTGCTCAAAGGCGATATGGCTTTCGTCGGCCCGCGGCCCGAGCGTCCGGAATTCATCGAGATGCTCTCCAAAGAGATTCGCTTTTACGGAGTGCGTCACATGGTGCGGCCTGGGGTCACTGGATGGGCCCAGATCAAGTACAAGTACGGCAGCACGATCGACGATGCGCGCGAAAAGCTGCAGTATGATCTTTTTTATATCAAGAACGCCTCCATCGGCCTGGATCTGCTGATCATGTTCCAAACCGTTAAGACGGTGTTGTTGCGCCGAGGCGCGCAATGAGCCAGGAGAAGCGGTTATGGATTTTCTGGATGCGATAGGGTGGGACAGAGTCGGGTCAAGCATGTTGAGAGCCACCAAGGGAATCTTTGGACGACTGGGTCGTCGACCCTCGCGGTATCGGCATCAGTGGATTTAGAAAGAAGGTATTGTGGCAATCAGCGATAACATATCTGCGGCCGGGCAGTTGCCAGGCAGGCGCTTAGCCGTCAAGCTCGCGGATCCGACCAAGTTTGCCTTTTTCTGGCTGAGCGCGTTTTTCTTTGTCTACTGCGCCCGCCCGGAAGACTGGTTTCCTGGCCTTAAGTACATACCGTGCGCCAAGGTCACGGCGATCCTCGCCATGTGGGGTCTGTTTACCGCTCTTGGTAAAACCAAGCGTACTTTCAAAGACGTGCCCAAGGAAGGAAAGCTACTTTTACTGCTGATCGGGTTTTATTATTTCGCCGCCCTGTTGTCTCCGATCTGGAAAATGGGTGCGCTCAATCACACCATCGATTTTTCGAAGGTATGGGTGGCGTGGATACTCACCTTCCTGCTGATCACCGACTTCGGGCGTTTGCGGCAGATCATCGAAATCCAGGCTGCTTCGGTCGCCGTAATTTGCACCGTCTCCATCATCAAAGGTCACAGCCAGCCGCGATTGGCGGGCGTGATCGGCGGCGTTTATTCGAATCCGAATGACCTGGCGTTCGCCATTGTGCTCACCCTTCCTTTCGCCCTCGCCTTTCTTCTCACCAGCAAGGGCGCAATCAAGAAAGTGCTGTGGACCTTGGCCATGCTGATTATGCTGGCGGCCATGATTCTTACCGCTTCGCGCGCCGGATTCTTAAACCTGATGATTTCCGGCACAGTGACTCTGTATCACTTTGGTTTCAAGGGGAAACGCCCGATGCTGATCGTGGGCGTTTTGCTTTCCGGAGTGCTCTTGCTGGGCGTGGCAGGCGGAAAGCTTTATGACCGCTTTCAGGCGCTTGGGGGTGACAGCACGACCGACGAATCGGCCTACGGATCGTATCAGGATCGCATGTACCTGATGGAGCGGGCACTCGACGGCATCGAACATTATCCTCTGTTCGGGCTCGGCGCCAACAACTTCATGACCTACTCCTTGATCTGGCATGAAGTGCACATGACCTATTTGCAGGTTGCCGTCGAAGGCGGGATTCCCGCCCTGATTGTCTATCTCATGTTCTTTCGTTGTGGTTTTAAGAACCTTAAGACCATGCGCAGGGCGACAAATCTCGACACGCATACAGTGCTGTTTGTGGGCGCGCTGCACAGTTCTCTGATCGGCTTCGTTGTGGGGGCATGCTTCGCGCCCGAGGCCTATCAGTTCTTTCCCTATTTTGCCGTAGCCTTCACGTCGACCTTGTTCCAGACCTTGAAAGAAAGAGAGCAGGAACCAATAACGCAGCTTCCGTCCCCGAAGAAGCCACGACATTTCCTGGAGGTTTATGCCGATTACGGAAGAACAGGTGCAGTCACCCCTGTCCGCTGATTTGCAGGCAATTTTGCGTTGCCTGAGCTGCGGCGGAAAACTCGAAGCTGCGGCATCGGGAGGTTACGTGTGCTCGGGATGCAAGCGGGTGTATCCCTTTGTCAATGGGATCGCGCGTTTTGTGGATACACAGCATTATGCCGCGAGCTTCGGTTTTCAGTGGCACCGCTATCAGACCACGCAGCTTGATAACGACGAGGTCCGTGAGGCCGATCGAAATTTCCGCATGAAGACCGGACTTCGGCCCGAAGAACTGAAGGGAAAACTGGTGCTGGACGTAGGTTGCGGCATGGGACGCTTCGCCGAAGTGGCTACGCGATGGGGCGCGCGGGTGGTAGGCATCGATCTGAGTGCGGCGGCCGAGGTGGCTGCTAAAAATCTTCCCGACCGTGAATTTGTCGCTTTCCAGGCTGATGTTTTCGCGCTGCCATTTGCTCCCGAGAGCTTCGATTTAATCTACAGCCTGGGAGTGCTGCACCACACACCGGACTGCGAAGCCGCCGTCAAAGCTCTCGACCGGTATTTGAAGCCCGGCGGCATCCTGGCGGTGTGGCTCTATAGCGGATACAACAAGTGGTATCGCTTCAGCGATTTCTGGCGGCGTTACACGCATAAGATGAAGCCAGAGGCGCTGCACGGCATTCTGAAAGTTGCCGTGCCGGTCTTTTATCATCTCGAGCGCGGATTGCGCCGCGTGCCTTTGATCGGCAAGCCGGCGGCGGGCGCAGTTCATCATGTATTTCCGGTGAATCGCCAGAAAGATCCCGAAGCCCGCGTGCTGGACACCTTTGACTGGTACTCTCCTAAATATCAGTCGAAACATACCTACGAGCAGGTTTACAAGTGGTATGAGGCGATGGGGATGGAGGACGTGCGGATTGGTGAGTTCTCGATTGCGATGCGAGGACGCAAGCCCACCCGGCAAAGCTAGCGTTTGCGGTGGACACAGCGCTTTGACGGCACGTCGTTGACCGCAAATGCTCCCCGAAGCCTTGTGCTCGGCGTCTTATCACCATAACTAACGATGAGCCTCGGGAAGAAAATCGCGTACGGCAAGAAAGTTTTGCCCGGAGGGACTTGGCGAGCGCTGAGTCGCCGGGTGCACGGTCCGGTGCACCTGATGATTGCCGTGGCGGATCACTTCGAGCCCGCCATCGTTCCGGGGCAGGGCGACAAGCGAGCTCCGATGGGTGAGCAGGAGCGCCGCCTGGAGTCGTGGCATCGCGAGTATCCGAAGGTGGTGGATCGCTGGCGGGATTACGATGGCCATCCCTTTGCCCATACCTACTTTTATCCGGCGGAACAGTACGATGGCGGCTTGCTCGATAGAATTGCGGAGCACTGCCACGCCGGGTGGGGTGAGGTCGAAGTTCATCTGCATCATGGAATGTCAGAACCGGATACGGCCGAAAACACGCGGCGCCTGCTGGTGGAGTTCCGCGACCGGCTGGCATTTCAGCATCGCTGCCTGGCTGCCCAAGAAGGTTCGAGCCAGCCTCGCTATGCTTTCGTGCATGGCAATTTCGCGCTGGCCAACTCTGCCGGCGGGCGGTTCTGCGGCGTTGATTCGGAGATGAAAATTCTCGCCGACACAGGTTGCTATGCCGATTTCACGCTGCCGACGGGGCATTATCATCCGGCGCAGACGGCAAAAATCAACTCGCTTTATGAATGCGATTTGCCGCTCGACGAGACCGCTCCGCACCGAGAGGGAAACGATTTGACCAAGGGACGCCCGCCACGCATTTTCCCGCTGATGATTCAGGGGCCTCTCCTCGTCGATTTCGGCGGTAGCCGGCGCGCTTTGAAGCCGATCTTCGAAACCGGCGCTATCACGGAATCGAATCCTATAAACCTGCGCCGGTTTGCGTTGCAGAAACGGGCGCGTGTTCACGTCCACGGACGACCCGATTGGCTGTTCATCAAAATGCACTGTCACAGCATGAATCCGAAGCAAAGAGATGCGGTGGTGGGAGATCCGTTTCGAAGTTTTCTGGAAAAATTGGTGGGCGGCGCGGCGGAGCGGGAAGAGAAACTGCATTTTGTGACAGCCCGGGAAATGGCGAACATTATTCTCGCGGCTTGCGACGGCAAGGACGGGAATCCCGGCGAGTACCGCGACTATCGCTTCAAACTCCTCAGGGATCTGCCGATCGCGGGCGGGAAGGCCGATTCCGTTCCGGTCAACGTCGGTTGAGCAGTGTCAATGTGATAAGTGTCGGCGTGAAAGGGTAGAAAGCCAAGATGTGCGGAATTGCCGGAGTGGTGAGCACAACCCGTGAGAGCGATATTACCGAAGCTCTTGTGCACCACATGTGCCAGCAGATCGTCTATCGCGGTCCCGATGACGAAGGGCTGTACGTGGCCGATGGCGCGGGGCTTGGCATGCGGCGCCTCAGCATCATCGATCTTTCCGGCGGCCACCAGCCCGTATTCAACGAAGACCGCAGTGCCTGGATCGTATTCAACGGCGAGATTTATAACTTCCCCGAGCTTCGTCCTGAACTGGAGAAGCGCGGCCACCGTTTCTACACCAGGACCGATACCGAAGTCATCATTCACCTCTACGAGGAAATGGGCGCGGATTGCGTGCAGAAGCTGCGCGGCATGTTCGCCCTGGCCATCTACGACAAGACAAAGCGCAAGCTCGTGCTGGCGCGCGATCGGCTGGGCAAGAAGCCGCTTCACTACGCGCTGCTGAAAGGCAAGCTTTATTTTGCTTCGGAGATCAAGTCGATCCTGTCGGTTGCTCCCGAACTGGCGGAGGTCAATGCGCAAGGGCTTCTGGAATACCTGTATTACGGCTATGTTCCCGACCCCATTACGGCGTTTACCGGAATCCAAAAGCTGCCTCCGGGACATCTGCTGGAATTCGAGGACGGCAAGATTCAAGTTCGCCAATACTGGGATTTGCCGCAATACAACACGCACACGCCGAAGAGCGAAGAAGAGTGTCTGGAGGAACTGGAACATCGGCTGCTGGAAGCGACTCGCATCCGGTTGATCTCTGACGTGCCGCTGGGAGCGTTTCTCAGCGGCGGCACCGATTCTTCCACCGTTGTGGGTTTGATGGCGCAAGCCAGTTCAGGGCCGGTCAAGACCTTTTCGATAGGATTCACCAAAGACGATTTCGACGAGGCAAAATATGCCCGCATGGTGGCGCGCAAATTCGGCACCGATCATCACGAGATGATTCTGGAGCCCAATGTTGTCGAAACCGTGGATCATCTGACGAGCTCGCTCGAAGAGCCGTTCGGCGATTCATCGATGCTGCCTACGTATTACGTTTCGCAAATGGCGCGCCAGCATGTCACGGTTGCTCTTTCTGGGGACGGCGGCGACGAGGTTTTTGCCGGATATGACCGTTACCGTATTCACTCCAACCGGCGTTTTTTTGAGTATGTGCCGAAGTGGGCGCGAAAGTTCTATCGCGACCAAGTGTTTCCGCGCCTGCCGGGCAAAATGCAGGGCCGCGGATTCAGTTACAACGTAACCTTGCCCTGGCAGGAACGATACGTCGATGGACTGTCTTTCCTGCCCGCGTTCGAGCGCGATACTCCATTGCTTTCCGACGATTTTCGGCAAGTCTTGCGGCGCAGCGATGATCCGCAGAACGCGTTGCTGCGCTATTTCGCGAAGGCTCCTGCGAGCGATCCGGTCAGCGAGATTCTCTATGTCGACACTAAAACGTATATGGTCGGAGACATTTTGACGAAAGTGGACCGCATGAGCATGCTGAACTCTCTGGAAGTTCGTGTTCCCATGCTCGATCACAAGTTCATCGAATGGGTCACCGGGCTGCCGCCGGAGTGGAAGCTGCGCGGGAGTACGCAGAAATATATCCTCCGCAAGCTGGCGGAACGTGTGGGTGTGCCGCGCGAGGCCCTCTATCGCCCCAAGCGAGGTTTTTCTCTGCCGCTTGTGCACTGGATGCGCAACGAACTGAAGGATGTGCTAATGATTTTGCTCGAGCCGCGCACGTTGCAGCGCGGATATTTCGAGGCCGATGGCATTCGCAAGCTGATGAACGACCACCTCTACGGAGGCAAGGTGCTGACCGGCCGCATCTGGCGGCTGTTGATGTTCGAGCTGTGGCACCGAAATTTCCTGGAGAAATTCATCAAGCCCGCAGGACTGTTTTCGCTTCCGCTCGTGGCCGATGCGCGGGCGAATGCCGCAGTTTCGGCTCCGGCTCCAGCCTCCGCTTCACCCGCCACGATGGCCACCGCACCAGCGGGAGAATGACCGACGATCGGGAGAATGACTTGGCGAAATCGTGTGCCGTCGAGAGCCTGAAAGGCAGTCCGGAGGCTGCGCTCTCCAATCCTGCCCCCGCCAGCCTGTTTCTGATGACGAATAACTTCGAAACCGGCGGCTCGGAGCGCCAGTTCGCCCTGCTTGCCCAGACTCTCGGCTCAGAACACTTCGAGATTCATCTTGGTTGCCTCTGGCGTCACGGTCCCTTTGCCGCGGGATTCGGTGAGGTCCCGGAATTTCCCATGGGCGGGAGTCTATTCGGATGGAAATCGCTCCGAGGTCGCTTGCTTCTGGGCCGCCACCTGCGACGCAACCGCGTACAGATCGCGCATTCTTTCGATTTCTACACGAATCTTACGCTCATACCAGCGGCTCGGTTGGCGCGCATACCGGTCGTTATCGGCAGCCACCGGCAGCTCGGAGATTTGATGACCCCGTCGCAATTTCGAGCCCAGGCCGAAGCCTTTCGCTGGTGCGACGCCGTGGTTTGCAATTCGCAGGCGGGAGCGGACAGACTAGCAGCCGCAGGTGTGTCGCGTGAAAAGCTTGTCGTGATCGGCAACGCCCTTACGGGCGAGGCTTTCGCCGCTACGCCCGCAGCCTTGCCGCGCCGTCCCGGTGGATTGCGTGTGGGCATGATTGCACGCATGAACGCACGTTACAAAGGCCACTCCAGCTTTCTGCGGATCGCGGTGCTCGTGCACCAGCAGTTGCCTGAGGTTGAATTTGTGCTGGCTGGAGATGGACCACTTCGGCAGGAGATCGAACAAGAAGCGCAAAGTCTCGGCCTCAGAGCGCACGTCTCTTTCCTGGGAGATCGTCGCGATATTCCTGCCGTCCTGGCATCGATCGACTTGGCAGTGCTGACTTCCGACTCCGAAGGTCTATCGAACGTAATTCTGGAAGCGATGGCTGCCGGCCTGCCGGTGGTCACCTATGATGTTGGCGGCAACGCCGAGTTGGTAGACAAGGAACGGGGCGCACTGGTCGCCGCCGGAGATGAAGTGGCGTTTGCCGGTGCGATTCGGCGGATACTTGCGGAAGAGACGTCTTCAGTGCGACAGAAAATGGGGGTCAGTGCCCGCCGATTCGCCGAAGAGAATTTCGGCCTCGAGCGCGTGCGCGGGCGTTATCGCGATCTTTACCAGGACCTGTTGCAAAAAAGGAGGCCGCGGTTGACGGCGAACGACCGCAGTCCGCTCCGAGTTGATGCGACGAAGTCTCCGGGAGCCTGATTGTGGCCGGGAACGAAACCTCCAGAAAGCGCTTGAAGGTTGCGATCGTGGCACCCAGCCTGCGCTACGTCGGTGGACAGGCAGTGCAAGCCGAGTTGCTTCTGCGCCTATGGCGAGACGACCCCGACGTCGAGACGAGTTTCATCGCCGTGGACCCGCCGCTGCCTCGCTGGCTGGCATGGGCTGAATCCATTCCCGGCTTGCGTACGATCCTGCGCGAGCCGATCTACTTCGTGCACCTTTGGCGGGGCCTGCGGGAGGTTGAGATTGCTCATATCTTTTCCGCGTCCTATTGGTCATTTTTGCTGGCACCGGCGCCGGCGTGGCTGTTTGCACGACTCCGCGGCAAACGTGCGCTGATCAATTATCGGAGCGGGGAAGCACGCGATCACCTGCGGCGCTTCCGGTCAGGCAAATTCATCCTGTCGCGAGTGGATGAAATTGTTGCTCCCTCCGGCTATCTGGTGGACGTCTTTCGCGAGTTCGGCCTGAGCGCCGTGGTTGTTCCGAACGTGGTCGACTTGTCGCAGTTTCACTATCGGGAACGTAACCCTTGTCTTCCGCACTTGGTCTGCACGCGTGGATTCTCGGCCTATTACTGCGTCGATGTGGTGGTGCGCGCCTTTGCCGAAGTCAAGAAAGTGTATTCCGGGGCCAAACTTGATCTGGTGGGCGGCGGACCGCTGGAGGAGGACATTCGCAAGTTGGTGGAGGAGTTGAAACTCGCCGACGTGACTTTCTTCGGCGTCGCCTCCCGCCACGAGATCGGGAAATGTTACGATCGCGCCGACATTTTTATCAATGCTTCATGGCTCGATAATATGCCGGTTTCGATCATCGAAGCGTTCGCTGCTGGGACGCCTGTGGTGACCTCCTCGCCAGAGTCGATTCCGTACCTGGTCGAAGACGAAAAGACCGGCCTTCTTTCACCAGTCGGAGATGCAAAGGCGCTGGCTGCGAACGTGCTGCGCTTGCTTTCGGATCCCGCGCTCGCTACCCGGATGGCGCAGAATGCGTACTCGGAGTCGAGTAAGTACACTTGGACGGCGGTGCGCGCGCAGTGGCTGACGGTGTATCGACGGTTAGTAGATGGCCACTAAGTTCCCAACGTCGAAGCCGAGAGGTGACTTTTCTCTGAAATAAGAGCAAGAGTCAATTTCGGAAAACTGGTGTATACTTCGCCGTGTCCTCCCCAGGGAAGATCCTGTCGTCGTAACCCATCTTGTCGAGGTGCGGCCATGAGAGCATTCACCCGTCGATTTGCTTTTCTCGGCATCGTCATGCTAGCTGTTGTGTGTTCGCTTAGCGGATACGCCCCTGCACAAGACGAAGCTTACGGCGTTGTGGTTCCCACTGCTGTTAATTTCGGCCCGGTGCTGGTAGGACAAACGAGTCCGCAACAACGTGTGACTCTGAAGAACACTGGGACTTCGGAACTCACAGTATCCAGCATTTCGATCAGTGGCAATTTTGCTCTCCCAGGAAATCAGTGTGCGGCAGGAGTCAAGCCGGGCACACACTGTAATGTCTACGTGACGTACACTCCCCACGCTCTTGAAACCGATACTGGCACACTTACATTCGTCGACAATGCGTCCAACACCCCCCAGACTGTTTCGCTTACCGGTACGGGAGCCACTACGGTTCTGACCAAGACCACGGTGACGACATCGTCGAAATCGATCTATGCAGGACAACAGGTCACCTTTACGGCTACAGTCACATCTCTGGGCGGGGGAGTGATCCCTGACGGCGAGCAAGTGTATTTCTCTAGCTCAGGTGGCGGATTAGGGTACGCCACATTGCAAGCGGGAGTTGCCATTCTCACCACATCCAACTGCCGCGGGACTGACCAGGCCACGCAGAAAGTAACAGCCCAGTATGTGGGGGACCAGAGTTTTTACCCTAGCCAGGGTAGTGTAGATATATTTGTCTTTAAGTACGAAACAACTGTAACGGTGACGTCAGATCCCAATCCTTCAGTTTATGGACAGCCCGTTACATTTACCGCTAGTGCTAGTTGCGGATGCCCCGAGACTCCAGGCGGACGGATGATTTTGCATTTCCCGAAGCACAGCCCGAGTCGCGGCGGTAGCTATACGCTCCGGACATTAGAGGACGTGGGTAGCTATTATGTAGAAGGCCAATATTTTGGCGACGCGTACACGACGCCAGCATGGGGTTCAGTGGTTCAGGTCGTCACTCCGACCAGTACTACAATCGCCATCAAATCCTCAAAGAGCCCGTCCAAACTGGGGCAGTCTGTGACGCTTCTTGCTATCGTCCAGTCTCCTTGGCCTGAAGTGAACGTCATTTATGGTTCCGTTACCTTCACTTCGGGAGGAAACACGCTCGCCACCGTCGAACTTAAGGACAGCAGGGGCAGCTTAGTTATTTCGTCACTTCCCGCGGGTCAAAATACGATTACGGTGACTTACACTCCGGGCAATGACAATTACCTGGGCAGTTCGGGATCGGTCGTGCAGACTGTGCAGTGACAGCAATCGTGAAGGAACCAAGTTAGGCGTCTTGTCCCATGGATGGAACGGGCGTGGCTTCGAGGGCGCGAGGAGCGCTGGACGGTTCCGACGGCGGATTGGCTGATGCCTCGAGCCAGCCTACGGGATGAACTACGGGCTGCCGGATCGCCTCCAACACTCGCGCCGGTGCGCCCTCGCCCAAATCTCCCGCTACAGTCACCGCGCTGCTGGGAAAGTCTGTAATCGGCCAGTGGAAGCGATCAAAGGCGTGACGCGCTAACGAAATTTTCTCCGGATCATACGCAAGCAGATGAGCGCCCACCCAATCCATGGCGGCGGCGTTGTTCGAGCCGAGGATGAGCCCCATATTGAGCGGATCAGGCGCCAGCGGCCCGTTCCCTTGGCCAGCAACCACGGCGTCGGCAATGTGGATGACGCGGCGCTGAACCTCTTCGCTGATGGTGGCGTCCGTCCTGCCGTAAAGAAGAATGCGATTCAGATCGAGGCACGTTCTCCAGATCGTGTCGTTGCCCGACCACGAACCGTCGGTGCCCGTGCGGTCTCCCTGTGCGCGAGAGGTGCGGGCGAAAACACCAAACAGAAGCCGCCAGAGCATCCCGGCCGCGTAGGAGGAGGTCAGGTTCTGCCGGTCGCTGAGGTACTCGAGCGCGTGCTTGACGAAACCGTTGCCGGGATAGCAATCGCCTCCGCTTTCGGATCCGCCGACCCTGTGGTGCGGCAAATATTCCTTGTTGCCGTTGATGCCGATCAGATTCTTGAGAGCGCAGGTAATGCCCGCTTTTCTGTGCGTCTTCAGTTTAGGCAGGTTGATAATAACGTCGGCTTCGACTACTTCTTTCGCCACCAGATATTGATGGACTCCCGCGTGATGCGTCCTTGCCATCAACCGGGGATCGTACCAGGCCACGCGGAAGCGGTTCCCATTGGTGCTGATCGGCTCCAACAGGCTCTCTCGGCCAAGGTCGAAAAGGATAAAACGATCTTCCGGTTGCACGCCTTCCGCCGCGACACGTACGCCATGGACCAGTGTGGCGATCGTCCTGCGAAAGTCGCGCACACCCTTGAATCGGGAATCGCGCGTCTTCTGCGATTGCGCCCAGGTTCGCAGGCCCATTTTCTCCACCAGCACGTCGAAATTGCATCCCTGAATTGGAGCGTCACCGACCAGAACCTCCGAGGCCTCGGTTTGCAACGCTGCTTCGACGGCTGCCCGGATCAGGGAGACATGCGTCACCAGGCAGTCCATGCCACCCGGGCCTTCGTTCTCGTGGAGGACAAGATTGGGCTTGATCAGAACGCGCGCGCCGGGCGGAATAACGTTGCCGAAGGGTCCACGGTCGCCGTCGCCGTTACCCGACCAGCCCAGTGTGTCGGCCACGCGGCGCAGAGCTTGGGAAACGGAATTGTCGGTTGATTCCTTTTCGAGCATCGGATATGAGCACGAGGGAAGGCGGGCGATCCCGACCTTGGGGACGAACGTGTGCTCGGAGAAAGGGCGCGCCGTCATGCTCGGGAGGCCGGTACCGTTTCGCCGGCAACGGTTGTGCCCGTCGCGCTCACATCGGAGCGGGTAAAACGGTACTTGCCGGCGGCGGACAGTGGAATCTCAGCCACTTCACGTACCTCGACCTGAATGAGGTGGCCGGGACAGATCGCTTGTATCTGGCGAATCGATTCTCGAATCTTGTCCTCGCGCGACTTGCTGTCGCCCGAACCAGCCACCACCGAGAGGATGATTTTGTCGGGCGCTGTCTGATGAAACTGAAAGGTCACGATTCCATCGCTGCCGTACATGAGGTGCGTGAAGAACTCTCCGTGGACGACGCGGCCATCGGGAAAGATGAAGTTGTCGCTGGTGCGCGCGATCTCCAGCCGCATTAGCGGAAAATGATTGTCGCAAGAGCAGGTTTCATCGGAAAGATAGCCGCCGTCTTCATTGCGATAACGGATGAAGGGCATCGACCAGTTGCGCAGAGAGGTCAAAAGAAATGGGCGTGGAGCGTTATCGAGCCGGCCCTCTCCTTTCGTCCGGTCTTCTTCCATCACGACAAAGTCGGCGTTGATATGCATCTTGCCCGCGGGACATTCGGCGGCAATGTTCTGCACTTCGCTCGAGCCATAACAGTCGAATACTTTGCAGTGGAAAACACGCTCAATGACTTCACGCTGCGGCTGATAAAGTTTTTCCGCCGTCGTAAAAACGCCCTTGATACGGCCGATAGTTTTCGCTTGGTGATCGAGAAATCCGGCAAAACGTGCAATGGTCGAGGCATACCCAAGAATCACTCGAGGACGCACCCGACGGAAACGCTGCACCCAGTCAGCCATTTCCGCCTCTCCTGAATAGAACGGGTCGAATTGATAGGTGCGACGAGCGAACTGGCGGAGTTCAAATTCCGCGCGCGTCATAGCATACAATTTGTCGTTGCCGCCCCAGAAGAACGCGATCATCTCTCCCGGGCGCCAGCCGCATTGCATAAGGTTGCGGTAGGTTCCGGCATCACTTGCGACCATGTAATCGCTGCTGCGGAAGAACTTCAAGGGTACCCCGGTCGATCCGCCGCTGAAATGAGGCGTCAGTTTTTCTAGAGGTACGTCCTCCCGAATAAGATCGCGCTGATTTTCACGGATGATGTCTTTGGTCAGAATGGGGAGCCGGGCAAAATCATCCCAGTTCCGGATGTCTTCACTCTTGATCCCGAGCGTGGAAAAAAGTCTTCTGTAATAGGGCACGCGACTTTCGGCGTGAGAGAGTAGTGCGAGAAGATCGCTGAACTGCTTTTCGCGGACCTCTTCGGGCGAGCGGAACGGCGCTTGCTCAATCTGTTCCAGCACTTGCAGCGTATCAACGCCGCGCAACCGGCAGGTAAGAGAGAGAAGAGCGTGCCCGAGGACGGGGCCGCGGTTGGAGGAGGGTCTCATCGGGCTGCTCCCGTGGGCGGGTTGGCGTCAGGAGCATCCGAGATTCCCATGCGATTGATTTCTCCCATGCGGGCGAGCGGCGTATAAGTCTTCAGCCAAAGTTTCAGATCGAAGTAGATGGGATATAGAAAGCTCATCAGGCTTACTGGCAAACTGCGGCGGCGATCGGTTTCGGATTTGGCCACTTCGTAGCCTGTTTCGAGCAACAAGTTGCCGATCAAGCTTTCGACCTCGGCGATCTCACTTTTCGACAATACTGTCTTCCACCGTTCAATCGGATTCGACTCTACTTCCTGTCCATCGCCACGAAACGAAGAGTTAGGATTGCGCAACGATTCCTGAGCATTCTGCTGGATGCGCTCGTAGTCGAGCTCCTGATCGATGAAGGCTCCCAGACGCGCCAGCGTTTCGTGGGGGCTGCGCACCACATCTTCGTAGTGGACTTCCAGGTAATCCCCGCCCATGCGGCGGCCATGCTTGCGGCCTTTGCTGACCATCCAACGCCAAAAAATCGCGGGTGCCAGCAAGGCGCGTTTCTTGTCCCACGGTAGAGGCTTGATCCAGCCGATGCGATTCAGAGAAACGGTTACGTCCCGGCCGTCGCGGATGATATGAACAATCAGTGCATCGGGAAACAGTTTCTTGATCGTCGGAAGATACAGAAGGTGCAGCGGAGTAGATTCGGCCCAACGTTCCACGCTTTGCTTGCGGCTGATGGTTTCCATCAGAATCCGCAGGAAATCGCCGGCGTTGCGGCATTCTTCCAAAATCCTTGGTTCGATTTCTTCCCGCGTCAGACCGGAGCGGTAGAACAATTTGCTTCGCAGCCAGTGATCCAGAAGGTCGCGACGATTTTCGAGTTTGGCAAGGTTCCCGAAACGCAGGCCAATCAGATTGAAGGCGTTGCTCTCGGCGTGGTAGACGGCAAAGCCTCCGGCCGAAAGAAGAGTGTGGTAAAGCATCTTGGTGCCCGAGCGTCCGCAGCCCAGCACGAACACTGGAGCCTTCGAGCGTGCGCCGCGAGTTGAGCCGACGGGCTGCTTATCGACTAATACTGACGTCGGATTCATGATGTTCAGCCTTGGGCGTCTCCGTAACGCGCCCCGCGTCTTTGGTCCGCAATCCATCCTGAGCTGGCGCATCCTGCAGTTGAAGCACGGATAGATTGGCCAGACGCCCGGCCAGGGTATTCAGCTTGAGCCACAATTTGGTCTCGAGATAGTTCTTATAGATTGCGCGCCTTGCCCAATCGCGCTTGCCCGGTTTTCGTTCCGCTTCCGGTAGCGACAAAGTGTAGCCATTCTGTTCGAGGCATTCTCCAACAGCGGCTTCGATGGCAGCTACATCGGTGCCGGAGAGGCGCTTCTTCCATCGCCCCAGAGGATTAATTTTCTCTTTACCAGCTTCTTCGCGGAAGGAAGAGTTGGTCTCCGAGAGCCGCCCCAGGCCAGCCCGTTGAATTCGATCGTAGTCGAGATCGTGATCAAGAAAGCCGCCCAACCGGCGCAGCGTTTCGTGAGGATTGGTGATCAACTCCTCGTAGTGAACTTCCATATAGTCGGAAGGGAATCGACTTCCGTGCTCGCGGCCGTTACGCACCATCCACTCCCAATACAGGGAAGTCGCCACAAGGCTTCTGCTTTCTCCCCGGTCCCAGGGCAGGGGCCGGAAGCCGCCCATTTTCTTAAGCGAGAGGGCGATGTCGCGTCCGTCGCGAATGATGTGCAGAAAAAGCGCGTTTGGGATGCAAGCCTTCAGTCGTTCGATGTGAAGAACATTGTCGGGATCGTACAATACCCAGCGCTGGGAGCCTTGGCTTGCGGCGACGGAATCCATAACAATGCGAATGAAATCTCCGCCGTTTTGGCATTCGTCCAGAATGCGCGATGACAAGGGTTCGGCTTCCAGGCCGGTTCGCCGAAAGCCTTTGCTCCGCAGCCAGGTGCGAAGAAGTTTTTCGCGGTTGCGGCGGTTTTTCATCGATCCAAAGCGCGGGATCAGGGTCTCATAGACAGGAAGCAGGCCGCGGTACATGGCGAATCCGCCAGCGGACAGCAGCATGTCATAGAGGAGGTTGGTGCCCGAACGATGACAGCCCATCACGAAGACAGGGCAGTTCTTGCGATGGCTTGGATTCTCGATCAGCACTAAACGAAAGTTTATCACTATGCCAGATCGGGCAGTTACCGGCCGACGAAACGAGCCGGATTACGAAAGTTACCGGTCCCGAGACCATTTCAGAGTGAATTTAGAGGGTGCATTTAAGAAGGGTACAGCGGAGCGCTTACGTGCCCAAGCCCGCTGTTCCATTGGTCACGATGAGTTGTTTGGGGCATCACGGCTGAGGTCTTACCCACCCGATAGTAATCGCCGTGGGTTTCGCTGATCGCTTCTCGCCGGCCTACTCCACTCCGGCAAGCGCGGTATCGACCGCGTCAACATCGGCTCCGATGTCCCTGCCGTCTGTGGCTGCCGATGCGCCGGGCGACGCCTTGCTGCAGCCGGGCGTGTTGGCATGACAGAGTCGCGGGTCCTTACTAACCCCATCTTTTGCATCTCGAATGCCAGCATCTTTAAGAGAAACGACGATCGTTCCCTTTGGCCAGCCACCTTTTTCACCGATGATGAGGTTTTTTTCGAATTTATAATCGACGAAGCAGGCGAACAGCACGGCCTCGGCTCCGGCGCGCTGCGCGTCATGCGCGCAGTTGGCTTTGCCGCCTCCGGTTGAGACCATCTCCCACCGGCCTCCGATCGAAAGCACGCTATTGTTCACGCTGAAGTTAGCTATCTTTTCTCCGGTGTGATTACCGACATAAAAAAGCGGACCGGGCACAAAGGCTGTTATGTGATCGAAAGCTATGTCATGTAGCGGTTCAGCGTTAGAGCCTATGTCGGCAAATTCCCCCCGGCCCTTCCAGTCCTGTTCGTGGACGGAGTCAGCAATCAAGTCGTGGATGCTGTACCGGCCTCCGTCCGTGGCAGATCCGCCGGCTTTTGAAAAGCCATTCATCACGGCGATCACGGCAGCGACGTTTCGTATGCGGTTGTAGCGAACCGTCACATCCGTAACCGCGCACTTCGGGCACAGGTTACTCTGGCTCTTCGGAGTAAGCAGGATAGAGAAGCCGGTCTGCGAGAAACCGCCCCAGCAGTTCTCCAGCAGGTTCGCCTCGAAGAGCACGCGAATGCCGCTTTTCAACTCGAAATGATTCTTGATGATTGGAGGGTTGCCCGAGGCATCGGCGGTAAATCCTGGTTCGCCTTGTTTCCAGATCATCGGCTTAAATAGATGGTTGCGGCGGATTTCAAGATCGGTGGGATTGACCTCGGACTTGGCGCCCCCAAACAGAATGTTTTCTCCCGAGGCTTCGAGGAAATTGTTGTAGATCTTCAGCGTGCCAATGGGGTCGTTCCCGTTACCGCCGCCCACGGCCGAGGCGTCGGTGCAGGTGCCCGACTTCGCGACACAATGAAAGCCGCTGAAATAAGAATTGATGACGGCAATAAAGTGGGTACCGTGGATCATTCCGATGCCCTTGTTCATTTCCTCGTCGTTCGGAGGATGAAACCAGTTGCGGTCGAAAATGATGTGGTCAGCACCTTCCGTGACTGCCAGACGGCCGATGCGGCCGCCCGGCTCGGCGGTCCACTCCAAGCCGATAAACCGATAGTGGTCTCCGATTTGCGCCCCGGAAGGCGTTTTATTGAGCAGGGTCGCCATGAGCTTGGCTGGCCCGCCCGCCGGTTGGGCGTAGGGAGGTCTGCCCGGGAGGCTCGCAATACCGGCCCACGCCGGTGAAATTCGGGTTCCCTCCGGAGGCAGTTTGGCGTCCGGCGTGTCCGTTCTAATCGTGATGTAGTGCCGGTCGTCGCATTTCTTCGAGGGCAACTCTTTAATCTCGAACGAGGCGCCCGCCGCAAGCAGAAGTGTGTCTCCACACTTTGCCGATTCGAGCGCCGCATTCAGATCCGCATTGGCTGCGATACGGATCTGCTTTCCGGGGGATGGCGTGCCCTCCAACCCCGTGTAGTAGCAAGACTTCGGAAGCTGCGCTGGCCCATCCTTCTCACCGAATTGCGGCACATCACCCTTCTCGCAGTAGGCGTTCTCTCCAATGGGAAGCGTATTCGCCGCTCCTGCCGCTGTGGGGCTAAGAAGGCTCAGGAAAAAAAGCAGTCCTGCAATTAACAGGCTTGGGATTAACAGGCTTGTGACTAAAGGGAAACGTTGAGAATCCAAGGCGATTCCGTTGGCAAAATTAGGGCTACAACGAAGCAAGGCCACGATGTTAGTTTCTCCTGACTGCACGCCCCGGGTGGGTTGACGTAAAGCGGCCCCGACCGATGTGAAGCCAAATAGTAACAGCAATCGGATGAGATGGTACCACTCAGCAGGCGGAACGCTCTGTTTTTACGGGAGGAGTCCGTACACCACCACACTGTTGTTGCTCCCGATATAAACCTTGCCATTCGCCACTACCTGGTTCGCGAAGTGAGGTAGCGGTGGAAGCGCATCGGTATACAGTCTGGCCAATGTAGTTGCATCAAACGCGGACAGGGTAGCTCCGGTGATCAACCAAAGAACACCGTCGGTATTTCCGTTGGCGGAGATTACGGGCGAATGCCCGGAATCCACTTTCTTCGACTGCGCAAACGGCGTCGTTGCGAGAACTCCATTGGTGAGTTCCACCGCGCTGATCGGGGATCCGGTAGAAGAAGTATAGATCGCGTTATTCCAGTAAACCAGAGCCCCACCCTCTGGAGCGAATGCCGGCAACTCTTGCACAATCTGCGTATCCCCCTGAGTGCAGGTGGCGCAGAAATGGCCCAAATTCTCCTGGTCGAGAATGTAGATGGTGCCTTCCTTCCCGACGACAGCCACTAAATTCGGATACGGTCCCGATTGCTGCGGAAGCACCAGCACCGGTTCGCTCATGTCCAGATCGTTATCATCGAGATACAGTTCGTTGTAGGGCGTGAACCAGTCCGCCAGTTGGAGTTCGTTTCCCGACTCTTTCAATTTGAATACCGATTGGCCGAAGTTCAGACCGGCTGCAAAAGGCCCGTCCGCCGTCGCTCCATAAACGTTGCCGGCGCTGTCAGCTGACAAGCCTCCGCCCCGCATCCACACCGCAGCCGCCGACTCTCCGGGTTCGTCGTCAAACACGCCCGCCGGCTTCAATGTCTTGGCTTTGTAAGCTACAACCCATCCTTCTTCTAGACCGCTACGACACCCATTGGACCCAAAAGCAATGTACAAGTAGCCGTTTTCCAGCAGCAATGCCGGACGGTTGACCTGCATCATGTCGGCGAAAACGTAGTTCACGCCTGCTGACTCGTAGCTTGCCGTGATGACCACAGGGCTGCCGGATTTCTCGAGGCCGGTTGTAACATCCAGCGCGTGTAGGCGATGCACAAATTTCGAATTCTCGTAGGTCTTTGCGACCACATAAAGCGTCCCTGCCACGGGATCGATCACCGGTGTCGAAACGATTCCTACTTCTGTCCAAAATGTCGTTCCCCCGCATTTTTGCAACGAGATCGGCACTGTGGTTGCGCCATTAACCAGGAAAGTAGTATGCCAAAGCGGATTGCCATCGCCGCCGGAATTGCTGTCAGCGTCAAAGGCATAGACACTGTCATGCATAGTTGCTACATAGACGACGTTATGAACGCCCGCGCCGGGAATCGTGATGCTCGGAAGGTAAAGGGCTTGCCCAATTACCTGTCCATCGACGGGCTGTGTGAAAAGCTGTCCGAAGTTCGCCTGGTTTACGTTTTGCGGCGTGAGAATGGTTTCGCTGGAGTTTGCGCCGGAACGCAGGTTGTCATAGTGCCACGTGGTCACGGCCACTTGGCCCCAGCCGGCTGTCAGACAGACGAGGACGAAACATGAAAGCGTGACCGCAAACGCGCGAGTTCGTAAAGTCCCAAGCACAGGGAAAACCTCCACAACCATAATTTCGGTTGCAAAATCACATTTCTGAAAAACGCCTGCAAGCGCAGAGTGGGGGGGCAACTGCAAGGGCGGCGCAACCTATCTGCGACAGAATACTGGGAAATTCCCGAATCGGTCAAACTCATTAGGGCGTCTAGCCGAAAATGCAACCTATTGCAGTTGCGGGTCATCGCCGATGCTGCGACTGAAAACCTTGGGGGGCCGACCCGTACCTGATGAATCAGCTTACTTTTGTAACAGATACGACTCGGCCAGAGGCGAAAAGCGTTTTCAAAGCGACTCTAACTGGGCGATACTAAGAGGGAGAGTCCGTCAAGGTCGTTCCATCGGGAATGTCAGACAAAATAGCTAAGAATGTAGTGTCGGTGGACGTGGAGGACTACTTCCACGCGGAGGCCTTTTCCGGCCTCGTCGATCGCGCTCGCTGGGACAGCTGCTCGAGCCGGGTGGAGGCCAACACGAGGCGTCTTCTTGGATTGCTGGGCGAGCTCAATCTACACGGCACTTTTTTTGTACTTGGTTGGGTCGCGGAACGCTACCCGGGGTTGGTCCGGGAGATTGCAGCTGCTGGCCATGAGTTGGGGTGTCATTCCTACTGGCATCGACTGATCTATAAGCTCGATCCGGCGGAATTCAGAGAAGATACCCGCCGCGCCAAGAACGTCATTGAACAAATCGCAGGCCAGGCAGTGACTGGATACCGCGCTCCAACCTATTCTGTAATCGACAGTTCTGTGTGGGCGCTCGAAATCTTGGCCGAGCTGGGCTTCACCTACGACTCCAGTATTTATCCCATTCATCATGATCGCTATGGAATGCCGGGTGCGCCGCGAGCGCCCTTTCGTTTTCAAACCCCTTCCGGCCCCATGACTGAGTTTCCCATCACCACCTTTCGCTTGGCTGGACACAATATGCCGGTGGGCGGTGGAGGATACCTTCGTCTGCTGCCGCGGCTCTACACACGACTGGGATTGAAAAGCGTACAAAAAGAGGGCATCCCCATCGTGATCTACATCCATCCGTGGGAGGTCGATCCCGACCAACCGCGGTTGCCGCTGCGCCGGATTTCCGGTCTTCGCCATTACACCAATCTGGCGCGCACATTCGAGCGTTTCAAGAGCGTGCTGCAAGCAGGAAATTACACCAGCTTCCGTGAAAGCGGACTTGCCGATACGGCCAAGGATTTTAACTTTTATGAATGGAACCAGCACAAAAACTGACGAAACCCAGCAGATAGCGAAATATTGGAACGATATCGCCTACGACTTCGACGCCATTTACACAGGCAAGAAGAATCCGATCGCGCGCGGGCTCGACCGCTGGCTCCGGCGGGATATCTACCAGCGTTACGAGTGGGTCATGGGCCAGGCCGGGCCTTCCGATTTGCATGGCCTGACGATCTGCGACATCGGCTGCGGCTCGGGACGCTTTGTCGCTTCTCTCGCGAAACGCGGTGCAACGGTTACCGGCCTCGATTTTGCGCCGGAAATGCTGAAACTCAGCCGGCAACTGGTCGAAAAGGAAGGCGTCGCCGATCGATGCAAGTTTGTGCTCAGCGACGTCCTGGATTGGAAAACTAACGATAAGTTCGATCTGGTCATTGCCATCGGATTTTGGGATTACGTTGCCGATCCCTTGCCGAGATTGCAGGTGATTCGAAGCATTACCCAGAAGACCTTTCTCTCGGCATGGCCGCGCGCCGGAACTATGCGCGCCGGAATTCGCAAAGTGCGGTTAAAGGCGGACGGCTGCCCGGTCTATTTCTTTACTCAATCGCAGGCCGAAGAGTACCTGCAACGCGCAGGTTTCCGCATCGAATCGCACGAGATTCTGGGGCAACTGCACTGCATCAGGTCGACGGCGATTTAACCTCATGGCCAGACTCCTGTTCTGGATCTCAGCCGGATTCGCGGTTTATGTGTACGCCGGCTACCCTCTGCTTCTGTGGGCGCTGCAGGCGCTATTTCGCGGCGCGCGAAGTCCTCAACCGGCTGAGCCCTCGGTTTCTCTGCTGGTAGCCGCTTACAACGAAGCTGCGGTCATCGCAGACAAAATACGCAACGCTCTGGCCCTTGATTATCCGCCCGGCAAACTCGAAATCGTAGTCGCCTCGGATGGCTCCAAAGACGCTACGGTGGAGATCGTTCAATCATTTGTCAAGAATCAGGCCGGCGGCAGAATTCGCCTCCTCAACTATGAAGAAAATCGCGGCAAGATGGCAGTTCTCAACGACGCCATTCCGCAATTAAGCGGAGAGATCGTTGCCTTCTCCGACGCCTCCAGCATGCTTGCGGCCGACTCGCTACGCACCCTGGTTTGCTGTTTTAACGACCCTCGCGTAGGTGCCGCCAGCGGAGTCTATCGCCTGTTGAAAAAGGATCAAGCGCAGCTCGGGTCGCAAGAAGATCTTTACTGGAAATACGAAACGTTCCTGAAGGTGCAGGAGGCGAAGCTGGGCACTTTCACTGGCGCCCATGGATCTTTGTATGCGATTCGCCGCGAGCTATATCCATTTCCTCCGTTGGCTACCATCAACGACGACTTCACCATTCCCATGCGCATTCTGGAGCGCGGTCACCGGGTCGCCTACGAACCGGCAGCGGTGGCCTACGAAGAGGCGCATGAGATGGAAGGATTTTCGCGTCGTGTACGAATCACTGCAGGCAACATTGAGCAATTGCGAGAGATTAAGAGCCTTCTCTGGCCGCCGCGGCCGTTCGTCCTCTTTTGCCTGCTATCCCACAAAACCGGACGCCTGGTGGTGCCGGTTTTCATGCTCACTGCGCTCGCCGCGAACATCATCCTGCGAGAACAATTCCCTTACAACTGGCTGCTGCTGGGTCAAGGACTCTTCTACGGCCTCGCTGCATTGGGAGCAATCGTTAGCCTCCCCAAAGTTCTCCGGCTGCCTTACTACTTTTGTATGATCAATTCCGCGTTATTTGCATGGGTCTATCAGGCGCTGCGTCATGGCCGCGCGATTCCATCGCGGGTGCAGCTCGATCAGCTGGGGAATCGGCCGCCCGCCAGTTAGCAGGTTGTGCATCAACAGAAAAAATTGAGGTCCACGGCCTGCCTTGGACCTCAATGGCAAAATCAACCGCAGAATCTACTGAACTCCCGCCAGAGCTTCGTTCAGCCCAGCAACGTCAGCTCCCAGATCTTTGCCGTCGCTCCCCGCGCTCTTGTAAGGACTATTCTGCTCGAGCGCGTAGTTTCCTCCGTTGCCGTTATTGTAGGCAACGAAGCCCACGTTAGTCGGAGACTGGGGGAACATGTTGTTGCTGGGAAACGATGATGGCGCGTAGCGCGAAGGCGGCGCGATCACGGCGTTGTGGTTGAACGTGTACGAGCTAAAGCAGGTTTTCAGCATCGTAGTTGGGACCCCGGAAATCGCGCAGCTGACATCGCCGCCGCCGATATTCCATACTGGAAACTTGCCCGCTGTGATCAGATTGTTCGTAAATACGAATCCGTACATCGGCGGATTCGAGGTGTGGTCTCCCAGGATCATTACGCCGGCTTCAGAATCAGGGAAGCCCGTGACATGATTGATTGTGATCGTGTTCAGCACATTTTTTGGCCAGCCGTTGGCGATGACGAACAGAGCGCCCGGGCCAACGTATTTATTGCTCATGTCATCCATGACAACGTCGTGAATGCTCCAGCGAGATCCCTCTTTAGCTTGTGCCCCGTCATGGCCATTTCCAGAAATGGAGGTTGCCATAATGATGCCGCCTCCGCCATGAGAGATCTGCGAGTATCGGACAGTCACGTCTGTGACCGCACAAATCGGACAGACATCGGCGCCGTCCGGAGTATGCTGGTTCTTCGGGCCGAGCAGTATGCCAAAGCCCGTCTGACTGAATCCCCCCCAGTTGTTCTCCATGAGGTTGGCTTCGATCAGCACGCGTATGGCATTCTTGAGTTCGAGGTGATTCTTGACGATAAAGGGATTTCCTCCAACTCCACCCTGGAACGGTGTGTTGCCCTTCATCCACTGCCACGGCTTGAAGAAGTGATTGGATTGGACGGTAATGTCGGTCGGCGTCGTGGTTGCCTCTCCGCCACCGAACATCACGGCTTCTCCTGCGGCTTCCAGGAAGTTATCCTGGATTTTGTAGGGACCATCCTGGTGATCCCCGGTACCTCCGCTGACCGCGTGCGAGTCCGTACACGAACCGGTAATCGCGGTGCAGTGAAAATCAGTAAAGTAGGAATCCACCACAGCTACGTAAGTCGTACCCCTTAGATTGAAGCCATCCAGAGTCTCATCTTCTTTCGTCCCATGCAGCCAGCTTCGATCAATCACAATGTAGCTCGCCGTACCGTCGTGGGCGACCGAGATCAGGGTTACTGCTCCCTTTGTACCTGCAGGCCGTGTCAATTCCAATCCCAACAGTCGGTAGTGATTGGCTCCGGATTGCAACGCCACCGGTCCGACAAGTCCCGAAACCACAAGCTTCGCCAGTACATTCTGCGGATTATTGCAGGGATATTGCGGACGTCCCGGCAGGGAAGCGACGCCAGCATAACAGGGCGTAACCCGCTGTCCTTCGGCGGGCAGAGCGCTGTCGGCAGCGTTGGTGCGAACAACGATCCAGTGGTCGTTGTCACAGTTCTTAGCGGGGAATTCGAAGCTTCCCGTGAAGGTGGCTCCGGCCTGCAATTGGATCGTGTTGCCACACTGCGCATTGTTCAAAGCTGACTGCAGATCGCCGCCAGCGTTGACGTTAATGACGGAACCGGGCGCGGGCGTTTCCGCCATCGAACTAGAGACAGTTGTGATAGGCAACTGCGCCGGACCATCGTAACCGCCATTGGCGGCCACCGTGACGCTGAATCCACTGGTTGCAGTCTGATTCTTGGCATCCGTAACTGCGACGGTAAAGGCAAAAGTTCCCGACGCGGTCGGCATGCCTGAAAAATCGCCATTTGCATTCATCGCCACTCCAGGAGGAGGTGTGCCTGCTGAAATACTCCAGGTGTACGGTGTAGTGCCGCCCGTCGCGGCGAAAACTTCGCTATAGGGGCTGCCCTGTTGACCCTGAGCTAGGGCCCCGGTTGTGATTTGCGGGCCTTGATTGGTGTCCCCTGGCGACGGGGCTACGCTGAAAGTGACGGAGGCGAACTGGAGTGGATCAGCCTTACTGGTTGCCGTGACTATCACGGTAGTCCGTGACTTTACGATCGGTGCGGTGTAAAGACCGTTGCTATCGACCGAACCCGCCGTTGCCGACCATGTCACAGCCGTATTGGAGGTGCCGCTGACGGAGGCAGTAAACTGATGCTTTTCTTTCGAGAACAGATTTGAGCCCTCTGAAGACAGCATGATTTGAATTCTCATCACGCTACTCGGAGAGTTTCCGTTCGTGCTGCTCTGCGCCGCCATTGTGCCACAAAATACGGCGCTCAGGGTGGCAGCGAGAAATAACGAGTGGCAAAGGCGCTGTGAAAGCGCAGTGGACAATCTTGAGGTAACCGCTAAAAGTACGTTTTGTCTAGTGAACATTGATTGCCCTCGACGTCATGAATTCTCGTTGACTAGTCGATTCGTGCTACACGCTGAATCTATCGGGGCGGGTACCGGCTTCCCAGATGCCGTAAGTTCATTCGCTACGCATTAGTACATGCGCTCGAGCAATGTACCGATTCGCATTAGTTACTGTCCGTCAGTTTGCACGCCGCGAAACTCATGAAAACAGGCCAGGGACAGGCACTCTGAAGGCACGAACCTTACTAAGGGCGAGCGCTAGATTGAGTAGTTAAGGAGGAAAAGATGCCGGGGATACCACTCGAATGTTACGGAGGGAATCGGTCTGGTAAACCTCAAGCAGGGAACGGAATGGTTGTAAAGTCAGGCCTTGTTGTCGACGCCGATCGTCTGCGTGTGTCGATCCAGCAAGAGCAGCAGCGGTTCGCGTAGAAAGGGTCCGCCCGCCAGCAGGCCGGAGATGAGCGGATTCTTCTGATTGCAGCGCAGCGGAGAATAATCGAGCTTCAATGTCCATCCTCCAGCGCTCTCGACGAGCGCCGCACCGGCGGCAACATCCCATTCATTTTTTGGAACCAGGGTGAAGGTAAGATCCGCGCGACCCGCGGCCACGAGCCCCAGTTTGTAAGCGACCGATCCCATGGGGCGAATGTTGAACTCCGCGGTCTCGAACTGTTTCCATTCGCCGCGCTTCACCTCACTGCGGCTGGCGAGTACAAGTGCCCCGTGCAGGTCCTTGCGTTGGCTCGGTTCCGCGGTTTTTCCGTTGTAGGTCACCCCGGTTTCGCGGGAGCCAAGAATGAGTTCGTCGGTAGCGGGATTGCAAATTCCGCCGGCGACCGGAATTCCATTCTCAACCATGGCGATGGAAACGCAAAATTCTGGAATTCCTTGCACGAATTCGCGAGTGCCGTCGAGTGGATCTACGACCCAGACGCGTTGCTTGTCGAGGCGAGTGAAGTCGTCTACGGTCTCTTCCGAGAGCCAGCCTTCTCCGGGGCGGAGAAGCATTCTGCGCAGGACATCGTCGACGGCGCGATCGGCGGCGGTGACGGGATCGTGTCCCACCTTGTATTCGGCTTCTATGGCGCCGGGGGTGAAGCGGTTCAGGACCTCGCGGGCCGCTTCGAGGGCGGCATGGATGCGTTCCAGGGTTTCTTTCGATGAATGTGAGGTCAACTTGTGCTCCTGAATAAATAGCCAGTACCTAGTACCCGGCACCCAGCAACTCAGTCAGGCCCGGCACCACTGGGAACTGGATACTGCCTTATGCCCACAGCATTCTGGCTCCCGTCATCAGCAGGACGGCGCACAGAATCCTTCTTAGCCAGAGTACAGGAACGCGGGTGCTCAGATAGGAGCCGAGGATGCCGCCGGGGATGGAGCCGATCAATATGGCTCCAACCAAATTTCCGTCGACGTTGCCCGCCCTCAAGTGCAGCAACCCGGTGACGCCGGTCAGAATCACGGCATGGGCAATGTCGGTTCCGACCATGATCTTGGGAGGGAAAGAATAAAACAATAGAAGCAACATCATGATGATGCTACCCGAGCCGACCGAAGTGATGCCCACCAGAAATCCACCGACTAATCCGATGGCGCTCATGCCGAAAAAAGACTGCAGCGTGGGCTGGCGCCCGATCAGATGGTCTTCAATCCGTCTTTGGAACAGAAGCAGTGCCGGGATTATGACGAGCAGCAATCCCACGGCAGACTTGATGAAATCGTTGACGCCGGCACCATGGATCTGGCGCAAGTGCACCAGAAGACCCACTCCGAGGTAAGAGCCGGGAACGCTGCCGACAGCTAGCGCCAGAACGACTTTCATGCGCACCGTGCCCTTGCGAAAGTGCATGAAGCTGGCGGGGATCTTGGTGAAGAAGTTGCACAGGGCATCGCTGCCGACAGCCATGATGGGCGGTACGTGCAGGCCGAAGATCAGCATGGGCAGCAGTAAAACTCCGCCGCCCACGCCCGTCATCCCGATCAGCGTTCCCACGCTGAAGCCGATCAGTACTTTTAGCAGCAAGAATTCCATGCCGTCTTTCGAGAGGTTCTCAGTTCCCGGTTCTCAGTTCTCAGTAAAGCAAAACCATGTTAAGGGACTGAGAAAACGGAAACCCGGCGCTGAGAGCCATGTTCAGAGGACATTATCGCATAAAGTCCATCGTAATAGTCGACTTTATTGTCCGCAGTAGCCGATATAAGAAGCTTTCAGTTCCGGTTCTCAGCAAGCAAAACAAAGCTGGCGAACTGAGAACCGGGAACCGGAAACTGCCTTTACCCGTTGCCGTTGGCGCCCACAAAGCCCTCACGCTCGAGGTGAAGAAGAATGGCCTGTGCCGCCTCCTCCGGGCTCAGTTTGGCGGTGTCGATCACGACTTCGGCATCGGCAGGCGCCTCGTACGGATCCGAAATGCCGGTAAATTCTTTGACGATGCCCGCGCGCGCCTTCGCATACAGGCCCTTGCGGTCGCGTTCTTCACAAACTTCAATCGAGGTGGCCGCATGTACCAGAATGAATCCGCCGAACGGCTCAATCATCTGCCGGACCGCTTTGCGAGTCGCCTCATAAGGTGCGATCGGGGCGCAGACGGCGATGCCGCCGTTCTTCGTGATCTCCGAGGCAACATATCCGATCCGCCGGATGTTGATGTCGCGATGCTCTTTGGAGAATCCGAGTTCCGACGATAGATTCTTACGCACCAGATCGCCATCGAGCAGTGTCACTGGACGTCCGCCTAATTCCAGAAACTTCGTAATCAAGGCGTTGGCGATCGTCGACTTGCCCGATCCTGAAAGGCCGGTGAAGAAAATGGTGACGCCCTGTTTGTGCCGAGGCGGATAACTGCGGCGCAATTCCGTCACCACTTCGGGATAGGTGAACCACGATGGAATGTCGCGGCCTTCATTCAGGCGCTGGCGCAGTTCGGTGCCAGAGATGTCCAGCACCTTTGCGCCCGGCGGCACTTCATCGGCCGGAACGTAGCGGTCGTCGTTCTGCAGATACACCATCATCTGGAAGGGAACCATCTTCACGCCCATTTCTTCTTCATGCTTCTTGAAGAGTTCCTGAGCGTCGTAGGGGCCATAAAAATTCTTGCCGTCGGTATCTTTTCCCGGGCCGGCATGATCGCGGCCGACGATAAAGTGGGTGCAGCCATGATTTTTGCGGATCAGGCCATGCCAGATCGCTTCGCGCGGTCCGCCCATGCGCATGGCGAGCGGCAACATGGCGAGCGTCACTGTACCGTGAGGGTATTTCGACAGCAGCAGTTCGTAGCAGCGGGTGCGAACGAAATAATCGACGTCCCCAGGCTTCGTCATCCCGACCGAAGGATGAATCAGCAGATTGGCCTCCACCTGCTTGGCCGCACGCATGGTCAGCTCGACGTGGGCGCGATGCATGGGATTGCGTGTCTGGAAGGCAACGACGGTGGTCCAGCCCAAGCGGGCGAATTCGGAGCGCAGGTCGAGAGGCGTCAGGCGCAGCGCACGGAAATCGTAGTGCGACGGCGACTGCAATCCTTCAACCTGGCCGCCCACATACCAGGGATTCGATTTGTTGATAGCGTAGTCAGCGCCCGGATGCGCGGCGCTCGCAGAACCAAAAACCGCCTGCGCTTCGGACTTGCGGTCCGGCTGCCACACATCTTCCACATGAAGAACGGCAAGCATGACGCCTTCAGGATCGCGCAGCGCGATCTTGCTCGATCCCGGCGTCAGTTTCTTGGCGAAATCCTCGCTTACGTCGAGCGTGATGGGCATGGGCCACAATGTTCCGCTGGCCAATCGCATGTTGTGACAAACGCCTTCGTAATCGGCGCGGTTCATGAACCCGCGCAGCGGAGAAAATCCACCGCTCATCAGCAGTTCCAGGTCGCACAGTTGCCGGGCAGTCAGGTCCCACGAGGGCCATTCCTTGGAGTGCGCCTTCAATTCTGCGGCGCGCGCGGCCGGCACTTGCAGCTGGACAAGTTCTCCCCCGTGAGGGGTAATCAGATGGCTAATCGAAGCGGTCAAGTCCTTAATCCTCCCAATGTTGACTTCAAATTTATGCTTGGAACCAATGTCGCTGGAGTTCATCCCAGAATCCCTTCCTTACCTTGGACCCGCTGGGGCAGCGAGGGGATGGTCCGATAGGCAACTACCTAAGTTGTATAACAATTTCCCAGAAAACGACTGTTCCACGCGAAATTTGTCACGTGAAACTGATGTATAGCTTTTCAGGGAGCAATTCCACTTCCGTCCCGTAGCGCAACCTTGGGCTGTAACCCACTGAAAACATTATTGATTTGTTTGGCTTTCTCGCTGGATCGCATCCGCTCTTTAGAAAGTGAAAAAGGTTGCAACGTTGCACCCCTGACTGGGAAGCAAAGGTGCAACCCGAGCATTCGGTCCGTCAGATCCCGCCCCCATCTGGAATCTCCGAAGGTGTTGCCGCCGCCGGCGCGATTCTATCAGCCACTCCGGTAATGTCGCAGTACGCCCGGCGATAAGCGTAACCCTAAGTAATGACGGTTACTTTAGGAACAAGTCCGTTCTGCGGGAACGCTAAGAGCGCTGAAACCCCATGCTACAATTCACTACTCCTTCGACGATTTTTTGCGAAATTTCATCACTAATGGTGTCAGGGGCAGTTCGGAATTGCTGGTCCGCGGAGAGTCAGACAAGACGTTTCACCGGTGAAGTCTACCGACTCAACCATCGAAAGAGGGCCACTCCCAAAGAGTTAATCAACGAACAAATCTATGACGAGCAAGAAGATTGTTATTATCGGAGCAGGTCCGACCGGCCTCGGTGCGGCGTACCGTCTGAATGAACAGGGCTACGACAGCTGGACGCTTTATGAGAAGTCAGACGAAGTGGGCGGGCACTCCACTTCACATATAGATAACAAAGGGTTTGTGTGGGACGAGGGCGGTCACGTCATCTTCTCGCATTATCCCTATTTCGACACTCTGATTGAGAAGATGCTCGGCAAAGAGGTGCACGAGCGCATTCGTGAGAGTTGGATCGTGAACGGCGACTGCTGGGTGCCCTACCCTTTTCAGAGTAATCTCCGTTACTTGCCGAAACCCGTCCAAGTTAGCTGTCTGACGGGTGCGGCCCAAGCCTCGGCTAAGGACGGCGGCCGCGACGCCGCGAATTTTCGCGATTGGATTCTGGCGACGTTTGGCCAGGGCATCGCCGACGCCTTCATGTTCCCATACAACTCCAAGGTATGGACGACTCCTCTCGAGCGAATGTCGAAGGGCTGGATCGCCGACCGGGTCGCGGTCCTGGATTTCAAGAGATTGCTCGAGAACGTTCTTTACGAACGCGATGATGTCGGCTGGGGTCCAAACAGCAAGTTTAAGTTTCCGCTCCATGGCGGTACGGGCCAAATCTACCGCCGCATGGCCGAACAATTCCCCGCGAAGATCCACTCCAGAAAGCAGCTTGCCGAGGTTGACGTGAACCGGCGGCGAGTGTCTTTTGCCGACGGCAGCGGCGATAACTACGACTTTCTGATCTCGACCGCGCCCCTTGACCTGCTGGCGCAGATGATTCGGCCGGTGGACGACCGGTTGCGCGAAGCGGCGACGGGCCTGGAGCACAATAACCTGCTCGTCCTGGGTCTTGGCCTCCGAAAGAAGATCGAGACCGGCAGGTGCTGGATTTACTTCACCGACGCCGACATGCCCTGCTATCGCGCCACATATTTCTCGCATTACTCCCCCTTCAACGTGCCCAATGGCGATACCGAACAATACAGTTCGTTGATGTGCGAAATGTCGTTTCGCGTCGGAGAAACGCCCGATCCGGAACGCGTCCTCGACCAGGTGATCGCAGGTCTCATCCGGGCCAAGATCCTCGAGGAGTCCGACCGGGAGCGCATTGTTTCTCGATATCATCGCGTGATCGCGTATTCGTATCCCATCCCGACGCTCGGGCGCGACCGGGCGCTCGGCGTCCTGCAACCGGCACTGTTAGAAAAGGGGATCTACTCTCGCGGCCGTTTTGGCGCGTGGCGGTATGAAATAGGCAACATGGATCATTCCGTGATGATGGGAGTGGAAGCGGCTAATAACATAATCGCCGGGGACAAAGAGTTGGTCTTTCACAGTTCGTGACCGTAGTTGTCTTGAGAGATTTGGAGCCGGTGCGACCGGGGTACGGCCGTAATCCTCCTCTCGATGGTCATCCCGGAGAGGACGCCGAACCATGGGGTCGGATTGGGTTACCAGGGTTCCACGCAGCTCCCGAATGGCTTAATCTCCGA